>PDWI01011572.1_pt1 | contig 11420 bp, 16 predicted proteins | sample 1430891 | NCBI WGS metagenome assembly PDWI01 (sample SAMN01162508, study PRJNA174530) | Oral metagenome, whole genome shotgun sequencing project. | biome: Marine environment; feature: Marine mammal; material: Swab sample of the gingival sulcus; isolation source: swab sample of gingival sulcus... | reverse complement strand
ATATATTAGCATATTCTATTATGTAATATGTAAATATAATATTAAAACATGCTACTCAACATACATTATGAATATTTTTTTTCGAGGTGTGAAAAAAAAAGTATTGACATTTGTGTTTTTGGGTGTTATATATAATATAACATCTAAGTATAATATTATATGTTATATAAAAATATTATATTCTAGTGTAATTTTTTGTTGTCATGTTTTGAAATATGTGTTATTGTTATATATAACCACAACATATAATAAAGGAACCAGCTATGACTGAAAGCAAAAAAGAAATAATCAAATTTAGAGAAAAAACGAAAACAGATGTCGGCTTTTATACTGTCGAGATTGAGGGAGAAATGAAAGACGGTGTTTTTTACCCTGATATTAGAAAAATGTTTTTTGAGGGAAGAAACCCAAATGAAAAAGACGCAGAAGAAAAAGAACTTACATTTATATATAGAGTAGAAAATAAAGGCTCTTATACTGTCAGAGTTAAAGGAGAAATAGTTAGGGGTGAATTTATCCCAGATAGTGAGCCTATTGTCAGATTTCTTCGTGAATGGAACGGAAAAAAATATGAATTTAAAGATGGCAGTTGGAAAAACCTTAATAAAAAGCCATCTAACGATCGCTCATCTATGGGAATGGGATAAAAAAAATGGAAAAAAAATATTACATCTGGAATGAAAAGGGTGGCGTGGGAAAAACCACAATAGCCTTGCAACTTGTCGGTTACTACTCTGAAATTGAAAACAAAAAAGTATTGATTGTTGACCTTGATCCTCAACAATCAAGCAGACAAGTCATAGAAATGGGAAAATTCCCTGAAAACCTTGTCCGCTATATAACAAAAGAGCCTGGAGCAGCAGCAAAAGACTTTGACGTTATAATTTATGACTATCCGCCCGGAAGACAGAATATCCCGGAAGCAAAAGGCCAGAATGAAAAACTTATCATTCCATTTCAAGCAAATGGAGTTTCCTATCGTGCTACCCTTCCGGCTTTTGAACTTTTAGCAAAAGAGAAACAAGACGTTTGCAAAGTCCTGAACATGTTTGATCCACGCAAGAAAGAACACAGGGAACTTTTTGAAGACCTGTCAAGTAATGAAACCGTGTACACGATAAAAAGCAGATCAATCTATGAAAGGACGGTCGGCCAGGGCGTCAGCGTTTTTTCTGATACCGTACAAAATTTGTATGGTATCAGAGAGGCAAAAGAGGAAATTAAGAAAATTGTAAGAGGGCTAGAGAAATGAAAGAAACAGCTATAACAAAATGGGGCCTTGATACTGTTGATAATGAGATAACAAGACCCGGAACTAAAAAATCAATATCCTTGCTTGATAAGTTTGTGTTGACGGAAGAAGGGCAAGGATATGTAGAAGCGAACGCATATTCTAAAACTTTGCAAACTAATCAAAAATTTTATAAAAAAATGTTTGCCTGCCCCCAGGAATTGAAAGATGAAATGGACAAATACATAACAGGCTCCCAAAACAGGGCCATTGCAGGTCTGCTGAAATTTGCCCTAGATGAATTGAAAAAACAAAAGAAAGATTTAATATTGTATTAAGTCGAAAATCCTTGATAAATACACGATAATATCAGATGATACGAATATGAGAAAACAAACAATTATAAATGTCCTTGTTGGTGTTTGTTCCGGTAGTTTTGTCGTGGGTTTGTTCGCCGGAGGCGGTTGGAAAGCTTTAGCTGTCGGCATTTTTTGTTTTGCCTGTGCTGTCTATCTGTCGAAGCCGAAAAAATAAAGGGAGATCGTAAAAATGGAACTTACAATCAGTACTGTTAATGCTGTAATAGTAGTTGTTGTTATGGGCTGCTTTGCTTTATACGGCTTGTATCTGAAAAAGCAAGAAGAGAGAGCAGAGCGTGAAGAGAAAGAACAAGAAAATCATTGATACTCCTCTGTTTTTATTAACAAAAACTTGACAATGATATAAAAAAATACTATATTTTTATTATACCTCTTAACAAAGAAAAAACCTCTGTCGTTTTTTGACAGAGGTTTTTTTGTTTTTTATTATTATATTAGAGGATTACAGGAAAAGTCCTAATGAGTCATCTATATCCAAAACGAAACAATAACACTTAATCTTTTTATATTGTAACAAAGTCCTGTTTGAATAAGTAGCACCCCAGCCTTGTCGTTTCGCTACGCCCCAAGCTGCATTGAAATCAACGCTTGTCTTACATACGCCTGTCCGCATTGCCAGACTGCCCTTTGCCGGGACATACAAGCGTGTTTGCAGTACCTTTTTTTTGTTTACAGTCTCGTACTGCTGCACAAGATACGCTAAGGTTTCTTTTTCTGACCTGATAGCCTGGCTATCAATTTTTTTGCACTCAACATGATTATTCCCATGTTCATAGATAAAACTTATCAAGTCTTGTCTTACATCTTCTTGCACCTCTTGCATCAGTAGTTGAGATAATGCAAGCTCAAAAAAAGCAGCAATATAATTTTCCGCCTCTTCATATGTTGTATCCTGTAATTGCATAGTATCTCTAAGCACTAATAAAGCAGTAATAGTTCCGGCTTCAAACGCAATTACTCGCCGGGCCTCAGATTTTAAACCGCTTTTTTTGTAATAGTCAAAAAGCTCTTTCTTTTTCTCCCTATAATATTTGTTTAATGCGTCCCTGTTAGCCCTAATATAATCAACAAAAATCTGGAAACAATGTCCATAATTGCGTTTGAGTCCGTCTTGATTGATTATATCGTCAAGCCACATTGTAAGATTTTCCTCATCCGCTCCCGGCCACAGCGTATATCCGTGTTCATTTTTTAACACTTCTATATCAACGTCATACGCCCGTGTCCTTGCTGCATAAGCAGCATCGGACAAGTCCATACGGCTTGATATGTCTGCATTACTGCTTGATAGATAGACAGTATCAACATGTTTGATATTTGTTGCTAGACCGCCGTTTAGATCATCACAGCGCCCGGCTTTTACTCTGTTTGCTACGTTCGTTTGCAGCATGATTGCTTTGCAAACATGCCTGGAGTCTTTCCACTTGTCTAAGAACAAATTATATTCTTCGACGAGTGAATATATACCGTTCGCTGCTTGTCCAACAACTTCCGTACCTGCTTCTGTGCTAGACGCTTTATAAATGTTGTGGCCCCAGGGATCAGCAATCATGCTGCACAAGATACGCATGATAGTAGTTTTTCCCATACTGGACGGGCCAACTATATTAAGGATAGGGCTTGTGTCCAGTTCGCCAAGCACAACCTTTTTAAGCATCCCCATCACGCACCACGAAGCAAGGGCCGCAGTTCCAGGGAACCGGGAAAACACATCTTGTAAAATATCAATTTGTGTTTGTTTGTCGCCTAAGACTTCCAGCCGTCCGGGATCGTTTCCCAGATACTGCGGGTGTCCCTTGTGTATTAACTCCCATGTACCGTCTTCCTGTTCTTGCCAGCCCGGATACAAATAGCCTTTCTTCTGCGGGATAAGTTTTCTCCGGGTCAATTCCTGCGCCATTTGACGATAAAGAGACTGATATTTTTTGTACTCAAAATCAGTCACACAGTCGATACTAAAACCCTGCTCCCGCAACGAATTAAGGGCCTTACTGGGCTTGTCAAAATAGTCTTGTGATATTGTCGCCGTTTTTAATTCTCCTGCCATATCGTAGAAACTGACATAGTAGTGATAGGGCTGTCCATCGCCTTTGTTGATAACGAAACTATCCAGCCTGAAAGCCTGCTTTCCGTAGCGTTCTTGCTCAATGATTTTGATAGTTTTCTTTTTTGAATTGCCCTTATGCTGCCACCTGACTTTGTGAACAAGAAATCCATCATGGCCGCATGAAAAACCATTTTCCCATGCAAGACCGCCCCCGAACTGCCCGAAACTGCTTCTATCTTCAAGCCGCCTTTCGCCGTCATGCGAAATAGCCCAGTCCGGTAAGTATCTATAAATTTTTGTAATGAGTTCGTCTGTTGTGATTATTGTCACATTCTCTTTTCTTTCGATTTTTGGGTTTTCTTCACCGCAACCTGCAAGAACGCTATTGACAATATCTTGATGTACTTCTGTGATTAAACAAATTGATTGATTTTTTTCTTGACAATGTGATTTGTCATTAGTAAGATTAGACATACACTATACCTCTTAACATTTGTAAATTTTTGTTTTGAGGAACATATATAAGCCCGTCGCTTATAAGATTTTGGACTCTTGATTTCGGCAAAAAATCAAGAGTCTTTCTTTTTATGCTCCCGTTGTTTGTCATTTTTTTTCTCCTTTTTTTATTTTCCTTTTTCTATCGCCTCCTTTATTTTTAAGAATTTGTCGGGGTCTTCCGCATAATAACTCAAAAGAATTTTATTATTGAGCGGAAATACATCACCTCTTTCCCATTTTGACACCGCCCCGAAACTAACAGACATCATAGCAGATATATCATTCTGTCTTAATTTGTTCCGTCTGCGATATTTTTTCAAATCGTTGCCATTTTTTATTAGTTGCTGTTGCATATTATCGCCGCCTCATCTGCCATTAGTATTTTCACACAACATATACGCATACTTAAAACTATCTGTCAAGACAAAAAAATTTATAAGATATTATTTTTTTGTCTTTTTTGATTTTATGCGCATAATATCAAAAAAACTACATCTCGTGCCCTTTGTGCTTGTCTTCCTCTTCTTCTCCCGAATATGCTTTCGCTACTCTTGACGTATCAAGTATTTCGTCCGCTAGTTCTATCATTTCTATAACGCCTGCCGGGGTGCCGACTGCTTCTGCTGCGTGTACTGCTATCTTTTCGCCGATGTCCTCAAGAGATATGTTACTGTACTCTTGCACAGCAGCATCAACGCCGCCCGACTGCTTTTTTTTCTTCTTTCTCCGGGGCGGCTGCGGTCTATCATTGTCATTGCCGCCAGCGGGCAAAGTTTTTTCTCTTGCCTGGTGGCTTCGCTTCGCAGTTAATGACAAGAGTAGTTTTTTGGTCGATTCCGGGGTGATCTCTTCTTCTGCTGTTTCTCCCTGCATGCCCTGCATGCAGACAGGGTGCGGGACAAGGACAGGCCGCTGTTTTGACACTTTCGCAAACGGCCACTTCAAACGATACAAGCCGTTTTCTGTCCCGCTCAAAAACAAAAGAGCCGTGATCCCGCTGTCATTGACAAGCAATTTTCTGTTAAAGTCTGCTGCTGGAAATGCGTCCTCTTCTTTTTCGTTGTAGCTCACCCCTTCGCTCGTGTCTTCGTCTTGCACGCCAAAAGTCTCTCTACTTGTTGAAATATTTAGCTTTTTGACAAGTTTCTTGCCGATAGTCTTCGTAAAAAACTCTTGAGTTTCGGTGTTTGAAATCTTGCCAATAATCCACGTACCGATCAAACCTGCCCACCCAGCGGCTTTTTCCTTATTATAAAGGTCTTGTAACTGGGTAATGTCTTGACAACACAATATAGCCCTAAGCCCTTTGCTTCGCCCCGTTTCTAAAATCGGCCCAAAATTATCCAATTTCCCTAATTGTGGAAACTCGTCAAGCACAAACCATAATTTGCGAGTTTTACTGTCCGGCATTGCCGGGCCGTTCATACGCCCGGACATAAGTCTGATAAACGCTGGATACATGCAAGTCAGGATTTCCCTGTAATTGTCATTATTTTGCAGAATCAGTATCTTATCGCCGTCATAATCATCATCAATAAAGCGATTGATAGCAAACCGTTTCATGCCTTTGCCATTGCCCCAGATTGTAGCTGTAAAATGGATCGGGGCTGCAAACGCTGCGATATTGATAAGTATTGATTGTGTCGTCTTTTCCGCTTTTTCGTTGATTAAGACAGTTGCCGGCTTATAATATTGTTGTATAATGATTTTTAAGTCTTCGATATCGTCAAGATACAGCAATTCTGACAAGTCTTTCCAGCCCCAGTTCCTGCCTTTTGTTTTTATCAATTTCATTAAAAGAGAGACGAAAATCATACGTGCCGAGTTTGACCACATCGGATCATTATCGTTGCCAGCCACGAAGCAAGCGGCAAATTCTCTTGCCGTATTTTCGTCAACTACATCTGCTGCAATGTCCCAATATGCAGACCGATTGTCCCACAGCGCAAAACGCAGGAATTTTTTAGTCTTGATATTCGCCGCAAAGTCACCTTTGACATCATGTATGATACATTTCGCCTGCTTGTCTTTTTCAATTTGCTGTAATATCGGCCATATAATCTGTGTTTTACCTGCTCCGACTCCGCCAACAATCAATATATGCTTCGTTTCCCGGTCACTTGTAATCTGTATGTTCGGGTGTATATACACGCCTGGAGTCCCGACTTCATTCTTTAACTCTTTGACAGCTTCTTGCGTGTCTTCTGACAAATATCTGCCCCGGACATGCTCTTCTTTCAGCAACCCTTGCCCGACAGTCTTTAGCATTAAATATGTTGGTGCAAACGCAACGATACAAGCAGCGATGACAGACCACTTGACATAATTCGCAAAAGTCGGATATTCGTACATCAGATCAGAGTGTAAAAGCCCCGGACTGATGATTTCTGGCAATTCTTTGCCAAGCGCATACATAATATACTGTATATATTGAGCATACCAAGTATGCACGCTACATACAGTATTTATGATCGACTTGCATAGTGCAAAGCAGATAATAGACATTACAATTATGCTGATAACATACATGACGCTGCTGTATATTATTTTTTCGAGCATATCACGTGTTGTTCGATAATATTCTTCTTTCATACTGCCTCCAGCCATTTTCCCACATCATCATTATCTAATTTTTTTAGAGCGTTACTATTACTGCGTATCCATTCTCGATACATCATAGCCGCTTTTTTTGCGCCTAGTTCTTGCGTCTTGCTCACAAGCTGCTTATATATCATTGATTCCTCAATCCCGGTTTTTGGCAAATTCAGCAGCTTGGTCATTTCGTTGACTTGCTCTTCCTTTTCGTACTTATCAGATAACTGTTTATAATCTTTGTATATTTCTTCTTTTCGCAGCTCTAACAGAGGGCAAGTTCCTTGCTGCTTAAAGAGCTTGTATTGTGCTGTGAGTGCTGTACGCTGCTCTTGCGTCAGCGTAATATTATCAGTCGTTAAAGTGTATTTTTGGGGGGCTATCAGGCGGGTATTATTGAGTGATTGTATTGTATTATCTATATTATCATTTATTATTTTTATAAACTGATTTGCACCTTTTGCGCTTAGTATTTTCTTCTTTTTTTTGCGCTCCGGGCGCCCCCGTGCCTTTGCCTTTTGTTTTTTTTTCTGGGGCTGTTTTGACAGCCCCAGAATCTTGGACAGTTGCAGCATCATTTTCTTTTACACCTATTTTTTTCAAATTTTTCTACTTCATTCATAAAATAATCTATATTGTCTATTTCTAAAACGGGGTCTGCTAAAGTATCTTTGACAAAACTTTTAATCCATTCTATTTTTTCTGAGGCCGGTAAAACATCTCCGTAATACTGACTGTTCGCCCAATATTTTTTCACAGCATCTGTTGTAATGCCGTTTCGTAAATCTTCCCATGTCCAACTTTTTTCTTCTTTCGCAAATTCAGTTAAAACATTTGCTATTATTTCTACCGTCGCTCCACCCAAATTTTTCTGTTTTTCTCTTTCTTCCGCAAATTTTGTACCTGCGCTGAACTTGTCATGATAATGATTACGAGCAAAAATATATGCTGTATCTTTATCTTTTATAACCGTTGCCGGTGCTGTAAAAAAGATTTCTCTTTTTTCTCTCTTTCTATTCGCCCACCAGTTTTCCCATTCTTCATTTGTCATCTTTTCATTATCAGGCTGTTTTGACAGCTTAATAATTTGTGCGAGTTTCTTTATCATGTAATTGCCTCCTTTTTTTTACGCTGCTTTCGCTACTGCTGCATCTGCGTTAATGAGTATTGATTGTAATATTTTATCACTTGTATCTTTGATAAAATGCTTCTTCGCATTTTCGACAGTTAGAGCATTACGCAAGTCTTCAAGAGTCCAGTTACTACCTTTTTTTCTAATAAAATCAAGCATTATCCCTTTCAAAATCATCCGGGCAGAATTGCCCCACATCGGGTCATTTTCATCAATTTTCACAATGTTATCTACATACTCATTTACTTGTTCTTCATTTGTAATATTTTCCATTTCTACGTTCTCCTATCTTTCTATATCTTGTTGATTTTCCTGCTGTTTATCTTTGCCGAGCGCTACAATCAACTGTTGCATCAATTCTTTCATTGTTTCAAGCAACTCTGCAATGATCGCTTCTAAACGCTGTTGCTCGTCAACATGCGTCTGCATTGCTTCTTCTCTTAGCTTTTCGTCTTCTTTTTTTTCTTGTAATTCCTCCCTTATTTTTTTGTTTTCTTCCCGCAATTTTGCATTTTCTTCTCTAAGCTCATTATTTTCCTGCTGCAAATGCGGCAACATCTTATAAGCTTCTGACATCAATTCAAACTCTTTCTCTATCTCTGCGTCTAATTTGCGCCGTTCTTCGTCTTCTGATCTGCGCTGCTCTAAATCGTTTATTACTTCCATTTTTTTACTCCTTTTCTTGATCTTTTCCCAAATTTCCCAGATTTCTGCTGCGTGCGCTGCTGATTATTTGCTGATTTAATTTTTCGTTTTCTTTTGTGAGTCGATCTATTTCCTTTACATAATCGTTTGCTGCTTCTGATTTTAAAGCGCTTTCTTGCTCTAATTCGTCAACTTTATTAGATAACTCATCGACTTTATTTTTGTACTCGTCTCGTTCTTTTTCGACTTCTTTTGACTTGTCAAGCTCTGATTGCAGTCTGTCATTATCTGCTTGCAGCTTGCTATTATCAGCTTGCAAGCTTTCTTTATCAGCTTTCAGCGTTTCGTTTTCTGCTGTTTTGCTATCAATAATTTGTTTCTGATATTGTAGTGTTTCTGACTTATCTTTTATCTGTTCTGTTGCACTTCCAAGCTGCAAAGATAAGCTCTCCATTTCTTTTTTCGTTTGCGCTTGTGCTGCTGTCAGATTGTTATTAGTGGCCGTTAAATCAACAACTTTGTTTTCAACAAATTCAAGGGCTTTTAACGCTTCTTCTTTCTCTGCACTTGTCACTTTTACATCTTCTTCTAAGACTTCAACTTCTGCTTTTAATTCTTCTACTTCCGCCTTAAAAGCCTGTTTTTGCTGCTTTCCTTCTTTTTCTAATCTGTCTATTTCAGCAAGATTTTTTGTTCTTTCTTCTTGCAAATTGTTATAGTCAGATTGCACCGTTCCAAGCTGCCTCGATGTTTCGTCGAGACTTGTTTCCAGCGTCTGCCGTTGTTTCTGCTCCTGTGTTAATGCTATTTTCAGATCTTCAATTTGCTTCTTGCTTTCTGCTTCTTTTAACAATGCTGCATAAGCTTTTTGAGCTATAACTTTTTGCGCTACTGCTCTTTCCGCTTCTTCTGTCGCTCTTTTAAGTTCCTGCTCGGCCATGCCCATATCCATAGTCATATCAAGATAAGATGGTTTTTCGGCTCTCTCTTCAGCGTCTTCTAACGATGTATCGTCAAGTTTTGTTTCTATTCCCCCTTTATCTTGTGTCATTTCCTTCTCTATATTTTTCGCTTCAGGGGTAATTTTTGCTTTTTGTTTAATCGGTTTTTGTTTTCAAAATTCTTGTCTTGTTGCTTAATGATTCATTCAAGTCTGCCAACTTTTGTACTGATGATACAACTTTGTTATCATGATCAATTTCAAAGCGATGCATAAAGCCCTGCACGTGCAGCTCGCTAGAGTTGACATGAGCAAAATTACAACAAATAAAATCACGTTTATAACCATAAGTTTCCTGCATTGATTTCCTAACTTTATCAGCAACCCAGGCCCGGAAACCAATATCCGGGTCATTTTTTAAATCTCCTGTGTTTTTGTATTGCTCTAGCATTACAGCATTGTCGCTACGATTTTTAGGAAATAATGGGTTAATGTGTTGTTCTTGCTCCATATATTCTTTTTTTATAGCAATGTATTCATCACTATCAAAGTTGACAGTAAATTGAGCATATTCTTGCACTTCCGGATACCGCTTAGACGTATCAGACATTTTGACCGTATATCCGAGGCTTTCACCGTTTGCTAGCCAGTATGCTTTATCATAAGTCCTGATATACTTCTTGATTTCAACAGGGTCGCCAATCATTCTTGACTCTTGCTCTGCTGTGTACAAAGTCATATATTTCCAGCTGTCACCGCTATCTACTTTAGCGGCAACATTATTAACTGTTTGTGTATGATTCATTCTTAATTCTGCCATCGTTTATTCTCCTTTCCCGCCTGTAACTATCAATGTTTGCCCGGTCTCTTGCAGATGCTGTATTGCGTACTCAATAAGCCCGGCTATCGCTATCCTCATATTTCCCGCTGACTTAATTATTTCGTGTGTCTCCGTGTCTATGTAAGCATTTATGAGTTTCAGTTTTTTGTGATTGCGCTTGCCTGCTGCGACTACTACAAGCCCCCTTTCATCCGCAGGTTCTGTTTTCATGTCAAGTTGTATGTCTGTCTTCAAACAATTGACATGATTTGACAAAAAATGATGCTGCATTTTGTAATCTATATACTCTTCTTCATTATCTAGATCATTAGGGTCATACGGTGCTTTTTCTAGCAACTCTTTTGCAGCTACAAACTGTTCATCAACCGTCTTGTATTTCGTAGCTAAAAAAATAACTTCCCGGACAAAATCATCTATAGCCTCTTTATCAATAGTCTCTGTACTTTCCATTTCCTATCCTCCTATTACTAGTTTACTTTTTAACGCTTCTTTCAACGACTCTTGCGTCATGCTGTCTGCTATTAAGGTTTTTGCTGCTGATTCACTAATCCAACCAGCTTTTTTAATGATGTTAGCAATCTCTTTTGTTACTTGTACATCATTCTCAAATCTGTCATTTTCGTAAAAATGCGTTTTCAAGAGACTTTTCAAAACATCAGATGATACATTGATACTTTGCAACATCTCTATTACTTGCTCGTCTTTATCTTCTTGCGTTGGAGATATAACATTAACATCTTGCAACGCTTTTTTGATTTCTGCTGTTAGTTCGATTTTAGATTTTCCCATAACAACCCTACCCCTTAAATTATAGTTATAAAATACACTAATCCCATTGATTAGCGTTTAGCTCACACTAACAACTACCGAGGTTTTATTTTATTATCATTATTTTTTGACGCTGGTTTTATTTGTAGTGCGCCAAAGGTAGGTATTTGATATGATTTTATTTGATAAGGTAGTTTTTTCTTATCATCACATCTAATATAACACCCAAAAACACAAATGTCAATACTTTTTTTTCACACCTCGAAAAAAAATATTCATAATGTATGTTGAGTAGCATGTTTTAATATTATATTTACATATTACATAATAGAATATGCTAATATAT
>PDWI01009192.1_pt1 | contig 11420 bp, 11 predicted proteins | sample 1430891 | NCBI WGS metagenome assembly PDWI01 (sample SAMN01162508, study PRJNA174530) | Oral metagenome, whole genome shotgun sequencing project. | biome: Marine environment; feature: Marine mammal; material: Swab sample of the gingival sulcus; isolation source: swab sample of gingival sulcus... | reverse complement strand
TTGTCATGGCGAAACCTTCCTTTTTTTTCTGTTTTAACCAATTGAATTATAAAGGATTTTATAAGGTTTCGCCTCTCTTTTTATGAAATATCGGGGTTAGCCCCATTTGGCACGCCAGAACAGCGAGTTGAAAATGCTGTTAAATCCTTGCAGCAAGGCCAGGGTGTTTTGGTAACAGACGATGAAGACAGAGAAAATGAAGGTGATCTGATTTTTTCCAGTCAGTTTCTTACTGTTGAACAAATGGCTTTACTTATCAGGGAATGCAGCGGTATTGTTTGCCTCTGTTTAACTGAAAAACAGGTCGAAACTCTTGGTTTGCAAATGATGGTCGAAGAAAACAGAAGTAAATATCAAACGGCTTTTACTGTTTCAATCGAAGCTTGCACAGGTGTAACAACCGGAGTGTCCGCTTCTGATCGTGTTTGTACCATCAAGGCCGCAACTGCTGAAAATGCTACGTCGGAGAGTCTGAGCAGTCCAGGGCATGTTTTTCCGCTCAAGGCAAAATCGGGTGGGGTCTTGGAGAGAAGAGGTCACACAGAAGCGACCATTGATTTAATGCGTCTTGCAAAACTTTCTCCTTCAGGTGTTTTGTGTGAACTCACAAATATTGATGGAAGTATGGCAAGATTGCCTGAAGTTGTTAAGTTTGCAAACAAGCATAATTTCCCTGTTGTAACTATTGACGATCTGGTCAATTATAGAAAGGGGTTGAAAAGCAAAATTTGCTGAAGGTGAATGCTGAAAAGATCATTTCAGAAGTCTGGTTCCTTGCTGTCTTGTATATCTGAAAAGAAGGAGCGTTGCTGCCTGATACGGATGCCTTTTTCGATAAAGTTATCGCTGGGGCAGGGGTTTTGGGCAATATACTCCAGCAGTCTTCCGGTGGCGGTATCGGCCTTACCGCAAAGTTGTGTAAAGAGAGCGTTTGCTTCCAGTAATTTCTCTTTTGCCTGCTGAAAATCGGGCTTGATTCCCTGTTGGCTATCACCATGGAAAAGATCAACAGCACTGTTTTTTATGGTAATAAATTCCTGTAGTTTTTCCTGGTCAACAGTGGTGGGACAGTAGAGAATGCCTGGTTTGTAGATGGTGAAAATTTCTATCGGACGGGTAAAATTTCTCGGTGTAATCTTGCCGATTTTAACAATATTTGTTCTGTAGCTATCTGCTAGGGATGCGGGTTCCTTACCCATCAAAAAACAGCACTGAAAATAGTTGCAGAGATTTTCCAGACGTCTGGCAGCAGCAAAAGCGGGAGTAAAACGTAATATCTGGTTATCAAGGGTTGCCTGTATCATCTTCCCTGAAAAAAGGCCAATTCTGGTTGGTGGGATCTGCCCTGCAACCATTGCCTTACTTAACCTGATGGCGGTGGCAATCGCTTTTTCTGTATTTTCTTTTTTTTCCTGCATAGTGGCGCAGTCATAGATTGCTACTGTGCCATCGCCGGCGTTGGGTTCGAAAGTACACTGAGTCTCTTTATCTCCTCTTATAATATTGCGTATTTTTATATGGTAGGCATACATGAAGTCTCTGATTTGAGTAAGAGACATCTCACCGGTACGGCCAGAGTAGTTGATCATATCAGAAAGAAGAATAACAACATCTCTTTCTTTACTGTTATCTGGTAGGGATAAATATTTATTATTCTGCATATCTTTTTATGGATACTTATGTCCTGTCAAATCTCTACTGTCGGTAATAGCGTGTTCTTTGGCTTCCTGGCTTCGTTACACATTCAGTTACATAGCGCTGCTATGCTCCCTCAGGTGTACCTTGCAGGAAACCAAAATCTCTCCACTCTTTTCCAACATTTGAGACCTGACATGACACTAGACAGAAAAAGGGAATTGTATCGCCGGGTGATGCTGGTAGCCAACAAGCTCAAAATCATCGGTTGTTACCCAGGTTTCCATATCTTCCAGAGAAGAGATTTTCGGGTTGATAACAAGTTTTGGTAGTGGAAATGGTTCTCTTTGCAGTTGCGTTTGCAGTAGTTCGAGCTGGTCTTCGTAAATATGGGCATTAACCACCTTATGAAATGCTTTTACTGCTGTTTTTCCTGTAATCTGAGCCATAACCATCAATAGCCATGCCACCTGAACCTGGTTAAAACCGTGGCCAAGAGGCAGGTCGTCTGAGCGTTGGTAGCTGGTAAGGTAGAGGTCGTTTCCGAGCAGGCTGAAAGTATGGGTATGCATACAGGGGTTGAGGCAGGCGCGATCTCTTTCTCCCGGATTCATAAAGGTCATTATCTCGCAACGGTTGTCTTTACCCGAACGAAGATCATCATATACTTCACGCAGCTGGTCTATGCGTTTCCCTTCCGGGTTGCGCCAGTCTCTCCCCTGAGCGCCATAGCAACGTCCCATATCATCTTCTCCCTTGCGATATGGATTCTGCAGCCAGTCCTTGTTCTGATTGGCATTGGCATTCCAGGTATTGCAGCCAAGAGCCCGGAAATCGGCTGCGGAGGTATACCCCCGCAGATAGCCAAGCATCTCTGCTATAGCGGATTTCCAATAGAGTTTCTTGGTTGTAAGAACTGGCAGAGTGCCATCGCTGACATCATATTCCAGATCGGCGTTGATAAGCGTCAGGCAACGTTTGCCTGTGCGGGGGTTGTCAATCCACACACCCTGGTCAATAACTTTTTGGCATAGATCAAGATATTGCTTCAATTCATTTCCCCTTACACTTTCTTTTGATAGTAAATAGTCCGTAAATGGCGTTTGGGGACAAAGAGAGAAGATACGCCCGTCAGTGATTCGGTAGAACCAATAATGAGGTAGCCATCATCTGCAAGCTGGTTGGCCAGCTTGACAAAAAGTTTTTTCCTGTCTTCCAGGGTAAAGTAGATAGCCACATTACGGCAAAGAATTATATCAAACTTGCCAAGAGTGGAGAACGACTCAAGAAGGTTTTGCTTGCGGAAATTGACCATTGCCCGCAATTCATCCTTTATCTTCCATTCATTGCCATGCAGGGTAAAATATTTATTGAGGTATTTTTTATCCAGTCCCCGTTCAATTTCAAACTTATTGTATTTTCCATAACTTGCCTGTGCCAGCGCCGCATCAGAAATGTCTGTGCCAAGAAGCTGAAAATGGTATTTCGGATCATTACCCAGCATCTCCTTGATAACCATACAGATTGAATAGATTTCTTGTCCGGTGGAGGCCGCAGCACTCCATATTTTTATCGGAACTCGACTCATTCTTCCTGTTGAGCGGGCATCAATCAGATCCGGGAAAATCTTGTGCTGAAGTAACTCAAATGGCCCCTTATCACGAAAAAAGAGTGTTTCATTGGTTGTTATGGCATCAATAATCTCTTTTTCAACAACTTTTCCCCTGTCTTGCCTGGCTTTATTGTATAGTGCGTTGTAATCGGCACAATCATATTTTTTTACCAGAGAGCCTAGTCTTGTTTCCAGCAGATAGGTTTTTGTCTGGTCGAGATGGATTCCAGATATCTCTTTGATATATCTTGAAATTGTTTGTATTTCTGCAGGAGTAATCTTTAACATATCCAGAACTTGTGAAGGTATTAAGCTGCTGATTTTACCGAGCGAACAATTTCGTCGGCAATTTTATGCAGAGGAAGGACAATGTCAAGATAACCTAAATCTGCTGGAGCCTTGGGCATTCCATACACAACACAGGATTGTTCATCCTGGCCAATGATATATGCTGATTTATCCTTGAGAATACCAAGTCCCTTAGTGCCATCAGATCCCATTCCTGTCATGATTACGGCGGTAGTTCTCCCTACATAGTAATCAGCAATGGAGCGGAAGAGATAATCAACAGACGGGCGGCACGAGTTTTCTGGCGGATCGTTTGTCAGCTTGATTTGGCGATGAATACCATCTCTGCTGGCAACAATCTTCATCTGTTTGCCGCCTGGTGCAATATAGACGGTGTTGGCGGTGATATTTTCTCCTTCCTCGGCCTCCTTTACTGAAAGGGCACATTTTTTATCAAGACTTGCGGCTAGTGATTGTGTAAATACAGGAGGCATATGCTGGACAATCAGTACAGGAACGCCGAGATCCTTTGGTAACCTGGGCAGCATCTGACTGAGAGCATTGGGGCCGCCTGTTGAAATGCCGATGGTAACAATCTCGGATTTTCCCCTGTAAGAAATGGGTGCAGTTTTTCTGCCAGCAGCGCCTGATGTTTTACTAATGGTGCGCGTTATTGGGCGAGGTTTCTGCAACGGAGCCTTTAGTCTATTAACAGATGCACCTGTTTTGGCAATTCTGGCAATCCCTCGCTTATGCTCGGCAAAAGTTTTGAGCATAGGTGCAAGAGCGTTTTTTATTTCCGCCATATTTGCCTGAATATCAGTTCCCTGAGGCTTGAGAATAAAATCAAAGGCTCCCAGCTCCAGTGCCTTCAAGGTAAGTGAGCCGCCTTCCGAGGTGAGAGTGGAAAGCATAATCGCACCCACATCAGGATAATTCTTTTGCAACTCCTGCAATACTTCAATACCATTCATCTGCGGCATTTCGATATCAAGGGTGAGGAGATCAGGTTTAAGCGTTTTTACTTTTGATATGGCAATCTTGCCATTATGGGCAACACCAACAACTTCCACGCCAGGAAGTTGTTCTAAGATATCAGATACTGCCTTACGATAAACAATGGTGTCGTCAACGATAAGTACTCGCAGTTTTTTTGTTCCTATCATCGAACTCTAATCCTCAAGGCTTAAAACTTTTTCAATATCAAGAATTCCGATCAGTAACTTGTCTGTCTTGCAGACACCGGTAAAAAATTCTCCCTGAATTCCGTTCATATTGGCGGGAGCTGGTTCTGTTTTGTTCATATCAGCGGTGATCACATCACTGATACTTTCCACCAGAAGGCCAACATGTCCGCCGGAGGAGTTGACAATAATGTTTCGGGGAGCATTTGAGGTATCGCTTTCACCAAGTCCGAGTTTTTTGCCCAGATCAATAATGGTTACAATTTGTCCTCTAAGGTTAAGAATCCCCAGAACATATGATGGCGCCTGGGGAACTTTGGTCATCTGCATAACCTTGTTGATTTCCTGAATCTTGAGAATATCCATCCCGCAAAGCGCATTACCGACATAAAAGGTCGCCAGTTCAACCAGATCCTTGGAGCGTGAAGAGTTATATTCTTGCATAGCAATCCTGTATGGTAAAGATGTTTATCTGTGTAGAAACATTGTTTAGGAAATACTGCCTGTCTGAATATCCTGAGAAGCAGTATTTCCTGTCTCCTTTTAATATTGCCGTTTGACATAGTCATGGACAGATACCATCAGTCTCTCCTTGTCGAGCTTGATATGGTATTCATCAATGCCAACAGCCTTACCGCGAGCAACATCCTCTTCCGAGGCAAGAGTTGTCAGTGCAATAATGGGGAGTTTGGTAAAGCGTTGATTTGCCCTGATTCTTTGGGTCAGCTCAAAACCATCCATATTTGGCATCTCAATGTCGGTAACCAGCAGGGCAATATTGTCAAAATACTGTTCCAGCATCTGAAATGCCTCTTTGCCATCTTCTGCTTCAATGACATTGTATCCTACTTCTGTCATATATCCCTTAACCTGATTACGGAAAAATTTTGAATCTTCAGCAATCAGAATGGTGGGTGGTACTATATCTTCGCCAGCATTATTGTCTGATGCGGAGAGATCATTCTGCTTCTTGTCATGCCATTCCGGGAAAAGATTACTTACCAGATCATAAACATTAACCAGCATTGTTGTCTGCTCGTTAATGATGATAGATCCCATGATCCCAGGCTGGGCAAGGGTGCTGTCATCAATGTTTGCTGCTACCTCAAGCGCATCAATGGGGCCGGTGGCGAGCAGTCCGACTGGTTTCCCTGAAATGGTGAAAACAATAACAAGAAGATCTTCTGTATCGGCAATTGGTTCGACACTGGCGACATCATCAATGGTAATAAGATTAAGGGTTCCACCCCGATATTGCATAACCCGTTTCCCGCCAAGAATTTCAATATCGTCCTGCTTGATTTTTTCGATACGCTCGACCTGATTCAGAGGAACCCCGAAAAATTCCGCTGCGGAGTTTTTGAATACCAGAAGTGATTGGCGATCCTGTCTTGCCTGAATAGCCTCTTCAGCTTCTGCCTTGATCTCTGCTGCACGGTCGGAACCTTCCAGAGATGTCAGTTGCGCCATTCTGGCAAGGTTGCTGACATCAAGAATAAGGGCAATTCGCCCATCTCCCATAATGGTTGCCCCGGCATACCCTTTACACTGCTGCAGGTGGCGGTCCAGAGGCTTGATAACGATTTCTTCGGAATCCTGTAACTGATCAACTACGAGACCATATTTGATGGAGCCGGTGCTGACAACGACGATATTAAGTGCTGATGCAGCACTATAGCGGCGGTCTTCCAGTGTTCTGCCTTCATCTTCCTTGGCGGCGGCTTTTGACCCTTTCTTTCCGTTGTTAAATAACGGTGATTCGGTGCCTCTTCTATCGGAAATACGCTCTCTGCGGTCTTTTACTACATTCCCTTTGCTATCAACATACGTGCGTTCTATGCCAAAGATGTCTGCCAGGCGGATAAGCGGGAGAAGAGTACCACGTAAGCGTACAACCTCTGCGGTACCAACCCGCTCGACTCTATCCTTGATCTGGTTGGCAGGAATTCGCAACAACTCCTCCAGATTGACCTGCGGGATGGCGTAGCGTTCGCCGCAGGTTTCAATGATCTGGCAGGGAATAATGGCAAGAGTGAGGGGAAGTTTAATAGAGATGGTTGTGCCTGCACCTTTTTCAGAGATAATATCAACACTGCCGCCCAATTGGTCAAGGTTGGTTTTAACCACATCCATACCAACGCCCCGACCGGAAACATCGGTAACTGATTTTGCGGTTGAAAAGCCGGGGAGGAAGATAAGGTTGACCTTCTCCTTATCAGACATAAGTTTCGCCTGATCCGGTGAAATAAGTCCTTTTCTGACAGCACTTTCAGCCAGAGCGTCACCGTCGAGTCCCTTCCCGTCGTCGCTGATTTCGATAACAACCTGGCCTGCAGCATGAAATGCCTTGAGAATAACCAGCCCGGTTTCACTTTTTCCTGCGGCTTTCCGGTCTGCCGGATCTTCAATTCCATGGTCAACAGAGTTTCGAACCAGGTGGGTTAATGGATCGTTTATTGCCTCAATGATAGTCTTGTCAAGTTCGACATCTTTTCCGACAATGGTGAGATCAATGGTTTTACCGAGTTTTTTTGAAAGATCACGAACAACCCGGGGAAACTTGTTGAAAACATTGCCTATGGGCTGCATCCTGGTAAGCATGATCGCCTCCTGCAATTCAGAGGTGATCAGGTCTATCCGTTGTCCGACGGCCTCTGCCGAGCGTACTTCCTCTGAACTTATCGTTTGCAGGAGCTGATTTCTGCTGAGAACAAGCTCTCCTGCAAGAGTCATAAGGGAGTCGAGCAGGCTTACATGAACGCGGATGCTGGTTTCGGCTTTTTGCGTTGGTTTGGCAGGTGATACCGCTTGTAATGTATCCTGGTTCGCTTGCAGCTCCGGCTCTGGTGTGGGTGTGGGCGTTGGCTCCGGTGGGATTACCGGTTCAGGTGCTGGCGCAGCAGTTTCAACCGGCGCTGGAATCTCTTCCTGCGAAGTTTCCTCTATAACTGGATTTGCCGGTGGAGTAATTTCTGCGACCACTTCCTGTGGTGTCTCTTCTGCTGCTGGGGCTGGCGGTGATATTTCTGCCGGGGCGGAAGCTGCTCCAGAGGCAAACGTTCCATCAGCAATGGCATTGAGTGGGGTAAGGTTGGCGGAAATATCCTCTTCGTTGGATGATTGTACGTTTTCAATCATATTGCGCAACTGATCTGAAGAGAGGAGTAGCACATTGACAATTTCCGGTGTGGGCACCAGTTTTTTACTGCGAATCATCCCCAGCACATTTTCTGCTGCATGGGAGAGTTCCTGAATAGTGGATAGCCCCATAAAACCAGCTCCACCCTTAATAGAGTGTGCCGCCCGAAAAACCTTGTTCACCAGCTCTTCATCAATATTGGCACCAGCTTCTTCAATGGCGAGCAGATCATTTTCAATATCAGCGAGATGTTCCAAAGATTCTTCAACAAATCCTTGCAATATTTCATCATCTTCTATTTCCATAATTTTCCCCCAAAAACGAGATTTATGTAGAATTTCTATGCAAGAACAAGATAAATATTATCCTGTTTACTCTTTTACAGACAAGAACTCCTCCATTCATTAATTCTTACTCCATGAAAAGGGAGAAATGTACAGAAATTTTTTCGAAAAAAATGCAGAATTTCATTTTTCCTGCTGTGAGTACAAGGTACCAGAGTAAAGACACACTACCTTTTTTTCAAAAGAACGATATCATATGTCAAATGGTGTCCGGCAAGAGGATGGTTATAGTCAACAGTAATAACACTGTCTTCAACGCTCATTACTGTTGCCGGTATGGGTTGTGTTTCCCCCTCCTTTTCTGCCTTCAGGGAGAGGATCATTCCGGGACGGGGGTGAAGGCGGTTGACCATTTCCTGGCTGTCGATGGTTTGCAGTAGATCTTTTTGTCTGGCACCATAACCTTCTTCTGGTGGAACTCGAACCCTGCGGCTCTCTCCTTCATTCATGGTGAGGATAACATTCTCAATGGATGGCGGAAGATCGCTATTGCCTAGGGCAACAGTCATCGGTTTGTCTTCGGGGGTGGTATAAAAAATTTCTCCATTATCAAGTTTTCCTGTAACAGCGATGACGACGGTACTATTTGCAGACATAAAAAAGCTCCTGTTTTTCGTTTTTTTCAATTTTTTCCTCTCTTTGCTTGACGAACCGCAAAAAGTAGGCTGAAATGGTAATTACAAAATTCAATTATTCAAGATGGTTAAAAAGGGAAAGACAATGATAGAACTTGATTTTACCAAAAATGCAGACGGCCTTTTACCGGCTATAGCCCAGGATCATGCTACTGGAGAGGTGTTGATGCTGGCCTATATTAACAGGCTTGCCTGGGAAAAAAGCCTGGCTACGGGTGAGGCGCACTACTGGAGCCGTTCACGGCAAAAATTGTGGCTTAAGGGAGAGAGTTCCGGCCATGTGCAGAAAATTCATGCAATTCTTGTCGATTGCGACGCAGATACAGTTATCTATAAGGTTGAACAACTTGGCGGCGCAGCGTGTCATACTGGACATAGAAGTTGTTTCTATCGGGTGGTTGATGGTGATTGTCTAAAAGTTGATGGTGTGCCTGTTTTTGATCCGGCAGAGGTATATGGCAAGGAAAAAGAGTAGTGTAAGAATATAATTATAAATTGAATAAAAGGAAAAAGGAGTCATTTATGAATCTGTTAAAACTTGGTCTGCCAAAAGGGAGTCTGGAAAAGGCGACAATTGAACTGTTTGAAAAGGCGGGTTGGAGGATTAAACCCGCTGCCAGGAACTATTTCCCGAAAATTGATGATAAAGAGCTGGATTGCTCTATCTGCCGCCCGCAGGAGATGTCTCGCTATGTGGAAAGCGGTATGCTTGATGCGGGCATTACCGGTAAGGACTGGACAATGGAAAACCAGTCTGATGTCGTTCTTGTCTGTGATCTGATCTACTCCAAGGTGAGCAATCGGCCAACCAGATGGGTGGTTGCTGTGGCAGGAGATTCCGAGATCAAAACGATAAGGGATCTGGAAGGGAAAAAGATTGCTACCGAGCTGGTAGGCGTTACCCGGCGTTTTTTTGAGGAGCAGGGAATTGCTGTCGATGTTGATTTCTCGTGGGGAGCGACTGAGGCAAAGGTTGTTTCCGGTCTGGCTGATGCGATTGTTGAGGTGACTGAGACCGAGACCACCATTCGTGCCCACGGCCTGCGTATTATTCATGAATTGATGCAGTCAAATACTCAGTTTATTGCCAATAAACAGGCATGGGAAGATCCGTGGAAGCGGGAGAAGATCGAAAATATGGCTATGCTTCTGCAAGGGTCTCTTGCCGCAGACCGGGTGGTGGGAGTAAAGATGAACGTTGCTGAGGAGAGGCTGGAAGGGATTGTTGCGATTCTCCCCTCGTTGAATGCGCCTACTGTTGCCAGCTTGTATAACACAAAATGGTTTTCTGTGGAAACGGTGGTCGATAAGGATGTGGTGCGTGATTTGATTCCTAGGTTGAAAAAGCTGGGCGCAGAAGGAATTATTGAATATCCGTTGCATAAAATTATTTGACCAGCCGCCAGCGGGAAGATGCTGAAGAGAGGTAGAAGATGATGGATTTCTCCGATGTTGAGTTTTTATTGAGTGTACACTCTTTAAAGCAGCTTCCGGCGGAAGACTACCCGGAAATTGCGTTTGCCGGGCGTTCCAATGTTGGCAAATCAAGTTTGCTCAATACGCTGCTTGGCCGCAGGAAAATGGTGAAAACCTCGGCAAGGCCGGGGAAGACTCAGGGGTTGAATTTCTTCCAGATAGGTAAAATTTGCCGTTTTGTTGATCTGCCGGGATATGGCTATGCCAGGGTCCCAAAGAAGATGCAGGATGCCTGGCAGGATCTGATCACTGCCTATCTGGAGAAACGAGCCAATCTGAAATGTGTGGTGGTTATTATTGATATTCGCCATGAAGCAAAGATTCAGGATGGCCAGTTACTTGATTGGCTGAGAAGCAAGGACATTCCGTTTTGTGCGGTATATACAAAAATAGATAAGCTCTCTGGCAGTGTTCTTGGTAAAAATGCTGCCAGGCTGGATGTGGGGCATCGCCTTCAACCGCAGCAACGGGTGTTGTTTTCTTCGTTGAATGGAAAGGGGCGGGCGCAATTGATTGATACTTTGCAAGAGTTTCTTGATTGACAGGGATCGTTTTGTAAACGGATAATGGTGCATTTCCCTGTGTCTTGGATATTATTTTTATGGAAAACGATATGATTCAACAACTCTCCAAATCGCAGAAGGCAAGACATGCCATACGGACATTTAAGATTCTGGCTGATTCTCTCTCCCTGCAGGGGGTATATCATCCATCGGGAAAAACGGGATGTAAGCTGGCTGATGCCCTTATGCAGCTAAGCCCGGAGATATACGGTTCGATGACCGATCCGAGAATTTCCGAATTGCAGGGGCTGGAATATGTTATCGACCGTATGCCTTGTGGCATTGAGAATTGTTCGCGTATTGTTTTTACCGGGCAGGAGGATTTTACCGATACCTCCTTTACGCCAATTGTTCCTTTACGCAGGCGGCGTATCTCCTATGCTGTCTCCGATCAGGAGCTCTGTTTTGTACTTACTACCGGAGTGAGTGAGATTTACGATATTCTTACTCATCTCACCTTTCTTGAGATTGAGGCCAATAAAATTTATCACCAGGTACATATGCGTTCAGGTGAGGCTACTGCGGAGTGGCTGGAGCTGGAAAA
>PDWI01009191.1_pt1 | contig 11420 bp, 8 predicted proteins | sample 1430891 | NCBI WGS metagenome assembly PDWI01 (sample SAMN01162508, study PRJNA174530) | Oral metagenome, whole genome shotgun sequencing project. | biome: Marine environment; feature: Marine mammal; material: Swab sample of the gingival sulcus; isolation source: swab sample of gingival sulcus... | reverse complement strand
ATACCCTCGTCCAGAAAGGCAGTGAACTCATCCATGCTCTCTAGCATGGCATCGCGTCCGTTCTCGTAGGTAGTCCCAGCTCCATTGCCCTCGAGCATTGCTTTCCCAATCTGGATTTTATTGGGGATCGTACGCGAAGGCTTGTAAAGATCCTGACCATCCGTATTCAGGATGATAAAATCCACGAGCTCGGGATTCGTATTGTAGAAATACTGCGCAGCATTGCTGCCCTGCCCGCCAACGCCCACCACCAGGATAGGGGTATAGCCATCCCACTCGCTCATGGGATTCACTTTCGTCTCGTCTATCTCGACGGGTTTCTGCGAATTTTTTCGCAATGATTCTCGGTCCATGCACTTATAGATTTGAGGTTAGAAATTACGATTGGAATGTCGGGTCATCGTCGTCTTTCAGCAGGCGATCTGCTCGCCGTCGCAGCCTCTGCCAGTAGCTCGCGATGAGGGAAATGCCGTCCTCCGCCTCCGGCGAGGGGTCTGGTTCCGCTCCCGGCTCTGGGGACTCGCCTTCCGCTTCAGGGGAGGGCTGGGGCATCTCTTCCGCTTCGGGTTCATCCACTTGGACTTCATAGTAGGCGTACTGCTCTTCGGTTTCCTCCTCTAGCGCCATGTGGAGCATTGCGAGGGCCATGGTGTAGAATTGGCTTCCGTCCTGCCCCTGGTTGGCCAGGCAGGGTTCCAGGTGGAAGGGGGGATCCGGGAAGAGCGACACCTTAATGGGTTGCCCATAGAGCTTGAAGAGATCTTTGAGGTAGGTTTCAATATGCTGAAAGCCCAATCCGCCCCCCACGACATAGAGCCCATTACCATTCATGAGGCCTCGCACCACATCCCATTCCGCGAACTGCGCCGCGACGAACTTCATCCATTTCGCCACTATGGGCAGAACGACAATCAGGGGGGAGGGTGTATCATCTTCTGATGCGGGCACGAGATACTGGGGAATGGGGTGGGTTAGCGGCTCGGAGAGCTCAAAGCTGATATCCACGCGCTTCATTTTCTCGGCGGAATCCACACCGCAATTGTAGGTCGTATTGAGCTGCTTGGTCAGGTGGCTTGCGCCGATACTACTCGAGCCCTCAAAGACCCTGTAGTAGGCAAGTGAGCCGCCGACAAAGACGCCTAGCTGTAGTTTCTCGGCGCCGACATTGAGGAATGCGGTGTAGAGTTCCTGCCGTAGCTTGGGGATTAGCAGACGTTGTAGTAGGCGCATAGGGGTCACGACCTGCTGGATCGAGAGGCCGCATTGGCGGAGCGGCTTCCGGAGCTTCTTGAGGTCGTTCTTCTCGCCGGCGTATATGTTGAAGTCGCAGGCGGCCACATCGGCGTAGGAGTCCTGTACGGACTCCCTCTCGGTGATTTCCTTCCCGTCGCGGTAGAAGCGAATGGCTTCCCGGTCGAAACGCTCTAGGCCTTGCGCGAGTCGGCAGTCCTCGGAGAGCTTGTAGAGCTGCTCAATATCGCTGGCGGAGATGTAGTTGAAACCCGTGTCGTCTTTTGTCGTGCAGTTGGTCGATACGCGGTAGAGGGTCATGGTCTCCGCGCGGCCGAAATAGGCGAGGTAGACCCTCTCGATGTGGAAGCCCAGCTTCTCGTAGAATATCTGGACGAGGCTTCGTATCCCTTTCACCGCGTCGGTGGGGTTGCATACGAGGCCCGCCACCGCCCCCTGGCTGCGGCATAGCTGGGTATAGACCACTGGTTTATCCTGCGGGGTTTCCGGCTCGATCCAGACGACCATCTTGGTGTACCAGGACCCGATATCCAAGCAGGCGATGTAACGTCGTTTCTTTTCCATGGCTATTGTCTTTATGGTTTGAGCGAACGGGAGCAAACGACCTGGTTGCCGTAGGCTAGGTTTATCTGCTTATAGCTGTCACGCACGCCTAGGGCTAGGTCAGCTCGGTAGTATGACCATAGCTTATTGAGCTTATACTCGTAGTTGTCCAGTGTCCCCAGGACGATAATCTGCCCTCCTACGCGGGGAATCAACTCCACCCGATTCTCATTTGCAATGTACACCTGGCAGAATAGATTCCTCCACAGCGCATCCTGCTGTATGTATTTGAGAAGCCCGTACAGGCTATCCCAGAATGCGCTACGCTGCCCTACCACTCGCCCCGAGGTTTGCGTACTACTAGGGCGTTCGGGGATACTACCAGAAACCACGATGACATGCGCGGAGTAATTCCTGTCCATCGGAAAGCTGTAGCCCTCTTTATCGATATAGTAGGAGTTCCCCTTTCGGTCTATCACGCGGAAAAGAGGGTTACGCTGAAGCAACTCTATGCGCAGGGTTCCGTCAATCTGGGAGTAGGCTTGGGCTTCGCGAACGCCAGACAGCTTCTCTAGGAGCTGTTCTATCCGATAGGTATTAAGCGAATCGAGCCGAAGCCCCACTAGCTCTCCGAGCGAAGACTGCAGGTAGCGCTTAACCCGCCGCGGAGTGACAAAGCGGTATAGGGCCGAATCCTTAACCTGCACCTGAACCGTTCTGCAGATGGCGTTCCCCGAGGCACGCAGACTGTAGACAGCAGTATAGGTCACTAGGGAAAAGGCTAACAGCACGAGGACTAGCCTGAGTATTCTACTTTTCCGCCCCATCACTCTTCCTCCTTTTTCTTTAGGCATGCGACGATTGGCTCGACCATCGCGCCAATATCACCAGCCCCCATAGCCAGTATCACCTCGAAAGGATTCGCGGCAATAACGTCTACGAGTTGCGCTTTCTCGACAATGCGCGCGGGCAAATGCTGGGGCAGCAAATCCAGAATCGATTCGGAACTCACCCCCTTAATGGGCTCTTCCCTCGCGGGGTAAATGGGGAGTAGAAGGAGAGAATCCAACTCAGAGAGCGCACTGGCGAACTCCCCGAGGAAATCTCGAGTTCTAGTATAGAGATGCGGCTGGAATACCCCCGTAATTTTACTCCCTGGGTAGAGGGTACGCGCGGTGGCTATAGCCGCGCGAATTTCCTCAGGATGATGGGCATAATCATCGATATAGACGTGATTCCCCACACGATAGCGGATGTCAAAACGGCGAAGAACCCCTTTAAAACTCTCGATGCTAGCGCGCGCTTCTTCCGCGGGCATTCCTACCTGCTCCACACACGCAAGAGCCGCGAGAGTATTCATGACATTATGAGTCCCCCCCTGCGCCATTACCACAGGGACAATGCCCCCACGCGGCCGATGCAGGGTAAAATGGCAGCGTCCTTTTTCATAGTGGATATTCTCTGCCCAGTAGTGCGAAGAAGGACTCTGCCCATACGTAGTCAGCTCCAATCCTAAACCTTGGAAATTGTGCTGTACCGACTCGTGTACTATCAGTTTGCGCTGCGTATTCTGCGAGGCAAACTGTCGAAATGCATCGACTAGCGCATCAACGGTTCCGTAGATGTCGAGATGGTCGGCCGACAGTGAGGTGATCGCAGTGACCTGGGGGTGGAGTTGAAGAAAGCTCCTATCGTACTCATCGGCCTCGGCAACGAAAAGCTGACTATCCCCCTCGTCAAGAATCAGATTCGTCGAGTAGTTATTGCTGATTCCCCCAAGGAAGGCCTTGCAGCCTTGGGTTTGATGGAGAATATGGGCAAGGAGCGTAGTAGTTGTAGTTTTACCATGCGTACCGGCTACAGCAATGGTACTGAACTCCTCTGAGATTATCCCCAAGACCTCTGCGCGCTTGTAGAGTCGATGCCCTAGGCTCAGCAAATAGACCTTCTCCTCGAGCGTCTCAGGAATCGCCGCGGTGTAGACCACCAGGGTCTCGGGGGAGGGATTTCGGAAATCCCCCGGGATTAGCGCTGGGGAATCCTGATAGTGGATAGCAACCCCCTCGGCCTCTAACGCCCCAGTGAGCGGAGTAGCTGTGCGGTCATACCCCGCCACCTGTACCCCCCGCTGGAGAAAATAGCGGGCAATGGCGCTCATACCTATCCCCCCAATCCCGAGAAAATAGACCCGCTGAACCCTATCGTAGCTAGTGTGTACCAGTGCCATACTACCCTTCCTCCCCTTCGATGAGTTTCAGCACTATCTTCGCGATATCCGTATTGGCATGCGGCAAAGCTAGCAGCCTTATGCGCTCAGACATCGCAACACCCTGCGCTGGATGCGTAAGAATCCGTAGCACTTCGGGGACAAGACGCTCTGCGGTCTCAGCATCCGGGAGTAGGATCGCCGCATCTTTCGTCGAGAGTGCCTCAGCATTTCGGGTCTGATGGTCTTCTGCCACATTCGGTGAGGGAATCAGGACAACAGGCTTCCCGATGAGACACAACTCCGATATGGCGCATGCTCCCGCACGGGATACAATCACATCCGCGGCCGCATACGCGACATCCATACCGGAGATGAAATCCGTCACTATGAGATTCCGCCCCTCGTAGGCATCGGCTACAGCACGCATTTCCTCGATGTGCGCAGCCCCGCATTGGAGATAGAAAGTTATATGAGGAACTTGCGCAATCGCAGAGAGGTTATCCCGTACCGCGTAGTTAATGGAGCGCGCCCCAAGACTCCCGCCCAACAGCAAAACCACCTCGCTATCAGGGTCAATACCCATTTCCCGTTTTGCTTCCACATGCTCAGGTTGCTCCCCACAGAACATCGCCCGTACAGGATTCCCCGTCAGCACTACTCTATCCTGTGGGAAAAAACGCCCCATATGCTCATAGGCCACGCAAATCGCCTTCGCTTTCTTCGCGAGCATCCGATTTGCCTTCCCCGCGAATCCGTTCTGCTCTTGAAGTACAGTTGGTATACCCTTTCTCTGGGCATACATGAGCGTGGGGGCGCTGGCGTAACCTCCAACCCCCACCACCGCATCGGGCTTGAATCGGCGTATTACCTTCCGCACTGCCCAATAGCTACGCAAGAGGGCAAAAAGGAATTTCAGGAGCGCCAAGGGGTTCTTGCTACGCGGTAGCCCAATAATCGGTAGCCCTACCACTTCGTAGCCCGCCTCGGGAATTCTGGTCATTTCCATCCTCCCCCTCGCGCCCACGAAGAGTAGCTCACAATCGCCATCCAGGGATTTGAGCGCATTCCCAATTGCTATAGCTGGGAAAATATGCCCCCCAGTTCCCCCTCCTGAGATGATTACCCTAGACATCGCGCTTCTCCCCCTCGTACTCTTCCTTGCGTTGATGGCGTGCCACGCTCTGTATTAGCCCGAGCGCCACTCCTGTCATGACAATGGAAGTCCCCCCTTTACTCACAAAGGGGAGCGGTTGACCACTAATGGGAAAAAGTCCCACCGAAATAAACATATGCAGAAAGGCCTGCATTGCGATCATAATCACCAAACCTGTGCAAAGATACACATGGTAGGGATTCTTGCTACGGAGCACAATGACCCGCACTCGAAGCAATAGCCAAAGGTACATAGCCATGACCAGCACTCCCGCAATTAGCCCCCCCTCCTCTATGGTCGTCGCGTAGATACAGTCATCGTAAGAATGCGGAAGGATAAATCGCTGAGTGCTTTTCCCAGGCCCTTTCCCCCAGATTAAACCGCTCGCCACGGCAATTTTGGCTTGCTGCGCTTGGAAACTCGATTCACTACTAAAACGCTCTAAGCGGTTAACCCAAGTGGTAGCACGACTACTATCTCCACTCATTTTCAACATGATAAAAGCAGCTCCAGCAAAAAGAATCAGCACTGTACCTCCAAGAAAGAGCAGATGTCCCCAACGGACATTCCCCAGCGCCAACATAGTGAAACCCGTACCCGCAAATAGAACCGCAGTACTCAGGTTCTCTGGGAAAATCAGCGCAGCCCCCAAGCCTATCACCCCAACAACAGGCAGCAAGCCATAGACGAAATCCCGCAGCCCGTCCTGAGAACGCAACTTATCCTGATACTTAGATAGCCAAACCGCGACGAAAATCACCATGGGGATTTTCGCCAACTCCGACGGCTGTATCGAAATACCGAATATCCGAGTCCAGCGCTTCCCTTGATTCAGCTCCAAACCATGCATGAGAGTGTAGGCCAACAGAATGAGCGCAGCCACCATAAGGATATTTGCCCATGAGATATACCGCCTCGTGGGTATCATCTGGAAGAAGAAGACCATTCCTACCCCCATGCACACTAGAAAGATATGGCGGAATAGTATCGCCTCCGTATCGCCCCCATTGTTTCGATACGCGAGCCCCGCCGAAGAGCTATAAACCTCTATGATAGAGATAAGCCCTAGGATAATCACAATTAGCCAGATTTGCCAATCGCCTCGGAGGAACTTCTTCTTCCCACCAATAATCGCATCTTGCATCACAGCAGCTCTACCTCCTTTCTGAATTGGTTACCCCTATCCTCGTAATTCTTGAATAAGTCGAAGCTCGCGCAGGCAGGGGAGAGCAAGACCGTATCCCCATCTTGGGCCGCACGATGGGCAAGATGAACGGCTTCTTTCGCAGAGGAAGCCTCGAGAATCGTATCGACTATACCGCCAAACGCCACATGCAACTTCCGATTATCCATCCCGAGACAGATAAGCGTATGCACCTTCGCACGGGCAAAATCCTGCAACACGGTGTAATCATTCCCCTTATCGGTTCCCCCGGCAATCCACACAACCCCACGAGGCATACTCTCTAAGGCATACCACACCGCATCCACATTCGTAGCCTTTGAATCATTGACGTAGCGAACCCCCTCTAGCTCTCGCACCAACTCTAGCCGATGGGGAATCCCCGGGAAGTCCGCAAGCCCCTCACGAATCGCATTCACCTCAACCCCCAGCAGACTCGCAACGATGCCTGCCGCCATGCAATTATACTGATTGTGCTTCCCTCTGAGCGAAAGCTGGTCTAGCGCTATAGACCAATCCGGGCATTGGGCCACACTAAAATATATCCGTCCCTCCCGCACTACGGCCATTCTCGGCGTATCGCTATCTCGCAAACCAAATCGGCAAAGCTGAGCAGAGAGTGCTACCCCAGCCATAGAGTCGCTCGTCACAGGGTCGTCAGCGCACACTACCAAACTCTCGCTACTACGCATATTCTGCGCAATCCGAAGCTTAGAGGCCGCGTAGTTCTCCAACTGATAGTCGTAACGGTCTAGATGGTCTGGCGTAATGTTGAGTAGCACTCCTATATCCGCACGGAAATCATACATCCCGTCTAGCTGGAAACTACTCAGCTCCAAGACGTAGTAGTCATACTGCTCCTCTGCGACCTGCCGGGCAAAACTCGTACCAACGTTCCCCCCTATCCCCACATTCCAGCCGGCCTTCCGGAGTATATGGTAGACAAGGCTTGTCGTTGTTGTTTTCCCATTACTCCCAGTAATGCATATCTTCTTGGCTGTGGTGTACCGACCGGCAAATTCTATCTCGGAAACAACTGGCACTCCCGCAGCGCGCAAAGCCACAACAATAGAAGCCGTCTCAGGGATTCCAGGACTTTTCACGATAAGTTCTGCCCCTTGCAGACGCTCTAGGGTATGGCCGCCCTCCTCGATATGCGCCCCGATACTCCGCAAAGCCTCTTGACGCGCATGCGGTATCATGCCGCTATCGCTCAGTAGCACCTCGTAGCCTTTACGCCGCGCGAGCAGGGCTGCGCCCATACCACTTTCCCCAGAACCGAGTATACCTAGCAATGCCATAACCCTGACTACCTTATCTTCAACGTAACGAGAGTTAGAACTGCCAATAGGAGGCTAACAATCCAGAACCGGACTACGATACGAGATTCTGGGAGCCCCTTCAGCTGGAAGTGGTGATGCAAAGGAGACATCAAGAAGATACGCTTCCCCTCCCCTAGCCTCCTCTTGGTATACTTAAAGTACCCCACCTGCATCATGACCGAGAGGCTCTCCAGCAGGAATACGCCGCAGAGTATCGGTAGCAATAGCTCCTTTCGTACCAATACGGCAAAGACCCCAATAACCCCCCCTATAGTCAGACTCCCCGTATCGCCCATGAAGACTTTAGCCGGGAAGCTATTGAACCATAGAAAGCCAATCAGCGCCCCGACAAAGGCACTCACATACACCACAAGCTCCCCAATCGCGGGGATGTACATAATCCGCAAATAGCTCGCGTAAATGACATTCCCAGACAAATAGGCAAAAGCCCCAAGCACGAAGACAACGGGCGCACTAACCCCAGCCGCCAGACCATCTAAACCATCCGTGAGATTCGACCCATTGGAAGTCGCCGTGACTATCAGCACAACCACTAGGACAAACAGCCCCCATGCCAGCATATCGCCAAGCTCCCCATCGATAGGTACAAGCTTGCGATAGTCCAGCTCATGATTCTTGAGAAAGGGGATTGTCGTCTTGAGATTCTTCTCGTAAACAGGCTGCATGGAAACCTCTTGCCCCACAGTTACCTCCCCACGCTGCGGACCCACACGAACAGGAATCCCCTCCCGCACTGTGGCTCGAGGACTCATAAATAGCATTACGCCCACAAAGACCCCTATGGCAATTTGGCCTAGCACTTTATACCAGCCATTCAAACCGGCCTTGCGTCTGAGAAACACCTTAATATAGTCATCAGTCCCACCGATAACCCCCAACAAGACCGTGGCAACCAGCATGATGACAATATAGACATTGCGTAAATCAGATAGAAACAAGGTAGGGATTAACGTTGCGCCCAAGATTAGTAAGCCCCCCATAGTGGGAGTGCCCTTTTTGGCCATCTGGCCCTCAAGCCCTAGGTCCCTAATCTCTTCCCCAATTTGACGACGCTGCATGAATCGTATGAAACGCCCCCCCAGTGGGATTGAGAGCAGCAAAGCGGCCAAGAACGCAATACCCGCCCTGAAGGAAAGGTACTGCAATAGCCCCAATCCGGGAATGTCAAACTGCGCTAGCGTACGGTATAGCTCATATAGCATCTCTACTGCACCTCCTCTTCTAGCTTACCAAAAGCCGCAACTAACTCTTCACGGTCATCAAAATGCCTACGCTCCCCCTTGATTTCTTGGTAGGTCTCATGCCCTTTGCCTGCCACAAGTACAATATCTCCCGGCTCTGAGAGCATACAAGCCTGCTCTATCGCCTTACGTCTATCCTCAATTCGAAAAACCCTAGCCCGATCGGGCTGCGTGATTCCTCTAAACATCTCATCTATGATATGCATGGGAGATTCCATTCTAGGATTATCCGAAGTGAGTACGACCCAGCAGGTTCCCCTAGTACTAACAGCACCCATATCTTGGCGTTTACCCGCATCCCGATTTCCTCCCGCTCCCACAACAATATGTACCCGCTTATCCCGCAATTCCACAATATGCCTAGCCGTCTCTATCACTTTAAGCAACGCATCAGGGGTATGCGCGTAATCCACGACACCTATACGGCCCTTAGGCCCAGGCACGCACTCAAAACGCCCTCGCACTGGACTCAATGCGCTAAACTGCAGAAAGAAGTCCTCGTCCTCTGTGAGCCCAAGCAAATCTGCCACTCCATAAACCGCAGCGAGATTATAGAGATTGTACAGCCCTGCCAAACGGACAGTAATAGGAACTCCCTGTATTTCAACATCTGAGGAAAGTACCCCTTCCTCCACCATTCTCCCCTTATAATCCGCCTGACCCTCAACGTTGAACTTTAACTTCTTAGCCTTTGTATTTTGCACCATGTATGAGCCATGCCGATCATGCCCGTTGTAAAGCGCAAAAGCCCCCTTGGGCAGCATATCAAAAAAGCCCTTCTTCGCATCTCGGTACTCAGCCATACTACCATGGTAATCCAGATGGTCTCTTGTCAAATTGGTAAAAACCCCCCCGGCAAAAGTCAACCCCGCAATACGCCTCTGCACCACCGCATGCGAACTAACCTCCATAAAGACATACTCACAACCATTCGCGACCATCAACGCGAGAAGTCGATTCAGTTCTAAGGAATCCGGCGTCGTACGCTCTGACGGTTCCGCATGATTCCCCACGCGTACTTCAACCGTGGAAATCAAGCCGGCTTTTTTCCCTAAGCGCTCTGATAGCTCCCAGAGTAAGGTGGCGGTCGTCGTCTTCCCATTCGTCCCAGTAACCCCAATAACCTTCAGAGATTCTGACGGATTCCTGTAGTACACACGCGCCAGCTTCCACAAAGCCTCTACTGTATCACCAACTCTAATGATAGAGACCGTATCCCATAACGGGTAGTCCAAGCTACGACTCACAACGATTACAGAAGCCCCCGCATCTACCGCCTGCGTAATGTACGTATGCCCATCGGTCTGCGTGCCGCATATGGCCACAAACATTGCACCCGGCTGCACTACTCGAGAATCCAAAGCAATTCCCGTGATAAACTGCGGCAATACCCCTTGTAAGAGTTCGTAATCAACCCCTTCAAGCAGTACGTCTACCGTATTAAGCGTATTCAACTCCAGGTTCATATCACAGACATTTTCAATACAACCAACTGGCCTGGCACCAACTTCGCCCCCCCAGGAATACTCTGCTCACGTACAGAACCTCGCCCCAATGCTCGCACCCTCAAACCAGCATTCTCCAACGCGTAAAGCGCATCATTCAATGGCATCCCCTTCACATTCGGGACGACCAAACCTCCGCTCGTATCCCCTTGGCGCGAAGACCGCAAAACAACCTCCGAATCCCCTCGGGAAGGACTAACCCAAAATGCATTCTGAGACCTATCGTCAACCCCGACCCTTAACCCATCCAATGCGCCTCGGAGGCATAGAGAAAAACCCGGCTTACAATACATGGGCTGCATCCCCTCCCCCTCTTCGGCACGGGGGAACCACTCCTGCCGTGTCCCGTAAACCTGGTCGACAATCTTACGGAAGATGGGGCCAGCGACCCGATTCCCATAGTAAGAATGCTTCGTGGGCGAAGACACCACTACTATACAAGAATACTGAGGTCTATCCGCGGGGAAATAGCCGACAAACGAGGCTTGGTAATGCACTTGCCCTCCTTTGCGATAGCCCTTCTGCCCCTGGGCTATCTGCGCAGTCCCAGTTTTGCCCGCGATGGTATATTTCTCGGCCTTCAGATTACTGGCCGTCCCATGCTCTACAACCCCTTCCAGCACCTCACGAACCTGCTTGAGCGTACCCTTAGAGCACAGACTCGGGATAATCTCACGCGTCGGGAAACGATTCTCCGTACGCCCTGCCCGACGCAACTCCGTCACAAAACGCGGTTGCACCATTCGCCCATCATTGGCAATCGCATTATAGAAGGTCAGAATCTGAAGAGGCGTAAGCTCCACTTCATAGCCTATACTCATCATGGGGAGAGAAAGCCCAGACCACAAACGGTCTTCAGGATTCTTGATATTCGGATGCCCCTCCCCGGGGATAGGCACGCCCACCTGCTGATTCAAATGCATACCATACAGCCTATCGACAAAGGCCTGGGGCTTATCCTTATAGTACTTACGCACGAGCTTAGCCACCCC
>PDWI01009190.1_pt1 | contig 11420 bp, 10 predicted proteins | sample 1430891 | NCBI WGS metagenome assembly PDWI01 (sample SAMN01162508, study PRJNA174530) | Oral metagenome, whole genome shotgun sequencing project. | biome: Marine environment; feature: Marine mammal; material: Swab sample of the gingival sulcus; isolation source: swab sample of gingival sulcus... | reverse complement strand
TTTATCTAGTGCCTTTTTAATATTTTTTATAACACATTCTTATAATAGAATTTCTAAAGACAACGTTTCCTATTTAAAGAAACAGGGAATGATTACACTAATTTCACAAAAGATGATAGAACTTAATTTAGATAATTACAAGTCAAAAGCGTTTGAGATTTTAGATAGCATGAATAAAAATTTTCAATTAAAATCTTCTTCCCTTTTTATTATAGATGCAGAGGATAATGAATTAAAATACGTTTATATCAAAAATAAAAACGAAGCAATAATAGAGGATTCTTATCATCAAACGATTTTTAAGGATTATAAAGTTTGGCTTGAGCAAATTTTAAATGGGCAAACAATTTTTATTATGGATGTTGAAGATTTACAAGAAGATAAGGATCTGATTTCAAAAATTTTTAAAACTCGCTCTATCAATGGATTCTATGGTATTCCTATCTTATTAAATGGGATTTTACGCAGTTTTTTAATCTTTGAATTTGAATCTGATAAAAAAAATATTGATATCCATTTATATGAAGAATTGATGAAAACACTGATGGCAGATGCTATCGCTAATATGGATAATCAACGAGATTTATTTAAACGAGCTAATTTTGACGCTGTCACTAATTTACCGAATAGACTCTACTTTGAACAATTAATAAATGATAAAATGGCTGAATTTCCTAATGGTCGCTATCATCTAATCTACCTAGACATCAATAACTTTAAATTAATCAATGAAACTTTTGGCTATGCTATAGGTGACGAACTGCTACGACAAGTTAGCAAAACACTCGTTGAAGAAGGAAAATCTACAAATATTCTTTCAAGGTGCAATAGTGATGAATTTGCTATATTTTGTGATAGAGCTTGTGATAGAAATACGATAGAAAACTTTGCCATTCGAATTTTAGATATTTTTAAAGATGGTATCTCTATTGGCGAGCATTTATTTAGAATAACATTAAGCATTGGGATTGCAAGTTATACAGAGGATGGCAAAAATGCTAATGAACTTATTAAAAGTGCTAGTCTCGCCCACCATAAAGCAAAAGGAAAAGGATATATGAAATATCACTTCTGCACAGAAGATGATAGAAAAGAAATAGTAACAAATGCTATGTATACAAAACATTTATTTAATGCATTAGAAAATAAAGAATTTTATTTAGTCTATCAACCTCAAATTTCTTGTAACCACGAAAAAATTGTAGGTGCTGAAGTTCTTATTCGCTGGAACTCTAAAGAATTTGGCAATGTGCCTCCTGATAAATTTGTTCCTATTATAGAAAGTACAGAGCTTGTTGTGGAAATAGGCGAATGGATTATCGAAGAAGCTATTAAAAAACAACAATCTATGATAAAAAAAGGCTTACCTCCTATCAGAATGGGGATTAATTTATCGGCGATACAATTGTTTGATAAAAATTTAACAATCAAAATTACCAATCTCATAAACAAATTACATGCCGATCCCTCTTTTGTAGAATTTGAAATTACAGAAAGCATCGCCATGGAAAAAAATAATTTTATATTAAATACCTTAAATAATCTTAAAAAGCTTGGTTTCAGTATCGCAATCGATGATTTTGGTACAAAATTTTCTTCTCTACAACGATTAGAATTGCTACCTATCACGAAGCTTAAAATTGATAAAAGTTTCACTGATGGTATAAATATCGATAAAAAGAAAGAAGCGATTACAAAAGTCATCATCGACTTTGCTAAAAAACTTGATTTAAAAACGATTGCAGAGGGTGCTGAAAATAAATCTCAAATTGACTTTTTAAAAGATAATCATTGCGATGAAATTCAAGGGTACTATTATTCAAAGCCTCTTTCTGCTGATGAGCTTGAAAACTTTATAAAAAGAAGTTGAGATAAAATCTCAACTTCTTTTTATTTGTTATATTATGAATATATTTTTTATCTTTCTACAATAAGGGCTGTTCCTTGTCCACCACCGATACAAAGTGTGGCAAGACCTGTTTTAGAATCTCTTCTAATCATTTCATGAATTAATGTAATAAGAATTCTAGTTCCTGATGCACCAATTGGGTGACCAATAGAAATAGCACCACCATTTACATTTAATTTCGCTGGATCAATTTCTAAATCTCTACCAACTGCTAAGGATTGAGAGGCAAATGCTTCATTTGCTTCCACTAAATCGATTTCTTTCATTGTAATTCCTGCTTTTTCCATGGCTTTTCTTGAAGATGGTATCGGACCTACCCCCATAATCTTAGGGTCTACCCCTGCTGAAGCATAAGATTTAATCGTGCAAAGAGGCTTAATCCCTAATTCATCAGCTTTTTCTTTAGACATCACGATAACTGCTGCACCTGCATCGTTGATACCAGACGCATTGGCTGCTGTAACACCACCATCTTTTTTAAATGCTGGTCTAAGTTTTCCAATACCTTCTTTAGTTGTCCCAAATTTAGGGAATTCATCTGTATCAAAAATCTTTGGTTCTCCTTTTCTTTGAGGTATTTCCACTGGAATAATTTCATCTTTAAATTTACCTGCTTTAATGGCAGCTTCTGTTTTTTGCTGAGATGTTGCTGCAAATTCATCCATTTCATCTCTTGTTAAATTCCATTGTTCTGCTACATTTTCAGCTGTAATACCCATATGATAATCATTAAATGCATCCCAAAGTCCATCTTTTATCATAAGGTCAACAGTCTGTCCATGCCCCATTCTTTGTCCCCATCTTCCTGATGGCAAAGCATACACTGTAGCCGACATATTTTCTGTACCTCCTGCAACAATGATATCAGCATCTCCTGCTTTAATAATTTGTGCTGCTAACGATACTGCTCTAAGACCAGAACCACAAACTTTATTTAAAGTCATTGACGGTACTTCTACTGGAATACCTGCTTCTATAGATACTTGTCTTGCAATATTTTGACCAAGTCCTCCTTGCAAAACACATCCCATAATCACTTCATCTACTTGTTCAGGTTTAATACCTGCTCTATCTAAAGCACCTTTTACAGCCACTGCTCCTAATGTAGATGCTTTCACGTCTTTTAAAGATCCACCATAATTACCAATAGGTGTTCTAACGGCACTTACTATAACAACTTCTTTCATCTTGTTTCCTCCTTTATAATATATATGTCTATTTACTACTTTTTAGACATACAGGAATTTATCTTGCCTATATTTTATCACAATTTTTGGTATATTTCAACAGAACCTATTTGTGATATTTCTGCCCACTATTTATTTTAAAACTCCGATATATCTGCTCTAATAAAAACACTCTAATCATCTGATGAGGAAAGGTCATATTTGAAAAAGAAAGTTTAAAATCTGCTCGATTAGAAACTTCTTTTGATAAACCAAAGGAACCTCCTATTATAAATTTTATATTACTGTATCCATTATCTCCTAAGTACTTTATCTTTTCTGCTAATTTTTCTGAGCTTAAAGGTTTTCCTTGTATTTCTAAAGTAATGACGAAGTCTTCTTTCTTCACTTTTTTTAAAATATTTTCGCCCTCTACATTTTTTACTTTTTCAATTTCTGTTTGGCTAGGATTATTTCCTACTTTATATTCATTAATTTCTTCTATTTTCAAGGTACAGAAAGAAGTTAATCTTTTTGCATACTCCTTTACTGCTTCTTGCCAATATTTCTCTTTTAACTTTCCTACTGCTATTACTGTTATATTCATCTTAGTCTCTTTTCAAAATTTATGTTTATTGCTACCAATACTATTTTTTAGACAATATATTTTTTGCTGATTTTATTTTTCATAATTACATCTATTTTCATGTTTTTTCGGATATTCAAGTTTTTGTCATCAATTATATTTTTTATGGTTCGATAAGCAAGCTCAGGAAAATTATTTTCACTACTTAAATGTGCCAACAACACTTGTCTTTCCTTTTGACTATTTTCAAGAATTTTGCAAAGTTGCTCTGCCGTTTCTTCATTGGAAAGATGACCTAAGTCACTGGCGATTCGTTGCTTTATCTTCCAAGGATAACGACACATCGTCAGTAAACGTTCTTCATAATTTGCCTCTATTACTAAAATATCCGACTGAATCAGATGGCAAAACATTTCTTCCGACACTTTCCCTGTATCAGTTAATACGGTCACATTTTTATTGCCATAACTAATGGAAAAAGCCACTGGTTCTATCGCATCATGACTGATGGCAAATGATGTGATTTTTAAATTTTCTATCAAAAAAGTTTCTCCTGTGTTAAAGGTTTCTCTTTTATTTGGTGGCACTTTTTCTTCTATAAAATCCCATGTCCCTTTATTGGCATAAACCTTAACATTAGGTAATTTCTTACTTATAACACCTACACTTTTAATATGGTCTGTATGCTCATGGGTTATTAAAATTCCTTTTATATTTTCCTTGTCAATCTTCAAGGTTTCTAAACCCTCTATTATTTTTTTACCACTTATTCCTGCATCTATTATTATAAAATCCTTGCCATTTCCAACGATATAACTATTACCACTACTACTACTTGACAAGGAGCAAAACATTAAATTCAAATACTTCTCCTATTCTATATAACTTTCTATATAAACGACACCATCTTCATCAAATAAGATTTCCCATGCTGGAAAAGCTGTGTCTGACAACACGTCCTCTCCTTGAAACAACTTGCCATTGATAACAAAAGCTTCCTCAATACCCTTTATAACAGTTTTTTGAGGGATTTCATCTTTTTGGTTTTTCTCTTTTTGACTCACAAAGTCTAACATGGCGATATATGGATTGCTTATTTGAATTTGATTTTCACTTTCAGCAATATCCTGAATAAATTTACCTTGAATATTAACAAGCTTTTCGTCTTGAAAATAAAAATCTACAAAACTTCCTCCAATCCCTTTATTTTTATAATAATTTTGATAAGTTACCCTTATATTCCCTAATGAATGTGGATTTTCATCTTTTACGATTTCTTTAAATACAAGATATTTATTAGGCAATTTTGATTTTTCAAATATTGTTTCTATACATTTTTTAACTTCTTTTTCCGTCAATTCTTTCCCTTGTAGAATTTCTTTGAGAACACTATTATTTTCATTACTAAAAAAATTATTTTTTTTATCTAAAGTTTCTTTGTCGTAAGTAATTTTTAAAGTGTGCATTTTTTCTAATTTCATTTTTACTGGACAATCTATTTCTACATTTTTATTTTTTAATGCTTTTATATAGATTTCATTTTCTTCTCCACTATTTAAAATGTCATTTTTAGTGATATACATAAATAGCAAAAACACATTTGTAAATAATAATGCAATTATCATAATATTTTTTGATTTAGACCAATCCATGAATTACCTCTTTTCGTGTATTATCGGTGTTCCATCTTTAAGATCAAAGTAGAATATATCATCTTCACATTCCACTTTCCAAACAGCATTTAATTTATTGCTTTCGTTTCTATGTAAATAACTTATCTCCATATTTTTTATTTTATTTGCCGTTTCTTCAAATGTAATATTTTTATCATTTGACAATGGTTGTTTTGTCATATTTGTTTTTTGCGAACTTTTTGCATTTATGACGTTATTTATCATTTTATAATTTTGAGATAACACATCCATTGCAGAGATTCCTTGTATCTTGATTAAATCTCTAATATCTTGTTCTACTTTAAACAATTCTTCTCTATAATAATCTACTTGACCATTTTTAACATTGATTTCTAAAGGTTGGTTTTCTTCACCATATACTAAAGACTGCCCAATTTCAAAGGTTAATTTAAATCGATAATTGTTTTTTTGATTCGGATTTTTTTTCACTTCGATTAATCGAGGAATCGGCAATTCTTTTTTATTAACATACTCATTTGTTAAACTTCTCATGCTTATAAAATTTAAAGCTTCTTCTAAACTTTGTGCCATGGTATAATCGTTGCTATCATCTTTTACATCTTCTTTATACTCGATGTATCCTTTAGGATTTATTATCAGTACCTTTTGCCCAAAGCCATACATATATATAACCGTTCCATCAGCTTCTTGAATTTTACGCACAAAGTCTAATCTTTTTCCAAAAAACTTTTCTGCTATAACATCCTGTTTTTTTTCTTGTGCTACTTCTAAAAATTTTTCAACCCTAATGTTCATGGATTTTTCCGGAAGTTCAAGTGGTATCAACGTTTCATTTTCACTTTTTTCCCCTAAGAAACTTTTTAATTCGTAATAAGTTTCTCCATTTTCTTCGCCATATTCTTCATACAATTTATCTAAATTATAACTTTTATTATTTTTTGATTTTCCTTTATTATCTTTTATAAATTTTACAATTTCAACATCTGCAATCAGTCGATAATATTTGTTTTTAATACTATCTTTTATAAAAACACACTTTTCATCTGCTTGAGAAAATCCGATTTCTTTAATTGTAATATTATTATCAATGACGATATTTTTGTCGAATGAAAATATTTTTCTGAAATCTCTAGCTTCTATACCGTATTTAAATTGTGCTACAACGGAGGGTAAATCTAGTGCTTTTTTATATTGTTCTTCTGTAATTTCCTCTAACTGACGATTTTCTAATTGTCTAATATAGTCTATGGTTTTTAAAAGTTGTTCATTCCAAAAAGCTTTTTTCTTTTCAATCAGTTTAAAGTCACCTTCTCCTTGACTGATTATTATTTTATGAGGAACGATGACATCTTTTGATTCCATCATTTGATTTTCATCTGTATCCCTTGGTAAGATAAAATCTTCTAATGCTTTTTCTCCCCATAAAAAAGATAAAAGTAGTATGGTTATAGAAAACAATACTACTATTAAAATATTCTGCACTATATCTATTTTTTTTCTTTGGATATTTTTCATAAATCACCTGAATCTATTCTGAGTTCTTTCACTTAATTTCCAAAAATAGTTTTAAATAAGTTCTGAAAAAAGGTAGGTGCTCCTTTCGATTCATTTTCAAAAATTTCTTTTTCTTCTTTTTTAGGAACTACCGACATATAACTTCTCGTTTTATCAACTTCTTTACCATCAGAAGATACGGTTACCAAATCTATCACATAAACACCTACTTTAAAATCTTCTAACTTTTTTGTATAAAAACTTAATTTGTTTTTGTTTGTAAAACTTTCCTCTTCTCCGACTTTCAAATATACTAATCTATCTAGTTCCGTATATTTTTTTTCCACAATTTGATTCATATCTTTTTCCGATAATTTTACCGTCTTTTCTTTTTTAAGGTCTTTATTCGTATTTTCATCAAATTTATGATTTTCTACTTTTTCAGGTTGTTTTTTTTGTATTTCAAAAATTCTAATTTTCAAATTTTTAGGTTCTGTTATTTTTACGGATAAAAGGATATTCCCCTCTTCTTGCACACTATTGGAAAGAGGACTTAATATATTGACATGTTTATCTGTTGCCAAACTACGATTGATATTAAAAAAAGAAAACAGAAAAACAAAACATAAAGTGAAAATAATACTTTTCCCTTTTAATTTCCAAAACATACTTCATCCTCTCTTTCTACTAAATTTAATAAATCTAAATAGGTTCTATCTACTCTCAGTCTTAACCTAACTTTAAATTTACATATTCATTATACACTACTTTTATTACAAACATATTACAAAGGGTTTAAGTGTACTTTACATTTTCAAAACCATTCTTAGCAGTTTCAGAACCTAACTTTACGAAATTTTCTTTTCCTTGGTTATTTACAACAATTTTAAACGTTATTACATGCTTCTGTTTTTATTCAAAAAATAAGTTTTTTATTTACTTGCTTTTTAATAGAAAAGGGTACTATAATATTAATGGATACATTTAATCATACGTATTTTTTTAATAAAGGAGGCAAAATGGCTAATTTAGAAGATATAAAAAAAACAATGGAAGAAAAAGTAGATCCCATCCTTGCACAACACTTCGGTAGTTCAAGAGTAAGCAAATTTGAAGATAACATTTTATATGTTAAACTGGCAGGTGCTTGTGCATCATGTCCATCTGCACAAGATACGGTAAACGATGTCATTAGAAATGTTATTCTTAGAGAACATCCAGATATTGAAGATGTCGTCCTAGACACTTCAGTAGATGATGATTTAATTAATTTTGCAAAAAAACTTCTGTCTAAAAAGAAATAGATACCCTATTAATTTTTTCAAAAAAGCCATCGTATATTGATGGATTAATAAAATAAAGATTTACAAATTGATTTTTCAAACACATCTTATTAGATGTGTTTTTTGTATATTTATACTTATTTTCGGATTTTATTTCTTTTTATTCCTCAAAAGTTCCTTTCAATACACCTATTTTTACGATTTCAATTTGATTTTTCTATCATTTTTTCGTTTTTATGCTACTTTCATAATACAATTTTATATTTCTGTAATTTTTCCCTCTCATTTTTAGCAAGAACCTTATGTATTATTGTATTGTGATAATAGTTTTTTGTTCTCCTTCTATTTTTTTTAAAGCTTTCTATTTCCTGATTTTTATTATATTATTTAATTTATCACTAAACTTTAACTGCTTCTTTTTATCCATTTCTTGTGAAAATGATGCGCCAGCTTTATTTTGTTTTTTTAAATTTTACTATTCCATAAAAATTTAAGGATTGATGTTTTTTGTGTTTTGAGTTAAATTTATATGCTTTTTTTCTCTATTTTCTTTTTCCAATCTATTTTTTTATTTTTTTAACAATTTTTCAGCATTTAACATCTCTTTTGTATCATTTTAATAATACAATCTTGTCTTGTCTGAACATGTTTTTTTGGTCTGTGTGTTATTGTATTAATACAATGCTGTATTTTTCTTCTATCTTTTCCTGTACTATTTCCTTTATTTACAAGGTTTTTTATTTTTTGTTCATCCAATTTATTCAAGTTGAAATTGATTTTTATTTTTTGTTTTTTCACATTGATAATTTTATCTCAATGTGACTTTCCTTGTTCCAATAAAAAACAGCTTAAATTAAAAAATTTAAGCTGTTTTTTAACATTTATGAATCCTTTATGTTTTTATACATCAAATATACATCTGTCGCCCTTGAAATAAGGTATCATTCCCTTAAATGTCCTTATAAAAACGTTATTTCATGAAAATATACCCTATCATCATATTGACCAAAACTGAAATAGGTACTACTATCCTAAAAATGGTTTTGCTTACTTTGTGATGAAAGACTACCATCCCTATGATGATACCCATAGCACCCATGAACACTGCCATAAAAAGCAACACCATCTCGCTAATTCGATATGCTCTCATTTTCGCTTTTACTTTATCGATTCCTACAGCACCAAAGGAGATAATATTCCAACAAGCATAAGTTATTAGTAAAATTTCCATTATTTCCATCGATATTTTCCCTTTTCTTTCATACATAAAACTAAAAACAATTTACAATCTATTATAAATTATTTTCTTCTTGTTTTAAACCTTTAAATAGTTTTGTCACAAAAATGATTGCTATTATGAAAACAATAAGGTCGGTCAGTCCAAAACTAGCAAATATCCCTGTAGAACCAAGATTTGCTACTAATGGCATAATGAGTACTAGAGGGACAAACAAGAAGAGTTGTCTAAGCATGACTAAAATTCCTGCTTTTCCACCATCTCCTACTGCTTGGAATAAGGTTACAAAGATAATTAAAAAACCGACAATCGGAAATACTGCCATGGCAATCTTGGCTTCTACTAGACCCTCTGTTATGATGGCAACGTTCTCTGTGATAAACCATGATAAAATATCTTCTGTAAATATCATAAAAGGGATCCAGAACACCAATGCTAAAACAGTCGCTCCTATCCCGAATATTTTGGTGGCTTCTTTTACTCTATCATACCTTTTCGCGCCAAAATTTGTTCCTGCCACTGGCTGAAAACCTTGACTTATTCCCCAAATCGGTATAAATGCTAACATGATAAATCGAAAGACAGCACCCATCAAAATTACTTTGTCATCACCTCCATAAACCATCAATCTTGCGTAAAAAACAGTTTGTTGTACTAGTGCTAAAACTTGCATAAGCATGGCTGATACGCCAACAGATAAAACACCAGATAAAATAGTAGGTTCGATTCGAATTTTATTAAATTTTACTTTAGGACTAAATTTCAAAAAGTAGATTACCGTTACTACAAATTGTATCAATTGTGCAATAACTGTTGCTATTGCTGCACCTTCTACACCATATCCTAAAAATTTTATGAAAATTGGATCTAAAACGATATTTAATATAGCACCTAACGCCATAATTGCCATAGAGATAACCATTTTTCCCTCTCCACGGATAACCATATTGGCTGCTTGTGCAAAATTCACAAAAAATGAACCGATAAATATTATTTTAAGATACTTGATAGCATATTCCAGCATAGCACCATCAATTTTACTGAAAGATAATATTTCCTTTGTAAAAAAATACCCCGTTACTGTTGTTATTAAAGATAAAACAAAAACTAAGGATAACAAATTCCCCATTATTTTATTTACTGTTTCATCATCTTTTTCACCAATTGCTCTGGAAAGAACTGATGCTGAGCCAATCCCTACAAGAACAGCGATACCATTATTCATCAAGGTCAGTGGATATGCGACAGCCACAGCACCTACTGCAACCTCATTAACCCATTGACCGATAAAAATAGCATCCACAAAGCTATATAATCCAATAACAAACATTCCCACGATAGCTGGAATTGATAGCTTAAACATCAGCTTTACGATACTTTCATTAACAAGAGAATCTCTCTTTTTATCTACTTTTTCTTCCATTTTCTTCTCCCTTTCTTCTAATTATTACAATTTTCTAATCATCCTATGATAAATTTAAATTACTATTTTTTATTTAGCTATCGCTAACTCTTTATTAAAAATATATGACGTTATCGTCACTAATATTGTTCAAAAAACGATAATCAACACAATCTCAAAAAATAATTGCTCTTAAAAAGTTCAAATGGCTCTTTGATACTTTTTGACTTAGGGAAACAAAGCATTTCTTATCGTGTTAGTTGATTAATATCTTTAAAATTTCTTTTACTTTCTCTCTATTTTTCCCATAGACGTCATCTTCTTCAAAAAGATGTCCCATAAATAACATCCCATTCAGCACTCTACTGGTCAATAGATAATTTTTTTGAAAACGATTAAGTTCTTCTTCCGTTAAAGCATTTCCCATTGTCTGTATTAATAAATCAAAACTTTCTTTTTCGATTTCATCAAATAATTTTTTTACTTCTTCATCGTAAATTATTTCCGATAAAAACATGATATACAGGGGCATAAAGGGTTTTTCATCGTAAATCTTATTCATCAACAAATTTAGTGATAATTCGTCCGTGGAAATATTGTCATCAAAAGTTTCCTTTAAATTTCTAAATACATTTAATCGATATGCTGAACCAAGACGCATAACATCCATCAAAATATCTTGGGTGTT
>PDWI01009189.1_pt1 | contig 11420 bp, 5 predicted proteins | sample 1430891 | NCBI WGS metagenome assembly PDWI01 (sample SAMN01162508, study PRJNA174530) | Oral metagenome, whole genome shotgun sequencing project. | biome: Marine environment; feature: Marine mammal; material: Swab sample of the gingival sulcus; isolation source: swab sample of gingival sulcus... | reverse complement strand
GGTCTTTAATAATTGAATGTTGTCTGCATAAGAAAAACAAACAATCTGAAAGCAGTAAGGAACCTTCGTTATGACCAGATTTCATTCCAAATATTTTGCTCATGAATTAACCCGGACTGGAGGTAATGGTGTTGACCGCATTGGACGTACCCTCTTTGACGCTAGTGTCGATCTAAATCCGCATCAGATTGAAGCTGCGCTTTTTGCTCTACGCTCCCCTTTATCTAAAGGAGTTCTACTGGCAGATGAAGTTGGTCTTGGGAAAACAATTGAAGCTGGCTTGGTTATCTGCCAGAGTTGGGCTGAAAATCATCGGAAAATATTGGTAGTTTGTCCAGCTTCCCTTCGTAAGCAGTGGGCATTGGAACTAGAAGAAAAATTTAACTTGCCCAGTCAAATTCTTGATGCCAAAACCTATAATGACGCACAAAAAAGTGGAGTTCCTAATCCCTTTGATGTCTCCAAAATAATTATTTGCTCAATGCACTTTGTGGCAAGTAAAGCAACGGATATTCAATTCATACCATGGGACCTTGTTGTCATTGATGAAGCACATAAGCTTAGGAATGCTTATAGAGAGAGTAATAGAATTGGGCAGGCTGTAAAACAGGCTACATTAAATAGAAAAAAGATTCTTTTAACAGCTACGCCCTTACAAAATTCCCTGCTTGAGCTTTACGGACTCTCAACTCTAATAGATGAGAATATTTTTGGTGACCGTTCTTCCTTTAGAACTCAATATATCAGTTATGGTGGAGATATTCCTGGGCTTCGTGATCGGCTTAAAGGTTTTTGTTGGCGTACCCTTAGAAGCCAGGTGATAGAGTATGTACCTTATACAGAACGCAGGTCTATAACGCGTCCCTTTAAGCCTACTGAGCAGGAACATAAGCTGTATGAGGCTGTTTCTAAATATTTAATACGTAATGATACCTATGCATTTCCTTCCAGACAAAAACATCTGTTAATACTTCTGGTTCGTAAAGTGCTGGCATCTTCTCCTATAGCACTTGCCGGAACACTTGAAATTATAAAGAAGCGTTTGCAGGTGCTTTTAGATACGGCAAAAAGTGGCCGTCCCGTTTCTGAGCTCTTAATTGAACAATCAGATATAGATGAAGACCTGCTGGATGAAATACTTGAAGATGAAGAGGATGATATCAGTGAAATTCGCCAGAAAGAAAGCGAACCTGTTCAAGGAGAGAAAATTGATATTATAAGGCTAGGCAATGAAATTGAAGAGATAGATCAATATATTTTGTGGGCAAGTAATATAGGAGTAGATACAAAATCAAAGGCACTGCTTACAGCACTTGATATTGGTTTTCAGAAAATGGCAGAAATAGGAGCTGCCCGCAAGGCTGTTATTTTTACCGAATCCCGAAGAACGCAGGATTGGCTCCTAACTCATTTGAATAACAACGGATATTCAGGTCAGGTTGTTACTTTTAACGGTACCAACAAAGATGCTTCAAACAGTAAAATTTATGTTGAATGGCTGGATGCCAATCAACATACCGGACGTATTACCGGTTCGCGGCAGGTTGATATGAGAGCTGCCATTCTTGACTACTTTAAGGATAGTGCAAGCATTCTTATTGCTACAGAAGCCGGTGCAGAAGGTTTAAATATGCAGTTTTGTTCCTTGGTAATCAATTTTGACCTTCCATGGAATCCCCAGCGAATTGAACAGAGAATTGGCCGTTGCCATCGTTATGGGCAAAAACATGATGTTGTCGTAATAAACTTTCTTAATGAAAAGAATGAGGCCGACAGGCGTGTTTATGAATTACTAGAGCATAAATTCAATCTGTTCAGCGGTGTTTTTGGTGCATCCGATGATGTCCTTGGTTCCATAGAATCCGGTGTGGATTTTGAAAAACGTGTTTTGGATATTTATCAGGAATGTCGAACTGAGCAAGAAATAGAAAATGCTTTTACAAGCCTTCAAAAAGAGCTGGAAGAATCTATACAAATAAAGCTAAAAGATACTCGTCAAAAACTATTGGAAAATTTTGATGAAGATGTTCATGAAAGATTAAAAGATAACCTGATTGGAACAAAAGAAAAGCTGGATAGAATTGGGAAACTCTTTTGGGCTGTTACCAAGTATGTCCTTTCAGAATATGCCGTCTTTAATGATGCAGCGTTTTCATTTTATCTTAACCAGTCAATTGTAGAAGGATCAGAAATTGGTACATATCACCTTGTGGCAAAAAACAGGGAAGTAGAAAAAGGCAGGTTCTCGTATAGACTTAGTCATCCTTTGGGGGAATATGTTATTAAAACGGGCAAGAATTTATCCTGTCCCGTATCAACGGTTGTATTTGACATTACCAATAACCCAACAAAGATATCAGTTGTTGAGAATCTCAAGGGAAAATCCGGTTGGCTCACTCTCAGTAAACTTTCAATCCATTCTTTTGAATTGGAGGAATATCTTTTGTTTTCTGCTGTGGACGATTTTGATAACAATCTTAATCAGGAAACAGCGGAGAAACTTTTTAACTGTATAGGATATGAACAACAGGACATTGTGCTTCCCGAGGCAATCAAATATAGGCTGTCTGCAGATAATGAAAGACATATTCAGGCTACTATTGCAAAAAATCTGGAAGATAACAACAAGCATCTTTCTAAGGCATGCATTCAGCTTGATGAGTGGGCTGAGGATATGGAAAAGGCGGCGGCCAAAGAGATGGATGACACCAAACGCAAAATTGCAGATACTCGTCGAAAAGTAAGATTTGCTCCTACCATGCAGGAGCAGGAGCAGCTTCAGGCTGAATTGAAGAAGCTTGAAGCTTTACGCCGCAGACAACAGCAGAAAATTTTTGATGTTGAAGATCAAATTGCAGAAAAGCGGGATTCGCTGGTCGAGCAGTTAACAAAGCGGATGGTGCAAAAAACAGAAACAGAAGTGTTATTTACAATTCGCTGGATTGTAAAATAAATCATTAGGAGTAAACGATATGCCGAATAAAGATAAACTGAGAAACAAGCTTATGGCCAAGCTTACAGAGCTGTTCCAGTTAGATCAGCCTGATCTTGATTTTGGATTTTATCGTATTATGCATGCCAAGGCTAAACAGGTAAAATCCTTTATAGATAAAGATCTTTTGCAGATTATAGAGGATGCCTTTGGCCAGGTTGATGAAAACAAAAAAGCCGAGCTTATTGCTGCTGTAGAAAAAGCCATTCAAACAGCTAAAGATTTTGGAGCACCTGAGCCTGAAGAAACAGAGCCTGTAAAAAAGGCCAAGGCAGCATTGAGTGCTTTGAACGACGGAGCTACCGCAGAAGCCGATGTTTATGATCATTTATATCGATTTTTTGAACGCTATTATGATGAAGGGGATTTTATCTCACGTCGTTATTATGTTCGCGAGAGTGCCGGAAAAGCTGCTCCTTTTGCTATTCCCTACAATGGTGAAGAAGTAAAGCTTCATTGGGCCAATGCGGATCAATACTATATTAAAACAGCTGAATATTTTTCTAACTACAGTTTTGATATAACGCAAGCAGCTGAAATCCGCAAAATGTCAGACAGTGAAAAAATTTTAAACGGTATCCCGGAAAAACCGCTCAAGATACATTTTCGTATAGTTGAAGCCAGTGAAGGTGAACATGGCAATATAAAGGCAGCTGAAGATAAAAAACGTTTTTTTGTATTACACGAAGACAACCCGGTTAAGTTTAATACTGCTGATGAACTTGTTATTAATTTTGAATATAAAGCACTTCCCAGCGGAACTAATGCCGTTGATTCCGATACAGAAAAGGCCCTAAAAGAAAAATTCGGTAAGAGTCTGAATAAAGGGGATATGCCGAATTTGGCCATAACGGAGAAAATTATTGAGGTGCTTTCCGGCCTAGAAAGAGCCAGGGAATATCTCAGTGCCTTGAGATTACTTGCGCCAACAGAAAAGATTTCTAAAAGACCGCTGCTTGCAAAGTATATAAATCAATACACCGCCCGAAATACCATGGATTATTTTATCCATAAGGATTTGGGAACTTTTCTTAAAAGGGAACTGGATTTTTATATTAAAAACGAGGTGATGCACCTTGATGATATTGAAAATGCCGATGTTCCTGCAGTAGAAAGCTATTTATCCAAAATTAAAGTAATCCGCAAAATTGCCACCAAGTTGATTGACTTTCTCGCCCAGCTTGAAAATTTTCAAAAGAAACTTTGGTTGAAGAAGAAGTTTATAACAGAAACCAATTATTGTATTACGCTGGATCGCATTCCTGAAGAGCTTTATGGTGAAATTGCTGCCAACAAAGAACAACATGAAGAGTGGGTAAAGTTTTTTAGCATTGATGAGATTAATGGAGATGGCAAAGCAGTATATTCGGTACCATTGACTATGGATTTTTTGAAAGCCAATAATAAATTGGTTCTGGATACTGCTTTTTTCACTAATGACTTTAAGGCAAAGCTTATTGAATCCATTGAGGACTTTGATGAACAGTGCGATGGCTTGCAGATTCATTCGGAAAACTTTCAAGCGTTGAATTTATTACAAAAGAGGTATCGAGAGCAAGTAAAGTGTGTGTATATCGATCCGCCGTATAATACAGGAAGTGATGATAATTTTTCCTACAAAGATTCTTACAAAAGTTCTAGTTGGCTTGCAATGTTTCAGGATAGAATCTGTAAAACGTCCCGCCTCTTTAATAACCAAGGATTACTCGTTTGTCATATGGATGAACACGAACATTTGTCTTTAGAATGGTTGGTTCGTGATTTATTTGGTGAGAATGGAGACCTTGGCAAATTAATTTGGGATAAAAGAAATCCCAAAGGTGATGCAAACGGGCTTGCAGCACAACATGAGTATATTCATTTTGCAGCATTAAATCCAGAGTACTTAAGATCAGTTGAGAATGCTTTCGTTCGAAACAAGGAAAATGCCGAATTGATACTTGGAAAAGCCCAACAGTTAATCCAGAAAGCTGGTGGTGTTAATGAGGTCGTTCGCAAAAAATTCAAAGAGTGGCTTAACAAGCAAGATGTTACAGGAGGTGAAAAGGCGTACTCTCAGATAGATAGTGATGGCAATGTTTATCAATCTGTTTCAATGGGTTGGCCTAACAAGAAGAAAGCACCTGATGAGTATTTTATTCCATTAACTCATCCTAAAACAAATAAAAAATGTTCTGTGCCTGCAAGAGGTTGGAGAAACCCTCCCGAAAAAATGAAATCTCTTTTGGCAAAAGATTTAATTTTATTTGGAGAAGACGAAAACTCTATTCCTCGTAGGAAATATTTACTTAAAGAAAATTTAACCGAAAGTGTAGCATCACTTTATTACATGGGGAGTAGTGATGATGCCTTATTTGGAGATATGGGTTTTGTGTTTGAGAATCCAAAGCCCATTAAAGCGGCCAAGTATTTCCTTTCAATTGCGGCAAGACCGAGTGACGCAACAATTTTAGATTTTTTCGCTGGCTCTGGAACTACTGGCCATGCAGTAATAAATCTTAATCGAGAAGACAACGGCAAGCGTAAATACATCCTTGTTGAAATGGGTGATTATTTCGATACCGTTCTTAAACCCAGAATACAAAAAGTTATCTATTCCACAGACTGGAAAAATGGCAAGCCTGTTAATCGTGACACAGGCATCTCCCACTGTTTCAAATATATCCGTCTTGAATCCTATGAAGATACTCTGAACAATCTTAAGTTTGATGATAATCCTGTCCGTAATAAAACCATCGAAGGTAATCCATTTCTTAAAGAAGACTACATGCTAAACTATATGCTGGATGTGGAAACCCATGGCAGCCAAAGTTTACTGAATATTGATGCGTTTGCTGACCCTGCCAGCTATACACTAAAAATAAAAAAGCCCGGCACAGATGAACAGGTAGTCAAGAATATCGATCTAATAGAAACCTTTAATTATCTTATTGGTTTACGATTGGAGAATATGGCAGCACCACAAACCTTTACTGCTAGCTTTACTCGAAAACCTGATTCTGAACTACCGGAAGATCAGCATACCAAATTGATGGTGGATGGAAAAATTCAGCAGACAGACGAGGGAAAATGGTGGTTTAGGAAACTGGAAGGCTGGGTGCCCGCTGATCCCATGAACCCGAATAATGGTAGGAAAGAACGAGTGTTGATTGTATGGCGGAAACTTACCGGTAATCTGGAAGAAGATAACCTGATGCTGGATGAATGGTTTAAAAAATACCGCATATCCACACGAGACTTTGAATATGACACCATCTATGTAAATGGCTCCAACAACCTGCCCAACCTGAGAAAGGATGACGAGAACTGGAAGGTTCGCCTCATCGAGGAAGAGTTCCACAAAAAAATGTGGGAGGTTGGCGAATGAGTAACCACGAGAAAAACGAAAGGACACGAAAGAAGAAATTAACTACTGAACACGCAGAAAACAAAGAAACGGGAAAGATGATTCCGTCCGGTGGAGAGGTGTTAATCTATCAAACGGATGACGGACAGGCAAAAGTTGATGTGCGTCTGGTGAATGAGTCTTTATGGATGACGCAAAGCGATATGGCCCTGTTATTTCAATGTTCTGCGGACAATATATCGCTTCACCTGAAAAATATTTATGATGAGGGGGAACTGAGCCGGGAGGCAACTTCCGAGGAATTCTCGGTAGTTCGAAAAGAAGGTTCCCGTGCGGTCCGCCGTAAGATGCTTTTCTACAATCTGGACACGGTAATTTCAGTGGGTTACCGGGTAAAAAGCCTGATCGCGACCCGCTTTCGCATCTGGGCTACTGAGCGCTTGAAGGAATATATCATCAAGGGCTTTGTCATGGATGACGAGCGTCTTAAAAACCCACCTGTTGCAGGTTCTGAAGTGCCGGACTATTTTGACGAAATGCTGGAACGGATTCGGGATATTCGTGCCAGTGAACGGCGTATGTATCTTCGAGTGCGGGAAATCTTCAAACTGGCAGCTGATTATGAACCAAGTCTGAAGGAGACTACAGCGTTCTTCAGCATCATTCGGAACAAACTCCATTACGCCGTCACAGGTCTTACCGCTGCGGAATTAATCCAGCAACGAGCCAGTCATACGTTGCCCAATATGGGACTAACCACCTGGAAAAGTGAAGTCGTTCGCAAGACCGATGTTACGACTGCCAAGAACTATCTTAAAGAGGATGAGATAGATGGTCTAAACCTTATTGTAGGTATGTGGCTGGACTATGCGGAACGGCAAGCAAAACAAAGGCAGCAGGTTTTTATGAAAGACTGGCAGGAAAAACTAGATGGGTTTCTGAAATTCAATGAATATAACATCCTGCAAAATGCGGGTAATATTTCAAAAAAACAGGCTGATGATTACGCCCGTAGGGAATATGCAAAATTCGAGTCAACAAGGCGTGAATACATAGAAAATCAGGCTGAAGAAAAATACATGAAAGATCTGGAACAGGCCGCCAAACAGCTTCCCGTCAAGAAGAATGGAGGCACAGAGAATGATGATTTGTGATTTTAGATTGATGATTGCTGGATGGAAGCCGTAGCAATATGGACACAACACAACTAAAAAACAGAACCAAAGAATTTGCGTTGCGCATTATCAGGCTAACGGAATCGTTACCAAAAACGGCGACTGCTTCGGTTATTGGAAAACAACTTTTGCGTTCCGGCACATCCGTTGGAGCAAATTATCGTTCAGCATGTCGAGGGCGATCTAAAGCTGATTTTGCGGCCAAACTTGGCATAGCTCTGGAAGAAGTTGATGAGTGTGGCTACTGGATGGAACTGCTTATTGATTCAGGGATTGTTTCGGAAGAGAAGCTAAATCTGCTTGTTAAAGAAGCAGATGAATTGACAGCTATTTTCACTTCCTCAATCAAAACGGCTAAAGGGAGGAATTGAGGATGGCAAGAACTCGAAAATCTAAAATCAAAACTCATCAATTCCGAAATAAGCTGCTTCTGAATCAATGGCTGCTAAGCTTATTTGGTATTAATCCGCTTCGGGAAGATACAAAGAAACGCCCCTTTCATAGGCTGGCAGAACATCTTCGTGATTCCCGACTAGAAGGTCTGGATAAAGATAATCTGCATAACTTTTACCATGCACTGGTAAATAGCGATCTGTTTTGGAATGATAGTGCAGAATTGAGCAAGGAACAGCTGCTGGTGTATGAAGAAAATATTGTTCACCACACACAAGCAATTAATGCCAAGCGTCATCGGCCAGTGGTCTGGAAATATTATCAGTGGCTTTCACTTTTATTTGTTGAAATCTATCTTGATCGTTATTTCGGTGATCGAAAATCCTTACTCTCAGCATTAAATGACTATGTTGTTCGTTTTAATAACCGGTGGCCGGAATATGCCGAGATGGCTCCTTTCAATGAGGATGAGCTGAATAAGCTTTCTTTACAGAATGCTACCGGTTCCGGCAAAACGCTGCTGATGCATGTAAATTACCTGCAATATATTTACTATGCAAAAAAATATGGAAGAGAAAAAGAACTTTCTCGAACGATTTTAATTTCTCCAAATGAGAGATTAACCAAACAACACTGTGCTGAATTTTCAGAAAGTAACATTAATGCTGTTTCTTTTTCCAAACAAGGCCATAGGTTATACGCAACAATTGATCTTTTGGAAATCACTAAACTCAGTGATAAAGAAGGACCAAATACCATTGCAACCCGCAGTCTTGGTGATCAGAATCTGCTGCTTGTAGATGAAGGGCATCGCGGCCTTTCAGGGAAAAATGCCAAGGCCGATGAAAACGCCTGGTTTAAAAACCGTGCTATGCTGTGTGAAAAAGGTTTTGCCTTTGAATACTCGGCAACCTTTGATCAGGCAGTTTCCGGTACCGGACATGAGGACGATTATGCAAAGACAGTTGTTTTCGACTACTCCTATCGATGGTTTTATGAGGATGGCTTTGGCAAGGATTATCAAATCCTTAATCTGCCAAAATCCTTTGCTGAGATTAAGGCCGTTTATTTAACCGCCTGTCTGCTTAAATTCTACCAACAGCTTACTCTTTATGAAGATAAAGGTTTGGCCCTACAGCCTTTTAATATTGAAAAGCCTTTATGGGTATTTGTGGGAAGCACCGTTTCTGCCAAATTAAAGGAAACAAAAGAGAATCCAGAAAAATCAGTTGCTTCTGATGTGGCCCAAATTGTCGCATTTATCGCCGACTTTTTATCGAATAAGAATAAAGCCTGCAAGCGTATGGAGGAAATTCTGACTGGCAATGGTCAGGATACCGGCTTGCTGGATAGTAACGGCGTTGATATTTTTGCAGGCTCATTTACTTGGTTGGCTAAAACTCTCAACGCCGGGCTTTCCTGCGATGACCTTTATAACAATATATTGAAACGTCTGTTTAATACGAATACCGGCGGACATCTGGCTCTTGATCGTGTAAAAGGTGAATCTGGGGAGATTGCCTTGCGGGTGGGAGTATCGGAAACGCCTTTTGGCCTGATTAACGTTGGCGATGCCAAAGCGCTTGTAGATCACATTAAAGGAGTGGTCAGGCAGGAGGGGGGATCTCTCTCTGTTGAGGATAGCGATTTTTCGGAAGCTACTTTTGACACCGTTAAGGATTCCTCCTCTCCGGTTAATCTGCTTATTGGATCAAAGAAATTCGTCGAAGGTTGGGACTGCTGGCGAGTCAGTACCCTTGGTTTGATGCATGTCGGCAAAAGCGAAGGGGCGCAGATTATTCAGCTTTTTGGCCGTGGCGTGCGATTAAAAGGATATAACTGGAATCTTAAACGAAGCAGACGTAGTTATGCTCCAGGACATCTCATTCCTCCCCATATAGAAGAACTTGAGACATTAAATGTATTCGGGGTGGAAGCTGATTTTATGGAAAAATTCCGGCAATTCCTTGCCGATGAAGGATTACCGGGTAATGAGCGGCGGCGCGTTTTTACCATACCATTGAATGTAACTTATGATTTCGGCAAGAAGTTGCAGATTATTCGGCCTAAACGGAAAAAGAGTGATGGTAAGGAGTATGACTTCAAGAAGGATGCGCCAGTTCCCAACCTTGGAGAATTAAATGAGTATCTTCAGTTACATCCGGTTGTCTCTGATTGGTATCCGCGTATTCAAGCCATCCATTCGAAGTCGGCCGCCGAAGTAACGGGGAAAGATGCTGTTAAATTGGCAGATAAACATATCTCGCTGCTAAATATGGATGAATTGTATTTCGAGCTTGAGCAGTTTAAGCGAGAGAGAAGTTGGTACAATCTGAATATTGATAAGACCAGCATATACAAACTCCTCAAAGATACAACATGGTACACGCTTTATCTGCCGACAGCCCGGTTGGAACCCACTGGATTTGATGGTGTCTCATTGTTGCAGCAAGTGGCAGCTGAGCTTCTCAAACGTTTTTGCGATCACTATTACAATTATTGCAAACGGTTATTTATTGAACCTCGTCTTGAGCTAAGAGAGCTCACACCGGAAGATGATAATATCCCACAGGAAGATTTTTATCAGCTTATCGTAGATGGTAGTGAAGAGCAGGTAATCCTTGCTATCGAAAAGCTCAAAAAGGAATTGGAGGAGAATAAAAATTCGCTCCTTAAAGCCGGCGAACTTCAAGCGTGCCGCTTTGGAATGCATCTTTTTCAGCCACTTATAAATGTACGAAAAGGTAGTAAGATTACCATTCTTCCTGTAGCGTTGAATGAAAGTGAATTTTGGTTTGTAACGGATTTAAAGGAATGGTTCGAAACCAATGCAGAGGAACTTGGGAAAAAAGAGATTGAGCTTTTTTTGCTCCGTAATTTAAGTCGCGGAAAAGGCGTCGGCTTTTTTGAAGCGGGTAATTTCCATCCCGACTTTATTCTGTGGATGATTGTTGATGGAAAACAATATGTCACTTTCATTGAACCGCACGGGCTGCTCCACGAAGGTCCAGCCAGCGAGAAGGTACAATTTCACAAACGTATCAAGGATATCGAAAACCGATTGGCTAATCCTGATGTCATTCTTAACAGTTTTATTCTGTCATGGACAAAATATCCTCAGCTTCGTTGGGGAATCCCGCAGAATGAAATGGAAGCCAATCATGTACTCTTTATGAGAGATGACAACAACTATATAAATAAACTCTTTAGAATGTTGAATTAGCTGTTTCTGAAAGAACGATTAACAATATGCTGAAGATATTTGCTAAAAGTATATATGTTTTGATTAAATGTCTGTCTGCTACCTATTTCTAACCGTAGATATAATTGCTTTGCCAGATAACCACCAGCATCAGCCCCACAGTTATGGTTGTTGAGATCATAGCAGCCAATGTCATCCTGTTGCAGCTTTTTCCCACCTCTTTTATTCCTGCAAGTAGCTCTTTTTGCAGCAGAAAAAAACATATCCCGCCACCGCAGACTGCGGTAAACCACGATCCGATATACATTAGCC
>PDWI01009187.1_pt1 | contig 11423 bp, 8 predicted proteins | sample 1430891 | NCBI WGS metagenome assembly PDWI01 (sample SAMN01162508, study PRJNA174530) | Oral metagenome, whole genome shotgun sequencing project. | biome: Marine environment; feature: Marine mammal; material: Swab sample of the gingival sulcus; isolation source: swab sample of gingival sulcus... | reverse complement strand
CGAACATTCAGGCAAGATGATCGCAGATCTTAACCATATCATGGCAGGTGGTGTCTCGGCGCAAGCGCTGTTTCGTGGCGGTAATGAGCTGCCGCTTGGGCCGAAAACAGATATTCGTTTTGGGGACGTGTTGCGCCTGACCGGCCCTGATGCTGCACTGAGTAGTGTTGCCAAGCAATTAGGTGGACATATCATTCTGCCGACGATGAAATCCGAAGTGCTGTACCTCGCGCTTGCCATGCTGATTGGTTACCTTGTCGGCATCATCACGATTACGATTTCGGGCATCCCATTCGCGTTCGGCACATCGGCGGGAGTGATCATGGCGGGTGTCTTTGTCAGCTATTTCCGTAGTTGCAACCCTGAGTTTGGTGGCCCTGTGCATGAAGGCGCACGAAGTTTCCTTCAAGACTTTGGGTTGAATACATTCGTTGCTGTTCTGTCAGCCAACGTCGGCTCCAAGGTCATCGCGGCGCTCGGTGGCGATACCATCTTTTGGCTGGCAGGCATAGGTACAGTTGCAGCACTTCTACCGCCACTGATCGCCTTTTTGGTCGGCATCAAGGTCTTTGGCCTCAACTCGGTCATTTCAGATGGCGCAGCCACAGGCGCGCGTAACAGCACACCCGGCCTTAATGCAATCATGGAAGAATCCAACAGCTCGATTGCAGCCGTCCCGTATCCGGTGGCTTATGCACTGACAACAGTGCTGGCATTGATTGGTGGGTATTTCTCGATGATATTGCAGTAACGGGGGATGCTCTGAATCCAGGTCATGCCATACGCAACTTTCGGCAGACCAATCCTGCGATTTGTGGGTAAGGTCTGCCGAGAGTCGTTGCATAGTACTTCATCGCCCTTGAGGCACGGTAGCCATGAGCTACTCCCTCTCTGTAAAAATCCACACCATTCTATCCAGAAACCACATTTTTGATAGATAAACCACCACCATGCCGAGAATAGTCAGGTCGATATCAAGCTTCCATAGCCCAATGATTAGCGCAATCCCTCCCAGAGACTGTATAGCGGTCAAGATGTGAATGATGAGGCGATGATGTTTAGGAACAGGTTTTTTCTTTCTCTCCGACCAATATTTTTCGCCAAGCACTGATTTGGCTATCCAACTCTGAAAATGTTTTGGCTTTTTAAAAACAATCGGATTAATGATGAGCCAAATAATCAGCACGGCAATGGGGAGCAAGCTATACCAGCCGATCCACGTTCTTGACCAAATAGCCAAAACCAAAAAAGGCAATGTGGCAAATCTTGTCCAAACCGACCACGGATTGGCATGCCTTAACCAGTTATCCCCGGTTAAATTGAATATTCTGGCTATTTTTTCTTCTACCGTCATAGCTCCTTTCGCGTCGATCGCACTTTGCCTTCAACAATTATTGGCAATGGGCTTTGTAAGTATTTACCACCTCTTGCGGGTATTCGCGTACCCATGCTTTTTTGCTTCAACAGCTTGTCAGATTAAGTCACGATCCCACGATTCTGCGAAGAATTTCTTCCGCCTGACCAGGCTTTGCAAAACAGGCATTTTGTCCTGCCCACATGGCAGAGAATTCATGGTTTCCTAGCCGCTCAGCGTTTTGTTTCAGGGGATCGGTGATAAAGGAGGCATAGGGAAATGGCGGAGCATCTTTGTGTATCCCTAAGTCGGCAATGAATTGATTTTTAATACCTCGGGCAATCCCGCCACTGAAAATATTTGTTAAGCGTGTTTCATTAACGCTTTCTCGTTGAAGGGCTTGCCGGTGTGCTGTTTTCGTCGTGGCTTCATCGGCCAACAAAAATGCCGTACCCACTTGTATTGCATCTGCACCCAGAGCAAAAGCGCATTGCGCGGTGATGCGATCACTAATGCCTCCAGCCGCAATAACTGGCAGGTCTACGGACTTCACCAGGTTAGGAAGCAAACTGAAAGTCCCTGATTGAGTGCTTATATCATGACTTAGAAACATGCCGCGGTGCCCACCGGCTTCTAAACCTTGGGCAATAATCGCATCGACTCCTTTGCTCTGTAACCATGCTGCCTCGGCAATTGTGGTCGCAGTACTGATCACCTTAGCCCCTGAGTCTTTAACTTGCTTCAACAGCACATCATTTGGTAAACCAAAGTGAAAACTCACCAGTGGAACCTTGAGGTCGGCAATCAAATCGGCGGTTTCTTGATTAAAAGGCTGACGACCTCCCGTACTGGAAATGTCATTTTCAGTGAGCCCAAATGCCTCATAATATGGTTTTAGGACCTTGTACCACTTGCGCTCCATAGTGGGTGTATATTCGACCAGGTTATGCGCAAAGAAATTTACATTGAAGGGCGATGACGTGTTGGATTGAATATTTTTGATCTCACGTTCAATCTGTTCTGTATTAAGCATCGCACAGGGAAGCGACCCCATGCCTCCCGCATTGCAAACGGCAATAGCCAAACGACTGTCTTGTGCGCCCGCCATCGGCGCTTGTATTATCGGCTTTTCACAGCCCATACTTGATAAAAACTTGCTCGCATACACAGTGTGTTATCTCCCCGCAAAAAACACTAATGGTGTCTCGCCAATCGCTGCTGACGAGCCTGCTGTAGCCGCTGCTGATTAGCACGGACACGTTGCTGTAACTGTTGTTGGTGCAGCATACGTTGTTGGTTGTATTGGTGCAAAATCATTTGTTTTCTGGCGTTCGCTTTCTTCAGATTTTGTTGCCGAATTAGTGCTTGTTTTTGCAGGTAAGTTTTGCGCTGTTTATCGTGCTCACGCTGGCGAGCGATTTGCATTTCCCGAAGTTTTCTCACTTGGGCAAACTGCGCCCGCTCCTTGGCTTGCTGGCTAATGGCGGCTTCATTTTTTTCTAACCAGAGTGCTTGATACGCCTCCGGTGAAATGGTCATTTTAGTTTGTGGCGCCGGCGCCGGAACGTGTCTTTGTGGTGCAGCTACCTGAGTTCGGGCGGGTGGCCGGGGTCGCGGCGCAGCGGCTTGAGCTGGCACACGTTGCGGCCTTGCCGCGGGGGAGTCATCCTCAAGCCACAAGGCTTGATACGCATCGCCCGATATTTGCATCTTGGTTTGAGGTGGTTTGCTGGCTGGTGCTGCAACGACAGGTTTCGTATGTGTTGGTTTAGTGGGTGCGGTTGTTGTCACCGTTGCGGGCTTTGGCTGTTGCCATGCGCTGCGTCCCTGTTTCTGCTTTTTAATCAGCTTAAAACGGCTGTTAAAGAAGTCGATCATTTGACGATTTTTAGCGGTTAGAACACCCGGTGGGCAACGATATGCCGTGTTCATCAAGTCGATGGTTTTTGTGAGTTCGACTTCCAGTTGATGGCAATTTTTCTCACAGGTTGCATATTGTTTGAGGCGGTCACTGGTGGCTTGAATAGTGACACCCAGTGAGCCATGTGTCCATTGGCAGTCGGCTAAAGCCGTTGTTGAAAAGCCGACCATAAGAATTGCTGCGATTGTAGCAGTATGTTTAATCTGAGTTTTCATTGTTGACTCCTTAAGAAAATCAGAACTGGACGTATTTTTTATATTATTCCGTCCGTTTTAATGTTTTTAATATCATCGGTAGAGCAGCCCAAAGCGGGCCACGACCGATTCCCTATGTTTACCCAACGCTGGCCCTGGCCAGCGGGTACGCCCTGGTGTTTCACTGAGTTTGGGTAACACCGCCGGTATATTTATCGGCACACCACGTTACATTATTCAGTCAGTAACGGCTTGATCAAGCGTTTTGAGACGAAGGTCATCAATAATGCTACCAGCGTCTTTCACCCGTTCCTCAACAGCCTTTTGACCTTGCTCATTGTGTAAGTTCAGCGTAGTAGACTTTTTATCGCGGCTATGCGGTGAAGTTATCCACGTTGTCCACAGGATCTGGGGATAACATTGTTGATAGGCATATAATTATCACGTTAATCTGAGATAAAGCATAGACTTATACGGATTGGTTAAAATTTAAACAGTGTCGTCTGTGGACAAAATATGCTAATTTAGCCGTGGGCTTTGGGTTGGCTGAGACGTGTATTTCATGGGAGTATTCGTCACAGGCCAATCCGGTGAGTTGCAGAGAAATGGGTATTTTTAGGGCGGTAAATTGAAGCAAGCGTGGTCTGTGTTCGTCTATAATCGCCTATCATCCAGAAATAAAGAGTAAAATTAAATGGGAGACGCAATGAGGGTGTTAATAAGCTTGTTGGCCGCAGGACTGCTCAGTGGTGCGGTGTATGCAGAAGGGAAAAATACCAACACGGAGAGTGCGGAAAATCGTACTGAGGTGACAGCGGCGGATGGCAAAAAGGCATCCTCAGCAGAAACCAATAAGTCTGAAGATGCGGTAACAGTGATTGAAGCTACCACCATTGCCTTGCGTGGCAAGCCTTATTATCCGCCGGAATTTACGCAGTTTGATTATGTGAATGCCGATGCCCCATTGGGTGGAAGCATCAACGATTGGGCAATGGGGACATTTGATAATTTCAATCCTTACTCCCAGCGTGGTAATGCCGCAAAGGGTTCAAGTTACCTAAATGATAATCTGATGGCCTCGTCCAGCGATGATTTAAATGCTTACTATCCATTGATCGCTGAAAAAATCAGTTATAACAGTGACTTTTCGGCGATTACCTTTCACCTTGATAAACGCGCCAGATTCAATGATGGCGAACGCATTAAGCCAAGTGACGTTAAATTCTCATTTGAAAAGCTGACAGAGGAAGGCTTACCGGGCTTGAAGGCATATTACAGCTATGTGGATAGCATTGAATTGCTGGATGATTATCGGGTGAAATTTAACTTAAAAACCAAGGATAAAGCCCGGATGATGTCACTATGCGGGCTGACGGTGTTCCCAGAACATTTCTGGAAAAACCACCGCCTTGATGAGCCATTAAAGGAGCCGCCGGTTGGTAGCGGTTCGTACAAGGTTGCAGATTACAAGTTTGGAAAATATGTGGTTTATGAGCGGGTGAAAGATTACTGGGCCAAAGACTTGCCAGTCATGAAAGGCTTGCTGAATGAAAACAAAACCAAATACGATTACTACCTTGATGAGACGGTCGCTTTTGAAGCCTTTAAAGCTGGGCATATTGATAAGTGGCGTGAAAATATCGCAAAGCGTTGGGCTACTGGCTATGATTTTCCGGCAGTCAAAGATGGCCGGGTGAAAAAGGAAACCATTAAGCACGACATTCCGTTACGCGCACAAGGCTTTATTTTTAACGTGAAAAGACCGCAGTTCCAGGACTTACGGGTACGCAAAGCCTTGAGTTACCTGATGGACTTTGAGTGGATGAATAAAAATCTGTTTTATGGCCAGTATCAGCGCGTGACCAGCTTGTTTATGAATACGGACTACGTGGCAGAGGGTTTGCCGTCCGCAGCAGAGTTAAAGATATTGGAGCCGATTAAAGACCAGATTCCCGCGAGCGTATTTACCGAAGCATTTACCCTCCCCAAAACCAATGGCACAGGAAATATTCGGGGTAATTTGCGCAAAGCCTTGCGGCTGTTTAAGCAGGCCGGTTGGGTGGTGAAAAATCAAAAGCTCGTTAATGAAAAAACAGGCAAGCAGTTTGAATTTGAGCTATTGCTGGTCAGCCCCAGCATGGAAAAGGTGGCACTGCCATTTCGTAATAACCTGGAACGTGCGGGTATTAAGATGACGATTCGCACCGTGGATACCAGTCAGTACATGAATCGCCAGATTGAGCATGACTATGACATGATTGTGGGTGGTTATGGCCCTTTTCCTTATCCGGGATCGCGTATGAATCAGCAGTTTCATTCGGACAGTGTGAAGTCGGGTTTCAATCCTGCCAATCTTACCGATAAGGCGGTTGACTACCTGATGGACGAGATGCTGGAAGTGCAAGAGGATGAAGAAAAGCTCCGGCCATTAGGGAAAGCTATTGATCGTGTACTGATGCACAGTTATTTAATGATTCCACAATGGAACATTAGCAGTTTTCGGGTTGCGAACTGGGACAAATTTGGTAAGCCTGAGAAAACACCCAAGTATGCTCTGGGCGACAGCAGTTGGTGGATTGACAAGGCCAAGCTTGATGCGCTGGATGCACAATAACTCTCGGTAGGAGCACCCGTGGCGGCTTATATTGTACGACGTTTGTTGCTGATGATTCCGACCTTGTGGGCGATCATTACGCTTAACTTTTTTATTATCCAGATTGCACCGGGTGGCCCTGTTGAGCAGCAGATGGCAATCATGCAGGGCATTGACGATTCAGTGCTGGATCGTGTGAGCGGCAGCAATCAAAATGATCTGCAAGATAGTCGTGTCAAAGACGATGATGAAACTTCCAAATATCTTGGAGCGAGGGGACTGGATCCGGCTATTGTTGCAGAAATTGAGAAGCGTTTTGGTTTTGACAAGCCTTTGTTGGAACGCTACTGGATGATGCTCAAATCCTATCTGACCTTTGATTTCGGCGACAGCTTCTTTAAGGGCGCGTCGGTCATGGAGCTGGTACTTGAGCGGATGCCGGTCTCCATCTCCCTGGGTCTGTGGAGTACCCTGATCATTTATATGATCAGCATTCCACTGGGGATTTATAAAGCGCGTCATCATGGTGCGCGTTTTGATACCAGTACGACTACCTTATTGATTACCCTTAGTGCGATTCCCGGGTTTTTATTTGCCGTGTTGCTGGTGATTATTTTTGCGGGCGGGAATTATCTGGATTGGTTTCCGCTGCGGGGACTGGTTTCTGATCATTGGGATCAGTTAGGCTGGTTTGATAAGATCACCGACTATCTGTGGCATATGGTATTGCCAACACTGGCGTTGACAATTGGTGGCTTTCTGGGACTGACACTGTTAACCAAGAACTCCTTTCTGGATGAAATCAGCAAGCAATATGTTATGACGGCTCGTGCCAAGGGAAATACCGAGCGCCAGGTCATGTATCGTCATGTATTCCGTAACGCGATGTTGATTATTATTGCCGGTTTCCCCGCAGCCTTTATTGGCATTTTATTTGCCGGATCATTGTTGATTGAGGTTATTTTCTCACTGGAAGGCTTAGGTCTGTTGGGTTTTGAAGCCGTGATTCAACGGGATTATCCCATTATGTTTGCCACGCTTTATGTATTTACTTTCATTGGTCTGATCATGGGGCTGATTGGTGATTTGATGTATACCGTGGTTGATCCACGCATTGACTTTGAGGCGCGGGGATGAGCTTATCAGCCATTAACCAGCGCCGTTTTGAGCGCTTTAAAGCAAACCGCAAGGCGGTGTGGTCATTCTGGATTTTCACCCTGTTATTTGTACTCAGCCTGTTTGCCGAGTTTGTGGCCAATGACAAGCCCTTAGTGGTTTCCTATGACAATCAGTTATATTTTCCGGTCTTCAAATCCTACCCTGAAACCACCTTTGGCGGTGAGTTTGAAACGGCGACAGAATACACCGACCCCTTTGTCCAAGAGCTGATTAATGAAAAAGGCTGGATATTATTTCCCCCCGTGGGCTATGACCACCAGACAGTGATTGGGGATTTACCCACGCCCGCACCTTCCGCGCCAAGCAAAACAAACTGGTTTGGCACGGATGAGCAGGGGAGAGACCTTTTTGCGCGTATTTTGTACGGCTTTCGTCTGTCTGTGTTATTCGGGTTCAGCCTGACCATAGCCTCCGCGATTATTGGGGTGGCAGCGGGTGCGGTTCAGGGATATTACGGCGGTTGGCTCGACCTGATTTTTCAGCGATTTATGGAAGTTTGGGGAAGTATGCCGCAGCTTTATATCCTGATTATTCTGTCCAGCGTGGTGCAGCCCAGTTTTTGGATTTTGCTGGTGTTTATGTTGCTATTTAGCTGGATGGGCTTTGTGGGGGTCGTGCGCGCTGAGTTTTTTCGCTGTCGCAACTTTGATTATGTCAAGGCAGCCAAAGTCATGGGCATGAGCGATCGGCGGATTATGTTCAAACACATTCTGCCAAATGCGATGGTGGCGACCATGACTTTTATGCCACTGGTGTTGAGTGGTTCAATCACTGCCTTGACCGGTTTGGACTTTTTGGGCTTTGGTTTACCACCGGGGTCGGCGAGTTTGGGTGAAGTATTGGCACAGGGTAAAAATAATCTACAGGCGCCGTGGTTGGGGTTATCGGCTTTTGCGGCGGTGGGTGTGATGACTGTGTTGCTGGTGTTTATCGGTGAGGGGATTCGGGATGCTTTTGATCCGAGAAAAACATACTAGGAAAACATACTAATGTCCGGTCAGCAGACGAATCTGGTTGAAATTGAGCAGTTAGACGTTCAGTTCAAGATGGGCGACACAGTCAATCCTGTGGTTAAAAATGTCAGCTTTGATATTCGGCGGGGTGAAACCTTGGCGTTGGTTGGAGAAAGTGGCTCCGGCAAAACCGTCACCGCCATGTCGATTTTAAAACTTTTGCCATCACCACCGGCACAATGGCCATCGGGTGAGATTCGCTATGACGGGCATAATGTACTGGCATTGAGCGACAGTCGATTGCGCGCCATGCGTGGTTATCAGGTCGGCGTGATTTTTCAGGAACCGATGATGTCGCTGAACCCGTTGCATACTGTGGGCAAGCAGATTGCGGAAGTGCTGAAAATTCACAAAGGTTTGTCAATGGCGAAAGCCGAGCCGCTGATTTTAAAGTGGCTGGAGCGGGTGGGCATTGCTGATCCTCACGAAAAGATTCACAGCTATCCTCATCAACTATCTGGCGGACAACAGCAGCGGGTGATGATTGCAATGGCTTTGGTGAATGAGCCGGAGCTACTGATTGCGGATGAGCCAACTACCGCACTGGACGTAACAATTCAGGCGCAAATTCTGGATTTGATCAATGACTTAAAGCAAGAGCTGGGTATGTCGGTGCTATTTATCACTCATGACCTAGCCGTCGTAAGGCACTTTTCAGACCGCGTTGTGGTGATGAAAGGTGGCGAGGTGATGGAGCAGGGAGATACTGAGGCGCTCTTTGAAAACCCGCAGCATCCTTATACTCAGGCGTTATTGCAAACCCTGCATGTTCGGCGCAGTGATACGGTGGCAGAAAATGCAACAGAGCTACTCAGTGTTGATGATCTGAAAGTCTGGTTTCCCATTCAAAAGGGGGTATTTCGCAAAACGGTTGGCCATGTTAAGGCGGTGGATGGCATTTCATTTAACCTGAAGCAAGGGGAATCTCTAGGCATTGTTGGGGAAAGTGGCTCCGGTAAAACCACGCTGGCACACGCGCTATTAAAACTGGTACCAAGCGAGGGTAATTATCGCTTTGAAGGCAAGGCTATGGCTGATCTGGATAATAATACCATGCGCCCGTTTCGCCGCTCCATGCAGCTTATTTTTCAGGACCCTTATGGCAGCCTGAGTCCTCGTATGTCGATTGAGGAGATTATTGGCGAAGGTCTGGAAATCCATAATATCGGTACGCCAGAATCACGCCAAGCCAAGGTGATTGAAACGATGGAATTGGTTGAGTTAGACCCAAGCTGGCGCAACCGTTACCCCAATGAATTTTCAGGTGGGCAGCGTCAACGTATCGCCATCGCTCGTGCCCTGATTATGGAACCTAAACTGGTGATTTTGGATGAGCCGACCTCTGCATTGGACCGCACGATTCAGTTGCAAGTGGTGGACTTATTATTGAAATTGCAGCGCCAAAAAGGGTTGACCTATATTTTTATCACCCATGACCTGATGATTGTTCAGGCCATGTGTCACAACGTGCTAGTGATGCATAAAGGGAAAGTGGTGGAGACGGGCAGCACCCAGGCAATCTTTGACTCGCCACAGCAGGCCTACACCAAAGAACTGCTAAGTGCTGCGAAGTTGTAAGTTCGTGTCATGAAAAACGCTACTTGCTCACATTCGGAATAAACAATGCCTGACCGTTGATTTTAAAATCGCCGATCATCTTCTGGCCTTCTTTTGAAGTCATCCAGTCGATGAGAGCCTGAGCACCGGCTTTGTTAATATCGGGGTAGCGTTTTTCACTCACAGCGATGATACCGTAGGGGTTGAATAGCTGCTTGTCACCTTCCAGCACAATCTCCAGCGGCAATTTACTTGCGTAAGCCAGCCAAGTACCACGATCTGTCAGGGTATAACCATCCATTTCGCCGGTAATTTGTAGCACCTTGCCCATGCCTTGACCGGCTTCTCGGTACCAGCTTCCTTGAGGCGTAATACCGACAGACGCCCACAGACCCTTTTCCTTTTTATGCGTCCCGGAATCATCGCCACGTGAGACAAACACAGCCTTGGCGTCAGCGATATTCTTTAATGCCTCGGCAGCATTTTTGGTTGCTTTCACCTTGGCAGGATCGTCATGTGGGCCAACCAATATAAAGTCGTTGTACATAACGTCATAACGCCTCTCGCCGTAGCCCTCTTTGACAAACTTCTCTTCAGCGGCACGAGCATGTACCAAAACCACATCGACGTCGCCATCACGCCCCATTTTCAGCGCCTTGCCTGTACCCACGGCAACGATTTGCACCTCGTAGCCGGTTTTTTCCTGAAACCTGGCAAGAATCGAATTCATCAGGCCAGAATTATCGGTACTGGTGGTGGTGGCCAGGCGCAATAGCGGTTTGTCAGGTTTATCGCTACAGGCCACTATAGCAGTGAGTAAGCCAGCCAATAGTACCATGATTAATTGTCGTTTTTTCATGTGAATCCCCTTAATAGATAACAAAAAATCCCCATAACATGCCTTATTCTGGGTGGTTATTTGAGATAGAGTATCACAGAGGTAAGATGGCGTTGCTACCAGAAAGCAGGATAACAACGCTCATTAGATCACTAGTTAAAATCAAAGCATCTTTCGTTGTAAATTCGCTTGGCTTTTTCCCAGACTGGCCCGATTGAGCCATCGCCCACAGGCTTGCCATCCAGCTCCACAACGGGTGCAATGTGTTTGCTGGAGTTAGTGATCCACACCTCATCGGCATTTCTGACCTCATCCATTGTGACTATTCGCTCCTCACAAGGAATACTGCCTTCAGCCCGTAATGATGCCAGTGTGATATGGCGCGAAATACCGGGAAGAATCTGGTTATCCAAGGGAGGTGTGATAACCACGCCATCTTTAACAATCATTACATTGGAATGACTTGCTTCGGTCAGCTCATTTTTATCGTTATAAAGAATGCACTCATTCATCCCCTGACTGTAGCTGTACTGGAAGTGCAATACATTGCCGAGCAGGGCGGTCGATTTAACCTGGCAACGCTTCCAACGAAGGTCTTGCGTTGTTACGCATTTTAACCCTTCCTCCCGTGAGCGATCCGGCTCGCCATGTTTTGCAATAGCAATGGTCATGCCGAAAATGGTGGGCTTCACATGCTTGGGAAAACCATGAAAACGCTTGCCCTCATTGCCCCGACTGATCTGGAAATAGACACCAAAATGATCACCTTCGTTG
>PDWI01020698.1_pt1 | contig 11424 bp, 6 predicted proteins | sample 1430891 | NCBI WGS metagenome assembly PDWI01 (sample SAMN01162508, study PRJNA174530) | Oral metagenome, whole genome shotgun sequencing project. | biome: Marine environment; feature: Marine mammal; material: Swab sample of the gingival sulcus; isolation source: swab sample of gingival sulcus... | reverse complement strand
GTACCCGCCCACGTGGTGTTCGGCCAGCTCGGCCACGTATTCGGGCGATTCCACGGCCAGGTCATAGCGCACCCCGCTGGCCACGAAGACGCGCTTGATGCCGGGCACCTGGCGCGCCTTGCGGTAGAGCTGGATCAAGGGGCTGTGGTCGGTATTCAAGTTGGGGCAGATGTCGGGAAACACACAGGAGGGCTTGCGGCAGGCGGCCTCGATCTGGGGAGATTTGCAGGCCAGACGCCACATGTTGGCCGTGGGGCCGCCCAGGTCGCTGATGACGCCCGTGAAGCCGGGGGTCTTGTCGCGGATGTTTTCGATTTCGCGCAGGATGCTCTCTTCGCTGCGGTTCTGGATGATGCGTCCCTCGTGCTCGGTGATGGAGCAGAAGGTGCAGCCCCCGAAGCAGCCGCGCATGATGTTGATACTGTTCTTGATCATGTCGTAGGCCGGGATTTTCTGCCGACCGTACGCTGGATGGGGCACGCGGGTGTAGGGCAGATCGAAGACCGCGTCCATCTCCTCGCTGGTCAGGGGCACCGGGGGCGGGTTCAGCCAGACGTCCCGATCGCCGTGACGCTGCACCAGGGCGCGCGCGTTGCCGGGATTGGTTTCCAGGTGCATGGTGCGTGAGGCGTGGGCGTAGAGGATCTCGTCCTTCAGCACCTCGTCGTAGGCGGGCAGGCGCACCACCGAATGGTCGCGATCGGCGAAAGGCTGCAGGCTCTGTTCCAGGTTGGAGGCGTCCAACTCCGTGAACCCCGCGGGCAGGCCGCGGCGCATGTAGGCCGTTCCCCGCAGGTCGGTGATGGTGCCGACGGCCTCGCCCGCGGCCAGACGGCGGGCGATGGCCAGGATCTGGCGCTCGCCGTTGCCGTAGACCAGCAGGTCGGCCTTGCTGTCCGGCAGGACGCTACGGCGCACCTTGTCGCTCCAGTAATCGTAGTGGGCGATGCGGCGCAGGCTGGCCTCGATGCCCCCGATGATCACGGGCACGCCCTTGAAGGCCTCCCGGCTGCGCTGGGCGTAAACCAGCACGGCGTGGTTGGGGCGCTTGCCGGCCAGCCCGCCGGGGGTGTAGCTGTCGTTGCTGCGGATCTTGCGCTCACTGGTGTAGTGGTTCACCATGGAGTCCATGTTGCCCGCCGTCACGCCGAAAAAAAGATTGGGCGCCCCCAGACGGCGGAAATCTTCCGCGCTATGCCAGTCGGGCTGGGCGATGATCCCCACCCGGAAACCGGCCTTCTGCAGGACCCGACCCATGACCGCCATCCCGAAGCTGGGCAGGTCCACGTACGCGTCGCCGGTGACGATGATCACGTCGCAGCTGTCCCAGCCCAGCGCGTCCATTTCGGCGCGGGTCATGGGAAAATGCCGGGCGGCCGTTTCGTCGGGAGGCCTGTGGGGCGGGGGCCCGAACAGGGGCTCGGCGGTGGGGGGTGTCATGGGGCTCACGGGGGTGTCCTGCTCTTTGGCGGTGGATGGTCTTTTGCACAGGAAAAGCTTAGACTTCCGCGTAGTCAAGAATCGATCCGACAGCCCAGCCGACAATCTAAAGTTCCCGGGGGAAGGCCGATATAAAGTTCAGGGCCCACAAGTGTGCGAATACACCTCCCGGAAGGACGCGCCATGTTCAACGAAATACATCTCAGCGAAGCCTACCTGCAATTCATGGTTGATGCGGAAATCCTAAGCGAAGCGGATGCCCTGGAGGTCATGGATGCCCAGCGCAAGGGCACGCCGGCCATCGGACGTCTGGCGCTGCAATCCGGCATCCTGGACATGAAGCAGGTGTTCCGTGTCCTGGCCGCCCAGGTGGACATGAATACGCGTTTCGGGGAGACGGCCATCAACCTGGGATACATGACCGAGTCGGATCTCATCCGGCTACTGGACGAGCAGAAGCAACGGCGCCCGAAGGTCCACCAAGTCATCCTGGAGATGGGGCTGATCAGCCCGGAAGCCCTGGCCACGGTGCGTGAGAACTTTCTGAACGATCTGACCCGGATGCTGGCCTGATCCCGCCTCAACCCACCTTGGAGGCGGAATCGATCAGGCGGTTCCCGGTCGCATCGTGCCGCGCGTACTGGAACCAGGGTTGGATGGCGTAGGAGCCCACCCGCCCCTGCCGGTCCAGAGCCAGGTATCCCACCTGCACCTCTTTCCACTGCGGATTCTTGCGCACGATGCGCTCCACGCCCTCTCGGCACGCTTCGTCCGGGGTCAGGCCCTGCCGCATCAGCTCCACGATGAGGAAACTGCCCAACGTCTTCATCACCTCTTCACCCACGCCGGTGGCGCAGGCGGCGCCCACCTCGTTGTCCACAAAGAGGGCCGCCCCGATGATGGGCGAATCGCCCACCCGGCCGTGCATCTTGTACCCCAGGCCGCTGGTGGTGCAGCTGCCCGACAGGTTTCCCTGCTTGTCCAAGGCCAGCATGCTGATGGTGTCGTGGCTGTTGGGTACGGGACCCGGGGTCCAGGGCTTGTACTGGGCGGTTTTCTTCCATTCCAGCCATGCGCGGCGAGAGTGTTCGGTCAGCAGGTCGGTGGGCGTGAAGCCCTGGGCCAGGGCGAACTGCCGGGCGCCTTCGCCCACCAGCATGACGTGGGGCGTCTCCTCCATCACCTTGCGGGCCACGGCCACCGGGTGCATGAAATCCTCCAGGAAGGCCACCGAACCGGCGTTGCCGTGTTCGTCCATGACGCAGGAGTCCAGGGTCACGTGGCCGTCCCGGTCGGGCAGGCCCCCGTAGCCGACACTGCGCACCTCCGGGTCCGCCTCGGCCACCTGCACCCCTTCGACGACGGCGTCCAGGGCCCGTCCGCCCCGGCTCAAGATCTCCCAGGCCCGCTCGTTGGAGGCCAGGCCGTGGCGCCAGGTGGAAATGACCAGGGGGCGGGGGCCGGACGCGGGGGCGCCCAGGCTCAGCTGGCCGGCGCCCAGGGCCACCAGACCGGCACCCGAGCCCAGAAGGAACTGTCTGCGGCTGGTCATGGGGTGTCTCCTTCGTCGTTGGCCGGAAGCACGGCCAGGGTGATGATCTTGTGGGGGCCCAGGGGCACCGTCAAGCGGGTGCCGCCGTGGGTGAGGCCGGGCTCCGGACAGTCCACGGGCAGGGTTTCTTCCAGCAGGTTCACGGCGCGGGCCTCCCGCGCGGGCAGCTGGAAGTGCAGGGTCTCGGTCAAGGCGGTGCCGGACAGGTTGGCCAGGCGCAGGATCAGGTGGTCCCCCTCCTCGGCCTTCTTGATGGCGGTCAGGACCACCCGCGGATCGCTCTTGCGGACCAGGGAAACGCCGCCGGGACGGTGCTGGTCGGCCACGCCCTGGTGGGTCAGGACCTCGGTGCGGTAGCGCTCGCTTTCATCCTTGATGCCGGCGGTCAACAGGTCGCCCGCGAAGGGAGCGACGGCGTAGCGGAAGGTGTGCCGCCCGTAGCACTGGGCGTCCGGCGTGTGCAGGGTGGGGCCGGCGTTGGTGTTCTTGCGGGCGGGGAAATCGTCGCGGCTGAGCCAGTCCACGCAGCGCAGCAACGTCAGGGCGTAGATGGCGTGGCCGTCCTGGTCGCTCCAGGTCTGGAATTCCGGCAGGCCGCGGTTGAGGATGGCCAAGCCGTGGTCGCCTTCGCGCAGGGCCGTGAAATCCTGCTGTGGCCAGGTGGGTGGCGCGGGCTGGGGCCAGTCCGGATTGGAGGGGCGCTCCAGGGGGCGCCGATTGATGTGGAAGTGCCCATCGGAATGGACCGTGTCCGTGTTCAGACCGGTGGGGAACCAGGCGCGCAGACGATGGTCGAAGGCGTGGTTGTTGAAGTCCGTCTCCACATCCACCCGCCGCGCGCCCGCGCGGAGGGTCACGCGCACCCGCACGTCGCAGCGGGCGTCCCGCTGCTGGCGACTGCGGCGGTCGCGCTCCAGGCTGCGCGGGATGTTCAGGCGGAAGACGGCCTCGGCGGTGGCGGCCAGAGCCGAGTTCTGCAGCAGCCGCACCTTGCCCTCGGTTCCGGCGCTGAAGACGGTGCCGCTGACCTGGGCCGGGCCGTGGTCGTACTCGTCGCCGCTGTCCTCGGTATCTTCCAGCATGTTCAGGCCGGGGTAGTGGCGGTCGTGGCTCTTGTCGCGCAGATCGAAGGTGCCGTCGGCGTGCAGCTCCACCGCCAGCTGGTCGTTCTCCAGGCGCACGCTCTCTTGGTCGGCGCGGGCGCGCACCCGGATGTGCAGGAAGCCGTCCTTCTGATCCTGATCCCGCTCATCGCCCAGGATGCGGTCCCCGAAGCGGTCCAGGTAGGTGTCCAGCAGGTCGAGCTGGTCCTCGCAGTACAGCTCCGCCCGGTAATCGATACCCCAGAAGCGTTCGATGAACAGGCGGTCCAGGATCTCGCAGGGCACCTCGGCGCCGTCCTCGTCCACCAGGCGCAGGGCCGTCAGGTCGAAGGCGGGCGGTGGTATCACCACCAGGCGCTCGACCACTTCGTCGCGGGGGAAGGGCAGGGGGTTGGCCACGGTGATGGCCACGCGGCGGTCGTCCTCTTCGCGGCGGCCGAAGGTGGGGGCCAGGCGGTCCATGAGCCGGGTCATGAGCTGCTCGCCGGCCTGCCGCGCGGCGGCGAAGCGGGTCTCGTTGTCCTTGTGCACCGCGTCGGTGCTGCAGCCGCAGATGCTGTCGTGGGGATGGTTGCGCAACAGGTTGCGCCAGGCGTCGTCGATGAGCCCGGCGGGGTAGGTGTCGCCGTGGTGGAAGTGGGCCAGGGCCGCCAGGGGCTCGACCGTGCGGGCCAGCAGACCCTGCACCAGTTCGTTCTCCTGTTTGAGATACATACGCGTGGACCAGACGCCGGAAAGGATCAGATGATCCTTGCCGCCCAGCAGTTCGCCCCGGTGCGCGGGACGTTCTTCATCGGGCGTGTCGGCCCGGGCGGCGGCCAGAAAATCTTCGAAGCGGCCGTGGCGGAACCGGGTGCCGGGGAAAGCCTCACGCAGGGCCTGCAGGACGGAGCCGAATTCCTGCTGGGGAGGGAAGTGGTCGCAGCCGTTGTTCAGCAGGGCGGGGTAGGCGCCGGGGCGCTGCTCCATCTTCTCGAGAAGATCCCGCACCTTGCCGGTGGCCAGGCCCAGGTCCACCGTGCGGCGGGTGTGGGCGTGCCAGATTTCGGCAAACCCCAGGCCGCCGGCGTTGCAGTAGCCGTCGCATTGGTTCACCGCCAGCACCGAGGAACCGTCGGGAGCCAGCCAGCGGAAAAGCCAGCCCAGCTGCTCGGCTTCATCGCCCAGACCACGGGTGAAGATGAAGCTGTCGATGCCGGCCAGTTGCAGGATCTGGGGAATTTGCGCCACGTGCCCGAAGCTGTCCGGCATGTAGCCCACCTTCTGCGCCCGGCCGAAGGGGGCCACGACGCGGTGTCCGCAAAGGAGATTGCGGACGGTGGCCTCGCCGCTGACCAGGAATTCGTCGGGCAGGATGTACCAGGGGCCCACCGCCAGGCGTCCGGAGCGGATGTGCCTGCCCACCCGTTCGCGCTGGCGGGGGGCGGCGGCCAGGTAGTCCTCCAGCACCGCGCTCTGCCCGTCCAGCACGAAGTGCCGGAATTCGGGATCCTGTTCCAGGGCGTCCAGCACGCGGTCGATAACCTCGACCATGTTCACCCGAAAGCGGTGGAAGGGCAGGTACCATTCCAGATCCCAGTGGGTGTGGGAGACGATGATGGCCAAGCGATGATCGGGACGCAAAGCGGGTCCTTTCTAGCGGCCGCAGGCGGCAATCAGCCGGTCCACGCTGCTGCGGGCCAGGCCGACAACGGTGTCGGCGGCGCCGAAATAGATGTTCACCGGGGCGTTGGGCAGAGCGAAACCTTCGGCGTCGAGGCCCTCGACGGTGGCGCCGGAGGGGAAGACCACGTTGGGCACCTGTCCCGTCAATTCCCATATCTCCCGTGGTTCCAATATGTTCTGGCGGCCTCGGGCCAAGACCAGGGAGGGGTCGTGGGCATCCAGCAGGATGACGCCCGCCTGGTAGATGTTGGCCGCCTGGAAATGGGTGGCGATGCCGTGGTAGATGTGCAGCCAGCCCGCGCGGGTCTTGATGGGCGGCGGGCCGCTGCCCACCAGTTCGTCCCAGTAGTGGGGGTTTCCCGCGAAGACGGGGCCGCGATCGTGCCAGGTCAGCAAGTCCTCGGAGACGGCCAGATGCACCGCCGTGCCGCTGACGGGGCCGTCCTGCAGGGCGGCCTGGTTGGGCCGGTGCAGAGCGTGGGCCAGCCCGCCGATACGCTCAGGAAAGAGCACCGCGTTGCGCGTGTCCATATCCGTCACCAGGGAGACGAATTCCAGCTTCTCCAGTCCCGCGAAATCGCCGTCCTGCGGTCCGGTGGCCCGCCACAGGGCGCATCGGCAGCCGTCGGCGCAGTCCACGGCGGTGACGGCGTGCAGCCGGCCGTCCAGAACGGTCAGGCGGGCGTCGTAGATGTGGTGCACATCCCGCAGGGGCAACCCCTGGTACAGGGTGGGCGCGCCGGCCATGCGGAAGCTCACCCCGTCGGGGCTGACGGCGGGCAGGCTGAAGGTGCGGCGGCCTCGGGTCTGCACGCGCAGCAACAGGTAGGTGTGCGCTCCGATGCGCACGGCCCCGGGATTGAAAACGCTGCTCACATCGCTGATATCCGGTTCCATGGCCGGGATGTGGGCGCGGGTGAGGATGGGACCGGCGTTGTGGCGTTGCATCTCAGTCCTTCCGAAGAGGCGTGCGGGTCAGGCGGCCCTGTTCGTCCACCGTCAGGACACCCACGGGGGTGGGCAGGGTGGCGCGGAAAAAATCGGTGCCGGCCACCAGCTGCAGGTTGGACATTTCCAGCTCCGGATAGGCCAGCTGCGGGTAGGCCAGCTCCGGATAGGTCAACTCCAGAGCGGTCAGATCCGCCGTGTAAGCCCCGTGCGTCTCATGCCGCTGGCGCTGGGCGTAGTACACGCGCATGAGCTGCCGGCTCAGGGCGATGGCGCGGTGCTCCTTGCTGGCGCGGAAAGGGGCGGTCCGGTCGTGGGGCTGGTCCTCGGTCACGAACATGACCTCGCCCCAGTTCTCGGGCATGTGCATGGCGATCAGGCTCTGGGGAGACCAGACCCAGTTGTGTTCCGGCAGGGGGCGGCCGGTCTCGGGATCCCGGGCCTTGGTGTACCCGCCGGCGGGATCGGGCAGGAAATCCCACTGCACGCGCGAAAAATTGACCCGCCAGATATCACCGTCCGCGGGCGGGGCCGCGCGGCCCGCCATCTGGCCCAGCACATCCCAGGGCATGGCCACTTCCACGGTCCAGCCCCGATCCTGGTCGGAGGGATCGTTGAGGGTCCCGTCCAGGTGCACGGCCGTCCGCAGGCCGGCAATATCCCAGGCGTGCACGGCCGGGCCCCCGTCGCGGTAGGGCCTGATCAGCAGCAGATCCCACGCCGTGTTCAGGGCGTTCAGTTCCAACTCGGCATAAAGGTGGTTGCTCCCGTCGGGGTCCATGAAGATTTCGATATCGTTGTCCAGCTGGTAGATGTAGCTGTCGCGCTGCCGGCAGGAGGCCTGCAGGTGCGGCTCTTCCAGGCGGAAGGCGAAATAGAAATATTGCTCATCCCAGCGCATGGCCGCCGTGGTGGCGAAGGCGGGGGCGGGGCGTCGGGCGCCCTCGATGTCGGTGAACGGCTCAGTCCAGGCGACATCCCGCCAGGCGGCATCGTCCAGCACGCCATCGATGACAGGGGCCTGGGCCGCGCGCGCGCAAAGATAGACGCGGGGCGGGCCCATGTCCGCCGGGGTGTCGAAGGCGTGTGCCGGCAGGGGCAGAAGCAGCAGGAGGAGGCCAACGAGGCGCATACCAATCAACCCATCGAGGAAAGAGAAAAGTGGCGACGCGGAGTGTACCACATCGCCACCTTGGTGCCAGCATTCCCGGGATATTCTTCCAGGGGAGGGCTAGTAATCGATGCCGGCCGCCTTGACGTTGGCGGCATCGTGCGCGCTGCAGGGGGTCACGGCGTAGACCATGCGGCATTCGGGGCAGCTGGCCTCGAATTTCTCCATGGTGAAGACCGTGTCGCAGTTCTCACAGGTGATGTCCAGGGGCGCGGGCATGGGCATGCGGTTGAAACCCATCATGCGCACCTTGTTGGCCATCATCTTGCCGGAATTGCCTGGCCCGGTGCATCCATCGTGCATTTATCGAAACTCCTGATTGAGGGATTGATCGGGGATTACGGATTCAGGTTAAAGATGATGGGAGAGGGCCGGGAGGGCAAGGGCCGGGATGATTTTCGGGTTCAGCGCACCACAATCTCATCCACGAAAATCCAGCACGGCCCTCCCGCTCCGTAGTGCCAGTCCGGGCACACGCCCAAGCTACGCCCGATGACGCGCACATGCCGCGCCCGGCGTTCCAGGCCCTCCGCCCGGAATTCATGCACCAACCGGTCCTGAATCCGCGGCGACACGTCATGGCTGACGATGGCCACCGTCTCCCACCGCCGGCCGTCGTCCGAGATCTGGAACTCCACCTCCGAGGGCAGGAAGATCCACGCCGGGGAACCCTGGTAGCAGCGGATGGACATCTCGTTGATGGGCCGCGCCGCGCCCAGGTCGATGCGGGCGTCCAGGTCGGTGCTCTCGAAACCCAGCCACAGGCCGTCGCGGAATTCGCGGGTGCCGCGCGCACCGTTGACCAGACCGGCGGGGCCTCCGCCGGGGTAGCGCGCGCTGGGTTGGTGGGCCAGCACCGGGATACGTCCCAGGGCCAGATGCCCCGTGCGCTCCAGCACGGCCGGGGTGCCGTAGGGAGTGCCGTCGATGAAAAGCTGCGCGGCCAGGATGCGGCTTTCCCCATCGGTGGTCTTCCAGTCCAGGCGCCCGCCGAGGGGCCAGGCCTGCGCGTCCCGTTCCTGCACAGCCGGCAGCCCCATGTCCTCCACGCGCAGGTCGGGCCCATACCCGGCGGGCGGCTCGCCGGCCACCTGCGCCAGGCGGATCTCCAGTTCATGGCCGGTCAAGGCCTCACGCAGGTCCTTTTTCACATCCAGGGTCAGGCGCGTGGCACCGTCCTCCGGATCCAGGGCCACGGTGAACTCCACCGGCCGGTCCGCGGGCCCCGGCTGGACGCCCATCTCCGCCAGTACGGCCATGTGCGGTCGCCAGCGCTCCAGGAAAGCGCCGAAGTCGCGCGTCGGGGGCCGGGTCCACAGACACTCCGCCATGGCGGTCATGCGCGGAAAGACCATGTTCTGCAGCCGCTCGGGCGGGATGTATTCGCTCCACAGGTTCATTTCCCCGCCCAGAACGTGGTGCGCCTGGGCGGTATCCAGCTTGTCCGGCACCGGATCGAAGGTGTAGACCTGCCGCATGTCCGTCTGGGCCGCATCGTAATCGAAATAACAGTGGCTGGTGGGCGAGACGACGGTGTCGTGCCCCTGCCGGGCCGCCGCGATGGCCCCGCGCGTGCCGCGCCAACTCTGCACCGTGGCCTGGGGTGCCAGGCCGCCCTCCAGGATTTCATCCCAGCCCACCAAGCGCCGATCGTGCGCCAATAGCCAGGCCTCCATGCGGCGGATGAACCAGCTCTGCAACTGGTGCTCGCCGTCCAGGCCCTGGGCCTTGATGCGCGCCTGGCACTTTTCGCATTGGCGCCAGCGGTCCTTGGGGCACTCGTCCCCGCCGATGTGGATGTAGCGCGAGGGGAAGATGCTCAGCACGTGGGTGAAGACATCTTCCAGAAAGGTGAAGACCTCGTCGTTGCCGGCGCAATAGACATCCTCGAAGACGCCCCACTGGTTCTGCACCGCCAGCGGCGCGCCCAGGCAGCCCAGGCGCGGGTAGGCGGCCAGGGCGGCCTGGCTGTGGCCGGGCAACTCGATCTCGGGCACCACCGTGATGAAACGCTCGGCGGCGTAGGCCACGATTTCCCGCATCTCTTCCGTGGTGTAGAACCCGCCGTACACCGAACCATCGGGTTGTGTGCGCCAGGCGCCCACCTCCGTCAGCCGGGGGTAGCCGGGCACCTCCACCCGCCAGCCCTGGTCCTCGGTCAGATGCCAGTGCAGCACGTTGAACTTGTGGTAAGCCAGTTGGTCGATGGTCTCTTTGATCAGATCCAGGGGCATGAAATGCCGCCCGCAATCCAGCAGCATGCCGCGCCACCGAAAGGCCGGGGCGTCCTCGATCACGCCGCAGGGCAGGGCCGCGCCGGGGGCCGCCAGCAGCTGGCGCAGGGTCTGCACCCCCCGGAAAAGCCCGGCGCCGCCGGTCGCGGTCAGCCGCAACCCGTCGGGCCGGATCTCCAGCCGATAGTCTTCCGGGGTCAGGCCCGGTTCCAGAATCTCCCGGCTGGGCGCGTAGGCGCCCGTGTTGGCGGGCTCCCGGTCCAATTCCATTTCCAGGACCGCGCCCGTGGTCATCGTTGCGGGCAGATTCAGCTGCGCCGCCGCCAGATCCGCCAGGGAACGCAGTGCCGGCTCACCGATCCGCACGCCTTTCAGTTCCGCTTTCATCAGGGGAAGGGGAGAGCTTGCCATGGTCCGCGAACCTGCCGGGTTGGTGGCCAGAACCAGCAGCGCCAGGAGGGCGCCCAGGATGCGTGTCGTGTTTTTCATGTCCCTAATCATCGGATAACCTTGGCCCCGAAGCAATGCCGGGCTTAGATTCCGACCATGATTTTGACCCGCCGCAGCGCCAACTTCCTGCTCCTGATGGTTTCCGCCATCTGGGGGCTGGCCTTCGTGGCCCAGCGGATGGGCATGGACCACATGGGGCCCTTCGCCTTCAACGCCGTGCGTTTCGCGGTGGGTTCCGTTTTCCTGCTGCCCTTCCTGGTCTTCGGTATCCCGGGCACCCGCCGCATGCCGCTGGTCACGGGTTCCGGCCGGGATCTGGTCCTGGGGGGGCTGTTGGTGGGGGCGCTCATCTTCACCGGGTCCACGTTCCAGCAGTTCGGCGTGGCGCACACTTCCGCGGGCAAGGCGGGGTTCATCACGGGGCTGTACGTGGTCTTCGTGCCCTTGTTGGGGCTGGTGCGGGGGCTGCGCACGCGACCGGTGGTCTGGTGCGGCGTGGTGCTGGCCGCCGTGGGGCTGTACCTGCTGAGCGGCGAGGGGCTGAGTGGCGAGGGGTTGGGCCGTGCCGGCCTGCTTCGCATCGGTCTTGGCGATGGCCTGGTCCTGGCGGGGGCCGTCTTCTGGGCCCTGCACGTGCTGGGCGTGGGGCGCTACGCCAACCGCACCAATCCCCTGGCTCTGGCGGTGATCCAGTTCGCCCTCTGCAGCCTGCTGAGTCTGGCGGGCGCCCTGCTGTTCGAAACGCTGAGCTGGGCGGCCATCCGGGCCGCCGCCGGGCCCATCCTCTATGCCGGGGTGATGAGCACGGGGGTGGCCTTCACGCTGCAAATCGTGGGGCAGCGCCGGGCCCATCCGGCCTAT
>PDWI01009186.1_pt1 | contig 11424 bp, 9 predicted proteins | sample 1430891 | NCBI WGS metagenome assembly PDWI01 (sample SAMN01162508, study PRJNA174530) | Oral metagenome, whole genome shotgun sequencing project. | biome: Marine environment; feature: Marine mammal; material: Swab sample of the gingival sulcus; isolation source: swab sample of gingival sulcus... | reverse complement strand
CCATTTTCACTATAAGGTTTTTATCTTCGTCTACTTTCCAAGGCATAAGTATTCCTTTCAAATGCTCATAGTTTGAGCTGGTGTGACCGTCCTAAGCAAAAAAGTATCTCCTCTTCCTTTATAAGGGAAAAAACAAAGGCTGATTATCTATGGTAGCTTAGACCCGATCTAACAGTTACCGATGCAGAACAGGTCTTTTCCGGTATTTCCCTCACATACTCCGATACCCGCAAGAGTTGGTCGTCCTCCAAAGGAAAATCCCAAGCAGACAACTACTATCCGCCTTGACGCTGATGTTATTGCAGCATTTAAAGCAGGAAGCAAAGGGTGGCAAACCAGAATAAACAACGCCTTGCGTGAATATATAAGCGCAAACGGGAAAGCCTTGCAAAAGCAAAAACCCTCCAGCTAAATACGCCAACAGCTTAACGCAGCAGTTCAAATTGGCGTGGTCATCTCTGACCGAAAACAACATCCTTCCAATAACAAAGGAAACATCCGCATAGTATCCATTCCCATCCCCCAGCAGCTCTAATAAAAAATAATGTCAGACTTTTTTCATTGCTTAATAGCAGCCTACATGGTAGGCAAGGGGACACAATTGCGTATACAACCAAGATATACGGGAATCTTCCAAAAATTTCTAAAGGAGAGCAGGGTGAAAATCAAAACAAAAATTACAATAAGCCTCTGTATCACCGTTACCCTTATCATTTTTACAGTCTTATTTGTCAACAATAAGATGTCTCATGATCTTATTTCCAAACGTATTTATGAACGGGAAGCACCTGCCATCGCCGCCTCTATTGCAGAGAAATTTGATAAAGAGATGGCCAAGGCCTACAGTGTTGCACGCCTGATTGCCGATAACCCTATGGTTCACCAGTGGCTCCTCTCAGGAGAATCGGAAAAGCAACAGAAAGAGGTGGGCAAATTCCTAAAAATTGCTCAAGAACAAGGAATTGACTTTTCTTTTATCATTTCCAATATATCAAAAAAATACTATACGGATAAAGGGGTTCGGCAAACTATCAGCAGAGACAATCTCAAAGACAGATGGTATTTTGCTACTCTGGATGCAGGAGAGAAAGAATCTCTCTCTATTGATCCAAGTAAGGTTGATAACGGCCTCATGGCCTTTATCAACATTGTAATGGGTTCCCCCCAGAAACCTCTGGGAGTGGCAGGAGTTGGAATCAGCCTCAATACCTTATCCCAGAAACTGACAGAGACAAAACTTACTCCTGGCGGTACCACCTATATGATCGACCAGCAAGGAACAATTAAAGCTCATCCAGACAGAAAAATTCTTCATGAAATTCAAAATATCAACAGAATAACCGACGGAGAGTATGCACAAAAAGTTGTTCCGAGATTATTAGAAAATGACAAGGAACATCTCCACTATACCAACAAGGAAGGAGAAGATATTTTTGTTATCTCCAAAAAGATCCCTTCAACCGGATGGAAAATCGTCCTGCAGGCGAAAACTTCTGAATTAAAGAAGGATCTGGATGAAATACGCAATATCAGCTTTATTATTCTTCTTGGCAGTATCCTGCTGCTGATAATCATCCTGAACATTCTTACCAGTGCCATTCTTAAGCCAGTAGACGCGACAATGACCACCCTGCAGAAAGTATCAAAAGGAGATATGACCCAAAGAATAAACATTTCATCTGGGGATGAGATGGGGCAGCTAGCCAGTCACTTTAACCTCTTTATGAATAAAATCCATGAAATGGTCTCCAAAATAAGCGAGACGACCCAAGAAGTTGACCTGACATCCAAAAATATCGTAACCATATCAAGAATACTGGCAGATAAATCAGAAAGCACCCAGACTCTGGCAGATCAAACCGCCAGTGATTCCCGTCAGGCGCAGGAACATATGAAAAAAGTAGCTGAAGATGCAGAAATAGTCTCCTCCAACATTGGGGAGTTGGCTCATTCAGCGGAAGAAATGACGGAAACACTGGAAAACATCGTCAATAATACCATCAAAACAAATCAGTCTACCACTCAAGCGGTCGATGTTGCCCAAATGGCATCCAAAGAAGTTGCCCAGCTGGAAAAAGCGGCTGTAGATATCCACCAGGTGGTTGATGCCATCACAGATATCTCTGAACAGGTTGACCTCCTCGCCCTTAACGCCACCATAGAAGCCGCCAGAGCAGGAGATGCAGGAAAAGGATTTGCAGTTGTTGCCAGCGAAATCAAGGAGCTTGCCAGACAAACAAATGAAGCCACCGAAGATATCAAAAATAGAACTGACGGCATCCGAAACTCCACCAACCAGACAGGCAACAGCATGGAGAGATTGAGTAAAATCATCCAGGAAGCCAATAATAAAATGACAGATATTGCGGCTGCAGCAAAGGAGCAGTTGGTTTCCACCCGCAATACAACAAATAACATTCAGGAGATATACTCCAGCACAAATACCACCCAGGACAGGGTAAGCAGTAGTATCGCAGAAATCACTGAGATTGCAGATAAATCACGAGAAATAACCAAAGATACAGATACTATTTCCCAGGAGGGGCAAAAACTACAGGAAAATGCTCAAATTCTGGACAAATCATCAGGCACGCTCAATGATCTGATAAAATATTTTACTATATAAACGAGAATTAGAGCCCGGATTGAAATATTCCTCCCGGGCTCTTCTCCCCACAATATACGGAGAAATTTTCCATGAAGATACGGCAACAACTTCCTCTCGTCCTTATCGCCGTTCTCTTTCTCTTTAGCGGTTGCGGCTATAACAGTTTACAAGTAAAAGAAGAGGCAGTATTCAAGGCATGGGCCAATATAGAATCAGCTCTCCAGCGCAGGGCTGATCTTATTCCCAACCTTGTCGCAACAGTGAAAGGCTATGCAACGCATGAAAAGGAGACTTTGGAGTCGGTAATTTCTGCCAGGGCAAAGGCAACCCGGGTACAGATCTCCACTCAGCAGCTCAGTAATGCCCAGTCAATGCAGGCCTTTCAAAATGCACAAGGAACACTCGGCTCAGCACTTGGCCGTTTACTGGCGGTTGCCGAAAGCTACCCGGAGCTAAAAGCCAACGAGAATTTTCTTGACCTGCAAAACCAGCTTGAAGGGACGGAAAATCGCATCAATGTTGCCCGGCAACGCTATAACACGGCGGTTGAACAGTTCAACTCCGCCATTCGCCAACTGCCGGAAAGCCTTACCAATACTCTTCTTCTCCATTTGCAGCGCAAAGAGTATTTCAAGGCAGAAGCCCAGGCCCAGGCAACACCAAACGTACAATTTTAGGAGATTTTATGCGTCTTTTTCTTTTACTCTTTCTACTACTCCCAACTCCGGCAATCGCAGCATATCCAGCCCTGTCAGCATATATAAATGACTATGCCGAAATGCTTTCAGTGGGTGATGCCGCCGCTCTGGAACAAAAACTAACCGAGCTCAACCAGCAAGAGAGCACCCAGATCGTCCTTCTTACTGTTCCTTCATTAAATGGTACGCCAATAGAAGAATATGCTCTCGGTATTGCAGAGAAAGAAGGGCTGGGGCAAAAAGGAAAAGACAACGGTGCTCTTTTACTTATTGCACAAAAAGAGCGAAAAATGAGAATTGAAACGGGACTCGGTCTGGAAAACAGACTCACAGATCTCCAGTGCGGCCGTATTATCAGAAACATCATAACTCCCCGTTTCAAAAAAGGCGATTATAGCGGAGGAATTACCGCAGGCCTTGATGCAATGATAGGAGCAGTAAAAGGAGAATACTCCTCAATACACTATACGAAAAAAAACAGTGCTGAGGATTTGGTCGGCTTCGCCTCCTTTATGCTGGTGGTTCTGCTTGCCATCGGCAATATCTTCCGTAAACATAAAGGACGTGCGGGGACAGCAGCAGCGATAGCAGCCCCCGTTTTTGGAATGCTCTTCTTCGGGATGGAGATGCCTCTGCTGCTGCTCCTTGTTCCTGGAGGTTTTTTCCTTGGATTTATCGCCAGCCTGATGAGCTCCAGTATGAAACGCTCTGCCCACTCCGGCAGCCGCCGTCATTATCGCTCCCTCGGCAGCAGAGATGCCCACAGCAGATCAAGCAGAAGAGGAGGTTTTCATGGAGGCGGCGGCAGCTTTGGCGGAGGAGGAGCTTCCGGCAGCTGGTAACGTCTATTTACCAATAATTAAATTATCCAGTTCATCCTTATCATCGTCCTGATAAGGAAAGTGCTGCTTCATTACTGCGGCAATTGCATCCACTGCATCACAAATTGCATCGCACGCTCTGCCGTCAGCGATTTTACTGCCGGCATCAGCAGCGATTCTTTCCCACTCTCCGGCAGTAACTTTCTGGTCAATGCCTCTATCTGCGAGAATCCATAACTTGCGTTCAAGTATCGACACATAGAGTAAAACACCATTCTCCTGTGCCGTTCGATATAATCCTTCACTATAAAAGGCAGCAAGCGCAGATTTTTCTACCTCCTCTGCCACTTCCTGATGGAAAAGAAAATGACGGAACAAAGCAGTAAGCCGCCCCTCTTTGACCATAAGGTAATACAGAACACAACACCCCACCGCACTCACCAATAAAAAGAGATAAACCCCTGCTCTCCCCATCAATCCATACATCTGTAATAACTCAACAATAATAAGTGCAATAGGAGCAGCTACCGATAAGGAGGCAAGAACTGCACTTATCTGATAACTCCCACTGGTACTGACGATCATCGGTACAATTTCACCGCTGGTGGAATGTTCTGCCCGCTTTACGCAGGCAACAATCTTCTCCTGCTCTTGCGGGGTAAGAAAATCTTCTGTCGACCTCATAGAATACTCCTGAAAAATATTGACAAGTGATAAATAAATACCGTATAGTATGCCCCATCTGCGGCGGGAGTGCAACGGCAGGAAGAAAAACTTCTTTTTTAACTTTCCTGTTTTTTTTAATTGACAGAGTCCTCTCGCTCCTGTATATACAGCAGACGCTTTCACAACAGGAAGAAAGCGGGAATAACTCAGTGGTAGAGTGCAACCTTGCCAAGGTTGAAGTCGCGAGTTCGAATCTCGTTTCCCGCTCCATATAATGAAAAAGGTTCGACACTGTTCGGGCCTTTTTCAGTTTTATCAGTTAAGGAATGTGTAATGAAAACCTATCTTACCCCGGTTGACGAAATCAAGAAGGAGTGGTTTGTTGTTGATGCCGAGAATAAAGTTCTTGGTCGACTGGCAACAGAGATTGCAAACAGACTTCGCGGCAAGCACAAGCCGACTTTTTCCAATTTCATGGATAATGGTGACTTTGTTGTGGTTACTAATGCCGACAAGATTGCTCTTACCGGCAAAAAGTGGGACGATAAGAAATACTATCGTCACACTGGCTATATTGGCGGGATCAAAGAGGCCACTGCCAAGGAGATGCTGGAGAAGCATCCTACAGATATCATCAAGAATGCTGTCAAAGGAATGCTCCCCAAGAATAAGCTCGGTCGCGCTCAACTGAAAAAGCTGAAAATTTATGCTGGCTCTGAGCATCCTCACTCAGCTCAACAGCCAACTGTACTTGATATATAATTCTGGAGAAATTGCATGGCACAGGAAAAGTTTTACGCCACAGGAAAGAGAAAGAATGCTGTTGCCAGAGTCTGGCTTGTTCCGGGAAGTGGAAAGATTGTTGTCAACAAGATGGCGGCAGATGAGTATTTTGGCCGTATCTTCAAGGAACAGAAGTTGGTAAAGCCGTTCAAGGTTACAGAAACTGAAGAGCAGTATGATGTTGTAGCAACCCTTAAAGGTGGTGGTAAGTCTGCTCAGGTTGATGCACTTTCCCACGGCATTTCCCGCGCTTTACTGGAATCAAACCCAGAAAACAGGCTGTCCCTTAAGCAATCAGGATTGCTTACCCGTGACCCACGGATGAAGGAACGGAAGAAGTACGGGCAAAAGGGTGCCCGCGCCAAGTTCCAGTTCTCCAAGCGTTAATTGCCGGGTTGGATTTCTTCCTCGGTCATTGTTACTGGGGGGAATCTTGTATGGTGTATTTAAAGAGGGAGTAAGTGACATTTGTCATTTACTCCCTCTTTTTTTATCCCCAACTCTCACTCTCCTGCAGACACCATCACAACTAATAACAAAAAAAGACGTTTCTCTTAACCGGACATGAAATACGCCCCCTCACAAAGAAGAATCCGCCTTATTATAGCCTATGATGGCACCAACTTCAGCGGCTGGCAACGACAAAAAAACAGCTCAACGATTCAGGAAGAGATTGAAAAACGCCTCTCCATTATCACCAATGAAGAGGTCTTTCTTCATGGTGCAGGCCGCACTGATGCCGGTGTTCATGCGGAAGCAATGGTCGCCCATTTTGACACATCTTCTCCTGTAAGCGATGCCGCCCTGTTGCGGGGACTAAACGCGATGCTCCCCGGAGCAATCCGTATTTTCTCTGCTGCAACCTGCCCAGCAGATTTTCATGCCCGTTTTTCTGCCATTAAAAAATGCTACCACTACCATATCTATACCGGCAGCATTCAACCACCGCCACTCCGCCTCTATACGCTGCATATCACGACAAAACTTGATCTCCCCTCCATTCGCAGCGGTATGCGCTACCTGGTCGGTGAACACGATTTTGCATCCTTTGAAAATAGCGGCACCCGGGATAAAAGCATTACTACCGGACGTGGTGCTGTCCGTACAATCTATGCAGCAAACTTGTTGACCACAGAAAAAGAACAACTTATTTTTGAATTTATTGGCGATGGTTTTCTCAAAAATATGGTACGTAATATAGTGGGAAGTCTGCTTGATGTTGGTAGAAAAAAGACAAGTCCAGAGGATTTTGCAGCAATTCTCCAGCAAAAAAAACGCTCAGCTGCAGGGGCAACCGCCCCTGCCCATGGACTGTTTCTCAAAAAAGTATACTATCAAGATTTTTCTTGATAAATGGAAATCACAGTAAAAAGCGTACTATTACTCCCTGAACTACTGAAATATCGAGGGCAACCCTTTTCTATCATTGACGAGCAGCCGCTTTTCCCCTAAGCTTGCTTCACTAAAATTTTTACTGCTAAGAATAGATTGATCCTCTAAAAAAGGTGCATTATGGAAAGGATAATTGTTATCTGTTGCGCTGCTCTATCAGGAGTAGCATTTTACCTGTGGACTGCACACGCTGTAAAAAAACAATCTGTCCGAGACTATGTCATGACCCATTTATGGTTATGCCACCCCAATGCTATCTGCTACTGGCGAGCGGCATTGGCATTACTTTCACTTCCTCTCTACTTCTATTTCGGCTGGGAAGATGCAGCAATAATCGTCTTCAGCTTTGCGGCTATCCTTGATGGTGTTGATGGTATTATTGCCCGTGCATGCAATCTGGTTACTCCGTGGGGAGAATCTCTTGATCCCTTATGTGATAAGCTCACCTATCTTCCGCCGATGCTTGTTTTTGCACAGCATGGGCTTATTTCTCTCACACTTGTTTATGTGCTTATTACCATTGAGCTGTTCGGGCAATTTCTCGCCCGCCCACTGCTCTCGTTCTTCAATAGTTCCGGTGCCGCCAATAATTTTGGGAAAATCAAGGCGATGATCTGCTTTGGACTCGTTGTCTTTTGTGCTCTTCGTGCAAAAAATCTTTACCTGGTCAACCTGGCCGATGAGGTTCTCGTTGCCTGCATCGTTTTGGCCGCAGCATCAATTCTTTTTAAGTTTATCCCTAATCGTCTCTATGCCGATATCCTTTCCAGCCTTAACTTCTGCTGCGGCCTCACCAGCCTCTATTTTGCTTCCCAGGGACGTTTTGCCATTGCTATCTGCGTTATCATTGCCGGGCAGTTATTCGATCTGTTTGACGGACGTATGGCAGAGCTGCATGGCGGAACAAAATATGGCCCTTATCTAGATGATATTGCAGATTTTGTCAGCTTTGGTCTTGCTCCTGCATATATGATAATAGCCCATAACAGTACCTGGTTCAGCATAGTTATCGCTATCACCTTTATTGCTGCTGTGGCCTACCGGCTCTACCGCTTCGTTGCCATTGATAAAAAAAGAGATGACCTCCCCGAGGGCATCTTCAATGGGCTGCCAAGCCCTGCAGGGGCATTGATTGTCCTTGGCTCAAGCCTGGCTGAGCCCACTTTTCTTCCGCTAGCGGCACTCCTCTCCTCTCTATTGATGATCAGTCATCTGCGTTTTGCCCATTTTGGCCGAATAATTCTTAAACAACTTCCCAAACCGTTCTTTTTCAGTCTCAGTGCCGGCTTAATTATCGTTATTGCCTTTCTTATCAAGACACAAAATGCCACCATGTTTGGCGTTCTTATCCTCTGTTTTGCTCTCCTCTACATTATTATAGGGAAAAACTTTGTAGCAACAGCCTTAAAAAATGCAGATAAACAATAGCTTATATACGTGCACGAAAAAGAGAGGAGTTCTGGTTCCCTTCGCATTTCTGTAACAGGGTTGCCAGCGGATCACTGGCAGGTTCGCTGGCATAACTCAACCCTTTCAGTTCAAGGGGCAGCAGCCCTGCACGAAGCTCTTGCTGAGATTTACGAAAGAGCTCATTAATTTCTGCAGATTCAGTATGAAAACGAACGTAAACACTCTCCCTGGTCTGCAAAATATCCACTCGTACATTCCCCAAAGAAGAGAGCTTCATAAGTACAGAAAAACGGGTAGCATCCTCCTCTCCTCCTTTGCGCTGCCCATCTTTTTCCTCCTTATAATCCTCCATCAGCAGATACCCCTGCTCCAGAAAGGAGAGCGGCAGAGGGAGAGCCAGCATCCCCTGTCTATCAAGATTTACCTGTAATACCTGTAGAAAATTAATCGACTGCAACGCCTGATGCCCTTCCCCAACCTGACGCAGCAGACTTGACTCCTCACCGCCTTTACTTTTTTTCTGAACCTGGACCTCCTGTTCAAGAACCGACTGGCCTTCTTGCATTTGACGCAATAATTGAAATTTCAACCCTTGTGCAGCCCCTTGTACATCCCCTTTTGCCAATAGTTTTTCCATATCCAAACCCAGCCCTTGTACCAACTGCTGTAAAATCACACCAGAATTCGGTGCCCCTGCTCCTGCCGCCGATAAAGATGATAAACCTGCAAGAGCAGCATCTCTACCAGCTGCCCCCAAGCTGAGTTGAAAAGCAAAAAGTCCATCAAGACCACTCCGAAAAACAGATGCCCCCGCAGGCTGGTTATGATAAGCGGCAGGCAACCGCACAAGGCTATTCAGTGCCAACAGATCATGAGCAAGAGAATTGAGCATCGTTTTGGGATTTTGCGGCGGCCCGGCCTGCTCTCTCCCTGGGATGGCAAGTGCAGGTGTTAACTGCCCTTCAAGCCGCTGTACTACCTGGTCAAGAGCCGCTTCTCCCTGACGGGGAGGAACCATACCAGCAGCAGCTTGCTGGATGGTTGAAAATGCCTGAAAAAGTTGCTGCTGCTGAGGGTGCAACCCTCGCGGCATCCCTCCTCCCGGCTGAGGGGGAAAAAATTGCGCAAGGCTTCGTATTCCAGCAGCGACCTGCTCCATTGCCTCTGCCGTCCGCCCCTGACCAAGCAACGGCGTTATCTGCCTGCCAAGTTCATTGGTAAACTGCTGAACAGCTTTGGCAAATTGGGCACTCATCTCTGACTGAGCAACAGCCCGAGGCACTGCGCTTTGCTGAACAAACTCCTGCTGCAACATTGTCATTTTTTCAATAACAGCCGGAGACGGCAGCCGCACCTCTCCTTTAACTGTTGCATTACCCTCGGTAAAAGAACCAGAAAAATCCGGCATTCGACCGGTAGTTCCCGCGCCCTCACGGGCAGCACCGCCGCCCGCTGTACCGCCGATAGTAGCGGCAGTCCGCCCCGCAACCGCACCAGAAGACGCTCCACTACCAGCCTGAGCAGCCAATCCCCGGCCAAAAATCATTCCCAACGCCTGACTACTCCCTCCGGTTGCCAATGCTCTGGTTAAAAACTGGCCCGCCTCCGGGCTTTTAAACGCAAGGAGAAGCCCATTTTCTCCCTGCTGCACCAGTACGTTTACCTTTTGACCAACTCTTAGCGGTGTCCGGCTCTGCACTTCAATACGCTGCCCATCGGCATCGAGAACATATCGCCCCCGCCCGTCACTGGAGATAACCTTTGCGGTCAGCTCTTGCCCGGGCGTAAACTGCTGTTCACCCTTTTTTAACTGCTGCCCTCCAGATTTTTGCGAACCAGTTTCATTGGCTGTATTCTGATCCAGAGGAACAATATTAGAGATAACCGTTAAAGGCGGTAAATTTTGACTAAGAGGAATCATCGGGCTTATTTCCGTTTTACATTGCCATCAAAAGAGAAGAGGAACTTCACTATCAGTAAAAATTTTCAGCGTCAATCCTGCCATATTTAAAATACACTATGCTCACACTTTCACAAATCTGCAAATACAGCCGTAGTTTTTCAATACACCTCATAACATTACTTGTAATCAGGTCTACTACAGAATAGAATAACAATTACTACTGAAGAAGATACCATAAACACAAAATGTTAAATTACATACGATAAAGATGGCACTTTTATAAGAAATGCAAACTGCCTGGCAAACTATTCCCTTAATAGCAAGACGATCAAAACAGGTGTACTATGTGGATAAGTAACGATTACTACAATGAGCTCCTCGCAGCAATACGACAGATGTCCACAGGTTCTTTTGATTTTGATCAACATAAGCTGGAGGAGTATAAGGACGAAAAATATGCCAGACTTACAGACGCACTTATCGCAACAAAACAGCATTCAACCAGCCAAATCAATCAAACAGCCCATCTGCTGAACACCCTTATTGACGGGGATTACAATATCATCGGTATAAAGGAGATCCCTCTTGCCGGGAACTACAGAATCATCTATGAAAGATACAATACTCTGGTAAAACATCTGGAAAAAATAGACCGGCAGATAGCCTCCCTGAAAGATGACATTACCCTGAAAGGGAATATCAGTACGGAAGTGGCAACCTTCAAGCTGGAAGGAAAATGGTTTGACATATTTTCCAACCTCAACCTTATCCTTAAATATTTTTCAACCTCAATAGACAAGATAACCCTGGTTATCAATAGTGTTACCGTTGGTAATTTCTCAAAAAAAATGCCCCTTACCATAAATGGTGCCGATATTCACGGAGATTTCCTCAATCTTACCATCACCATTAACACCATGGTTGACCAACTGGCGCAATTTACCTCCGAGCTTACCCGAATAGCAAAAGAGGTCGGCACTGATGGGATATTAGGGGGACAGGCCAAGATAGATGGAGTCTCCGGCACCTGGCTTGAGCTGACCAATAACGTTAATGGAATGGCAGAGTCTCTTACCAATCAGGTACGAAATATTGCCGATGTTACCACTGCCGTGGCAAAAGGTGATCTTACCCAGAAGATCA
>PDWI01014409.1_pt1 | contig 11425 bp, 11 predicted proteins | sample 1430891 | NCBI WGS metagenome assembly PDWI01 (sample SAMN01162508, study PRJNA174530) | Oral metagenome, whole genome shotgun sequencing project. | biome: Marine environment; feature: Marine mammal; material: Swab sample of the gingival sulcus; isolation source: swab sample of gingival sulcus... | reverse complement strand
ATATAATTAATAACATATTATTAACTAATGTGGGGAAACAAATATGGCAACTTATTCAACGAATGAATTTAAAGGTGGTCTGAAACTATTGATTGACGGTGACCCGTATTCCATCGTCGACAATGAAATTGTCAAGCCGGGCAAAGGGCAAGCGTTTAATCGCGTTAAAATTAAAAACTTAAAGAATGGCCGTGTCATTGAGCGTACCTTTAAATCGGGAGAGACTGTTGAGAAGCAGCTGTCGAAGACGCTAAAAAATGGATGAAAGAACAAGACCTCTGTACCGTAGTATTATGGAATGATAATCCGATTGCCGTTACCCCGCCGAACTTCGTGGAATTAGAAGTGGTTGATACCGACCCCGGCTTAAAAGGCGACACTTCAGGTTCAGGCGGCAAACCGGCAACTTTGTCAACCGGTGCAGTTGTGCGGGTGCCGTTATTTATTCAAATCGGTGAAATCATTAAAGTTGATACGCGCACCGGCGAGTACAGCGCACGGGTTAAATAAATAACACCACCCACTGCACATTATAAAAACACAATAATAATATTTACTTAAGATTTTTATTAATTCATTTAATCTAATGATGAAACATTACCTTTTCGTAATAGAACGGTATTGCTTGAGTTTTTACCGTAAACTACTTCAATATAGTTAGGAATGGACTTACATATGAAATATCAAATAAAAAAATCTCGCGGTTTTACTTTAACAGAATTAATGATAGTTATTGCTATCATTGGCATATTAGCGGCGATAGCAGGTCCGTCTTTCGCAAACACCATTCGCCGTGCTACGGTGATGAAGATGGCGCGGGGCTTTGAATCCGCTCTTGATGTTGCTGCATTTAATGCCAAAACCTCAGGGCGGCCGGTAAAAGTCTGTGCAACTAATACCATTAACAATCCTACGCCCAGCTGTTTAACTGCTTTGGGCGCTTTCACCAGCTCGGGCAGCAGTGAAAATTTCGGGTGGATTGTTTTTTGGGATATTGATAATAATAACAAGGTTGATGTAGCAGCGCCACCAACAACACCGGCAGAAAAAGTTTTTAAACGCCTGCCGTTTGCGCAGGGTAAAATCAAGATGGAGTGGTCAGGAACAAATAATATTATCACTATAATGCCGCGTAATACCACCGGTGACAATGGTACGATGTGTATTTATGCGCCGCATGGTTCTGTCACTTCACTGAGTTCAGCATGCTCAGCTACCAGTGCATTTGAGCCAAATTTAAATGAAGTCAAGGTAATTTTATCTACACTGGGTAGGGTAACTTTTGCTACTGAGTAGTTTTCAAATAAAACCAGGGAATAAGCAATGAAAAAAATCAATAAACAAAAAAAACAACGCGGATTTGCGTTATTAGAAGTTATGATAGCTGCTTTAGTGCTAACTGTTGGTGGTGTGGCCTATATGAGATTGCAACAAATGGGGTTGCAATCGGGATTTAATAATGCCGCACGCACTCGAGGTGTTACCTTAATCAATGGCTTTGTAGAACAATTGCGTAGTAATGTCACGCTTATTCGCGATGGTACAGCAGCTGATAAAACAGGCTCTTTTCTTGCCGGTGCTGTAACGGCACCAACCGAAACAGTGGATTGTGATTCATCCACGCTGGCTTGTGCAAAAACCATGTTTAATCTGCACCGCTATTTAGCCAGTCAGCAAATGTCACAAATTACGCCGGCAAATAATAGCCGCTTATGTTATACGGAAAGCGGCACTAATGCGGGATTGATGCGTATCACTTTTCAGTGGCGTGATAACAGTATAGCAGGTCAGGCTGTTGATTTTACTGATACAGTTAATTGGGCTTGCCCGGCTTTTAATGCGAATATTAATCAAAATAACTCGGTGACGATGTATGTACAATTATAATTTATCAAAAAGACAAAAAGGACTTAATTTAATTGAATTAATGATTGCATTAGTACTGGGAATTATCGTAATTTTTGGGGTAACACGATCATTGGTCGCCATTTCAGTAAGCAGCCGTATTCAGTCACGCAACGCCGAATTACAGGAAACAGCCGATGCGGCATTGTCTTATATTGCTTATCGTTTGCACAATGCTTTATCGTCACCGTGCGAACGTTATAGTAAGATTGGTGGAACCGGTGAACTAAATATTCGTCCGTTAACCGGTGGGTTTGCTAATATTGGTGATACTGAAACTATCAGTGCCACTCAAGCAACAGACATAAGGAATTTAATTAACGGGTTCGGTATTAATGTCACCCCGACACCTGTTACTCGTAGCTTTGGCGGTGCTTCGGTTGATGTTAATACTGATGATATTACCCTAATTAATATTGATGATCGTTTATTTCCTACGACTAATGTGGATTTTACCACTACAGTGATTAATTTTAACGGTACTTTCACGAATACAAGAGCAGGAACGTTATATGCAATTACCGATTGTAAAACCATGGATATTTTTCGCGCATCACGCACTGTATCAGCAGGGAATACCACATTAACACTTGCTGCCCCGGTTATTCAAAAAGCCTACCGTCGAAGTGATTTATCCATTGTTTCGCCATTGGATGTAACAACTATTAGCGTAGATGCTAATCGCCGCTTATCGGATAATACGCTATTTATCCCTTCCGGCGGGGCGTTGATTGACAATATAGAATTGATTCGCGTGTTATTTGGTGTTGATAAAAACGGAAATGGTATTATTGATCAATATATTACCCCCAGTCAGCTGACAGGCTTACCCACTGGAACAACGGTATTGTCTGCCGATATTTATATGATGGTTAGAGCACCCGGCAACAGCGATATGGCCTATGACGATAATTATAAGTTATCCATGCCAAAAACCTCTGCTGCAACACCAACAGGTACAGCACCGGTATTAGATAAGGTGCCGGAAATGGAAGAGTTCACGATTACCGATCAAATTCCACGACGTGTCTTTATGCGCTCGGTAGTCTTTAGGAATAATGCCATTACCCTGTAACGGTTAAATCAGGTCAAATCAGATAACACAGAACAATAGAAAGAGGATAATATGAACGGAAAGTCAATCAATAGAAATAATCAGCAGGGTATTGCTTTGCTTGCCACGGTTTTAATTATTACGATTTTTGCCATCATGGGTATGATGAATGCACAAAAAGCCAAAGAAAGCGAAAAATTAGCAGGTGCCAATGTACGCTATGATACGGTGTTTGAAGCAGCTGAACGTAGTTTACGTGATGCCGGGGATTATCTGTTACGGATTAATGGAACACCCTATGCCGATAATGGCAGTAAGGGGCGGGATGCTGTAGCAAATTTTGATATCAGTGCACTCACTGATGATCTTTTGGTTGACTTAGTACATAAGCCTGAGTCGGCGATTGTATGGTTTCGCAATACTTTACGTACTACTGTCTGTGGCGGGAGTGGTTGTCAGTCAGGGATAGATTTTGTTGCCCGATTAGACGACATCTCATGGAAAAATCAGGCAATACAATCAGTTTTTAATAACGCTGGCTGTCCAACGCCGGGTACTAATGACATCGCCTGCAATAACTATTTACGAGATATTCAGGCGTATACCTTTATAGAACAATTAGCTGTCATGGACAGTAGTGGCGGCGGCGGTGCTGGTGGAGTAACAAATATGCTGGGTTCATTACCACTAACAGCGGTTCCCGACGAAGCCTATTATTTGATTACGGTAAAAGCCAGCGGCTTTCCGCCGGGCACTACGAATACAACAGCATTAAACAGTAGAGAAAATGTAATTTTACAAGGGGTTTTTGCCCGATTATAGAATACGTACTCCTAACCCTTTTACAAACAGAGTTAAATTCTGCTCTGTGAAAATTCTCTTTATCTTTTGGGAAAGGGTTAGAATAAGGGAAGAGAAGATAACAGAAAAAGATGATAAGAACTAATATATTTTAGGAGAGATGATAATGAAAAAAAACAACAGAAAAAAACCGCGTAATGCTATTAATACAACATGGCGAATTGGTAAACGAAATGCCTTATTTACTGCCTTATTTTTGCCAGGTCTGGCTTTTGCCCAGACAGTCAACATTTCACCGGTAATAAGTGCAGATAGCGGCGTTGGTTATAGTGAAGATCAAGCGAATTTATGGTTTTTACTTGATGATTCGGGATCTATGGGAGGGCGTTATGATGATGCTGGCGAGGATGATGAGAAATATCTTCGCATAGGTTATATTGAATATGATCCAGATATAACTTACGTACTGCCTAACCGCATGGATGGAACTCCTATGCCTTTGCCCACAAGTGATTGGATTTATATGAAGCCTTTTATTAATGATGCAGATGGAAAAAACTTATCGGATTGGTCAACTACTACTGTTTTTAAGTATAATACAAACACTTTTTATAGCCCGTTATACTCTGACGTTCCCAGTTGTAGTACACTGGAACCCAATCCAACCAAGCTTGATAATTGTTATATTTGGCGGAATTATTATAGTTCAAGAATAGGTTTATTAAAGAGTGCACTCTCACTGAATTTATTCGGTGAGGCTAATGCCAGTAAAACAAAGGATGTTCGTATCGGTTATAAGTCTTTACATAACCATAGTGAACTTGGTCTAGCCCCTAACATATTACCCGTATTACCGTTCTACGGTAGTGATGCTGATGCAAATAAAGCTAAATTCCAGAAATGGTTATACAGTTTGTATGCTGGTAACGGTACGCCTTTACGTCAATTGTATTCAAAAACTGTTAGTGATATTATTACCCAGTCGAAGGAATCTAACACTGATTATAACAGCACTAAAAACCCGTTCGCTGATATTCCTGGGCAACCTATCAATGATTCAAATGAAGCCAAAGTGTGCCGCCGTAACTATATCGTGTTATTTACCGATGGAGATTGGAATAGCACATCGGAGTCAGTAGTAACAGCTAATCTTGCCAGCCCAAGCTATATTAAAACGGCAGGAGTTAATGATAGTGATACTTTCCCTGATAGCGAGCATTATTCACCCTTTGCACCTTTTGCCTACAAGGATATCAATAATACTGAGGGCACACCCCTGACAGATATTGCTTTTGCGGCCTGGAAGACTGATATGGATGATGAAACAAGCACTGATGGTCTTGATCCAGAGCACATATATAAAGCATATGGTTGGCCTACTCCTACAGTACAACAACATACTGGCCCTAGCGGTAGTTCAAGCCCTTACTGGCATCCCTATAATGACCCAGCAAGTTGGCAGCATATTAATACTTATACCATTGGCTTTGGCTTAGAAAACCCAAGAGCCCTGCATATCAATCCGCCAACAACAGCAGACCCAACGGGTATTGATTTAAGCTATGAATGGCAGCTTGATTATGATAGTTCGAGTATTTCAGATTCAATTGAGGATTTAGCCGGGGCGGCAGTTGCCGGCCGCGGACGTTTTTATGATACGCAGACGGCAGAAGATTTAAACAATGCTTTTGATGACATTTTAGCTACTGCCAGTGGAGGAGTCACTACTCCAACAGTAGCTGGTTCAGCGGGCACCGGTGGGGCTTCGCAAAAACTGGATAACAGTTACTATACCAGCCGTTATGAGGGCAATAGCTGGACCGGTGAATTGATTAAATACAATCTATATAACGGTGATTCCGGTATGACTTGTACCCCCCCGACAACAGTCGTGGGTGCTGTGTGCAACACTGCATGGAATGCCGGGGAAAAATTAACCGCTGCCGGACCAAGCAGTCGAAAAATTATTACCTTAAAACGGCAAAAATCCGGTAGCGATTTAACCGCTATGAATGATCCCGGTTTAACCGTCAGCAATATAAATTATAAAATGGTAGACTTTACTACCGGTAATATCAGTCCTGCCCAGCAAACACGTTTAGAAAGTGCTTTTCCGTCAGAGCTGACAGCAGTTACACCAGAAGCAGACAGGCTACCTGCCTTGTTTGATTATATACGGGGTGATAATGCCAATGAAAAGGGGGTTACTGGTGGAACTGAAACCTTTAGAAGCCGTAACGAACATACTTATTTGAATAATGATAGCGATGATAATGGTGAAATCACTGGTGACAGTGATGATGTCGTTGCTCGTGATATTTTAGGTGCTATTGTACGTTCTTCCCCGGTATTTGTCGGCATCCCGACCGGCTATGTCAAACATTTTGAGGGAGCAGCAGGAACAGCTTATACTAGTTATCTTAATTACTTAGACAGCTTTATGACCGCCAACAGCAGCGGTAATAAAGAAGTTATCTATGTTGGTGCCAATGATGGCATGCTGCACGCCTTTAAAGCCAATACCGGTGAAGAATTATTCGCCTACATTCCGAGTGCCGTTTACGATAAATTACCCGAGACGGTTGTTCCTGAAAAGCAGTTAAGTTTAGTTGACGGTAATATGGATGTTCAGTCGGTTTACTTTGGTACTGATTGGTATCGTGTCATAGCCGGTAGTATGGGCGGTGGTGCCAAGGGGTTGTATGCACTAAATATTACCAATCCTGATATCAATAATATTAAAGGCAGTTCTGTGCTTAACTGGGAATACGGTGAATTGGAGTCAAAACTATACCAAAAAGATCAAGGGATAGCATCACCCAAAAGCAATATCGGTAATATTTTGGCAAAACCGGCGATCATTCAATTACAAGACAATACCTGGGTGGCAATCGTTGGTAACGGTTATAATTCGGCATCCAATAAAGCTGCTGTGATTGTTATTAATTTGCAAACCGGCAAACCGATTCAGGAATTGGTGTTAGATACAGCAGGGGCTTATAGTGATTCGTCCAAACCCAATGGATTAGGCCCACTGTATTTTGTTTCTTATCCCGGCAAACCCCAAAATAAAAGTAACCAATATGACCGTGCCTATGCCGGTGATTTGCAAGGTAACCTATGGGTATTTGATTTGGAGGGTTCTGACGCGAGTACAGGGATTAAAGTCATTAGCCAAAGTGGTGACACTTCCGGCACACCACTCTTTACTGCTAAAAACAGTGTCGGCAAACGCCAGCCAATTACCGCCTATCCACTGGTTGTTAAACATCCGCTGAATTACGGTTATTTGGTTCATTTCGGTACCGGTGCTCTATTTTCTCCGGATGATTTAAGTAGTGAAGTAAAAAATAGTATCTATGCTATTTGGGATGATTGGGTAGACAGTTCCAAAGGCGGCCTTCCTACAGCTCGTACCAGCACGGTGCAAACCAGTGAACTGAATGAAGTCAAACTGAAGGAGGAAACAGTAACAGTTAAAGATGACAGTGACAATCCAATGGATGTATTGGTTAGAAAACTGGATAATAGTAGCAATACAGCCACAGATTGGAAACTTAGTACTGGTACGCATCGAGGCTGGCGGATTGATTTAAATAACGGTACCAAACCAAACGAAAATGAACGGGCATGGCAGCCGGCCTATACCGCTTATGGCGCAAATAACCTTAAAGCAATTGCCTATAATACCGTTACTTATAAAGATGTAGATACAGCAACGGAATGTGAAACTCCCGGTAATATAGCAGTAAGCTGGAGTTTGGCATTTAATGCCAGTGATGCGACAGTCAGATTAGCAAAATCTGGCGTATTCGATATTAATCAGGATAATAGTGTTACTGAAGCGGATAGAATAGTGAAAGATCCCACTGGTGATTATAAGTTGGATGAGCTTATTACGGGATTCACACCGTTGATTCCGGATGGTGGTGGTAATGGTATTTTGACAAATCCCAGCACTCAGCAATTAAATGATTGTACAGGCCCCGGTTGTACACCTCCTCCACCTACAAGCACCCGCACAGCATGCCGCAATGTTACCAGTACAGGAATGCTTTCAAGTGGTACTCCTATAACGTCTACAGTAGAACGTTGTTCACACTTTAGTTCATGGACTGAGTTAAAATAAGCATTAATAACCCGACAACGTTATCTTAATACTACACAGATAACGTTGTCTTATTTTTTGGAGAAAATCAATGAATCAAAAAAAGGACTTGTCTTATAAAAAAAATGGTTTTACATTAGTCGAATTAATGATTGTCGTGGCAATTCTCGCGATAATTGCTGCCATTGCCTTTCCTTCTTACCGTCGTTATGTATTAGAAGTCAATCGCAAAGCCGCCATTGCTTATATGAATGACCTTGGACAGCAATTAGAGCGGCAATATACCAATTTAAATGGAACTTATGGTCCAGCAGGGACATATAACACTACGTCCCCCACACCTCCTTATGACAACATAATAGATCCCAAAGGTTATACTACACAATTAGTTATTGCTACAGGCGGGCAAACTTTTACTATCACAGCAGCACCTGATACAGGTGCTACAGACAATAATGTCGGTCAAGATGATGATGGACAAAAATATAAAATCCCCGGTATATGCTTCCAGTATATGGTTTTATAGCCGGGGATTTTATTTATATACAATTTATCTCAGGATTCTGATAAATTAATTAATGTAGAGACGTATTGCATACGTCTTAAAACAGATAAAACCTGCCTTGACGTATCTTTTTAATCAAAATATTATCTAGTGTTGATTTAATTGTCTAAGACAAGCTTTTATGGAATGCTGTTGCATCTCTTCATACCATGCGGTTAAATCATGCACTTTCTGCCCTAAATCGCGCTCAAACAAAGCCTGGTTAGAGCTGCCGTCATAAGACTTTTGCTCATCATCCCCTAAATTAGATTGGAAAATCCCCGCTGCACTAACCGGCAGAAAATCCTCATAAACCATTGGTTCAATAGTGATATAGCCTTGTTCAATCAAATCGGCAAGATGGCTTTCATTGATATTTTCCAACCTCGGCGGCAATACCTTATCGCTGACAAAGTGATGAAAGTATGCCAAACCTTGACGGTATAACTCCAGGTTATCATCGGGAAATGCCGTAAACGTCTCGGCTAAAACCCGCATATATTCATCGGCATTGCTTTCATCAGGTGCACCACCGACCTTAGCACGGGTTTCATTAAGTAATTGGTCGTACAACTGCCGACCTTTATCCGTTAAGGCAACACCACGCTGTTCAATTTCCCCAAAACGGGCGGTATGATAACCTTGCTGAGACGTACCGTCTTCGGCGGTGAAAGTGACAGCTTCATTAAGGGCTTTAAAGCTGGTTTGGCGTAGAAAAATAGGACAGTTTCTGCGCGGCGGCCCTTCGATAACCGCTTTAGGGGTAATGTTGCGTTCAGCCATACCGCGTTGTATTGCATCAATATCTAAAGTGCGGGGCGTTAAGTGATTAATATGCGGTCCGCGAAATGCCACCACATCGGCAATCAAGCGATGCTGATTAAGCAAGGTTTCATACATTTCATGACTGACCGTAGCGGTATCGTGCCAACGAAAAGTTTCAACCGCTTCACGTACAAAAATATCGGCTTCAGCATCAGTTAATCCACCGTCAGTCTCATACTTTTCAATCAGTTGCAGGGCACCGTCAGTAAAAATTTGCCGCTTGTCTAAAATACTACGCGCCTGTTCTCGCAAGGCTTTATCGGTAATTAAGTCTAAACGCAATAATGAGGTAAATACACGGAAAGGGCTTTGATTGAGTGCACTATCCGATAAAGCACGAAATGCCGTGGAATGCACCGGCACACCGGCAGGAGCCAAATCATAATAACCTACAGGATGCATCCCCATCACGGCAAACAAACGCCGCATCGTGGCAAGCTCTTCGGCTTTACCCAGACGAATCGCCCCGTGACGTTCTAAATTCAGACGTGACAGTTCACCGGTGGCGATTAATTGTTTTTTAAGTGCGGGTGAGTCAGCTAAAGCTTGCTTATTGACGTCAGCAACTAATGTTAACAAATCACCGTATAAAGGGACTTCATCACGATACATATCAGACATAACCGCTGAGAATCGGGCGCGTATCACTTCAGGACTAATAAAGCTGGTCATGGTTTTTCTCCGTTATATAAACTAAAAGTATTTTCTCTTATTAAACTGCATAAATTCTATTAGTGCAAGTGAAAATATTACCCTAATTGTCTGAAGGCAGTTATTTTTTATACCTTAATAAAGTTTTGACAGCCTGATCGGTTCAGGTGTAATACCCATCTCATCCCAATCCCAACGGTCAGAGATACTGGGCTTTTGCAGGCTTAAATAATTATCATAGGTAAACGGGGCATTGGGTATATGGGAGAATAGTTTGCCCTGCCAACGTGACACGCTGTCAGGTAACGGCATTAACAGACGTTTCCAGCCGTAAAAGGCACACACTTTTTCAATTACCGCTTGCATGGTGATAACTTCCCGGCCAACCAGTTCATAGGTTTTCCCGTCAGTCTTATTATCCAGCCCCCAGGCAAATGCCCTGGCCACATCATCCACACTCACCGGCTGAAAACGGGCATTGGGGCAAACGATAGGAAAGACAGGCGAAAAACGTAATAACTTGGCAAACTGATTAAAGAAATTATCTTCAGGCCCAAAGATAATCGACGGACGAAAGGACAGCATCCTGATTCCGTGTTGTTTCGCCAAAGCAAACGCTGCTTGCTCACCCTGATATTTGCTTTTTAGATATTCACTGGGCCCTGCTTCATCAGCCCCTAATGCCGACATATGCAAATAGTTTTTGATACCCGCGTTGGCGGTTGCCTCGACGATACGTTTGGGCAGTTGATGATGCACTTCGTCAAAACTCGCCTGCGTTGTGGCGTGTAAAATGCCCACCAAATGAATAACCACATCACAACCGCTCACTGCTGTCGATAAACTGTCCACATTGTGATAATCGACAAGCTTAACGTCTACGGTTTTAAATTCCGCTGTTAATTTATCAGGTAATGCGGCGTGGTGTGATGATAACCACAGCACATGATGGTCGTGGTGTAAGTGGCGGGTTAAAGCCCGCCCGACAAAACCGCTGCCGCCCGTAATAGCTATTTTCATCTTAATTACCTCATTGTGTTTTTATTTTATGGGTGTAATAAAAGCTTGCCAATAGTCCACCTCCTAAGGCACTTACCCATAAAGGCGGTAAATATGGTAACCAAATTGTGACTACTAAACTACCGATAACCCAAGATACCCATACAATAATCAGCTGATGCGAAGGGGCAATATAATAACTAGCACCTACCCAGATAATAGCCGTTGTAGCAGGTAAAAGAAAACTAAAAATCTCAAATACATCCGCAATCGAAACAAAAATTCCAGTAATTGCCAAACCACACGCTAATCCCAACACCGCAGCACCCAATGTACCGGGAATTATCAATATCCAACGAATTAAATGATTGGTTTCGGTTTTGTTCATTTATTTTCCCTCCTGTTTTTAGGTAGTAACTTTTGAATTTTTTCACCCAGCTGTAAAATTGTTACCAGTGTTTTGGTGGGTAAGCGCATGACTTGCTGCATCCATTGGCTTAAGGTTGAAACCAATTGGTGGGTTTGGCGGATACGGTCT
>PDWI01009185.1_pt1 | contig 11425 bp, 11 predicted proteins | sample 1430891 | NCBI WGS metagenome assembly PDWI01 (sample SAMN01162508, study PRJNA174530) | Oral metagenome, whole genome shotgun sequencing project. | biome: Marine environment; feature: Marine mammal; material: Swab sample of the gingival sulcus; isolation source: swab sample of gingival sulcus... | reverse complement strand
TTGACTTGTAACATCCTCTAAACTAACAACTCTTGTCATTGTCATTCCTTCGTTTGGAAGCTCAGCGTCAAAACTTTCAGCCCAAAAACCGTCCAACAAATAATTGTTCTCTTCGGTACTGTGAGCCTGAATTTTACCGTAACCGCAGTGGTGATTGGTAAGCACTAAACCTTTGTCGGAAATAATTTCTCCGGTACAGAAAAAACCGAATGGTCTTCCTTCACTTCCCAAACCTACTACGGCATCCTTCAAACACGAATTGTTGATGTCGTAAATGTCTTGAGGGGTCAATTTTAAGCCCTTGGCTTTCATCTCCTTGTAATTCTTGCCAATTAAAGACAACAACCACATACCTTCATCAGCTTTGGCATAACTGCTACCTAACAAGCTGATTACTAAAATAAGCATTACTGATTTTAACTTCATAATGATTTATTAAATTTATTTTATAAATTGATAATAAGATACTTAAACGTATATTTAACTTTTTCGGCAAAGATATAAGTTTCTTTTATTTGTTGCAAATAGAATCTACGATATTACAAGCCCCAAAAGGTTTGTTGCATTTTGTTTTCTTTAATAAAAATATTAAATTTGTTCGCATCATTAATGTATAAACTTTTTAAATTATGAGACTTTTATTTTCAATTATGTTGGTAATAGCAACTTGTATTGTTGCTCCTGCCCAAGCAAAACATTTACTTTTTAAAACAGATATGGCTTATATTTCCGATAAGCAGATACAATCGGGCTACAAGCACCTTATCGCTTTGGACAATCAAAAAAGTGCAATGCTAATTACAGATAAGGCAGAGTTAAGTCAAACACCTCCTTTTCATCATCAAATGGACTGCATTAAAAATCGAAAAATTAAGACCTTAGATTATGTCGTTTTAGATAAAGAATGTTTAGCTGTTGAAAAAGGGACGCCTAAATGGCAAAAAACAACGCCCAAGTTAAAAGTCAATATCCAATACACGAAAAAAAGAAAAAACATAAATGGTTACGATTGCAAACAAGCATTGATAAAAAATCCCGAAGGCATTACCGAAATTTGGTACACAGAAGATATTAAGTACAATCACTTATTTAAAGATTGGTATAATTCTATACCCGGAACTGTTGTTTTGGCAAAGATACAAGATAAAGACGTTACCTTATTGGAATTATTAAATGTAAAAAACATTGACAATAAGGGCTTTATATCAACAAATACCGTTGAGTCTATTTTAAAACATTGGTAAATTTATAACGTATTTGTTTTTTTTGCTACCCGAGTTTAGGATATATAATCTTTTGAGTACCTTGATAAGCCGAATTAAAAGATTACAAAAAAACAATTTAGATACTTTTTTTCGTAATTATATGTTTTTAATATGCTTAAAAATATATTTTTGCACCGCTATAATATTTTAAACATTTAATTAAGTTATACAATGAAAAAAGTTTTATTAAGTTTAGTTTTAATTGCGAGTGTTTCGCTTGCATTTGGACAGGATTATTCTGTTAAAGATTATTCGTCCTTGTTAAAGAAAGTGGATGTCAAAGCTCCTTATTCTGTGCAGGGTGTTTTTGACCAAAACTTAGATTTTGAAGGTTGGTTTTCCGACTATGATGCTATGGGGTTCGGCAAAATGCCAGATGGTTGGTTTATGCTTACCGGTAATCCTGATGCTCAACGCTCTAGCAATGCTCAAAGTGGTTCGTTCTCTATGCATGTAGAAAGTAATGTTGCTAATAACCCTATGCTTGGATGGAGTGATACTTTAGTAGGTGGTGTTGCTTTTATAGGTCATGTAGAGGGTATGGGTAGTATTATCCAAACAGAGCCTTACGTTAAACGTCCAACATCTGTTAGCTTTTATTTAAGAGGTAATTTATTGGGTAATGATACGGCTGTGGTATCTTTGCAACTTATTAAGGATGGAAGTCTTGCCGGTGGAGTTACTAAGTTTTTTGGTGCCGGAGAAATATCGGAAGAATGGAAACAGTTTACTTTAGATATTACTTACGATACAGAGGATGCTCCAACTCAGATTTCTATGATGGTTAGTAGCACAGGCGTAGGCGTTTTTCAAGGACAAAATTTTGGAACGCTTACCGAGGGTAGTTATGTTGAGTTTGATAACATGAGTTTTGGAACATCTACCGATATTACCGAAACAAAATCTTTTAACTTAGAATTGTATCCTAATCCTGCTAATCAAAATATAACCATTAGCAATGCTATGAATTCTGAAGTTTCTATTTTTAATATGGTAGGACAATCTTTGATGTCGGTAAACATTCAGCAAAACCGTCAGACAATAGATGTTTCTGAGTTACCAAAGGGTACTTTTATTATCCAAATTAAAAAAGGGAACCAGATTCATACTCAAAAATTGAACATCGTTCGATAAGCAGATACTCATCGAATAAATATGTCAGACCTCAAAGTTTTTTTGAAACTTTGGGGTCTGTTTTTTTTGCTTATGGCAAACAAACTTTGTTATTAGAAACGCAATACACACCGCACAAGTTAAAGACCTGGCATATCGTGCTTGGTATGATAATAGGAGATTCTCTGGATAGAGGTTTGATAAGTTTTATCTGTAAATACTTCATTTTTGCATCTAAAATCAAAATCTATACTTCGTTATATTAGCTTTTAATTTTTTAGTATAGACCTAAAATATTTGCGAATTTCTTCTAGGAAAATCTTATCCCAAATTCATGTTAAATAATTAAAAAATTATACCGAACCCAATTTATATAATGACACATATAGATTACTTTTGCAAAAAAAAACAGATATGTACAAAAGCATTATTAGACCTTTTTTATTTAGGAAACAGCCAGAGGAAGCACATCAAGAGGTATTTAACTTATTAAAATTGCTTCAAAAGTTACACCTTAGATTTTTGCTTCGGTGGATGTATAATTATCAAAATAAAGCATTAGAACGAGAGGTTTTGGGTATTAAATTTAAAAATCCGGTTGGTTTAGCTGCCGGTTTAGACAAGGATGCCGAAGTGTCCGACGCCTTGGGTGATATTGGCTTTGGATTTGTAGAAATTGGCACGGTTACCCCCAAAGGACAACCGGGAAACCCTAAACCAAGAGCATTCCGACTCCCTAAAGATGAAGGGCTTATCAACCGAATGGGCTTTAATAACGAGGGCGTTGAAAGTTGTGTTAAAAGGCTAAAAGCTCGAAAATCGGATGTCATTATTGGGGGGAATATTGGAAAAAATAAAGTTACACCCAACGAAGAAGCTGTCTCGGATTACGAAAAAGGATTTGAAGCTTTGTATGAGCATGTGGATTATTTTGTGGTGAATGTCAGCTCTCCAAACACACCTAATTTAAGAGAGCTACAAGACAAAGCTCCGCTTACCAACTTACTGAATAGGTTAATGCAACTAAATGATGCTAAACCTATTAAAAAGCCTATTTTGTTAAAAATTGCTCCCGATTTAACCAACGAGCAATTAGACGACATTATAGAAATTGTACTTTCAACACAAATAGCCGGAGTGGTTGCAACAAACACCACTATTGAACGTAACAATCTATCTTACGACAAAGACTATATTGACAGCTTAGGCAATGGCGGTTTAAGCGGTAAGCCCCTAACTCAACGCTCTACGGAAGTGATTCGATATTTATATCAAAAATCGAAAGGGCAGTTCCCAATTATTGGCGTGGGCGGTATTCATACCGCAGAGGATGCTATTGAAAAAATTAAAGCAGGAGCCTCCTTAGTACAGGTTTACACCGGATTTATTTACGAAGGTCCCGGTATTGTTAAAAACATCAATAAAGGATTGCTTAAACACAAGATTATTTAAACATGAAAACAACTGCTATTTTCGATTTAGACGGAACACTTTTAGACACCATTACCGACATTGCGAGTTCGGTTAACGAGATACTAAAAAAACACGCTTTACCCTCTCATTCCATTCAAGAATATAAATACTTTGTGGGTAGCGGATTTGACACCTTAGTACGCAGGGCAGTCCCTAAAGAGATTGAGGGAGAACGCTTTATCCGTTTAAGAGACGAGATGAAAAACAATTACCGAAACAAATATAATGATTTAACCAAGCCTTACGAGGGCATTATAGCATTGTTAAAAGAGTTAAATTCTAGAAAAATAAACATTGCAGTATTGTCCAACAAACCTCACGAATTTGTTAAACCAACCCTAGATGCTTACTTTGAGGGCATCCACTTTGACTTAATGCTGGGAGCCAGACAAGGCATCCCTATAAAACCGGCACCCCAGGGTGTTTTTAATATTTTTGAAGCCTTAAATGTCGATAAATCAGAGTGTATATTTATCGGAGATACCGCCATTGATATTCAGACAGGAGTATCTGCCGGAGTCGATACCATCGGGGTTTTGTGGGGGTTTAGAACCGAAGACGAACTTTTAAAAGCAGGTGCAAACCATATTGTAAGTCATCCGAAAGAAATTTTAGATTATATTATCTAACTTTTCCGGACAATTGCCTCATCGTCATTGCAGGATAGTTCGCTATAAAAGGTCTTCCTTTTTTTGGGGGTAAGGTTGGTGAACTTGCCGAAGTTTGGTTCGACTTCGCTCACCAACCGACAGGTTCGACTTCGCTCACCAACCGACAGGTTCGACTTCGGTCACCAATCGACAGATTCGACTTCGCTCACCAACCATTTGGGTAATTGCACATTGTAACAGCAGAGTTCTAATTTTTTAGTTTTTCTGTTGAATTAAATCATTAGTTTTAATTACTTTGTAAGTGGGTTTGGCATCCGTTTGAAAAAGGAGTAAGCTGAACGCTATTTATTTAATGATTAAAAAAGAAGTAAAAATGAAACAAAAGTCGGCTTGTACCACCTTATTGGTTGGTCAAAAAATGATGAGTGACAACTCTATGATAGTGGCTCGTTCGGAGGATTATAATGCGATGGTAGCCAAAAATCTTAAAATATATCAAGATACCGATGAGGGTTCGGAAGTTTTTGAGGCTTTAGATAGTCCTTTTAAATGCAAATTGCCCTCAAAAGCTTTAGGATATACTGCTTTAGAAGGCTTCGATTTACTCGGACATTGGGGGAGTGCGGGCTACAATACTGCTAATGTGGGCATGAGTGCCACAGAAAGTATTTTCAGCAACCAAAAGGCTTTGCAGGCAGACCCTATGCCCGAAACCGGCGTAGGGGAGAATGGGGTTTTTAATATTGTATTGCCTTATATCCGGACTGCTCGCGAGGGTGTAGAACGTTTGGGGGCTTTAATAAAGGAGCATGGCGTTTGCGAGGGCTTTGGAGTAGCTTTTGTCGATAAACAAGAAATTTGGTACTTAGAGACAGCTTGCGGACACCGTTGGTTGGCTTGTCGCATCCCCGACGATGTGTATTTTATTAGTGGTAATCAAAGTCGATTTAGAGATTACGATGCTAAGGACACCGTAAATTTTTTGGCGTCGGAGGATTTGATTGATTTTGCTGTTGAAAATGGTTTATACGACCCCAATCAAGGTAAGTTCGATTTTCACGAGGCTTATATACAAGACGATGCCTCGGATGCAACTTATAATTATCCTCGCGTTTGGGGTATTCAAAAAATGTTAAGTCCTCAAATTGATAATGATGTTACCCAAAATACGTTTCCGGTTTATGCTAAGGCGGAGAAAAAACTAACCATAGATGATGTCAGAAAAGTATTTAGGTTTCATTACCAAGGGACGGAGCACGACCCCTATTTGCATAATAACCCTAAAGAACTGTACCGCCCTGTATCTATATTTAGAACGGTACAGACGCATATTTTGCAAGTTCGCCCCGATTTGCCTCCGGCGATAGGAGAGCTTAATTATGTCAATATGGGAATGGCGGCTTTAAGTGTGTTTATCCCTTTTTATCAAGGCATGGAACGTTATTTAGAGGCTTTCACCATAGGGGATGACCATTGTAGCGACACCTCTGCTTATTGGAAGTTTCGCAAAGTTCAGACCTTAGCCATGTGCAATTTTAATAAATATGCTCCAATTGTTCAGGCTGCCTATGCCGATTGGGAAAAGGAAACAGACCAACGTCAGAAAGAAATGGAGTACGAATATTTGCAGTTGGTTGAAAAACAGCCTTTAAAAGCAAAAAATTTAATTCAAGATTTTTCTGAAAGAACGATGCAGTCTGCTATGGATTTGGCAGATAAATTAACCAATACCTTATTTACGCAAATGACCAAAGATATTCAAGAGGAATATATGTTTGCCGGAGCGTAATTGAGATGCTTTAATTCTCAGTAAGTTAATAGGGTTGACGTCTGCTTATGTTTATATAGACAAATTCTAAATGGCTGTATATGATGTTGTTTAGACGCATTCTAAGCGACTTTTACAAACATCCTTTTTACTTTTGTAGCGTATAACTAAAAAAACAAATATTATGGCTTATGTAATTAGTGATGATTGTACAGCCTGCGGGTCTTGCATCGAAGAATGTCCTGTAGAGGCTATTTCGGAGGGAGATATTTATTCTATCGACCCTGAAATCTGTACAGACTGTGGCAGTTGTGCCGAGGTTTGTCCGGTAGAAGCTATCAGCCCAGAATAGGCATAGGATAGACAGAACTAATGGGAGAGTTATCCAACTTGTTGGGTGACTCTTTTTCTTTTGGTCTAAATTGTTTTTAATAAACTTCTTCTATCTCGTAAACTTTGCGTTCCTCTGCCAATTCGGTGTTAGGAAAAATATCTTGAGCTTCTTTTAATAATTTGTCTAACCTTTTGTAGCGAGCCGAAAAGTGTCCGATAATCAATTGTTTAGCCTCAGCTTGTTGAGCTATTTTAGCGGCTTCTTCAGAGGTGGAGTGTTTGGTAGATTCTGCTCTTTCTTGGTCTGCTTTGGCAAATGTAGCCTCGTGGTATAACAAGTCCACACCTTTTATAATTGGAGCGATGTCTGTTTTGTAAGCGGTATCCGAGCAGTATGCGTACGAGCGTGGCAAAGGCGGGTTTGTTGTCAGTTCCGTATTTGGAATCACAAGCCCTTCCGGTGTGATGTAATCTGCTCCTTTTTTTATCTTTGGTATTTCCGAAACCGGTAGTTGATACGCCTTTGTTTGGGCTTTGTTAATGCGTCTTAAACGGGGTTTTTCTTTAAACAAAAAACCATGAGAGGCTACCGAGTGGTCTAGTTTAAAAGCCTTAACGTATAAACGGTCTTCCTCGTATATAATTCCTTCAAAATCTGGTTCGATAGGGTGGAATATAAGTTCAAAATTATTTTCTTGTTCAAAAAAACGATTGTGATAATCAAGTAGGTCTTTTAATTTGGGGTGGGCATATAAGTGCAAAGGATGCTCTCTGCCTAATAAGCTAAATGTAGATAATAGCCCGAATAATCCATATAAATGGTCGCCATGCAAATGGCTGATGAATACGTGATTAACTCTAGAAATACGCACTCTGTTTCTCCTAAGCTGTATTTGCGTTCCTTCTCCGCAATCCACTAAAAAAAGCCTTTCGTGTATGTTTACAAGGTGAGCGGCTGTATATCTTTTGGAGTTCGGAATGGCTGAGGATGTACCTAATGCTGTAACAGAAAATGTCATTATGATAATAAAATTAAGACCGAATAAGATTTAACAACATGGCTTCTGCTTTATTCATGTTGTAAGATAAGTTTAATTCCTTATCAATTTTGGTAATTTCCAAAATGTGCTCCACTTCTTTGGTAATTCCCCCGATAACCAAAGTTCCGTTAGCATTTTTGCATAATCGGTTGGCAAGTTGCAGAGCATTAACGCCCGTTTCGTCGCAAGAAGTGCATTTAGATAAATCTAATAAAAAGTTCTTTTCTTCTTTGCCAATAAGGACAACTAGCTCTGTTTTTAGTAGGGGAGCGGTGCGACTATTAAGCTGGTCTTTAAACTTTAGCTTGGTATATTTTGGTCGTTTTTCTATCGTAATATTCATAGGCACAAAATACAAAAAAATCCCGATGCAAAAGCGTCGGGATTCTTTAATTTAATTGACAAAAAGATGTTTATTTCTTTTTCTCTTCGTTTTCCATTTTAGCTTTCAATTCTTCTAAGCCGGTTACATCACCCAAAGTTGTTTTTTCAACTTGTGGCATTTGTAATTTACCTGAAGATTTTCTTGGCTTACCGGCAGCATCATCTCTGGCATCTTCAAAAATTCTGCTGTGCGAAAGGATGATTTTTTTACCGCCCTTAGAGAACTCAATCACTTTGAACATCATTTTTTCGTCTTGCTTACCGGAAGTTCCGTCTTCTTTAACCAAGTGCTTAGGAGTAACAAATCCCTCAACACCATACTCAAGAGCCACTACTGCACCTTTTTCTGTCTCATAACGACTTAGTTGATCGTATATTCCCATTGCACGCTCAAAACCAAAGTCCGTCCAAACAGGGCCATGAGTTGAGCAAACAGCTTTGATAGGTAATTCCTTTTCTTTTACTTTGGTAAGAACTTTCTGAACAAATGGACCATACTTACCAACAATGCAAGAATAATAACGATACATCTCTTCATAGAAATGCTCAATGTCTAACTTGCTATCTATAACATGTCCATCAAGAGAACCAAACGTACCAAATGCATCAGCTGAGAAAAGAACACTATCTGTACTATCATAAGTAAACATAACTTCAGGCCAGTGTACCATAGGTGCCATAATGAAGGAGAGTTTATGTTTTCCTGTCTCAATCTCATCTTTTTCAGTAACGGTAATAAGATCTTCTGTAATGTCAGGATAATAAGCCTTAAGCATATTGAATGTCTTCTTATTTCCTATAATTTGAAGATTAGGATAACGGCGTTTCAACATTCCTATAGAACCACTATGATCAGGTTCCATATGATTTATGACTAAGTAGTCAATATCTTTATCTCCAATAATTCTTTCAATTTGACGAAAGAAAATCTCAGAGTAACAAATATCAACTGTGTCAATTAGAGTTACCTTCTCATCTACAATAAGATATGAGTTGTAGCTAACTCCATGAGGTAAAGGCCAAAGGCTCTCGAATAGGTCTTTTGTTCGGTCATTAACTCCAACATAGTAAATGGAGTCTGTAATGCTAATTTGTGGAATCATTAGTCCTTCTAATTATTGTTATTCGTTATATGTTTTTTTCTAAAAGCTTTGAAGATAAGAAATATCCCCGCAGCTATAAAAGGTAAGCTTAATACTTGTCCTTGATTAAGTCCTATTGTAGCAACCCAATCTAGTTCCCATGGCTCTTGAACCAACTTTACACTCTCAATTAGTAATCTTGAGCCAAATACTCCTGTTAAGAATGTACCTAGAATCATCCCAGGTCTTTTAATCGCCATATCCTTTTTCCAATAAAGCCACATACAAAGCCCAAAAACTAATAGATAGGCTAAGGCTTCGTAAATTGCAGTAGGATGACAACCTAGGCTTGTTTTAAGATTTAAATATTCAGGAGAATTAATAAATCTAAATCCCCAAGGTAAAGTCGTAGGACGTCCGAAGATCTCACTATTCATGAGGTTCCCAATGCGAATGAATGCTGCAACAAGTCCAACAGGAACAGCAAGACGATCAAGAGTCCAAACTATAGATTTCTTTGTAACTTTTCTAGAATATATCCAAACAGCGATAACTATTCCCAGTGTACCTCCGTGACTAGCTAATCCTCCTTCCCATGGTTTGAGAATCTCAATTGGGTGAGCCAAATAGTACATAGGTTCATAAAAGAAACAATGTCCTAATCTCGCACCAATAACAGTTCCAAGAATAATGTAAATAAATAACTTCTCAAACCAAGCTTGAGGTAACTTTTCTTTTTCCCAAATTTTACTTTCAATCCAAGGGCCTAGTAATGTAAGACTTATTGCAAATAAAAGACTATACCACCTAAGGGTTAGTCCAAAGATTGAAAAAATCTCTGGACTAACATCCCAAGTAATAAAATTTAGTAGATTCATTGTTGAATTTATACTAGCAAAGTTTTGCTATCCATTCTTCTCGATCACCAGGTAGGAGATCAATTGGAGCTATTTCGGGGAGAGTATAAGCACCTGGTTTTTGACGAAGAGCTGCACGGGCAGAACAAATCATAACTTGTGCTGTAAGTGCTGGGTTATTGATCTTCATATCAAAAGAAAGAAGTTGATTGTGGGTACGTCCAGCATTTCCTTTGCGTGTCATATTAACACCATGTCCCATGTCAATCAAAGCCTGTACATCAGATACAATTACAACATGTGTTTCGTCATTCTTGAAATAATCATCAGTCTTGATTCTATTAGTTACTTCATCAGCATTGTGTCCTTCTTTAAGCTCAATATAAACCATGCGTCTGTGTAGACCTGTACCGATTGGAATTGTAACCGAAAGAGCTTTAGCAACTCCTTCAATAGCTTTTACTGCAACAGTATGTCCCATGCTCATACCTGGACCAAAATTAGTGTAAGTAATACCATTAGGAACTATAGCTTCCATCATTGTGCGTACCATAGAGTCACTCCCAGGATCCCAACCTGCAGCAAGAATAGCAGTTGTATTGTTCTTTACAGCAGCTTCGTTTAATGCTTTTCTTAAATCTAAAATGTCGGAGTGTATATCAAATGTGTCAATTGTAGCAATTCCTTCTGCTAAAATTTCTAGTGCAAATTCTTTTACAGAACGAGTAGGTACGCATAGGAAAGCTACATCAATATTTTTAAGTTCTTTAATTGAAGAGACAACAGGAATATCTTGAAGTTCCTTAGGTTGTCTTTCATTTGGGTTGCGTCGGATAACTCCTGCAAGTTCAAGATCTGGAGCGGCATTAATAGCTTCAAGAGTATATTGTCCAATGTTTCCATAGCCAACAATGGCTGCTCTTATTTTTTTAGTCATAGGGTCTTTATTTATTTAATTTATTCTTTAGAGTAACAGTATTAATTCTAGGTTTGTTCATGAATGGAATCATTAAAGGAGTCTTTTCTTATGGAAGGCTTGAGAGAAGTGTTTTCTAAATATACCCTCAAGTTGTTGTTTTACTAATTCAAAAGAAGTGGGAGAATCCATTTCTTTCTCCATAGACGTTACACCTTTGTTTATAAAACCACAGGGGTTAATCCAAGAAAAATAGGATAGATCAGTGAAAACATTTAATGCAAATCCATGTAGAGTTACATAGCGAGATGCTTGAACTCCAATAGCACATATTTTACGTTCATTAGGAGTGTTAGGTTCTATCCAAACTCCTGTAGCTCCATCCAAACGTTCCCCCTTTATGCCATTAATCAAGAGGAGTTCAATAATACATTCTTCTATAGTGTATATATATTGTTTGATTCCCATTCCAAATTGTTCAATATCAAAGATAGGATATCCAGTAATCTGTCCAGGTCCATGATATGTTATATCACCACCTCTATTAATATGGTGTAGTTTAACCCCTTTCTCTTTTAGTAGT
>PDWI01009184.1_pt1 | contig 11425 bp, 10 predicted proteins | sample 1430891 | NCBI WGS metagenome assembly PDWI01 (sample SAMN01162508, study PRJNA174530) | Oral metagenome, whole genome shotgun sequencing project. | biome: Marine environment; feature: Marine mammal; material: Swab sample of the gingival sulcus; isolation source: swab sample of gingival sulcus... | reverse complement strand
AAAATACAATATTGCAATAACACTAAAACCGGTAGCCAGAAAAATGGCAAAAAAGATCACAAGTTTGGATTTTATGGGAGCCAGCACAGCCTTTTCCGGAACCAGAAGTGCATATTTCCAGTTTGTTTCAGGAATGGCTTTGCTTATGCAGTAAAAAGAAGAACCTTCAATTTCATGGGTAAACACCCCTTTCCCCTGCAAGGACATGAGCTCTTTTCCAAGTTCGGCCAGTTTTCCTTCATTAATGGCAAATATATTGTTTTTATCTGTGTGTTTTGTGTCTGCTATAAAGATGCCTTTAGCGCTTAGCAGCATCCCCCGGCTTCCTTCATGGGAAAATTCTATTGCATTTAATTTTCCGGAAAGCTTGTCCAGGCTGAAATCGATTCCTAAAACCCCCTTAAAACTTCCGTCTATGTACCTGGAATGGGCAATGGCTACTGTCGGCTTTTTTGTCGCGCCTGAAATATAGACTCCGGAAGTGTAATAATCTCTGGAATGAGAGGCTCCTGTGTACCACGGACGGTTAAGGGCATTCCAGTTTGCATCTGTCGTTGAATCCCAGCCTGCACCATCAATGAAATCGCCATCGTTATAGGCGTAATAAACATCCTGGAAGACCGGATTGTTTTCTGTTATTTTTTCAAGAGCAAGCCTTAAGGTTGTGGTGTCCCGGCTTTCAAAATCAAAGCCTGCATTTATGGTTTCCATGGTGCTTATAGCCTCTTGAAGTTCCTTTCTGACCTGGACGGCTGCAGAATCCGTAGTAAGGAGCATTTCTTTATACACGTGTTTTTTGATTTCCCTATGCCCCCAGCGGACAAGAAGAAATGATATTATACAAAAGAATACGGCAAAACTAATAAGTAACAAGCTGAATATTTTTTTTCTTATCGTCATACTCCATTTCCCTGTAAATTGTTTTGTTTTCAACATTGACACAAAAAAAAAGAACTTTATGGTGCCAAACATTACCCAAACCGAATGTTGATTATTTAAAATGCTGTCTTCCGGGGAAGAATTAACATAAAGAGGAATCATTTAAGAGAAGCAGCATGAAATTTAGACCATTATAGGATAATGTGGGTTCTTTTATCAAGGGAATGAATTTTGTCCCGGCGATTCTGATTTTGGAAGAACTTCCATACTTTCAGACTTGAACATTAACCAAAGAAATTCATTTGCGGGGCAATATAATTTAAAAATAACTTGCCTAAAAACCTGAAATCAGAATTGCCTGGCCCTGATTTCTCAGTATTGACCGTATCCCTTTTCTTGAATTATAGTTGGATCCGGAATGCCTCCGGGAGCTTTGCTGATTCAGGGAATCCCCTTATAAAACCCTGTAGACAGGACAATCCTTAAAGGCATGTTGAAACAGAATAAAATTATGCAGCCGAAGCGGAAAGTGAACAGAGGCAGGCATGCCGATAAAAGGAGAAAGAGTACATGAGCGTAGTTACTGTAAAGGATCTTGACTTAAAAAATAAAAAAGTGCTGGTCCGGGTTGATTTTAACGTACCCCTGAAGGAGGGAAAAATTACGGATGACACAAGGATGCAGCGGGCCCTGCCCACCTTGAAATACATCCTTGAACAGGAGGGCAGCTCCCTGGTGGTAATGAGCCATCTCGGCCGTCCCAGTGAGGCCAGGGAGCCCCGGTTCAGCATGAAGCAGCTGGAAGCTCATCTGGCAGAATTAACCGGCTGTTCTGTTAAAACTGCTGGGGACTGTGTCGGCCCGGAAGTGGAAAGCATGGCCAGAGAGCTCAAGGCAGGAGAAATCCTTCTTCTTGAAAATACAAGGTATCATAAGGAGGAAAAAAAGAATGATCCCGGCTTTGCCGAAAAGCTGGCAAAATTGGGCGATGTTTATGTAAACGATGCCTTTGGAACCGCCCACAGAGCCCATGCTTCAACCGAAGGCATTACCAAATTTTTACCCTCCTGTGCCGGGTTCCTCATGGAAAAGGAGTGCCTGTTTTTTGACAAGGTTCTGGAAGCTCCTGAAAAACCCTTTGTTGCGATTATTGGTGGAGCCAAGGTTTCTTCAAAAATTGCGGTTCTGGAATCCATGCTGGATAAGTGCAGTACCTTTGTTATTGGCGGCGGTATGGCCTATACCTTTTTGAAAGTACAGGGACATAAAATCGGGGATTCCCTTTTTGAAGAAGATTTTATGGATACGGCCCAATCTTTTTTGGATAAGGCGGAAAAGGCGGGTGTTGAAGTCATTTTGCCCATGGATCATGTGGTAGCATCAACCTTTGGCGAGGATGCGGTTCCCGAAACGGCTGATTCCATTGATGTGCCCGAAGGAAAATTGGCCATGGACATCGGCCCCAAAACCATTGCTGCCATAAAGTCCCGAATTGAAAATGCCAAAACTTTGGTCTGGAACGGGCCTATGGGGGTGTTTGAATTTGACAACTTTGCCCGGGGTACTTTGGAGGTGGCCCAATTTGTTGCGGCCTGCAAAGGTACTACGGTTGTAGGCGGTGGAGATTCCGTGGCCGCAGTCAACAAATTTAAGCTGGCAGAAAAAATTGACCATGTGTCCACCGGAGGCGGTGCGTCTTTGGAATATCTGGAAGGAAAGGCCCTTCCCGGTGTAATCGCATTAAGAAAATAAATAAAAAGGCCTGAAAGCCGTTTTATTTTAAAAAATGCGGTGAAAAGGCGGAAAGAGGATAAAATGAGAGATTATTTAATTGCAGGCAACTGGAAAATGAACAAAACCCCGGCAGAAGCCGTAGAACTGGCCAAGGCCATTCTTCCTTTGGTAAAGGATGCCAAATACAGGGTCATGATAGCCCCTTCGGCCCTGTGTATTCCCGGGGTTGCCAATGTAATCAAAGGCAGCAATATTATTTTGGGTGCCCAGAATATGGCAGGTAAGGAGTCTGGAGCCTTTACTGGGGAAAATTCGGTTCTTATGCTCAAGGAACTGGGGGTAAAAATGGTCATCCTCGGCCATTCTGAAAGACGGCATATTTTTAAGGAAAGTGATGAAGAGGTCAACGAAAAAGTAAAACTGGCCTTGCATCATGGTCTGACCCCTGTACTTTGTATTGGGGAGCTTCTGGAAGAAAGGGAAGCCGGCAAGGCAGAAGAGGTATGTTTCCGGCAGCTTGAAAAGGGGCTGGCCGGTGTTTCCCCTGAAGATATGGCGAAGGTGGTTATTGCCTATGAACCTGTCTGGGCTATTGGAACCGGTAAAACCGCCAGCCCTGAAGATGCGGATGCCATCCATGGGGCCTGCCGCAAAAAAATTGCAGAGATGTACTCCCCTGAGGTGGCAGAAAAAATGGTGATTCAGTACGGCGGATCCATGAAGCCGGAAAATGTTAAAAATCTTATGGCCATGGACAATGTTGATGGCGGGCTTATTGGGGGTGCTGCCCTTAAGGCTGACTCTTTCGGCCAGCTCGTGAATTTTGGATAAATAACTTCTTGTAAAGACCTTGAAGCACTTTTGAAAAGTATGCTAGTTTAGGGAGTCTTGTTGTGAGACTGAAAAAGTCCTTTCTGTTCGGGCGGAAAGGGCTTTGTTTATAGCTTTAGGAGATGAAAATGGGAATTATTGGAACTCTGCTGATCGTTTTGTTTGTTATTGTCAGTATTTTGCTGATTTTGATTGTGCTGCTTCAGGATGATCAGGGGGAAGGATTGGGTGGATTATTCGGTGGTTCAAGCGGTTCACCCTTTGGGGGGGCAACGAATCATGTCCTGGTGAAATTGACAACCATACTGGGAACCATCTTTATGGTTAGCGCCCTTTTAGTTGCTGTTGTTGTCAAAAGACCAAACAGCAGCGATGTTATTGGCGAAGCCAGAAAGCTTAATGCCGAAAAAAATGGTGAAGCATGGTGGGATGCAGAAGCCAGAGATACCGGTAATGAAGGAGATAAGCTGATTCTCCCTGAAAGTGATAAATAATACTTTTATTTGGTTTGGGGGAGCTTATGAGAGTTGCGGTTCTTTATGATATGAACGGATCTGAACGGGTTCGTGATGCCGCTTCGGCCATGGCCAGGGGAATTGAGTCCCAGGGACATCAGGTTACCATTTTTAATATGGAAACCGACACAGATGCCATGCTGACAATTTATGAGTATATTGTTGTTGGTACGGCTCCCACAAGTTTTTTAAGGAGTACAATTTCCGGCAAAATCGCTGATTTTTTGAAAAATGCCGGGAAGGTATCCGGGACAAGAAGTTATGCCTTTCTCATTAAAAAGGGTTTCTTTGCAAATAAATCCCTCCAGCTGCTTATGAAAAGCATGGAGCAGGAAGGGATGTTTTTAAAAGTTTCGGATATAATCGGTACAAAAGAAGAAGCAGAGTACATAGGAAAAAAACTCAGGATAAAGTAAGTTTGTTATAGTTCTGCCGGGAAACTGGCAAAAATCTGATAGTTGAGGATGTATGATGATAAAAAAGACCCTGTTACCTATAATATGTTTCCTGCTGACTGGTATGGCCCTTTTTGCCCAGAATGCTTTTGTTGATAAGCCTGTGGCCATTGTCAAATTGACCAAAACGGATGTTATTTCTCAAAAAAAATTAAATGCCAGTGTCAAAATGTATGAGCAGCAGGCTGGCCGGGCTCTGAATGAAGAGGAAAAAAAGCAGGTTCTGCAAACCATGATTAACCAGATTCTGGTGTTCCAGGCAGCAGAACGGGACAAGGTTACCGTTAGTGACGAGCAGGTTTTGCAGGCCGGGATGATGCAGCTTATGCAGCAAACGGGACGGCAATTTACCGAAGAGGAATACAAGCAGTTTATCAAGGCTCAAACAGGTGTGGATTACAGTGTTTATGCCCAGAGTATTCACAGACAGCTTGTTCTTGAAAAATATGTCAGTGAAAAAAAACGGGACTTCCTTATGAAGGCTACCAGGGTTACGGATAAGGAAATTCAGCGTTTTTACAGGGAAAACGAAGAAAAATTTCTGAATCCTGAAATGGTATCCTTCAAGCATATTTTCTTTGCCACGGCAGGACCTGAAGCTAAAAGCAGAGACAGTCAGAGTAAAACAGCCCGGGAGGTGTATAAAAAACTTCAAAGCGGTAAAGCGGCCTTTTCGGATATGGTCCATGAATATTCCGATGATAAGAATTCTGTTGTCCGGGATGGGGATATAGGCAGTTTTATTGATATAAGCGAGCCGAATATTGCGGTTTTCGGTAAAGAGTTTCTCAATTCTGTTTTTGATTTGAAAGTAGGAGAGTTGAGCCCGGTTCTGGAGTCGAATCAAGGCTTTCATATCGTAAAATTAACCAAGCATTATGATAAGAGATTTTTGAATCTGGATGATCCGGTAACACCGATTGAAACAACCACGGTTAGGGATTACATACGCAGGGTTTTACAAATGCAGAATCAGCAGAAGGCCTTTGGGGAAGCTTCAGAGCAGGTGGTTAAGGAACTGGACAGGGAGTCTGAAGTAAAAACCTTCCCTGAAAATATTTTATAGATCTTTTACAGGCAGGACATGAAGGGGATAGGAGAACGTAGAAAAGCCAGAGTATTGGCCTTTCAGGCTTTATTCAGTTATGAAATTAATGGCTCTGATGGTGATGCTCTTCTTGCTTTTGATTGGGAACAGGGTGTCATTAAAGATGAGGTACGTCTGTTTGCCGCCTTCCTTATAAAAGGAACCCTGGAAAATCTTCCTGAAATAGACGAAATTATCAAAAAGAATTTGCGCAACCGGGATTTCAACAGGATGGAAATGGTTTGTCTGGCCATACTGCGCATGAGTATCTATGCCTTGTATTACCAGAGGGATATTCCGGCAAAGGTTGTCATTGACGAGGCTGTGGAGCTGGCCAAGGATTTTGGAACCAGGGAATCTTACCGTTTTGTCAATGGCATACTGGACCACATAAAAAAAGATATGAACCATGAGCAGGCAACCTCCTAGTCAAGGTTTTTTACGGCGTCTGGCCATCTTGGCAGGGGTTTTATTTTTTATTGGTGTATCTTTGTCCATTACGATTCTTTTTCTTCCAGCTCCTGATTATTTCCAATATTATTTGAGTCGCTCTGATATGGCATTAAAACATAAAAATTATCCTCTGCTGAAAAAGCTGCTGGACAAGGCATCCCGTCATGCTGAAACCAGAATGAATTGGTACAGCTTGTTTAAACGCTCTTATCTGGCAGGACAGCAGCAGGGTGATTATCGTGATTTTCAGGATTTGGTCAGTCGGTCCTGTCGTTTTTATAAAGGGGGGGCAGACCTTGAGGCTATTAATATTGCTGCCTTGTTGTGGACAGACCAGTATGAAAAAGCTGCCGCCTCCCTTTATGCCATACAGAATGAACGCTATGAAACCCTGGTGGCTGAGACTTTGATTTCATGGGATGTATTCCGCAAGTATGATCTGGATGGTAAGGCGCCCCTGGATTTTGTAAAAGAAAAAATTACCTATAAAGAGGATCCCGAGTTTTTTGAATCCATAGGGGAAAAATCAGGAAATCCCGCTCTTTTGTATAATGCGGCTTTACTGAGTATGAGAGCCGGAGATTTTGACCGCTGTGCTTCCATTATACCGGAACTTCCGGCTTCCCGGATTGATCCTTATCGTCAGGGAATACTCCATTATGATCTGGGAGATTTTGAAGCGGCTCTCAATGCTTTTGAAGCCCAGCTTCTGCTGGATGAAGTGAAGGGAAATCAGCGGCCTTCCATTTATCAGCTTTGCGGGGATTTGCTGCATCTATCCAATCCCGATAAGGCTTTGGCTTATTACAGCAAGGCTATTCAGCTTGACGGTTGGGGACAATGGAAAAATTACAGGAATATCAGCCGTATCCTTATGGATGAGGGGCGCTCCCGCCAGGCCAGGGATGTTCTGAGGGCGGGAATGGAGCTTTACTCTGATAATATGGAGCTTTTGACAGACTATACCATGTGCTTTGGTACCGATGAACCTCTGGACACAAAGGAAAGGCTTAAGGCATATATGGCCAGTCATCCTGAACAAACCACGCCGCAGCTGCTGATGATTCGTTATTTTCCTCAAAAGGGAAGTACTGTACAGTACCAGTCCCGTTTATGGGAGCTCTTTAATCAAGATCCCTTCAATGCAGATGTGAGCCGTTTTCTTCTTTGGTATTTGGCCGGGGTGGAAGATCTGGAAAGTATGAAAATTGTCATGGAAAGATATGGCAAATCAGGCTTTTCACCCTTTTGGTATGATTTTTATAAAGCCTTTATGGCCTTAAAAAAGAACAGGATACAGGAGGCTTTAGGCAGCATGAAAGAAGCCTACCGGAAATGTCCCCAGTGGTATATGGCCCATAATCTGGCAATTTTGCAGAGGATTACAGGGAATTGGCCTGCCGCAGAATCCCTGCTTGAAGAGGCCGCTTCGGATTTGCTGAAGCAGGATAGGGTGAAAAATCCCAATACTTTTCTCTCCAGGATATTTTATGAACAGGCGGTCCTGTTTCTTGAAGATGATAACTATGAGAAAGCCTCGGCGGCTTTGGAAAAAGCCATTCTTCAGGATTCCCAAAATCTAAGGGCTGTAACCCTGCTGAATCGCATACAGTAATACAATGGAAGGAATGGATAATGATACGATTAAAGAATGAAAGGCAAATTGAGGGTATACGAAAGTCCTGCCATCTTTTGGCAGAACTTTTTGATGAACTGGAAAAACATATCAAACCTGGAATTAGTACCTGGGATATTGATAAAATTGCGGAAGAGTTTATTCTGGATCACAAGGGCATACCAGCGTTTAAAGGCTATGGCGGTTTTCCTGGAACCGTATGTACTTCCGTAAACGATACGGTAATTCATGGAATCCCCAGCAAAAAGGAAATCTTGAAAGACGGGGATATATTGGGCTGTGATGCAGGAATTAACCTGAACGGCTACTTTAGTGACAGGGCCTTTACTTTTCCTGTTGGAGCCATAAGTAAAGAGGCTTCATTGCTTTTGGAACGGACAAAACAGGCTCTTATGGCGGGTATCAGGGCAGCTCGTCATGGAGGAAGAATCAAGGATATAGGCAAGGCGGTTACCAAAAGCATAGCACCCTGGGGCTACGGGATTGTGCATGCCTTTTGCGGTCATGGCGTAGGCCTGGATGTCCACGAAGAGCCTTCAATTCCCAATAACTACCCTTCAACGGGTATGAACCACCGCCTGAGGCATGGCATGGTCATTGCCATTGAACCCATGATTAATATGGGGACTGCCGAAGTTGAGGTACTGGAAGATGACTGGACGGTGAAGCCTCTGGATGGTTCCCTTTCTGCTCACTTTGAGCATACTGTGGCTATATTCAAGGACGGGACTGAAATCCTTACAAGTCTGACAGAAAAAGTGTAACCCTTGCAGGCCATTCCTGTTTCCTGAATATGCAAGCCTCTTGCGCGGCTATTGGGAAGTTGTAACAGAGGCTTTAAAAATCTTTTATTTTAGGAGTATTTAAAATGCCGCAGAATTTAAAACATAAAGCTGTCATTATTACGGCTTTTACGGCAACTTTGGCAGGCTTTGGTCTTGCCCTTGTGCTTTACACCCTGTTACCTTCTTTAAAACCTGCAGAAAAGGTTCTGGCTGCTCCCAACAAAACAGAATACCAGGCCATGGAAGATTTTCAGAATATTTTCAGAAAAGTGGCAGCGGAGGCCCTGCCCTGGGTTGTTGAGATAGATGTTGTAAAGGTCTCAACGGATAAAAGACCGGGATGGGGCAATGGTATTCCCTGGGATTTTTTCTTTGGGAATCCGGGAGGTTCGGAACAGGAGGGGCAGGAACCCCGGGAATTTAGAAGCTCCGGCCTTGGTTCCGGTTTTATTGTGAAACGGGACGGCAATGTCTATTACGTCATTACCAATAACCATGTAGCCGGCACGGCTGATGAGATTTCTGTCAAGTTGGAAAATGGGGATGAAGTTGAAGCGGAATTGGTGGGCAAGGATCCCCGCAGGGATTTGGCTTTGCTCAAATTTAAAAGTAAAAAAAACCTGCCTGTAGCCAGGTTGGGGAATTCCGATGAGCTGTATGTGGGGGATTGGGTATTGGCCATTGGCAGCCCCTTTGGTTTTAAATCTTCAGTTTCCGCCGGAATTATCAGCGCTTTGGGACGTCAGAACGGGCCGGATGGAAATATAAATGATTTTATTCAGACCGATGCGGCTATCAATCAGGGGAATTCCGGAGGCCCCCTGGTTAATATGAAAGGGGAAGTCATAGGGATTAATACCTGGATTACCACCTCATCCGGAGGAAGTATCGGGCTGGGATTCAGTATTCCCATCAATAATATTAAAAAAATTATTAATGATTTTATTGAAAATGGAGAGGTCCGTTACGGCTGGCTGGGGGTAAGTATTGGCGATCTTTCTCAGGATGGGGTTGAGGCTCTGGATATAGATGAAAAATACGGGGCTTTTGTCTTTCAGGTTTTTACAAATTCCCCTGCTGATAAAGGCGGGATTATACCTGGGGATTATATTTTGTCGGTTAATGGACAGAAAGCTCAGGACAGAAATCATTTAACCCGTTTGATTGGTGATATGCATCCTGGTGAAATAGCGGATTTTTCCCTGCTTCGGGGAGGGCGGAAAAAGAAAGTTTCAGTTAAAATCAAGGAACGGGCGGATGAAAAGGAAGTCAAAAAAATGAATTCCAGGGCCTGGCCCGGTGTTACGGCTTTTCCCATTACACAGGAGCTGATAAAACGGATGGAACTGGATGAAGATCAGACCGGTGTTGTGGTTGCCGAGGTTTATCCCAAGACGTCCATGCAGGTGGCGGGATTGAAGTCTGGAGATATAATTACAGGTATAAATAATCATGATATAAAAGGGTTGGCAGATTTTTACAAGGCCCTGGGATCTATAGGAAAAGATAAATTCTATGTTACTTTTCTACGGGAAGGTTATGAAATGGAGTCTCCCAAAGTCCGTAAAAAGTAAGGATTAGGTTTTAAAAAAAACTCCCGGAGGTAGAAGCGCCGGGAGTTTCTGTTTATAATGGGAAAAAAGATATGGGGGAAACAGCAATGAATAAGATATTTATACCTTTTGAGGAGCTTAGAAATAATGCACTGAAACTTGCTTATGATGTTTATACTCAGGGATTTGTCCCTGATGTTATTTATATCCCTTTGCGGGGAGGGGCTTATATGGGGAATGTGTTCAGTGAGTTTTTCAAAATTGTCCGCAAGGGAAAACGCCCGGTCTTTTATGCTGCGGTTGTAGCCCGGTCTTATTCGGATATTCACCAGCAGGATAAAATCATGATTGACGGCTGGACTTATAATCCCGAACATTTAAGAAATGGGGATAAGGTTTTATTTATTGATGATATTTTTGATTCCGGAAAAACCCTGAACCATCTTGTAGAGGTTATTCTGGAAAATGGAATTCCCAGAAAGGATGTGAAAGTCGCCGTACACGATTATAAGGTAATTCATTATAAGGAGAGATTACCTATACAGCCGGATTATTACTGTTGCCGTTATGATATAAAAAAGCCGGAAGACCAGGTCTGGATTCATTATGAGAGTCATGAACTGATGGGGTTGAGCCGGGAGGAGCAGCAAAGCCATTATCTTGAATCTGCTCCGGATCTTCAGGGCGTTTTTGATTTTATCAATGGGCTGCAGGGAATTTGAGGATACTCCAGGTTTTGTGAAAAGTTGGGCGTTGTCTTTTTGTTTCTTATCTGGTGCTCTGGATTTTTATGGCGTTTACAATAGGGCTCTATGGATTTTTGAGCTTTGTTAATTTTTTCCAGGATTTTTTTACCATGTCCCCCCCGAGAGGTTTCGATCATGCAGCAAGGGCTCTTATCGGATTTTTATACTGACGATAGATTATGTCAATAAGAATAGGTTTGAAAATCAGAATCTCGGGATCAAAATCTTCACCAGAGGCTTGTTTTACAATCTGTAATGGAGTTCCTTTCTTGTAGGAATTGTAACGCTCCAGATTAAACCATCTCTGGTACTGTGCAGCTTTATCATAAAAATGTCTTCTTGTATTAAACTCTTCAAAAGCATAAAACTCATCTCTGGCTGTAATTTGATATTTAGGTATTCTGTAACGCAGATAAAATGGGTAAAACTCGGGTATATTATCAAGATACTTGATATCAACTTGAATCTTCTCAAATGGTTTTAGAGTTTGTTTAATCTCTCTTAGGTCCCGTTTCCTTTGATACTTTCATCTTTTTTGAGGCAGAAATTCCGTTTCACGCATGATTTTCAGGATGGTGTTTGTCGAATATGGGATTTTGTATTTACGCTGTATCAGCACAGCATTAATTCTTTTCTGTTCGCTGTTCAGGATATTTTTTTTCTTTATTTTCCATATTTCATAATTTGCGGTATAATGGTTTGTAAAAGTAATGCGGGACGGTTATGTTTTATATTTTTTACAGAATTGAAC
>PDWI01009183.1_pt1 | contig 11427 bp, 7 predicted proteins | sample 1430891 | NCBI WGS metagenome assembly PDWI01 (sample SAMN01162508, study PRJNA174530) | Oral metagenome, whole genome shotgun sequencing project. | biome: Marine environment; feature: Marine mammal; material: Swab sample of the gingival sulcus; isolation source: swab sample of gingival sulcus... | reverse complement strand
AAGATAAAATGCATTCTATTAAAGTAAGAAACCTATTGATGATACCTACTGCTATCATCAGTATATTGGCATTTTTATCTTCTAAATATCCTATTTTATATCATTTGACAGAAGATAATATTTACTTTAGAGGGAAGTATTACCCTGAGTTTATTCTATTTTGTTTACTAGTCTTAATATATTCTATTTATATTATATCAAAGGCAATTTTGAAAAATAATAAAGAGAACTACAAGGATAAAAAACTGTTGATTCTCATTGTGTACCCTATATTACCGATTACTGGAGTAATTATTCAGACCTTATTTTTTTCTATCAATATTGTATGGACACTAACTGCAATATCTCTTATTATCGTTTATTTTAATTTTCAAAATACTTTGCTCATGGTTGATCCTTTAACTACAATAGGAAATCGCTATAGCTTTGATAGCTTTTTAGAAAAACATTTTTATGAAGAACTTGCTGCGGGAGATATTCGCTTTTTAGCTATTATTGATTTAAATAAGTTTAAAAAAATAAATGATGAATTTGGACATCTAGAGGGTGATAAGGTACTTCGAACAGTAGCTGACGTTTTAATTAAACAATCGGATGAAGAGGACTTTGTTGCTAGGCTAGGGGGCGACGAATTTGTTATTTTTGGATCGCGTAAAGATATTAGTGAAATAGAAGTTTTAAAAGAAAATATTAATCTTGAAATCGATAAGAAAAATAAACTATTGGAAAATGATTACTTGATATCTTTAAGTATTGGTTTTTCAATACAAGATTATTCTTCTGATAAAAGTAAAAAGCAGATGTTTACAGAAGCGGATAAAAGTATGTATGAAGATAAGGAAAAAATAGAAAAGGGGTAAGGTAAAATACCTAAACCCCTTATTATATGTGCTATTTTTTATAAATTTTCTAAATTTCGCATTACCACTCTGCTCATTTTGACTGGTGTTTTACCTTCATCATCTCTTCTTTTAACAAAGGCGTTAATGACAAAGAAACTAACGGCACAAATGGCTATAGCTAAAATAGGGGTTAGAACAGAATGTGGAAAGACCTTATCCAATCCTACAGCAGATAAGACTAAAACAATTAGTGGAATACCGTATAGTAAAAAGGTCATCTTTAAAAAGTCCGCTCCATCCATTAAAACCTCTACAACATCACCTTTTTTAGCTCCTAGGTCATTGTATACCTTGACTAGGTGTTTGGATGCTTCACAGCCACCAGAGCAGCTAACACAGCTATCGCCACAAGAACTAATTCGTTCAAAATTAACGTAGGCAAAAGACTCATCAGTATAGGCAACAGTACCAGTGTTATCCATTACTCCTTCGTCTTTCACTTTATTTATAATACTCATAACTTTTCTCTCCCTTATTCTTTTCTTATAAACAATGTGCTTTTATAAACTCTCGACAATCATTACACAGATATCGTCCAAATGACTCTCATCTCGTAATCTTTCTTTGACATTCTCTTCGATTATAGTGAGTAGGTCTGTTGAATTTAAATCCGAATTCCTTTTCAATAAATTCATGATCTCTTTCTCGTAACCACAATTCTTTCTACCAATGTCAATTAAACCATCTGTAAATAAAATTAACTTACTCCCTTTGTCAATAGAAACCGTCTCTTCTTCAAACTTTATTTTTTCATCAACACCCAACACTAAATTTCCTTTTATACCCATGGTAGAAACAGCATTTTCACTTAAAAGCCAAGGTTTTGGGTGTCCTGCTCTAACATAAGTGAATTCCTTTGACTCTGTATTTATTACCCCGTATATCATGGTTAAAAAACAATATCCCAAAATTTTAATAATTTGATTATTGATATATTTCATCAATCGTTTGGGTGATAAATATAAGGCTTTACTTGACTCCAAAAGAGCTTTAATCATGGTGGTTATCAGTGCCGAAGGAACACCATGTCCCGCTACATCACATAATAATACCCCAATGTGATCATCATCTATTTTAAAGAAGTCAAAGAAGTCGCCGCCAATCTCACCAAGTGGAAAATATCGGAAGTCGATTTTAATATCCTCATTGACAAAGAGTTTTTTTGGTAGTATCGAACGCTGAACTCTCTTTGCCATTTTAAGCTCTTTTTTATACATATTGTTATATCGCTTAATTTTCATATTGTTTTTTAATAAATCGAACTTAGCGGTTTCAAATTCACTGATATCGTCAATACTTACTAAAACATAAACTGTACCTTCTATCTTAAAAGGCTTAACTGAAAACTTCAGAAACAGTTGTTTCAATTGACCGTTAATGTAGTAGTCATCTTCTACAATTTGATTTTCTGTGCTAATGTTTTCGTTAATTGCCCTAGCAACAGCCATATTGAGAACGCATTTTTTTGATTCGGCATCTTCATCTTCTTTTTTAAAGCGTAGTTTGAAATACTCTACACCAGAAACTTTGGAGCTGATGTTTATAGCATTAAAACACTTGTTGGTGTTTAGCGTATAGTTCATATCAAACATGTCGATAAAAGCTTTATTGTATTTTAATACATCTCTTTTTTTATTAATCAAAAATACGGCAGAACTTAAACTGTCTAGTATATTATCTAATAATAGAGACTGTGTATTATCTTCAATAATTTGCTTATCTTTACTCATATTTAATAATTCCTCTTTTACGCTCGTTTACTATTTTAATCTCATTTTACGACTTTAATTTGACAATAAGGTTAAAGGTAAGGACATCTTCATCACTATGGTCTTTATCAAAGTAATAAAAACCATTTCTTATAAATTGATATCGTCTTTCCTCTTCCACGTTACATGCTTTTTCTATTACTGCATTTTCAAAGATTTCTAGCGAATCTTCATTAAATTCTTGATTGCCTTTATCATCTTCATTCATCAGGTAACTATAGTTCATGCACTTAATTTTCTTGTTTTCACTAGCGTGTACCCAATGTATCGTACCCTCTGGCTTTCTGCCCTTGAAACCGCTACCACTCTTGGTCTCTTCATCATAGGTACATATTAATTCAATGATTTTGCCATTTTCATCTTTTATAATATCGGTACATTTTACAAAGTATGCATGTCTTAGTCTGACTTCTTTTCCTAAAGACAATCTCTTATAGCCCTTTGGTGGGTTTTCAGAAAAGTCTTCTCTCTCAATATAAAGGTGTTTACCAAATGGAATTTCTCGTTCACCCATATCTTTATTTTTAGCATTAAGACTACCTGTCACAATTTCGATTTTATCTTCTGGATAATTGCTTATGGTTAGTTTGATAGGGTCTATGACAGCCATTAGGGCAGGGACATCATCTTTTAAATCTTCTCTGATGAAGTGTTCAAAGTTACTGATATGAATTAAAGAATTTGCCTTGCTAACACCTGCCGATTCTACGAATTTTTTAACTGCTTGTGCTCTAATTCCTCTACGTCTTAATCCACAGATAGTAGGCATTCTAGGATCATCCCAACCATCCACTATATTTTCTTCTACTAAATTTCTTAAGTAACGCTTACTCATGAGGGTATTGGTAATGTTAAGTCTTGCGAATTCGTATTGATGAGGCAATCTTTCAAAGTTATCTTTTAATTGCTCTAAGTACCAGTCATAAATTGGTCTATTTGCCTCAAATTCTAGGGTACAGATAGAATGGGTGACTCCTTCTATGGCATCTTCTAACGGATGAGCAAAGTCATACATTGGGTAAATGCACCATTTATCGCCCGTATTATGGTGAGTAGCACGTTGTATTCTATAAATAACAGGATCCCTCATATTCATGTTAGGATGGTTGTAGTCTATTTTAGCTCGGAGGGTCTTAGTGCCATCCTCAAATTCACCATCCTTCATTCGCATAAATAAATCTAAGTTTTCTTCTATGCTACGCTCCCTATATGGGCTCGGTTTACCAGCTACATTATAGTCTCCTTTATAAGCTTTGTTTTCCTCTTGTGTTAGATCACAAACAAAGGCTTTTCCCTGTTTGATTAATTGGCATGCCATATCAAACATTTGGTCAAAGTAATCCGATGCAAAAAACATAGCATCCCATTCAAATCCTAGCCACTTAATGTCTTCTTTTATAGATTCTACAAATTCAGTATCTTCTTTTACAGGATTGGTATCATCAAAGCGAAGGTTACATTTTCCCTTATATTTTTCTGCGTAACCGAAATCTACACAAATTGCCTTTGCGTGTCCGATGTGTAGGTAGCCATTTGGTTCTGGTGGGAATCTTGTTTGAACTTCTCCGCCATGTTTATTTGTTTTTAAGTCATCTACTATAATTTGCTCAATAAAACTTAAAGATTCTTTATTTTCCATGCTTTACTCCCTAGCGTTTTGCCACTTCCTATCGCCGTTTACATAGGGGAATTATATCATATTATGAAGGAGAATAAAAGTAGGATATAATTTCAATGATAATTATCTGAAAAAAAAATTCATTTTATATTAGAAAAGCATAAAAACTAGATAATAACATAGTTGTATTAATTTATTCCATTAACAATCAATATTAATTGACTATTAATACTTTTTGAATAAGATTGCCATTCCCCTTGTTTTGGATTCGGTATTGTGTTAAAATGTTAATCGCTAGTCGCTGACTAGGAATTAAGTTTGTTTAAAAAAACTTAATTTAAGGGAGCAAGTAGTGTTTAAAAGGAGAAGCTTATGAAGGACATTTTTGTATGTCGAGAAACAAATGAAAAAGAGACTAGAGTCGCTTTGGTTCCTGCTGATTGTAAAAAATTGATAAAAGCAGGATTTACAATAACTTTAGAATCTTCTGCTGGCATAAAGGCTGGCTATAAAGATGAAGAATATTCTGAGCTAGGTGTTAAGATTGCTACAAGCAGTGATGAGGCAAAAAATGCCGATATCGTTGCAAGAGTTCAAAAACCAGATGATATTTCTAATATCAAAAGTGGCGCTTTACATCTTAGTTTTTTGGATCCATTTAATAACCCAGATGATTTAAATAATTTTGCAAAAGCAGGTATAAAAGCGGTGAGCTTAGAAATGATACCTAGAACGTCTTTAGCACAAAAAATGGACGTTCAAAGTTCACAGGCATCACTAGCTGGTTACTATTCTATGGTTTTATCAGCTGCTAAATTCGATAAGATATTGCCAATGATGATGACGCCATCTGGCACAATTCAACCAGCTAAAGTTTTCATAATTGGTGCTGGTGTGGCAGGTTTGCAGGCAATAGCAACCGCAAAGAGAATGGGTGCTAGAGTGCAGGCCTTTGACACAAGACCAGTTGTAGAAGATCAGGTTAAATCTCTAGGCGCTAAGTTTGTGAAAATTGATTTAGGAGATACAGGACAAACAGAGGGTGGTTATGCGAAAGAATTAACACCTGAACAGGTTAAAAAGCAACAAGAATTACAAGCTAAGGTTTGTGAACAGTCGGATATTATTATTACTACGGCTAAGGTGTTTGGTAGAAAGGCACCATTACTTATCACAAAAGACGTTATCGAAAGAATGAAACCAGGTTCTATTATTGTAGATATGGCAGCATCAACTGGTGGTAATGTAGAAGGTAGTAGTCCTACTGAAGATGTGGTATCAGCAAATGGTGTTCATATTTTATCTGGTGATCAGTTGGAAAGAAATATTCCCAAGGATGCATCAAATATGTTCTCAGCGAATATCACGGCATTTTTAACGCACTTTTGGGATGATGAGGCAAAAGACCTTAATCTAGACCTAAGTGATGAAATTTTATCGGGTTGTCAATTGACAAATGAGGGTGCTGTGGTACATCCAAGATTTGTTAAGTAGTTATATATAGTAGAAAGGAAGCAAAAATATGACAATGATGTTATTATTATTCGTATTTGTTATGGCTGCATTTTTGGGCTTTGAATTAATCTCTAAAGTGCCTTCACAACTACATACTCCTCTGATGTCAGGTTCAAATGCGATTTCAGGTATCACTCTGGTAGGTGCTCTTATCGTTATGGCAGTACAAGCAGATAAATCAGATAGTTTAGGTATGGTTATTGCATTTTTAGCAATAGTATTTGCTACGATAAACGTGGTGGGTGGTTATATGGTTACTCACAGAATGCTTGATATGTTTAAACAGGAGGACAAAAATGACTAGCTATATGGAATATGTTGTATACCTAGCATATATGGTATCTTGTGTACTATTTATCATGGGTATTAAAAAGATGGGAAAGACACCTACTGCTAGAAAGGGAAATATCATTTCTATGTATGGTATGTTACTAGCGGTTATTGCAACTCTTTTAAACAGTGATGTAATGGCTACATGGAACATGGCAGACATTATGAAAAATGGTTATATGTGGTGCGTATTAGCTGTCTTAGTCGGCGGTGGTATTGGTATGTACCTTGCTAAAACGGTTAAGATGACTGGCATGCCAGAAATGGTTGCTTCATTCAATGGTTTTGGTGGTTTGGCATCACTTTTAGTAGCTATCGTAGAGCACGTTAAAAATGGTGGCGCTGTATTAAATCCTGTAAATGGAATTTCACTTGGTCTTACTATTATAGTTGGAGGTGTAACTTTCACAGGTTCTATGATTGCTTGGGCTAAGTTATCTGGTAAGATGAAGGGGAATCCTATTAATTTTGCTGGACAAAACCAAATTAATGGCTTGATGATTATTCTTGGTATCATCTTATCTGTAGTTTATGTAAATCCAGCTATGTTAGGCTTTTTATCTGCAGATATTATCATCTATATTTTAATTGCTTTATCACTTGTTCTTGGTATTACCTTTGTTATTCCAATCGGTGGTGGAGACATGCCTGTTATTATCTCTTTTCTAAACAGTTTATCAGGTATTGCAGCAGCCATGGTTGGTTTCACAATCAACAACGTAGTATTGATCGTTGCTGGTTGTTTAGTAGGTGCTTCTGGTGTCATCCTCACTATCATTATGTGTAAGGCAATGAATAAGAAGTTGACTAAGTTATTATTTGCTAAGCCAATGAAGGCAGGCGCTAAAAAAGATGGTGGCGTTCAGAAAGAGCCAGAGTCAATTTCAGCTGAAGATGCGTACTTAATTCTTGAAGCTGCATCATCTCTAGTATTTGTACCAGGTTATGGTATGGCAGTTGCGCAGGCACAGCACGCGGTGAAAGATTTAACTAACGCTTTAGAAGATAATGGCTGTGAAGTAAACTTTGCCATTCACCCAGTGGCAGGTAGAATGCCTGGTCACATGAACGTATTATTAGCAGAAGCAGATATCGATTATGATAAATTAAAGACTATGGATGAAATGAATCCAGTGATGTCTACTTATGATGTTGCTATGGTTATCGGTGCTAATGACGTTGTTAACCCAGCCGCTGAAACTGATGAAACATCTCCAATATATGGCATGCCGATTATCAAGGCTTATGAAGCAAGAAACGTCTTTGTTCTTAAGCGTGGTAAGGGTAAGGGATATTCTGGCTTAGAGAATGAGCTGTTCACAAACGATAATACGCTTATGATTTATGGCGATGCAAAGAATACAATAAGTCAGCTTGTAACAGAGTTCCAAAACATGTAAGTTTGTATTTTTGAGTACTAGCGTCGTTATCTTCGGGTAAAGTCCTCAGTTATGTAGGTCTATCTACACGCCTTCAAACTTTCCCTTGATGCCTAGCTATCATCTCAAAAATCCTAAACTTATCTAGACTGTTTGTATTTTTGAGTACTAGCGTCGTTAAGACTCAAAACATTATAGAAAGGCTGAGTACCGAAGGGGATTCAGCCTTTTATAAATTATAAGAAGAAATGCCTAATTAAAAATATGTAACAATTTACTAAAATTACGTATAATGGTGTTAGCGCCTCTTAAATTATGTTATAATTTAGTCGGAGGGATGATGTATTATGAGGAAAACACTAGAAATATCACAAGTAACTTCATATATAATAGTGACCATGCTTATGTTCTTTATTTTTGTATTTGTTTACAATAGTAACGATCTTGAATACCAAAAATATTTAAAACAAGAAGAAAAACATGTGAATTTTGCTGATGTATACATATATAATGATTCATTTCAAGAAAATGTCACCTTACCTACCTCTATACCTTCTCAAAAAGAGTTTAAAATTGATGTGGATTTAAGTAAGTATGAAAATTATGGTCATGTTAAAACCATACTTACTAAGGTTTGGTATGTTAATTTTTACATATATGCTGGTGAGGAAAAACTATACGAATCAGTTGTTTCAAAAGATAGTCTGACAAGGAGTGGTGGGTACCGAATTATTGATTTTGATGTGCCAAAAAAACATGAAAATTCAGTCCTTACCTTAGTTTATGAAAGAACTTTAGATTTGGACATTAATGAAATTTCGATGATTTATTTGGGTTCCAAGGCGAGCATATTAAAGGAACGTATTAGTGATGAGTTTCCCATTGTTGTCTTAAATTTGTTGTTCTTATTTTTATTTGTTTTAATCCTTATTGTATTTGTGATGAATAATATATTTTTCAGAAAAATGGAAAATACTTTTCTTCATTTAGCTTTGATGGGAATGATTTTATGTTTGTATATATTGCCACAAATGATTAGTTTTGATTATTTGCTTAAAGAACATTATTTATTAGCTTGTTTTATTGAATTTAGTTCGCTTATTCTCATGCCATTACCGGTTTGTTTAATTGTAAAAGATCGATTAGATGTTAAATTTAATAGACTTTTCAATTATTTTATAATGTTTTTAATCATCAGTCTTTTTGTTCAGACTGCTTTTACTTTACTAAAAATTCTCGAATATAGAGAGGCCTTACCTTTTACCCAAATATCTATTATTTTTTCTATGATAGCGGTTGTTGTTCTGATACTTATTACTGATGGCAAAAAATATCCTGCAAAAAAAGAACTCTTGTTAACTATTGTTCCTATAATTTTAAGTGTCGGGATTGCTCTAGGCTACTATATGTTATACGGCGTCGTAATTTTTAAAGAATTGATAGGCTTTTTCGGTTTAGTTTTTATGTTTGTTCAGGGGAGAACAGCTATCAATAATATTGTGAACTACCAAAAAGATAAAATAAAAAATGAAACGTATAAGTTTATTGCCTTTACCGATTCCTTAACGAATTTACCTAATAGAGCAGCTCACAATCAATTTCTGAAGGAATTTCAAAATAAAACTTGTGAGTCTGTTTGGGTTTTATCGATTGACTTAGATAATTTAAAAATAACGAATGATAAGTATGGGCATAACAAAGGGGATAAAATGCTGATGTTGTTTTCTGATGTAGTCTCTGAATTTTTAAACGATTATGAAAATGGCAAAATTTTCAGAGTAGGGGGCGATGAATTCATCGTTTACCTAAAGGAAGATAAAGATTTTAATGTGACAGAATGGATAAATACCTTACAGGATAGGCTAGAAGATTTATCTGTTGATGAAGACGTTAAGGGTATCTTTTTCTCAGTTGGAGCTTGCTATTGTGATCAAAAACGCTATGATAATTTAGAAGACTGTCTTATTTTTGCAGACCAAAAGATGTATAAGGAAAAAAATGAACGAAAACGAATGAGATAAAGAAAAAAAGGCTGACCACCCTAGGGGGCCAGCCTTTTTAAGTCTTTAGTATATTTGGGGAAACTATAGACGTTTACCCATAAATAAGGATACTACCATCAAATCAGCAATTAAAATTTGAATTCAGCTACCTCGTTTTGAAGCTCTGTAGCTATATGTGCTAAATTATCGCTAGCTTGAGAGATATCACTGATTGCGTTCGTCTGAGTTTCAACGTTAGCACTAGCTTGCTGAGTTGTTGCTGCATTTTCTTCTGCAATTGCTGATAAGTTCTCAATAACATTTGTAATTTGAGTGTTTTTTTCCTCTATTTCTTTAGTTGAAGTATTCACTTTCTCAACAATATCCTTACTAATTGAAACGGCGCTTTCAATTTCATTGAACTTTTCTTGAGTCAAAATGGTCATTTGGTCTTGTTCATTAACTATTTTACCAACTTCAACCATAGTATCAACGGCATTTTGTGACTTTGACTTCAGCTCATCAATAACAGTTCTGATCTCTGCTGTAAATCCTGCAGATTGTTCCGCTAGAGTTCTAATCTCTTCTGCTACCACGGCAAAGCCTTTTCCTGCCTCACCTGCTCTGGCTGCCTCTATGGCTGCGTTAAGTGCTAGCAAATTGGTTTGGTCAGAAATAGATTGTATCATTTCTGAAGCTTTTGAGATGGCTTCTGCACTTTCATTAGTACCAATAATGATTTCATTTACGGTGCCAGCCGCATCTTTAGACTTTTCAGTCATCCTTACTAGATTCTTAAGAGCATCTTTTCCTTCGTCTTTTTTATTATCTATTGATTCTATAGCATTTAAAAGTTCTTCCATAATATTTGCCATGTTTACTAATAGATGACTCGTATTTTCTATGTTTATTGCAGCCTCTTGGGTATCTTGTGCTTGGTTTGTTGCCCCATCTGCTACATTACTTACGGCATTTGCTATTTCATCAGCAGAATAGGCAGTGTTTTGTGAAGTTGCTGTGAGTTCCTCAGCTGTCGCCGCAGTATTTTGAGCATGTTGAGTAATATTGGAAACGATTTGCTTTAAGTTTTTAACCATTTCTCTAATAGCTCTAGTGATATCTCCAATTTCATCTGCATTATTGATATATTTGCTTAGAGCTTTTCTCTCATCCTCAGTATCCAGGTTATAGTTTGAAAGTTTTATCATAGCGCTTTGTATATAAGATAGAGGTTTTGATACTATCTTGCTTATTAGTATACGAACCATAATAAACAATACGATTACTACGATAATAGCAATAATGATGTTTGTGATTAGATTTACTTTGGCGTTGTAAACGATAGTATCTCTTGGGATAGCTGACTGAACGACCCAATCATTATCGCTACCAGGCATAGTAATTTTTGAAAATACATAGCGTGTATCTTTTCCTGTAGTAGAAGAAGTACCATCTTCATAAGATGATTCACCACTAATTGCTTTTTCATAATGTTTTACGAATTCAGGATGGTGCTCTAGTTCATTGGATAGTCTCTTTTCTGGTTTTAAGCCATGTCCAGTAATGATACCTTTATTTGTGGCTACTACAAAGTATTGATCTTTAAAGTGTCCGTTGTATTCTTCAATCTTTTTTTGTACTGATTCTGCGCTCAGTGCTATTAAATAAATACCAATTTCCTTACCGTCTTTATCATGTATAGGAGCAGTGTAATTTACAGTTATTACTTCTTTTCCATTTAAATCATCTTTTGCTGGTTCTGTTAACATCGCTTGGTTTGCTTCAAAAGGAATGGTATAAAAGTCATCCATCTCAGGATTATCGATGTTATCAGAATTTATCATTTTAATTTCGTCGCCTTCTCTATATACAACCATAGCAACTCTTCCGCTAGAGTTGGCATATTTTTCACCTATATGATTTTGACTTAGA
>PDWI01009182.1_pt1 | contig 11427 bp, 7 predicted proteins | sample 1430891 | NCBI WGS metagenome assembly PDWI01 (sample SAMN01162508, study PRJNA174530) | Oral metagenome, whole genome shotgun sequencing project. | biome: Marine environment; feature: Marine mammal; material: Swab sample of the gingival sulcus; isolation source: swab sample of gingival sulcus... | reverse complement strand
AATGAATCAGTTGTATATATTATTTGAAGAAAGGATTGAAAACAAAATGAATATCTAAAAGCTAAAAATGAGACTTTACACAAAATTGTTGACAAGTCCGAAACCAACGCAGAAAATTAATAAGCATTATTGATAAAGTTAATTCAAAATAGTTAAACTACCAAATTCGGCTAGCTTTTGCCGACACCTATAAATATTATTTTTGATTTAAATAATATTCTTCTATGACTTTATGTATGTAATTGGCCTTTTCTTTGCATTCATAAATCGTTGTAAGAGCTTGGTCCCTATCTTTACCATGCTCAAATCTTTGAACTTTAGGCCACAACTCTTTGGCGCTACTTATGATATTCTCTGATAACGAGAACAAGAGGTTAACTATACCAGTATAGACATCTTCTATTTCCTCAAAGTTTTTAGAATCAATAGCTCCCATAATAGAATCAACTTTCTTCTGACCATCAAGTTTCTGTAACAATTTCAAGTATCCATAAAGTTTAGAGCCGTTATCTAGATCGTAAAATCCCCTTTCGTCTTCAGAAGCTTCGGGGTCAATACTAAATTGGTTTTCTTTTAGCATATAATCATTGCTTTTACCGTATGGGTTTGGATCATTCGTCCTAAAATTAGAGTAAGTCTCTCTCAAAAAATCATTATAAGATCTAATCTCTTGCATTATTCTTTCCATCTCATTTTTATCACCATTAGCTAATTCCTTTAATAACAGATACATCTTGCTTCTCTTGTAATCTCCCTTAAGATTGCACTCTATACCATAGCAAAAACTATATAATTTGTCTGAACCATTAACTTTTGGCAAAACCTTTTCCATAGCAGAAACTACATTATCCAGCCCATATTCCGCTATCAATACGTCTGGAGCATAACCTATAGAGTCAGATCTTCCAGATAACAGTAAAAACATTTCGTCAATCTCTTTAGTCAATAAATCTATAGCATAAACTTCAGACATCGTCTCTTCTCTTCTTTTACTCACCTCAAAAGTTATTTTTTCATAGTTGGACATAAAACCCCTTCCTGGTTTAAACTCCTCTTTTCTTTACATATTATATGATGAGCAAACCAACTTGTCAATCAGTTCAAAATAGTCAAACTATCAAATTCGGCTAGCTTTTGAGACAGTAAAGGCTGTTTTTGCAGCTCTTTTTTGATGTCTAATTTGTTGTCGTTTAGGTGTTTTATATAATCATCAACCAACTGATTGGCTTCTTTGATCGCCTCCAGATCAGCCTCTAGATCAAACCAACCGTGCTGAGAAGAACCAAAAATATTACCAGCTCCGCGTAGCTTGAGATCAACTTCCGACAAATAAAAACCGTCTTCTGACTTAGTAATTTCGTTTAGCCTCTCATTATCATCGCTGTTAGAGCTAACCAAGAAACAATAACCCTGATGCTCGGATCGACCAATCCGTCCACGCAATTGATGAAGCTGACTTAGTCCAAAAAAGTTAGCATCCTCAATCATCATCACAGTCGCATTTGGCACATCAACTCCGACCTCAATTACCGTAGTAGTGACCAATAAATCATACTTTTTAGCTAAGAAATCAGCTAACACTTGGTCTTTCTGCTCCGGCTTCATTTGGCCATGCAATAGACCAACTTGATAATCTTTAAACTCCCCCTTAGTTAGTTTTTGATGCAGCTCGGTCGCGCTAACTCGATCCGAGCCCTCAGTTGGCTCAATCAAGCCACAAACAATATAAACTTGGCGACCTTGATAAAGCTGCTGTTTAATAAACTTGTAGGACTGCTTCCGTTTTGACCGACCAATAATTTGAGTTTTTCGAGCTATCTGATGAGCCGGCTTTTGCTTAAGCGACAGCACCTCAAGCTCATTTTTTAAAATCAAAGCCAAAGAGCGCGGAATCGGTGTGGCAGTCATTGATAGCAAATGAAGTGATCGCTGGCTGGCTTTTTTGATCAGCTCCTGTCTCTGTAAGACTCCAAACCGATGCTGCTCATCAATAATCGCCAAAGCTAGGCTATCAAACTCAACTGCCGACTGAATCAGAGCATGAGTTCCGACCACAATATCAACCTGACCGCTTTTTATTTGCTCATAAATAGCCTGCTTTTCTTTTTTACTAGTTGATGAAGTCAAAAGAGTGACCTTAATATCATATTTTTGCAAAATTTGAGTCAGAGACTGATAATGTTGCTTAGCCAAAATCTCAGTTGGTGCCATCAAAGCCACTTGATGATTATTTTTTGCCACCACTGCCGCAATAATAATGGCGATAATAGTTTTACCAGAGCCAACATCTCCCTGCAATAGACAATTGAGCGATTTTTCGGACTTATCAAAATTTTGCATAATTTGCCAAATAGCTTTTTTCTGATCAGCCGTTAGCTCAAACGGCAAATCAGCTACAATCTGCTTAACTAGATCTAATTGTTGGTCAATTTTGACAAAATTGAGTTGGTCATTTTGCTGTCTGGCTAAGTAATTTGACAGAGACAAAATAAAATATTTTTCTAGAAGCTGACGGCGCCTAGCGCTATCAAGCTGTTTTTGACTGTCTGGAAAATGCAAATAATAATAACTATCAGCCCGCCCAATCAACTTAGCCTGCTTAATCACAAACTCAGGCAATATTTCTGGCAAAAGCAAGATATCGTTTGATAAATTAGCAATGATTTTGCTAATAAAACCGCTCTTAAGTCCTCTAATCTGGCTATAAATCGGCCGCAAAAAATCTCGAGTTAGCTGTTTGGTGCTAGCGGCAGTTACCGCTTGGACACTAGGATTAGTCAGCTGATACTGACCTCTGGTAAACTCAAACGGGCCAGAGAAATAATACTGACCACTGGCCAACTGACGAGCTCGATAAGGTTGATTAAACCAAACCGCCATTAAGCGATCCGAATCATCAAACAGCTCGGCCGTAGTCAGCTGGACGAATCGTCGTTGCGAACGACGAGTCTGAACATTGTCAGCCTGAGCCTTGATTGTAATCTCGCCTGGCTTAATATCTTTAATCTGAGCATAATAATTGAGCTGCTGATACTTGTAAGGCACAAACTCGATTAAATCAAGCTTAGTTTCAATACCGGCCAAAGTCATTTTTTGAGCCGAAACTTGGCCGACCCCCTTCAGACTGGCAATAGATTCCGTCAAACCAGCTTTCATTTTCTAATAAACCAGCACGAAGCTGTTTTTACCTTTTTTAAGCAAGCACTTTTCAGTCAATTGCCTGTCCTCAAACACCTTTTGACCATTGACTGAGACAGCGCCAGAAGTTAGCAACTGTTTAGCTTGACCTCGGCTTTTAGCTAGCTCAAGCTCCACCAAGATATCAATTATTTGATAGTTACGGCTGACTGATGGAATCTCTTTTGATAACAACTCCAAGTCTTGATCATCAAGACTGCTAAAATCAGTTTTACCAAACAAGACATTGGACACTTTCTCAACGCTGTGAGCTCTCTCCTCACCATGAACCAAAGTTGTAACTTCTCGAGCCAAAGTTTTTTGAGCAATCCTAGAAGCTGGATTTTCTTTTTGCAAAGCCACAATGTCCTCAATCCGTTCTCGCGGTAACAAAGTATAAACTTTCAGATAATCTTCGACTCCAGCGTCGTCGGTATTGAGCCAAAACTGATAGAACTGATAAACACTGGTCTTGGTTTCATCAAGCCAAACCGCTCCGGCCTCAGTCTTGCCAAATTTGCGACCAGTAGCTTTGTTTATAACTAGTGGCATACTCATAATATGAGTCTCGCTGCCATTGATGCGTCGATTGAGATCTACTCCAGCAATTGAGTTGCCCCACTGATCAGCTCCACAAAACTGCAAGGTGACACCGTGCTCTTTATTTAGGTAAACAAAATCATAACCCTGAATTAGGGAATAAGAAAACTCAGCATAAGAAATGCCGCTGCCACCATCACCAAGCCGACTTTTAACAAACTCTCGGTCCAACATCTGACTCATTGGCACATTCTTACCAACCTTACGCAAAAATTCAAGATAGCCCAGATCCTTGAACCAGTCATAATTATCAACAATCATATATTCTTGATCACAAAAAATCTGCTTAAACTGACGCACAAAAGCAAACTTGTTTTTCTCAATTGTCGCCATATCTTTGAGGACCCGCTCATCTTTTTTACCATCAGGATCGCCAATCATACCAGTTGCTCCACCGATTAACAAATAAGCCTTATGGCCGGCTGTAATCATTCGTTTAGCAGTAATTAAAGCAGCCAAGTTACCAATGGTCATACTATCAGCACTAGGATCCACTCCCAAATAAAACTTAATTCCTGGCTTATCAAGCACCGTTAAATCTTGATAAGTCGTTTGATTAATTAGATTTCGCCATTTTAGATCTTCAGATAAACTCATATTGCTCCTTTTATTATATTTTAATTATACCATTTTTGGCATTTTTTGATATAATTATTTTAGATTTAATCAAATAATCAACGGAGAAAAATAGTGGTTAAAAAGAAGCAAAGCAAAAAAGACAAAAAAGCAATCAAAAATAGCAAGCAAAAGCTAACTAAATCTACCAAATCAAAATCAACAAAACCAAAGAAAAATTGGAAGAGTTTTTTCAAGTCAAAAAAGAAATCAAAAATCGGTCTTTACAAGAACTTATCTGGCACCAAATCAAAACCAAAAACCAAAAAGCCAAAGCAGAAAAAACCACTCTTGAAGCGAATCTTTAGTAAGAACACTTTTTTCTGGATTATTAAAATAATGCTAGTACTATTTATCTTAGGCGTAATTGGCATAATCTCAATCTTTGCTTATTATAAAAAACAAATTGAAGACATTAACCCAGAAGAGGTTTCAAACAGCATTAAAACCACTGTTAATACTTATTATGATCGCAAAGGGCGCATTTTATGGGAAGATAAGGGCGACGGCAATTATACTTTAGCCGTCAAGAGCTCTAACATCAATGATTATGTCAAAAAAGCCACGGTGGCGATTGAGGATAAGAGCTTTTACGAGCACCACGGAATTAGCTTTTGGGGCTTAGCTCGAGCTTTTATTAGCAACCTCAAAGGTGGCAGCGTCCAAGGTGGCTCAACCCTGACTCAACAGTTGATCAAACAAGCTTTCTTTGCTAAAGAAGCTCATAAAAGAGGCCTAAACGGCATACCGCGAAAAATTAAAGAAATGATTTTGGCAGTTCAGCTAGAACGCTTATACACCAAAGATCAAATTATTACTATGTATTTAAACGAGTCTTCCTATGGTGGCCGACGCAATGGTATCGAGTCGGGCGCGCTCACTTATTTTGGCAAGCACGCTAAAGATCTCAATTTGGCCGAGGCAGCGCTTTTAGCCGGTATACCAAACCAACCTGGCTTATACGACCCTTATAATACCGCTGGCAACAAGTACCTAATTAAACGCCAACACAAAGTCTTGGATGATATGGTCAAAGTTGGTTATATTACCAAGAAAGAGGCTAAAGAAGCTAAAGAAGTTAATGTTTTAGATACTCTAAAACCAGAGTCTGATCAATGGGGAGATATTAAAGCGCCTCACTTTGTGATTGAGGCCAAAAAAGAACTGGAGACCAAGTTTGGTGTCAAAGTTGTCCGCTCTGGTGGATTAAAAATAATCACCACCATCGACTTGGATGCTCAAACTGCGGCTGAGGCAGCTGTAGCTGAGGCTTATAAAATGTCAAGCTGGATTGGCTCTGACAATATCGCTTTAGGCTCCGTTGATGTTAAGACTGGGCAAATTATTGCTATGGTTGGTAGCGTTGACTTTAATAAGCCTGGTTATGGCCAAACCAATGCTGCGGTGGCTGAACTAGAGCCTGGTTCAAGCATCAAGCCAATTGTTGATTTTGCGCCACTATTTATGAAACGACCAGGATTCAATTATGGACCAGGTAGCATTCTGAAAGATGAAGATATTAGAAATATTTATTGTGTTGGAGCTGGACCCGGCTGTAATGTCCAAAATTACACTCGAGGCACTTATGGCAATATCACCATTCGCGAATCATTAGGCTGCTCACTAAACCGCCCAGCCATCAAAGCGATGCATATTGTTGGTGTCGATAAAGCCATCGACATCGCTCGTCGTCTAGGTGACAAATCCTACTGTAAGACCAGTAATTATGTCGGCCTGTCTTCGGCCATTGGCGGTGGTTGCACCTTGCGATTGATTGAGCACGCCAACGCTTATGCTTCACTCGGCCGAGGCGGAGTCTATCAACCACTAGAATATTTATTAGAAGTCAAAAACCATAATGGCAAAGAGCTCTACAAATGGCAAGAAAAGAAGGGAGAGCAAGTAATCGACCCTCAATCAGCCTATATGGTCAGCAGTATTCTATCTGATCCTGCGGCTCGAGTTAAAGTGTTTGGTAGCTCCGGTTATAGCTACGGCTTCGTAGTGCCAGGAGTCTGGACCGCTTCCAAGACTGGTACTACTGAGAACGGTCATGGCCGAGCTAAAGATTCCTGGATGATGAGTTACTCGCCAGTAGTAGCAACTGGAGTTTGGACCGGCAATCACGATGGTGTGCCCCTAAAGAGCGATAGTAACAGTCTGGTTCGACGCGCCATGAATAATTACATGGAGACTGTTCACAAAAACATTTATGCTAAAGACGGTAGATGGAAGTCTGGTGATAAAATAGCTCAGCCCAAAGGTATTAAGAAAATGACTTTTATGGGCCACACCGACATTTGGCCATCTTGGTTTGACACAGAAAACCTAAAGAAAGAAAAAATGGTTTTTGACAAGGTCAGTAAGAAGAAAGCTACTGAATGTACGCCAGAATTAGCTAAAACTGAGGCTGAGGTCTTCAAGTTTCTTGATCCATACACCAAAAAAGATTCTTTCTCAGCTTTAGGAGGCTACGACGCAAATAGAGTTGATGACGTGCATGTCTGTGGCGAGCCAATTCCAACAATTACTAGCCTATCCACCACTCAAATTGATGGTAATAAATATGAGATCAACGCTGATATTAGCTCTGGATCGGCTCCAATTAAAAGCATAGCTGTATCGATTAATGGTTCAATCGCCTATGAGACAACTGGTGACAAAAATGCTATTAGCTTTGAATACGCCTTTCAAGACAGCGATTCTAGCATCTCTATAACAGTGACTGATGATAAGTACTACCAAACGACCAAAACAATCTCCGGGCCAGCTATAGTTGTCGCCGAAGATCCCAGACCCAGTCCTGAGCCTGAATCAGAGCTTAATTTTGATTCTAACACCGAAAATAACGACAACTAAAAAATAAGCCTCTCATAAGAGGCTTATTTTTATTTACTAGAATTAATAATATTTTCTAGATATTTATCTTGGCGCTGTTTATGAGTTAGTGGCTTTTTGGTTGAGGCCTTTTTCTTACTATTCGTCTTGTTAGTTCGACCAGCTCTCTTAGGAGATGCCTTTCGTTTATTAGTTTTTTGGTTATTAGACTTTTTAGTAGTTTTCTTTGCTTTATTTTTTGTAGCAATTTTAGTTATTTTATCGGCTATCTTCTTGATTGGTTTGTTTGACTGAGCGCTCTTATCTAGCTCGGCAAAAATCATTTTACCAGCGTCAGTCTGTAAATATCGTTTAATTTCTATCTTTTTGGTCTGGCCAATATACTGCTTAGCCTTAGCGACCACTACCATTGCGCCATCTTCTAAGTAGCCGACTGCCTGATCAGGTGATTGACCAGTCTGAATCAACTTTAGCTCAATCTTCTCACCGGGCAAGATATTAGTCTTTATGGCTTTAGCTAGCTCGTTCATATTGAGCACCACAATGTCCTCAACTTTAGCCACTTTATTCAGATTGTAATCAATTGTAGCTAGAGCAAAATCATTTTCCTTAGCCAAATAAAGCAACCTGTCATCAACCCCTTCAGGAGTTTTACGAGCATCAGGCCAGATTGTGACTGTGATGGTCTCAATTTTTTGCAATTGACTGATCACATCAAGCCCGAATCGAGCTCTAGTTCGCTTTTCCGAGTCTTTGCCATCAGCTAGCAGCTGCAGTTCGCCCATCACGCTACGGCTGATCACTAACTCATCACTGATAAAGCCGGTTTTAGCTAGATCAAGAATTCGACCATCAATCAAGACTGAAGTATCGAGCAGAACCCGCCGCAAATTTGATTTTTTGCGCTTTTTTAAGATATTTATTCTAGTTTCTAAATTAATAATTAAGTTGATAATCGAGACGATTATCAAAAAGATAATTGCATTTTCCATTTGTTTTCCTTATTTTTCTAAGTATTTTATTAATATTTGACGCAAGTTTGCCACTGGCTCAATAAACTTGCTTTTAGTATCGCCCTTTGGAGCGATTGCTCGCTTGAAACCGAGCTTTTTAGCTTCTTTAATTCGGGCCATGATTGAGCCAACCGAGCGAACTTCGCCACCCAGGCCAACTTCACCAAAAACCACCGTGTCTTGACTTAATTTGCGCTTAGTCATGGCTGAAGCAATCGCCATCACCACCGCCAAGTCAGCCGCTGAGTCTTTTAGCTTCAGCCCCCCAACCACATTCACAAAAACATCTTTGTCATTTAAAGTTAGTTTAGTTCGCTGTTCTAAAACCGCCAATAACAGATTGAGTCTGTTGACATCAAATCCAGAAGCGGTCCTCTTGGGATAGCCAAAATTAGTTGGATTAACCAGAGCCTGAATCTCAACCAAAAGTGGTTGATTGCCCTCCATAGTAGCTAAAATAATTGAACCGTCGGTCAAACTACGCTCTTTGAGCAAGATTTCCGAAGGATTCTTAACAATCGACAGCCCCTTATCACTCATCTCCAAAATAGCGATTTCATCAGTTGAGCCATAACGATTTTTAACCGCTCGAATCGTCTTGAATCCACCATAACGATCACCTTCAAACTGCAATACCACATCAACCAGATGCTCCAGCACTTTTGGTCCAGCAATATTGCCCTCTTTAGTAACATGACCAACAATCACCATCGCCGTCTGGCTGGATTTGGCCGCCTCGATCAAAACATTGGTTGAATTAGTGATCTGACTAACCGAACCAGGAGCCGAGCGCAAATCTGCTAGTCGCATCGTCTGAATCGAATCAACTATCACCAAGTCATAATCAACTTGTCCAATCGTCTCCGCCACATCAGCCACGCTAGTAGAAGCAATAAAATCAATTTGATTAGCAGCTTGCGACAATAGCCTCTTACCGCGCATTGCCACCTGAGAAAAGGATTCCTCACCACTAATATAAAGTACCTTTTGCTTGGCAGCGATATGACCCGAAAGCTGCATCAGCAGAGTTGATTTACCAATCCCCGGCTGACCAGCCAACAATATTACACCGCCAGCTAAAATACCACCACCTAATACTTGATCAATCTCATCAAAGCCAGTTTTAATTCTGGTTTTGGCGCTAGTCTTGACCACCTTGAGCGGCTGAGCTTTAATCACCTTAGCTCGATAATTGCCGCGTTTTGGATCTGATTTTGGTTCGATAATTTCTTCGACTAATGAGTTCCAAGCTTGACAGCTGTCACATTTGCCAGCCCATTTACTGGACTTGGCACCGCAACTCTGACAAACGAAAACTGTTTTCATTTTAGCCATGACTATATTATACCACAGAAGCTAGCTTAGCCTAAAAAAGCTCTTTTTTAATACAAAAATTCCCTTTTGAATTAGGACACTCATACTTTAAAATATAGTTATGAAAAAGATGCCAAAATTAACTAATGATGAACGCAGTGAAATAGAGATTCTTAGAAACAAAGGCTACTCCATAAGATCAATTGCTAAAGTATTAGGCAGAAGCCCTAATACTATTAGTTATGAGTTAAAAAATAATAGTAGTAAGTTGACTGGTGAGCATAATGCAGTTAAAGCTAAAAAGAAAGCTCGTTATAAGCGATTGAACGCCAAATATCAAGGTAAGAAAATTGAAGAAAATGATGAGTTAAAAAAGATTATTATTACTAAACTGAAAGAACATAATAACCCTGATGAAATAGCTGGTTATTTAAAAAACAATCCTGAATTAGGGTTGTATGCTAGTAAGAATAGTATTTATCGATGGTTATATAGCGAGTGGGGCCAACTTTATTGTGAATTGCTCTATTCTAAGAGATATAGGCCTAGAAAACATCATAAAGCTAAAACCAAGAGGCAAACTATTCCTAATAGAATCTCTATTGAAGAAAGACCAGCTATTGTGGAATATAATGTAGAATTAGGTCATTATGAATTTGACTCAATTGTTAGTCCTAAAAAAGTAAATAATAGTTATTCATTAGCAGTCATAGTTGAAAGAAGCACTAGGTTAGTTAAAGCATCAATTACAGCTAATTTAAAGCCAAAACCATATGCTAAAACCATTGCCAACTTAATTAATAATTTAGAAGTTAAAACTCTAACCACTGACAATGGTCTAGAAAACAGAAACCATCAAGATATAACTAGTAAGACTATGGCTCAAGTTTACTTTACGGATGCTTATAGTTCTTGGCAGAAAGGAGCAGTTGAAAATGCTAACAAGATGATTAGAAGATACTTTCCAAAAGGAACAGACTTTGCTAAAATTACACCAGAACAACTTAACAAAGTGATAAATATAATAAATAATAAGCCTAGAAAAATATTAGGTTATAAATCGGCAATTCAAGTTGCCAAAGAGAAAGGATTATTTAAAGAGAGTGTCCTAATTGAGGGGTGAATTTAGGATAATTACCGAACGCATACAATGCCACAGGTTGAAACTTTTGTCAAGCCATGGGTAGGGGTACACTATTTTGTTATCGCCTCGTTTAGGCCAAATATAGACCATTTTAGAGCATTTTTGCTCAAAATTAAAGCCAAAATGGGCAGTTTCAAGCTCAAAAATGACTTTACTAGAGCAAAATGCATAAATATACTAATTTTTACAATCATACCAAAGATACATTTTACTACAATCATTATTCTGAAAATTACTTAAAGCAGAGCTTTAGCGGACATTAACAAGACCACCTACAAAGACAGAGCATTTCAACCCGAAAATGAAAAATGAAAAACAAATTTGCGAAACCGAATAATTCATATATAATATATATTGCAACCGAATGGTTTTATAATTAAAAAAGAGGAAAAAATGAGAAAGTTAAAATTACAGGTGCAAATATCCGTTGATGGATTTATTGCAGGACCGAACAATGAAATGGATTGGATGACATTAAATTGGTCAGACGACCTTAAAAATTATGTTGACGAAATCACAGAACCAGTTGACACTATCCTACTCGGCAAAAATTTAGCAATGGGGTTTATTCCACATTGGGCAGCAGTTGCCATCGACAAAGATAATCCAGAGCAGGAAGCAGGCATCACTTACACCCAAACACCTAAAATTGTGTTTAGCAAAACCTTGACTAAATCTGAGTGGGATAATACAGAAGTTGAAAATGGTGACTTTGTAAAGAAAATC
>PDWI01009181.1_pt1 | contig 11428 bp, 10 predicted proteins | sample 1430891 | NCBI WGS metagenome assembly PDWI01 (sample SAMN01162508, study PRJNA174530) | Oral metagenome, whole genome shotgun sequencing project. | biome: Marine environment; feature: Marine mammal; material: Swab sample of the gingival sulcus; isolation source: swab sample of gingival sulcus... | reverse complement strand
AAAAGAAGAAAAAAAGCTGGGGTATAGCGGAAGGCTTGCAGACGACCTCTAGTCTTGTTTGCCCCTACTTTTGCTGCCATAGGGCGGTGGAACGGCTCAACGTATCTCATACTCCTACCAGGCAGGCGCTGTATCCTAGCCCTCAGCATCCGCTAATTCGCTATCTACGAACTCCCTCCGAATCTCGTAGCACTCCTCCCGAAGGGTGGCCGCCCATTCCTTCCGGTTCTTCCCCCCCTCGGTGAACGTCTCCCAGGGGATGGGTTTGCCGATGAACACCTTCAGGTGCGAACCCCGCTGCTTGTACATCTCGTCTACCAGGTACAGCATCTCGATGTTCGCCTGCACCCCTAGGCTACGGCGCAGCAGCGACAGGTTGTAGAAGAAGTTGGAGTTACGCCCCTCGAAGTACAGCGGGATAATGTCCCGCTTATACTCGATGCACTTCCCCACAAAGCTACCCTTCCACTCCAAATCCCTAATCTGCCCATTGAAGCTCTTGCGTGAGCAGAGCCCCGCGGGGAAGTAGAGCATCTGCGTGTCGGACCCGTAGGCCTCTAGTAGGCGGGCCATATCCCCCCCCTTCTGAGCGCCATGCTTGTTGATGGGGAGGAACACATCGCGCAGGGCGGGCACGTGGGTCAGTATATCGTTAACCGGGAAGTACACCTTGCCGAAGTGATGCCCAAAGAGGTCTATCAGCACCAGCCCGTCCATCCCCCCGAGGGGGTGGTTGGAGGTCAGCAGGAAGCGCCCGTCCTCAGGGATATTCTCCAGGCCCTCGTACTCATACTGCACCTCCATGTCCTTGAGCAGCCAGCTCGTGAACTCCATCGGAGCCATTCCGTGGGTTTCACGTAGCACACGGTTGACCTCATCGAGGTGTACCACACGCTCGAGATAGCGCATCATGAAGCCCGGCATCCACCGGCGCATGCGCGGGCTCTTGCTCTCGATGACCTGCCCGAGGTCTATCTGTACCGGCTGCGTTGCCTTGGCTTGCTCCATCGGCCTGGGGGAAGGAGGCTCAGTATTGGCAGAGCCTATTCTACTGGCCTAATGCTGAAGGAGAAACCCTCCATCACCGGGTTCGATAGCAGCTTCGAGCACAGCTCGCTGGCTATCACGCGGGCCGCATTCTCATCCTCGGCCTCCACCTGGATCACAAAGTGCTTACCCACCCGCACATCCTTTACGCCGCTGTGGCCTAGCTGGCCGATCGTGCCGAGAATGGCCTTCCCCTGGGGGTCGAGTAGCGCCTTAAGGGGCATCACGTTGGCTTCTATCTCAAAGTTCATGTTCCGCTTGTCTTTATTGTCTGTTGTGCCTTACTAGTCGAGTTCTGAGAGGAAGGAGGTCAATGGGCTACTTGCACTCGCCTGCATGGAAACGCCGGGCAGGCCCGCCTCGCGCCCCTGCAGCCCTGCTTTTACTGCGGCCTCAAAGCCCTTGGCCATGCCGACGGGGTCGCCCGCTATGGCTATGGCGGTATTCACCAGCACCGCGCTGGCCCCCATCTCCATGGCTTCGCAGGCATGCGACGGTGCGCCTATACCCGCATCTACAATTACCGGCACCAGGCTCTGCTCGATGATGATGCGTAGGAAATCCCGCGTCAGCAGACCACGGTTGCTCCCGATGGGGGCCCCCAGGGGCATCACGGCCGCCGCCCCAGCCTCCTCGAGCTTCTTGCAGAGCACAGGGTCTGCCTGTATGTAGGGGAGCACGATGAAGCCCTTGGCCGCCAGCTCTTGGGTAGCCTTTAGCGTCTCCTCCCCATCCGGCAGCAGGTAGCGGGGATCTGGGTGTATCTCCAGCTTCAGCAGGTTCGTCCCCAGCGCTTCCCGAGCCATCTCCGCCGCAAATACCGCCTCCTTCGCGTTACGAACCCCCGAGGTGTTCGGCAGGAGCTTCACCCCCGGAATCTGTATCGCATTGAGCATCTCATCCTGCTCATCCTGCACGCGCACGCGCTTGAGAGCCACCGTTACGAGTTCGGTACCCGAAGCCTCTATGGCAGCCCGCATGGCCTGGTTAGAGGCAAACTTCCCCGTGCCTAGCAGCAGGTGGGAGTTAAAGCTATGTTCGCCGAGTTGTAGCATGGCTCCTTATCTTAGTCTATCGTATGAATTTACTGATTGATTCGATGAACTTCTTCGTCGCAAAGTAGGGATCGCTCGCCAGGGCTATGCTGCCCGAAACCGCCACCCCGAAGGCCCCCATCCCGAGAAGCTCACGCACATCCTGATTCTCCACCCCGCCAATGATGTAGATTGGGGTCTCTATCCCCTCATCCCTGGCCTGCTGGAGGATCTTAGCCACCCCGTCGAAGCCCAATATCTGCGAGAGGTTGTTCTTGGTTTGGGTGAAGCGCAGCGGGCCGAGACCGATGTAGTCCACCTGCAGAGCCGCCGCGCGCTTAAGCTCCTCGAAGTTATGCGCCGTGGCGCCTATGACCATCTCGTCGCCCAGCTCCCTACGCACGTGTGCAGGGTCGCCATCCGTCAGCCCCAGGTGTACCCCCCAGGCACCAACCTCCCCGGCAACCCGCCACATATCATTGACTACCAAATGCCCCCGCCCATTGAGCTTCTTGAGCATCCGGCTGGCTTTACGAGCAACAGCCTCCTCGCTCTTATCCTTGAGGCGTAGCTGCAGTATACGCCCGCCCGCCTCGACATAATCCAACGCTTGGTCCATCAGGCTGTTCTGGCTATCACGCTGCGTGATAAACATCAGCCGCATGGCCGCATCGCTCTTGCTATCTAGTAGTGCCATCAATAACGCTTTACGGGGGCAAAAGTACGCGCTTTACCCCTACTTACCAAATATGCCACCATTTCGCCCAGTAGGCCTATTCCGGAATGCGGGGGTCTTTACGAGTGCTCTTCAGCAGGGCCTGATCCATTGCCCTGTAGCGCGAGGCCTGGCGGGCGAGTGGCACGTAGAAATCCAGGTCCACAAGCCAGCTCGGAATGATATCCTCCGGGCCACGGGGGCGTAGGTCATGCCCATGCCACGAGAAGCCAAAGAGCTCCCGGTCCTCATTCTGAGCATCCTGTATGGGCGTAACCAGCGAGTAGGGATGGTCGTAGAAGGTTATCCGTTCGGGCTCCCTGTCCTTCATGTAGAGGATGAAGTGCGGACTCTCTATCCGGTTGACGGCTACGATCTCCTCCTTGTCCGTCATGAAGAACAACACCGTCCCATCGCCCTTTACATCCACCTGCTTCAGCTCCCCATCCCGGAAGAAGGCCCACATATCCCGCCCCCCCATCTGGTCGTAGTGCGTGCTGTCCTCCTCCTGGCCCACGAATACATCATCCTGAAGGTGCACGCTATCGAGCCCCTCCGAGAGGTACGCCGTAATCAGCCGGGCAGAAATCTGCATGTTCTCGTTCCAGGCGTAGGGGTACGGCTCACGCCAGCTCACCACGGTGCTGTCCTGTCCGTTGTAGAAGGCCGTGTCGGCCACCATCTGGATGTCCTTCCGGTAGGCGCGTATCGCCCCCTCAGCTCGACCCAGGTATACGCTATCATTCGAATTGGCCCCTACGCCCCCCACGGGCTCTTGCCAGCCCACAAAGCGATTGGCACGTAGGTAGAGGGTGTCCCGCTCGGCCGCGCTGGTATCCACCGCCCAGACCATCGGCTCCTCATCGGCCACCATCCGACGGGGGTTGTCCCAGAAGCGCGCATGCCCCGCGTACATCCGGTAGTTCTCCATCGAGTCGACTGCCGCCACCCGCCCCTTGGCCTCCACGAAGCGCTTGGCCCGGTCAACGAAGGCCCAGTCGGCGTAGATACGCCCATTCCCGTGGTCTACCGCCACCTTCCCCTCCAGGATGCCATGCCCCGCCACCCGGTCGTACCACCCCTGCTGTCCGTAGCCCATGCTCTCGTCGGTATACACCCGGGTCGGCCCCCAGAAATAGATGCGCTCCAGCTCCCGTGCGTACTGCAGCGAATCGCCCACTGCCGTTACCTCCTTGGATCGGTACAGCACCGAGTCGCTGACGGTAACCACATCGTGATCCGCATCGTAGTATCCCCGCAGGCTCTGTATGTCGCTCTGCTCGGTGAATACATGCCCCCAGGTCGAGTACCACACCAGGTTACGCTGCGTCGTGAAGAAGAGGATGTCGCTGTAGAGCGTAGTCTTGTCAACGGAGTCTCTCAGCTTCACTATCTCTCCGGTAACGTGCCCCTCGCCCGTATTGCCGTCGTAGTGCATCGCGTTGCCCCACAGGCGGAATTGGCGCGAGTGCACCCGCACATCCCCGAAGGCCTCGAAGGAGTTCGTCTCGGGGTAGACGTAGGCGCTGTCGCAGTTCATGATGGCCCCATCATGCGCCAGTGCCACATCCCCCAGCAGGCGATGGATGGTTAGCCCATCCTTCTCCAGGGGGCGCATGCTCTTGGCGTGCAGAATCTCCACCTGAATCTGCTCCTCATCGTCCTGCGAACGGACCACCCCGGCTACCAGGAGTAGCGTAGCGAGCACCAGGAGCGAAGAGAACCACAGCGGGCGGTGCATCCCCAGCCTACGCCCCCTCATCTGACTCCACATCGGTTTACCAGCGGCGCAGCAAGCTGTCTGCTGCTACGGGCTACCTGCTCGGCGTAAATTCGCACCACCTGGCGCATTGGGCGGCAGGTGGCCTCCAGGTATAGCGAACCGTCGCATGCCTGGGATGGCGAATAGGTATAGGCCGAGGTGGGGTTCATCTAGAAAGAGCTTTCGAATTTTGGCGTCCACACGCTACGCTCGAACTTGCATCCCTTGTACGCCTTGTCGATATGAATGTAGGTCTTCTTCACCTTGTCCTCCAGCCATTTCTCCAGTACCTCCTTCTCCTTGTGCTGCTTGGCCAGCGCCTGCACCTTGTCGTAGTCCACCTCCAGGTTCAGCCTGTGGGCGGGGATAATCCGCTCGAGCTGTACCATCTTGACCACCACATTTCCCACCCTATCCCGGCTCTCGAAGGGAGTGCTCACCTGCCCCTCCTCCAGGTCCTTCAGGGCGTAGAAATCGACCGGCAGTATCGCCTCCTTCTCGAAGCGAAGTCCACCAGCCTGCGGATTGACGGCGTAGCCACCGTTCATCCTCGTATGCTTATCCTGCGAATACTTCTCGCAGGCCATGGCAAAGGTCAGGCTATCGTTGAGAATTCCCCGTATGCTATCCAGCCGGCGAGAGGTCTCCGCTATCATCTCAGAGGTATAGGTCGGCTTCAGCAGGATATGCCGTACGTTGATAAGCTTATCCTTACGCCCAATCATCTGGATGATGTGGTAGCCGTATTCCGTCTTTACGATGTTGCTCACCTGCCCTTCACGCAGTCCCCAGGCCGCATCGGCGAAGGGCTTCACAAAGCTCTCCTTCGGCATATACCCCATCTCGCCACCCTTGATGGCGCTCCCCCTATCCTCGGAGTACGCAACGGCCAGCGTGGAGAAACGCTCCCCCTTGAGGATACGTCCCCGTAGCTTCAGCAGCCGCTCGCGCACCTCGTAGTCCGCCAGGCTCTTGTCCGTCGGGTTTAGCACCAGCTGGCGGTAGATGTAGCTCACCGGCATCATGGGGAGGCTATCCCGCGGCGCTGTGGCGTAGAACTCCCGCACCTCCGAGGGGGTTACCTGCACGTCCCGTACTATTGACTGGCGCACCTGTCCTGTCCGTTGCTGCTCATCGAGCATCTTCTGCAGGTCCTTGCGAATCTGGCGTATCGGACGCCCATAGGCCTCTTCCAGACGCTCCTCGCCTCCGGCCTGCTGGATGAAGTAGGCTATCCGGCGCTCCACCTCCGGCGATTTACCCGAGGCGTTCGACGGGATGCTATCCAGGTCCGCCTGGTCGAGCAGCAGGTTGTGGATAAGTACGCTCTCCAGCACGGCGCAGCGATCGGGCGAGCTATTGCCCCCCTGCATCCGCATGCGCATCATCTCCATCTCCACGTCGGAGAGGAAGACCGGGTGCGTGCCCACCGTGGCTACAACCCCGTCAATCAGCTCGCCACCCCGGGCCATCCCGCCCAGCAGTAGCAGTACGCCCAGGCACCAGCCCAGGCGGGGCAGACTAATCTGCTTTTTCCTTCTTACCATTGGCATCCTCGCTATAGTAGTGCGACTGCACCGTCTCGCCCTCCAGCGTCTGGATGAGCGCCATCTCCCGTTCGAGCATTATCATCCGACGCACATCCTGCTCTACGCAGGAGAGCGGGGAGAGCTTCCCGGCCGGAATCCATTCCACCACGTTGAAAATATACGACTGCTCCCCGTGCCGCCGCTGGAATATGCCGCCACCACGTCGTAGCGCCTTCGCCTCCAGCTTGAAGGGCAGCTCCTCGTTTAGCTCCCCGAGTGAAAGCCATTGCTCCGGCGTGGAGACTATCTGGTAGCCCTCGCTCAGGGACTCCGTCGAGAGGTGCTGAATCCCCGCCATCGTCGTATCCCGTATATCGCGCAGCAAATCCCTGACCTGCGGCCCATCGCTCGGGGCCACGACGAGGAATACCCGTAGCATCGGGCGTGAGGCCACAAAATGCTCCTGGTGGTGCGAGTAGAAGCTGTCCAGATCCTGGCGCGATACGGTCGTATCCACGTGGTTCTGCACATACCAACTCTCGTAGGCCCGGATGTAGAGCTGGCGCTTGTAGTTCTCCACCTGCTGCCGGATCTCATCATTCGCATCGCCCAGGCGGCGGAGAGCCTCCTGGTAGAGCACGGTCTCGCGCACCCACCGGTCCACTAGGCTCTTCTGCATCAGTATGCTATCCTCCGGGTTCAGCCCATGCGCAAAGCCCTTCGGAAGGTCAGCCCAGTAGAGCTTATCCTTGCCCACTTTGGCCAGCGCTTCGCCTGCCTCCTGCGTCGCCTTGCCGCCGCAGCCGCTCAGCAGGAAGAGGGCTACGAACATCGCCAGAAACCCCAGCGAGCGAATATTTGTACTACTCATTACCCACCTCCAGCTCTTTCCGTAGAGCCTCCAGTTCTTTCTGATCCACCCTTACACCGTACTGGCTACGTAGCCTCCTCAGCCACTCCTTCTCCTTCTTATGCTCGTACTCCATCCGTAGCTCGCTGCGCATCTCCTCGAAGGATTTAGCCCGAGAGCGGGAAGCGTACAGGAGGCGTAGCTCTTTATCGTCCCCCCCTTCGGCGCTCCATAGCTCCCGCTCCGACACGCTGAAGAACAGGAGACCGTTGTAGAACTCATCGAGTAGGTAGGGTAAATCCGAGTTTTGCGCCCGCATCCGCTCCACAAGCAGGGCATCCGCCCGCTCATCCACCATCTGCCAGGCCAGCAGCTCTATCGACGCTAGGGTCCAATGGCTCGCATCGGCATCCTCCGCCTTCATCCGCCGAATCAGCTCCCCTAGGCGGAGGCGTTTACCGTCCACCTGCCCAAAGCTCCGTCGGCGCTGAAACCACGAAAGCATTCCCTTCCTCACCTTTTGACCCTCGTGCCCCTCCTCGCCGCAGCGCTCCGAGAGCAGCAGCAGGTTCGCCCGATTTACCTGGCAGCCCAGGCGTTTCCGGCTTAGCTCCCGGTAGTCCTCCTTACCCTCCTTGATCGCCCCATTCTGCTGCAGACGGCTCAGGATGCTCGCCCGGCTCTTGGCGTAGCTCGGAATATCCTTTTTCTCCAGCCGCTTGATGATGTGGAAGCCGAAGCGACTACCCACCACGGGCGAGTACTCCCCATCACGCTTCAGCGCATAGCAGGCCTCCTCGAACTCCTTGGGGTAGCGACCCGAGACCACCCACGGTAGCTCTCCCTTCCGCTTGTTCGACGACCGATCCTGGCTGTACTTCAGAACCAGCTCCTCGAAATTCGCTCCGCTGTCTAGCTTTCCCCGTATCTCCTCCAGCCGCTCGCGTTGCTCCTGCCGATTGGCCGCATCGCTCCCCTCTGGGGCTAGCAGCATGATATGCGCCACACGTAGCTGCCCACGCACCTTGCGCCTGTCGTGTACGCGTATGATATGGTAGCCGAATTCCGTCTTAATCGGCTCGCTCACCTTACCTACCCCCGTGCCGAAGGCTGCCACCTCGAAGGGATACACCATCCGGAAGGCGCTGAAGTAGCCCAGATGCCCGCCGTTGCTTTTGGCCGAGGGGTCGTCGCTATGCTCCCGGGCCAGCCGTTCGAAGTCTTCCTTTGTCTTGGCCTCCAGCCGCAGGGCGAGTGCACGCTCGTAGGCCTTGGCCTCCCCTCCTTCGCCCTTGGGAGAGATCAGGATATGGCTCGCATCCACCTCCTCGAGCATACGCCCGTAGGCCTCCCGGCAGAGACGTTCACGCTCCGACGTATCCATCAGCATAGGGAGGAGCTGGTAGTTCCTGTACTCCTGGTACTCCTTGCGGAACTTGCTGGCCGTATCCAGCTGCAGCGCCTTCGCCTCGCACACCTTCAGGCGGAAATCGACGTAGGTGGTCAGAAAGCTGTCGAGCGACAGGCGGGTGGAATCCCGCCGTCCCAGCGCCCCGTTCTTGCGGTAGGCGTAGCGCAGCTCACCGGCCGAAACGCTGTCCCCCCCGACCACCAGCAGCGGGGCGGCCAGCACCTCGCCCAGTAGCCCCCAGAGCAACGCAAAGAGGAGCGTTGCGAAAGCCAGTATCCTAGAAATGCGTACCAAGAGCTACATGGATTGGCGAGAGTAGTTCGGTGCCTCGCTCGTTATCGTAACATCGTGCGGGTGGCTCTCCAGGAAGCCCGCGCTGGTTATCCGCACGAAGCGTGCCTCCTTCAGCGCGGCAATATCCTTGGCGCCCACGTAGCCCATCCCAGCGCGAAGGCCACCCATCACCTGGTAGACCACCTCGGCCAGCGTACCAGCGTAGGGTACCCGCGCCGCAATACCTTCGGGCACCAGCTTCTTCACATCCGTCTCTGCGGATTGGAAGTACCGATCCTTCGACCCCTGCTCCATCGCCTCCAGCGAACCCATGCCGCGGTAGGTCTTGAAGCGTCGTCCGTTGAAGAGAATTGTCGTGCCGGGTGATTCCTCCACGCCCGCCAGCATGGAGCCCAGCATCACGCAGTCCGCACCCGCAGCGATGGCCTTCACCACGTCGCCCGAGTAGCGGATGCCCCCGTCGGCTATCACCGAAACGCCCGTGCCCTTCAGCGCCTGCGCCACCTCGTACACGGCCTCCACCTGGGGCATGCCCACCCCGGCAATCACCCGCGTGGTGCAGATGGACCCCGGGCCTATGCCCACCTTCACTGCATTAGCGCCAGCCTCGGCCAGCATCTTCGCCGCTGCGCCAGTGGCCACGTTGCCCACTATGATCTGCAGGTCGGGGTAGCTTGCGCGCACCTTCCGGAGCATCTCTATCACACCGCGGGAATGACCGTGCGCCGTGTCAATCACGATGATGTCCGCCTCGGCCTTCACCAGGGCATCCACCCGCTCGAGCGTGTCGGCCGTTATGCCAACGCCCGCCGCCACCAGCAGCCGCCCCTTGGAGTCCTTGCTCGAAAGGGGGTTGGAGCTGAGCTTCTTGATATCATTGTAGGTCAGTAGCCCCAGCAGCTTCCCGTCCTTGTCCACCACCGGCACCTTCTCAATCTTATGCGCCTGCAGGATGTGCACCGCCTCGCTCAGCTCGGTCTCTATACCCGTGGTAACGATGTTATCCTTGGTCATCACCTCGCTAATGGGCACCTGCATCTCCTTGCAGAAGCGGAGGTCGCGGTTGGTCACGATGCCGATGAGCTTGTGGTCCTTATCCACCACCGGGATACCCCCGATCTTGTACTGCTTCATCATCCCCATGGCCTCGCCCACGGTCTGGTCCGGGGCGATGGTTACCGGGTCGTATATCATCCCGTTCTCCGCCCGCTTCACCTGGCGCACCTCGTTGGCCTGCGCCTCAATCGACATGCTCTTGTGGATCACCCCGATTCCCCCCTCGCGGGCCAGGGCGATGGCCATCGCCGACTCGGTTACGGTGTCCATCGCCGCGCTAAGCACCGGCAATTCTATGGCTATCTTCTCGGTAAGCTGGGTACGTAGGCTGACATCACGGGGCAAAACCTCTGAATACGAAGGTACTAGTAGTACATCATCGAAGGTTAGACCCTCGGAAATCACCTTTTCATCTATAAATGACATGGGCTATATCCTTTTCAATTTCAAGCGCAAAGGTAGAACTTTTCGAGTAAAATCCACAAACCCAAGCGCATTCCGCCATCCCTGGGGGGCTCTATCCATTCACCCCAGCCTGGGGTAAGCCCAGCCACACCATCTCGCCACGGCAGTGCGCACGCATAGGGGGCGTATTCCGCTCCGCCATCCGGCACCTATCCGCCCCGTATTCCCGCGGCTAAGCCCAATTCTGTCTACTAGCGGCGGGCAATACGCCCTCGATGCTATGCCTAGTGCAGCACGAAGTTCTCGCCCAGGTACACCCGTCGCACCTCCGGGTCGGCGGTCAGCTCCTCGGCCGTCCCAGCCTTGAGGATATCGCCCTCGTAGAGCAGGTAGGCCCGTTCGGTGATGCTGAGCGTCTCATGCACGTTGTGGTCCGTGATCAGGATGCCGATATTGCGGTCCTTCAGGTGCGCCACTACGTCCTGGATTTCGCCCACGGCGATGGGGTCTACCCCGGCGAAGGGTTCGTCAAGGAGAATGAACTTCGGGTCGAGGGCCAGCGCGCGCGCGATCTCCGTCCTGCGGCGCTCCCCCCCGCTCAGCTGGATGCCCAGGCTCTTGCGGATCTTCTGCAGGTTGAACTCCCGGATGAGGGTCTCGACCTTCTCCCGCTGGTAGTCCCGCGGCTTGTCCGTCATCTGCAGCACCGACAGGATGTTGTCCTCCACGCTCAGCTTGCGGAATACGCTCGCCTCCTGCGCCAGATAGCCTATGCCCTTCTGCGCCCGGCGGTACACCGGTTCGCGGGTGATCTCCCTATCATCCAGGAATATCTTCCCGGCATTCGGCACGATCAGCCCCACGATCATGTAGAAGGTGGTCGTCTTCCCCGCGCCATTCGGGCCGAGCAGCCCCACGATCTCGCCCTGCCGCACCTCCACGCTCACGCCCTTGACGACCGTCCGCGTCTTGTAGCGCTTGATCAGCCCCTCGGTATAGAGGCGCATCTGCTGCCCCGATTGTTGCTCTTCCATAGCCTGCTATTACGGTTTTCGTTGGGCAAAGATAGGAAATATAACGGGATGAGAACGCAGGCCCTAGCCGCCGCCGCTGCTCCCCCCGCCCCCCGTCAGCAGGCCCAAGCCGCTCCCGGCCAGCAGATGTAGCCCACCCCGCGGGCCGATCTCCCCCATCGCAAACCCATCTGCCCTTGGCTGCGTGCGGCCCGTAGGGGGAGCGGTGGGCGGCGTATCATGCTTCGGGATGTAGACGTATTCGCTAGCCCAGCGGGACTTACCTGTGGCATCGATGGTGTAGTAGAGGTG
>PDWI01009180.1_pt1 | contig 11428 bp, 5 predicted proteins | sample 1430891 | NCBI WGS metagenome assembly PDWI01 (sample SAMN01162508, study PRJNA174530) | Oral metagenome, whole genome shotgun sequencing project. | biome: Marine environment; feature: Marine mammal; material: Swab sample of the gingival sulcus; isolation source: swab sample of gingival sulcus... | reverse complement strand
TCTTTTAGAATTACTGATACAATCGACAGACAGCGACAAAATAGAAATAACCAACCAACTTGCCGAAAAAATTCTACAAGAAAACATTGCGGTTTACGACAAAGGAGGCGAACAACATTACGACATTATTTCGGCGTTTATCAAATCGGTTAGAGGCTCAGACCCCGATGCAGCGGTTTATTGGCTTGCTCGTATGCTTGATGGAGGCGAGAAACCCGAGTTTATCGCCAGACGCTTAATTATTTTAGCTGCCGAAGACATAGGTTTAGCCAATCCTAATGCCATTGGTATAGCCAATGCTTGCTTTGATGCCGTTCATAAAATCGGTATGCCCGAAGCCCGAATTGTACTTTCGGAGTGCAGTATTTATTTATCGGTTTCGGCAAAAAGCAACTCGGCTTATGCTGCCATTAATCAAGCCATGGAATATGTCAGAAAAAATCCGCAAGCATCGGTTCCTCTTCATTTACGAAACGCTCCAACCAAATTAATGAAAGATTTGGGTTACGGTAAAGATTACAAATATGCTCACTCCTACCCCGGCAATTTTGTATTGCAAAATTATCTGCCCGACAGTTTAAAAAATCAACGATTTTACATTCCCGGAAACAATATAACCGAGCAAAAAATCAATGACAGGCAAAATAAATTGTGGGGGAAAAATAAATAAGTTTATATCCCGATAGCCATCGGGAAAAAGTTTATAAAGTTCATAAAGTCCGAAGTAGGTTTTAGCTGTTGACAATGAACAATTAACCGCAAAGAACACAAAGAATCCTTAGCGTGCTTAGCGAAAAATCTTAGCGAACTTAGCGGTTAAAAAATTGAAAATTGAGAAATTGTAATTGAAAATGGCTGTTGCACTTTTAACTTTACTCCCGATGGTTATCAGGATTATGAGCTTATTTGGCGTTTTTTTGCAGAAACTAACGAATTAAAGTAACCAAACCTCGTTTGGTGTGCTTAACTCCCGACAAATCTTTATACGTTGCAATCCACGAATATACGCCCGGTTCACACAATTTATCGGTGGCATAAAAGCCATGACTGTATGTGCCGTCCCACGAACCTTCGCCACAAGTATTGCAATCAATGTTATTATAAAACGTTTCAGTTTTATAAACAATATTTCCCCAGCGGTCGTAAACGAAAAATTCAAAAGAATCCGTTTCTATACCGTTGGCACAAAAGCGAAAACAATCATTAACACCGTCATTGTTGGGGGTAAATGCATTGGCTGTATATGAAGAATAATCGTCATACACAATAACAGTTCTCGTTGTAGAATCTAAACAACCGTGAATATTTTCAGCAATCATTTTCACATTGTAATAACCAACTGCATCGTATTTATGCCAAGGGTTGATATGACTATAAGTAGTAGAGTCGCCATCGCCGTAAAACCAGTAAATACTATCGGCATCTATCGAAGTATTAAAAAACTGAACCAATGGTTTTAAAATGGACACAGAACCCGGACTAACATAAAAATCAGCTATGGGTTTTGGATTAACGGTTACTAAATTTTCTTTAATCTTGGTTGCAGTACACCCAAAAGCAGAAGTTACCGTTAAAGAAACATCATATACACCAGCCTCATTGTAAGCATGTGTAGGCTTTTTATCGTACGAAACAGTACCATCGCCAAACTGCCAATAATAAGATTGTCCCAAGTCTTCGGAAAATTCAGTAAATTGAAAAACTCCCAACGGGCAATTTTCACTTTTATTTACGGAAAAAGAAATTTTAGGCTCAGGCATAACCGTAACATCAAAACTAAACGTTTTTGTAGGAGTTTCACAAGCATCACTGATTCTAAACGTATAAGATTTTGATTCTTCGGGATACAAAACAAATAAAGGAGGAAAAACATCTCCGGTTATTGCATTTTGAATTTGATAAGGTCCGCCGTTACCTCCACTGATACTAACTTCAACAACAATGCTATCGCCTTTACAAATACTATCCGCACTTACAGATACGGCATCTAAACTTAATTCGGGATATACAAAAACCGTGGGAGTTAAAGTGTCCGATGTACAATTTTTTCTGTCCACGGCATAAAATTGATAACTTGTGGTTTCTACCGGATTAACCACCCAAGTATTTGAAAACAAAGTATCATTGTTGGAAGTATTTATCCAATAATACCAATAAGGACCTTCGCCACCGGTAACTTCGGAATTTAAAGTTGTTTGACCTCCAATACAAATTTGCTTATCAGACACAGGTGTAGTATATAAGGCAGGAGGACTTTTAATGCTAAAAGGCACTTGAACAACACAACCGACAAAATCGGTTACCGTCATTACAAAACTACCGGCGTGATAAAACATGGTATCATTGGTTTCGCCATTGGGCCAAGCGTACGTATATTCTTCTCCTACCGGAACAAAATTAGCAGGAACACCACCCGAAACATCAACCCAAGCCATACCGTCATTAGAATTAAAACAGGTTGCATCTGATGTCATAATATCAACAATCATTGTATCGGGTTCGGCAATATTAATTACTGTATCGAACTGACAAGCGTAAGCATCGGTTACCGTAAATGTATAATTTCCCGCTCCAATATTATTAATGGCAGAAGTTGATGCCCCATTACTCCAAACATAAGAATAAGGACCGGTATTGTTTTGAAATGAAATTGAAATGCTTGCCGTATTGGTTGAATGACAAGAAACAGGGGTAATATCCAAATTAATTTGTGAACCGAGATACGGCAATTCGGCAAAAGAAATAGCATCGACATATTGACTTCCGTTTGCATCTGTAACGGTAACGGAATAAGTGCCGGGCAAAACATTTTCTAAATTTTGAGTGTTAGCACCGTTACTCCACTGAAACGTGTAAGGAGCTGTTCCGGTTTCGATACTTAATTGAACACTTCCGGTTGCACCAAAACAAACATCATTGGCATATAGAAAAATACCGCTAGTATTCTGTGCAAACGAAAAACTTATTCCTCCTATATTTAAAACAAATATGAAAGATAATAGTATTTTTAATTTTCGGTTAGATAACATACATAAAACTTTACCTACAAAAGTACAAAGTTGTAAAAAATACTTAAAAATCAAAGGATTTTTTCAATTTAAAATTAATTCTTTCAAACGCCTTTTATCTCACAACTTGTATTACTCCGTCGTACTCATGCCAAGCACCCAATTTATCTTTAAACTTAGTGTACCAAGAATATACTCCAACCATAAAAGTATTTTTACCTTTATTTTGTTTTCCGTGGTACTTTCCGTCCCAAGCTCCTACGGAACAAGCATCACAAGGAACACTTGAGTTGTAAACATCGGTTTCAAACACAATTTCACCCCAACGGTCGTACACGGCAAAATAGAAATTATCTTCATCAATTGCATTTCCACAGACTCTAAAACAATCGTTTACACCATCTCCATTGGGAGAAAAAGCCGTTGGAGCCCAAAATGTAGCCTCATCTAACACTCGAACGGTCTTATAAGCAGTATCACTGCAAGCATATTCGTTTTCGCCGACAAGCATAACGCTATACACTCCTTTTTCAAAGTAAAAATGAATAATATTTTCTGTTTTAGAGGTAGCCGATTCTCCATCTCCAAAGAACCAATATAAATTGTCTGTATTTTCAGAAACAGAAGTAAATTGAATTTGAGGATTGATAATGCTTACTTCCTCAGGTGTTGCATAAAAATCAACCATAGGTTGAGGAAATACCTCTATCATATTCGGAATGGTTTGTTTGTTTTTACACCCATTTTTATCTTTAACCACTAAACTTACAGAATAAAGTCCCGAATTTTGATAAACATGTGTCGGAGATTGCGATTCTCCAAACTCATTATCACCATACGCCCAAAGGTAAGTATTTCCATTGTTCTGATGTATTTCATTAAACACAACACTCAACGGAGGACAACCGGAATATTTATCGGCGACAAATATATTTTCGGGAATAGGCCAAACGGGTATATATATAGATTCCGTTACGGCAGGAGTTTCACAATCATCGGTAAGTGTTATCGAAATGGTTTCCGAATGTTCAAGTTCTAAAGTCAACGGAGAAGTAATAGTATCTCCGTTTTGAAGTTGTAATGTATAAGGACCTCCGTTACCTCCTTCGACATCAATAAATAAACGCACAGGCTGATTGGGACAAACCGTATCATTATCTAAACTTAAAGCGGTTATTTGCAATTCGGGATATACTTTTACGGTAAAATCTTTATAAGCTTCACAACCATTGGCATCGGTTACCGTTAAACTATAATCGGTATTAAGATTGGGAGAAACGGTAAAACTTGCTCCAAATCCGGTGGTATTATCACTACCTACCCACGAATAATTATAAGGAGCTGTACCACCGACAACCATCACTTCGAGCGTAGCACTACCGCCTATACAAATGGGAGAAATTTCATCGGATAATATCTGCATAACTTCGGGAGCAGATACATAAACGGCACTTTCTTTACGACAATGATTGGCATCTTCAACGGTAACATAATAAGTACCTTGTTCAACAAGGATAGAATCGTTTTGAGTTCCGTTGTTCCAAATGTATGAATAAGGCGGAACTCCTCCTGCTGCTTCTACCCAAGCTAAACCATCAGCAACTCCCGAACACGAAGCCGGTACAGTATAAGTATTAATTGCGACTTCAGTTGGTTCTGTAATTGTAAAATTCACATCAGCCGAACAACCAATTTGGTCAACCACCGTAACTTGGTAATTTCCAGCACAAATATTTTCTAAAATTCGATTGTCAGAATCCCAAGAGAAATCGAAAGGCGGTAAACCTCCGGTAATATTTAATTCGGCACGTCCGTCGCAAGTACCAAAGCAAGAATTATCTTGAGTTTGCAAATCAAGAACAATGGCTTGACTAACGGTTATATTTGCACTCATGGTTACAGACTGACAATTGTTGGCATCAATCACATAAACACTATAATTTGTAGTTTGAGTAGGCGTTAAGGTCATTGAAGAAGCTCCTTGTGCATACGCTCCTCCGGTACTCCAATAATAAGTATATGGCTGAACTCCACCCAAAGCATTTACTGCTAAATCAACAGACAGTCCTTCACAAAGTTGAGCATCATTATTAAAAGTAATATTAAGTTTGTCGGGTTGTGTAATAACAAATGTTTCGGAAATAGAACATCCGGTAGCATCTGTAACAACTACGGTATAAGCACCCGCTTCAAGATTTGTTAAAGAAGATTGGGTTTCGTTATTAGACCAAAGATAAGTATAAGGGGCAGTACCTCCGGTAACGGTTATTTGAGCAGAACCATCATTTCCACCAAAGCAACTAACATTGGTAAAATTTGTAGAATAATCCATATCGTAAAACAGAACCTGAATGGTATCGGAAACCTCACAATCCGGCAATAAATTATATTCGTGCCAAACAAAAGTATAATTACCCACAGCATCAACATGCACGGAAGTTAAACTTGCATTAACATTGTCAAATGTTGCTGTTCCCGGACCTGAAGCCGCCTCCCAATGTCCTGTATTTCCTGCAACCATATTGGCATTAAGCTCAACCTCTTGACTACAAGATACAAGGTCATCTCCCAAATCAATCACAGGGGTTTCATCGACCAAAACCGTAGTGCTAACCGTTATTGTTTGACAAGGGAATGTCCACTCTAACTCATAAGTGGTTGTAACCGCAGGATATACGGTTGTTGTATAGCCCGTAGTACTATCCTCTAACCAAAGCCAATCAACCAAAGCCAAATCAACACCGGGCGGCAAATTTAAAGTTAGAGTAACCGCCTCACCGGGCGTACATATTGGACCTGTATTGGTAATGGTAGGAGTCCACTCCAATTCATCGATTATTTCAATTTTAAGGATTGATGAAGATAAATCACAGGGACAACCACTGGAAAACGAAAACAATATTGTTTCATTTCCTTCTGCAATGCCATCGGCAAAAGCTTCAATAAAAAGCGTATCCGACATGTGTCCCGCCTGTATATAAAAAGTATCGGGCAATGCAGTATAATCAACACCGGGCGTTGCCGTTCCTCCTATTCCCAAAGGAATAGCTACCGAATCGTTTATATTATCCGGATCAAGTTTTGAAAAAATAACAGAGGTTATACAACCTTCGTTTAAAACATCGGCAGTATTCCAAGGATTAAAAGCAGAAGCAACATAAGAAACTCCTGACGAAAAAGAAGAAGCTTTAAAAAACACGCCGGAATCATAACCTCCATCTTGGGCATCTCCAATGGCAAGTTTAATGTGATAGGTTTCGCAGGCTTGAACCATTGCCATAGCTGTCAAAGGAATGCTAGCACCATCATATTGGATATCACCATTATAAGCATATCCTTCTCCTCCATCTCCGATAGTCGAGCCAACGTAATAACCCGAAGGAGCAAGTCCCGAATTAAATAAATTACTAATGGTTACCGGTTGTCCGTTTGGCAACTTTGCAATATTGATAGCGTTGTTTGAGTATGGACCGTTAATACCGGGTCCTGAAAGGAAAAACCCAAATACATCATTGAATGAGCTATTGGCAAATTCAGGAAATTCTTCCGAACCGAAAATGTATTGAAAAACAAGGGTATCGCTTGCAGGAACGAAATCAAACTCTAAAACGGCAGCATCATTAATAGTAAAACCCGGGTTAAGTGCTTCCAAATCAGCGTCTGAAGCCATGTAATTATTATGTCCTGTCGCTACCCCATCATCAGGACCTTCTGCAAGAACTGCTTTTCCGCTGGTTAAAATAACACCCTCATTAAAACCTGAATTTCCAATATTTCCGGAAAAATAACCGATAGCTTCAGAAGCTCCGGTATAAAGAACATTTTCAGCAGTTAAACATCCCGTAATTAATATATCTTCAACCAATTGTTGTGGCGTATAAGTATATACATCAACCGAAATATTTCTTGTCTGAACGACAGGCTCTCTTTTCTCAAAAGCAAACTGTACATTATTACCTGCCATGTCTTGATTAAACCACAGACGAATAATAACGGTTTGTCCGGCAGATACATTGGACTGTTTTACAAGCAAAAAATCTGAAACATCATGAATAAATGTCATATTAATCGGCGTTAGCACTTCGTTTTCTTTGAGATATGCTGCCATTCCGGCAATAACATTATCGGGGAAACGCATATATACCTTAACATCAAAACTTTCAGGCATAGTAAAACCCAAATAATAGTTTTGATTAAAATACGCTCGCTTCATGCCTTCAATCGGTGTTAATTCAACATTCGATTGAGGATTTAATACAAACGGTAAAAGCTCAACATTATCCGAAAGATTAATCGGTGTAAAATTATTTGGATTGGTTGACAAATCAAGCTCTTGCGATAAAGCAAAATTCAAAACACCCAATATAAAGACAAAGGCTAGTAGTATTTTTTTCATAAGACAAAACTTTAACTCACATTAATTAAAAGGAAGACGTAAAAACCACCCTTAAAGTTGCCTGTTTTTTTTCATTAGAAAAGCAATAACTCAATATATTTTTTAATAACGATTAAAACAACAAGCAAACAAATATAATCCATTTATTTTCTCCAAAATTGTGGAGAGAAAAGTATGATAACGGTAAACAATTCCAAACGTCCGATTAACATCAAAAATGACAGAAAATACTTACCGGCAGGATGAATAAATGCAAAGTTATCGGCAGGCCCAACCTTACCAATTCCTGGACCAATATTTCCAATGGAAGCAGCCACAGCACCAAGTGCCGTATCAAGATCCAATCCCATCAACGACATAATAAATACCGAAGTAAAGTAAATGATGAGATAAAACATTACAAATGCCAATATATTGGTAATTATTTGCGGCGGAACTGCTTGGTTATTATACCTTACCGGAATAACAGCATTGGGATGTATCAAACGTCTCAACTCTAACAAGGCATTTTTAAACAGCAATTGAATACGCACTACTTTAATTCCTCCTCCGGTTGAGCCGGCAGAACCACCGATAAACATCAACATAAACAGTAAAATCCACAACGATGAAGGTTGCCACTGTAAATAATCGGTGGTAGCAAATCCGGTGGTTGTTACAATTGAAACCACTTGAAACAATGCATCTCTAAATGCTTTTTCCACACCCAAATTATTTCTAAAAATTAAGCCGAGAGCAATCAATACCGTTGCAATTAAAACAATTCCCGTGTAATGTCTGAATTCGGAATTTTTAAACATTTTCTTCGGTTTTCCGGTGATGGCAAAATAAGACAAAGAGAAATTTACCCCTGCCATAAACATAAAAAAGATAATTACGTATTGAATAAAAGGCGAAGAATAATAAGCAACACTGGCTTGTTTGGTAGAATATCCTCCGGTTGCCATAGTGGTTAAAGAGTGATTGATTGCATCAAACAAATTCATTCCGCCCAATTTCAGCAAAAGGGTTTCTACGGCAGTAAAACCAAGATAAATAAACCAAAGTTTTTGTGCAGTGTATTTAATTTTCGGATGAAGTTTATCGGTAGTAGGTCCGGGTACTTCGGCGGCAAACATTTGCATTCCCCCCACTTTAATTAAAGGTAAAATAGCAATAGACAGCACTATAATACCCATACCGCCAATCCATTGTGTTAAACTACGCCAAAACAACACACCATGCGGCAAAGCTTCAATATCATTTAAAATTGATGCACCTGTTGTAGAAAACCCCGACATGGTTTCAAAAAAAGCATCTGTGAAACTCGGAATAGCACCGGATAAAATAAAAGGCAGTGTCCCAAAAATTGACAATACAATCCAACCGAAACCCACAATAACATAAGACTCTCTTTTTCCAACACTTCTACTCGCTTTTTTATTTAGAAAAAACATTAATAACCCTGCAACAAAGGTTATTCCCGAAGAAAAGAATATTGGAATGATATCTGCATCTTGATAATAGTAAGAAAACGGCAAGCCAAAAAGCATAAAGACACTTTCAATAATCAGCAATATACCTAAAACCAATCCTATAACCCGAAAATTCATATCACTATTTTTGGGGCAAAATTAACTTTTTTCAAAGGACTTTAAAATTTTCTCAAAAAAAGATTTGCGAGGAATAAAAATATGATTACTTTTGCCTCACTTTTAAACAAAAGCAGCGGGGTATAGCGTAGTCCGGTTAGCGCGCCTGGTTTGGGACCAGGAGGTCGCAGGTTCGAATCCTGCTACCCCGACAAAAGAAGACTAAAATTTTCAAAATCAACCTTTTAAAAAAGAGGCTTTCCTTTTCGGGAAAGTCTTTTTTTTAAACAAAGCATTACATATAAAAAAGCATCAATTAACAAATTGTAAAAAACATTTAATAAAAAGCGAGAAAGTTTTGCAAAATATATGTATATTTGTTACCTGGACTTAGTTTTGTAGTTTGCAAACTAAAATTTTATTAATTATTAATTAAAAACATCAACTAATGCGAAACAGAAAATTACAATTGACAACATTGTTTTTGTTAGCCATAGGCTTAGGGAGTTTACATGCTCAAAGCGTATTTGTAAACAAATACAATGGAGAGCCGGAAGGTTATGCTTTAAACAAAATACAAAAGATGTATTTTGAAAATGGGAAAGTAATGGTAAAAGAAACAAACAACAACATAAATGAATATATGTTGAGTGATGTTAGTAAATTAACGTTTACAGTAGAAACTTTAGGCATAGAAGATGAAAATCACATGGCTCATTTACTATCTTTACACCCCAACCCGGTAAGCAATACATTAACCATTAATTTGGCAAATGTAAAAGATGGACAGATCAATATTTTTAATACTGAAGGTAAATTAATGATGAGTCAAGAAGTAAGCAGTCAATCAACTGTAAAGCTAGACGTAACTCACTTACCTAAAGGTGTGTATTTCTGTCGTTACGGCAATGACACTAAAGTAGAGACAATAAAACTTATTAAACAATAAGCATTAATTTAACCATTAAAAAATAGGAGAATAAAATAATGATACGAAATATATTTTTAGCAGTTACTTTTATTACTTTTGCCATAACAGGACTTAATGCACAAGATAACGACACCTTATACATAATGAAATCAGGTAATGTAGTGTCTAAATATAATGTAAACACACAAATAGACAGCGTTATTTTCTACCACCCACAAACAGAAAATAATGACACTATGTACATTATGAAAGAGGGTAATGTAGTGAATAAATATCACGCAAACAATCAAGTAGATAGTATTATTTTCTACAAACCTCAAATTAATGAAAACACATTTGTTGACGAAAGAGACGGCAATGTATATCACTATGTAGAAATTGGTAATCAAACATGGATGTCTGAGAACTTAAGATATTTACCCTCGGTATCCCCATCCACGAACAGTTCTCCCACCATACCTTTTTTCTTTGTATATGGTTATGAAGGCGAGGATGTTGAAGAAGCTATGGCTACCGAAAATTATCAAGAATACGGAGCGTTGTACAATTGGGTTGCAGCTACTGGAGGCAATAACAGTTCAGCTAACCCAAGTGGGCTACAAGGTGTTTGTCCCGCAGGTTGGCATTTACCCAGTAATCCGGAATGGGACGAATTAATAAACTTTGTCGGTGGCGGTTTAGACGAAGCCGGAGGAAAATTGAAAGAAACAGGAACGACACATTGGCATGCTCCTAATACCGGAGCAACCGATGAATTTGGTTTTAAAGCTCTTCCGGCCGGACAGAAATTTTTCTTTGGAAACTTTGGAGACCTTGGAGACTTTGCTTACTTTTGGTCTGCCTCAGTTCCTGATGGAAACAATGCAGACGGTTGGGTTACTTTCTTATGGCATGACAAAGCTAAAATATCGGCAAACTACTATACAAAAGCATTGGGCTTTTCTGTACGTTGTGTAAAAGACTAAAAAGACTATAATTTTTTCAAAATAAAAAAACTGTCCTCATGGGCAGTTTTTTTTATGCAATATTTCCTTTACAGGTAATTATACGACAGTCAAACAATTAAAACGCCACCACCTATTGTTATAAAACTCTTATTTTAAGAATTTTTGCATCTTGTTTAAAATCTGATTTTTTTAATGTAATTACATCACCTGTTATGTCTAACTCTCCGATAAAATCTTTTTTATCTAATATAAATTGAGCATTTATATTTTTTGTTTCAATGACGTACATTCCACTCACATAAGTGTACCACAAATCATAGTCAGGATAAATTTTAATAAAATCATTCATTGTAGAACCTATTCCTATTCCTTCAGGCGTTTTAACAAGTGACGAAGTTACAATAATTTCATCTATATTCTTTGTGTATTGTTCTGTATTAAAATCATATTTCAGTTTTAATTGCATTATTTCCTCACCCTCTTTTTTGACGATGTAAACGGTTTCTTTAAACTCACCTTCTTCTGTCATTCGTATTTGAACCTCCTCATTAATTTCATAATTATCAGAACTTTCA
>PDWI01009179.1_pt1 | contig 11428 bp, 8 predicted proteins | sample 1430891 | NCBI WGS metagenome assembly PDWI01 (sample SAMN01162508, study PRJNA174530) | Oral metagenome, whole genome shotgun sequencing project. | biome: Marine environment; feature: Marine mammal; material: Swab sample of the gingival sulcus; isolation source: swab sample of gingival sulcus... | reverse complement strand
CTGGGCGGCGAGCAATCCGGCCACGTCATCCTCAGCGAGTTCGCCAACACCGGCGACGGCACCCTCACCGGCCTGCACCTGGCGGCCCGCATGGTCAGCACCGGGAAAACCCTGCAAGAACTAGCCTCGGTGTTGCAGCCGTTGCCGCAGGTGACCGTCAACGTCAGCGGGGTCGACAAGCTACGCGCGGGCATCGACACCGAGGTGCAGCGGGCGGTCTCTGCGGTGGCCCAGGAGTTGGGCGACGACGGCCGCGTCGTGCTGCGCCCGTCTGGCACCGAGCCGCTGGTGCGGGTAATGGTTGAGGCCCCGACCCAGAATCAGGCCCAAGTGCTGGCCGATCAACTGTCGGAGAAGGTGCGGGAACGCCTGGCGCTCTAGATCTTGCGGATCGAGATCTCCGCGATGGTGTGATCCTCGCCTTTTCGCAGGATCGCGGTGGCGCGCTCCCGGGTGGGTAGAATGTTTTGCCGCAGATTCGGGCCGTTGATCTCTTCCCACACCTGGCCAGCGAAGACTTTAGCTTCCTGCCGGCTGAGGTTAGTGAAGCGCTGGAAGAAACTGTCAGGCTCGTGGAAGGCTGCTTCCCACAGGGCCATGAACCGGGTGGTGAACCACTGCTTGATGTCGGCCTCGGCGGCATCGACGTAGACGGTGAAATCGAAGAAGTCACTAACCGCGAGCCCGGCGCGGCCGTCGGCCTCGACCCGGGCTGGCTGCAACACGTTCAGGCCCTCGATGATGAGGATGTCCGGTTCCGTGACGACGATTTGTTCGCCGGGCACGATGTCGTAGATGTGGTGGCTATACACCGGAGCCTGCACCGACTGCGCGCCAGACTTTACCTGCATCACGAACTTCAGCAGCTGCCGCCGATCGTAGGACTCGGGGAAGCCCTTGCGTTCCAGCAGGCCCTTTGCCGCCAGCGTCTCATTGGGGTAGAGGAAGCCATCGGTGGTGACCAACTCCACCTTCGGCCTGCCGGGGGCGCGGCGCAGTAGCTCGCGCAGCAGCCGGGAAGTGGTGGATTTACCTACAGCAACCGAACCTGCCACGCCAATCACAAACGGGGTGCGCTCGGCTGCCACGCCGAGAAACGCGTTGCTGCGATCGTAGAGGCGGCCGGTCTGCTCGCGGTACAGGTGGATCAGCTGGGTCAGCGGACGATATACCTGCTCGACCTCGGTCAGGGAGGTGGGCTCGCCGAAACCGCGGGAACGCACCAGCGTTTCGTGGTCGAGCTCGATCTCGGTGTCGTGGGCTTTGGCCGCCCAGGCGTCACGATGCAGCGTGATGTAGGGACTGGCCACGCACTCCTCCTAATGGGTCGATAGTCATGCTAGCCGCAAGCCGAATCCCTGGTCGCGGCTGGGTGGGAGAACCGCCCGAGCGTTGGCGCTGCTCACGCCCTCGGTACGTCGCGTTCGATCTCAGCCAGCCAGGTAGCGGCAGTCACATCCGATGGCATCCGCCAGTCGCCCCTGGGCGACAGCGTGCCGCCCGCAACCACCTTCGGGCCATTGGGCAGGGTGCTGCGCTTGTACTGCTGGACGGCGAAACGTTTCACAAATACTTGCAGCCACTTGCGGATGGTAGCCAGATCGTAGGCGTGCCGGTCGCCCTCCGGCAGGCCCGGCGGCCAGGTGCCGCTGTCGAGCTGGCTCCAGGCGTGCTCGGCGAGGAACGCGATCCGGCTCGGCCGCATGCCCAGCCGCAGCACGTGGTAAAGCGTGAAGTCCTGCAGCTCGTACGGCCCGATCACTGCCTGGGTGGATTGTGGGGTCTCACCCTCGGCAACCGGCACCAGCTCCGGCGAAATCTCGGTCGCCAGGATGGATTCCAGGATCTCGTTGACGCCGCCATCGAACTGGCCGCTGGCGATCACCCACCGGATCAGGTGCTGGATCAGGGTCTTGGGCACCCCAGCGTTCACGCCGTAGTGGCTGATGTGGTCGCCCACCCCGTAGGTGCACCAGCCCAGTGCCAGCTCGGACAGGTCGCCGGTGCCCACCACCAGGCCGCCGTTGTGGTTGGCGGCGCGGAACAAGAAGTCGTAGCGCAGCCCCGCCTGAACGTTCTCGAACGTGACGTCGTAGACGGCCTCGCCGTCGGCATACGGATGCCCCAGGTCGGCCAGCATCTGCTTGGCCAGCGGGCGAATATCGACCGTCTCGAACGTCACGCCGAGGGCGCGGCTGAGCAGCTCGGCATTGTTGCGGGTGTGCTCGCTCGTGGCGAAGCCGGGCATCGTGTAGGCCAGGATGCGGGTTCTAGGCAGCCCCAGCCGATCCAGGGCCTTGGCCGCGACGATCAGGGCGTGGGTTGAATCCAGGCCGCCGGAAACCCCGATGCAAATCTTGGGGGTGCGCTGCGGATCGCCGCCGCCGATGGCCAGCAGCCGTCGCTCCAGCCCGGATACCTGAATGTGGTAGCCCTCGTAGCAGTCCAGGGCCAGCTTCTCGGCATCGTTGGGCACAAACGGGAACCGATCAACGGCCCTCTCCAGCCCCAGGTCGCCCGACGGCGGGTCCAGTCGCCAGCTGATGCTGCGCAGCCTGGTGTCGCTGACCGCGATCCGGCAGTCGTCGAAGGAACCCTGCCGCAGCCGCTCCTGGCCGATGGCGACCAGGTCGACATCGGCGATGCTGAGCTGGGCCGTGGCCGGGAAACGAGGGGTCTCAGCCAGCAACTCGCCCCGCTCACAAATGAGCGTCATGCCGTCCCACGACAGATCCGTAGTGGACTCACCGAACATGGCCGCCGCATAGGCGTAAGCAGCCAAGTTGGTGGCCGAGGCCTGGGTGACGAGCTGGCGGCGGTCACGAGCCTTGCCGATGGTGATCGGCGAGGCCGACAGGTTCAGCAGGACGCTGGCGCCGTTGAGCGCGGCATGGTCGCTGGGAGAGATCGGCAACCATAGGTCCTCACAGATCTCGACGTGCACACTCAGTCCCGCGACATCCGCACAGTCGAACCGCAGATCGGTGCCCACCGGAATATCGTCCTGCCCCCAGGCGCTGATGCTCGCAACCGGAACATCGGTACCGGCGGCGAAGTGACGCTTCTCATAGAACTCCCGATAGTTCGCCAGGTAGCTCTTCGGCACCACACCCAGCACCCGGCCGCGCTGGATCACCAGCGCACAGTTGTAAAGCCGGTTGCCCAGCCGCACCGGCGCACCGACGGCCAACAGCGGCCGCAGCTCCTGGCTGCCGATCAGCAGGTCCACCACGGCGGCATCCACCGCGTCCAGCAGCGATTGCTGCATGACGAGATCGTCGATGGCGTAGCCGGAGATGCCAAGCTCGGGGAACACCGCAACCGCGACGGCCCGGTCATGGCACTGCCGGGCCACCTCCAGGATGCGTTCGGCGTTGACGGCGGGCTCGAAATCCGCCACCGGCACGGTGGCGGCGGCGACGCGGGCGAAACCTTGGGCGTAGACGTTACGAAAGTCCATGCCCTGAGCCTAGTGGTGACTGGGCCAGCAGCATGCCAAGCTGGGCATATGACTTCGGTGCTCTGGCTGCGACGCGACCTCAGGCTGCACGACCTACCCGCGCTGCTGGCGGCCGCCGAGGACCCGCTGGTGGTGCCGCTAGTGGTGCTGGCGGCACCGCGGTCAGGCGCGCTGAGCCCGCGTGAGGCCGGGCTGGTGGCGGCGCTGCACGCCGCCCAGGAATCTTACGACGGGGCCATCGTGGTGCGATTCGGCGAGCCCGAACAGGTCGTGCCGGCTGTGGTGGCCGAGGCTGGCGCAACTTCGGTGCACATTTCCGCCGAGCCAGAGCCGGGCGGGGCAGCCCGGGACGAAAGAGTACGCCGGGCACTGAGCGTGCCGCTGATCGAGACCGGCTCGCCCTATGCCGTCACTCCAGGCCGGGTCGTCACCGGCGCGGGCACCGGCTATCGGGTGTTCACCCCATTTTCTAAAGCCTGGCTGGCTCATGGCTGGCGGGCCCCCGCGGAAGTGCCTGCCGGGCTGCGGTTTGTCCCGCTCGAATCTGCGCCGCTGCCCGAGCTGCCAGCCGGAATGGATCTGGCCTGGCCGGGGGAGCGGGCCGCGCAGGAGCGCTGGGATGAGTTCTTGACGGTCATCGACAACTACGACGAGGATCGCGACCGCCCCGATCTAGCTGGCACCTCCCGGCTTGGTGCCGACCTGAGCTTCGGGACGATACATCCGCGCACCCTGCTGGCCGACCTGGCTCCGCTGGCAGGCCAAGGCGTCAAGCGCTTCGTCACCGAGCTGGCCTGGCGGGAGTTCTACGCCGATGTGACGTGGCGTCACCCCACCTCGCTACAAACCGATCTCACCGATTCGCTAGCCGAGCTGCGCTACGACGATCCCGAAACCGATCCGGTGGCCGCCGAACGGCTCGCTGCCTGGCAGCAGGGGCTGACCGGGTATCCGCTGGTTGACGCTGGCATGCGGCAACTCGCGGCTGAAGGCTGGATGCACAACCGGGTGCGCATGGTCACCGCCAGCTTCTTGGCCAAACACCTGCACCTGTACTGGCGGCACGGCGCTGACTTTTTCCTGGACGCGCTGCTGGACGGCGATGTGGCCTCCAATTCGCATGGCTGGCAGTGGGTGGCGGGCACCGGCACCGATGCCGCACCCTATTTCCGGGTGTTCAACCCCATCCTGCAGGGCAAGAAGTTCGATCCCAGTGGCGACTATGTGCGTCGCTGGGTACCCGAACTGTCGCACCTGGCAGGGGCAGCGGCACACGAGCCGTGGCGGCAAGCTGACGGCTATCGGCATGGCTATCCGCGGCCCATAGTGGAGCATTCCCAGGCCCGCGAGGAGGCGTTGCTGCGCTACCGCGAGGCGCGCGAATTAGCCGGTACTTAAATTAATGCGGCATATTTTTCTCCCTCAGGTACGGTTACCGTATGTGCGGAATCGTTGGATACATCGGGCCTCGAGCTGCCGACGAGGTTGTGGTGGCTGGCCTACGCCGGTTGGAATACCGCGGCTACGACTCAGCCGGAGTTGCCGTAGTACATGACGGGGAAGTTACGTGGCGCAAACGCTCCGGCAAGATCGCCCGGCTCGCAGAAACCATGACAGCGGTGCCGCTGCCGAGTTCGGGTCTGGGTATCGGCCATACCCGCTGGGCCACCCACGGCGCTCCCACCGACGCGAACTCCCACCCGCATGTGGTGGGCCGGGTGGCCGTGGTGCACAACGGCATCATCGAAAACCATGAGCAGCTGCGCGAAAATCTTGTTGCCGAAGGGGCCGAGTTCGCCAGCGAAACCGACAGTGAGGTGGCGGCGCATCTGCTGGCGCGGGAGTTGGCCACCGGAGCCACGCTCACCGAGGCGTTCCGCCGGGTGGTGCAGCAATTGGAGGGCGCGTTCACCCTGGTGGCAATCGACTCGAACGACGCCGACCGAGTGGTCGCGGCTAGGCGCAACTCGCCGCTCGTGGTCGGCATCGGTGAGGGCGAAATGTTCCTGGCCTCGGACGTGTCGGCATTCATTGAATACACCCGCGAAGCAATGGAACTGGGCCAAGATCAACTAGTGGAGCTAACCCGCGACGGCGCGGTGGTGACGCAACTAGACGGTGCCCCGGCCGAGACGTCACGGTTCCATGTGGACTGGGATCTAAGCGCAGCCCAAAAGCAGGGCTACGACTGGTTCATGCGCAAGGAGATCTTTGAGCAACCGAAGGCCGTCGCCGACACCCTGCTGGGACGCCTTAACAATCGCGGCGAGATCCAGCTCGACGAGCTGCGGATCAGCCCAGAACTGCTTCGCCGCATCAACAAGATCGTGATCGTGGCCTGCGGCACGGCCTACTACGCCGGGCTGGTCGCCAAGTACGCCATCGAGCACTGGGTGCGGGTGCCATGCGAGGTTGAGGTGGCCAGCGAGTTTCGTTACCGCGACCCCATCGTCGACCCCATGACGTTGGTGGTCACCATTTCGCAGTCCGGCGAGACCGCGGATACCTTGATGGCGATCCGGCACGCCCGCGAGCAGCACGCCAAGGTGGTGGCGATCTGCAACACCAACGGCGCCAGCATCCCCCGCGAATCCGATGCCGTCATCTACACCCATGCCGGCCCGGAGATCGGGGTCGCCTCCACCAAGGGCTTCACCACCCAGCTAGCGGCCTGCTACCTGCTTGGGCTGTACCTGGCGCAGGTGCGCGGCATGAAGTACGGCGACGAGATTGCTGCGATCCTGGCCGAACTGCAGCGGATGCCGGAGTTGATCCAGCAATTGTTGGATCGCCAGCAAAATGTGCTGGAGCTCGCCGTGGAGATGCAGGCCGAGCCATCGGTGCTGTTCTTGGGTCGACACGTCGGCTTCCCGGTCGCCTTGGAAGGCGCACTGAAGCTTAAGGAGCTGGCCTACATTCACGCCGAGGGTTTCCCAGCCGGGGAACTGAAGCACGGCCCGATCGCGCTGATCTCACAAGACCTGCCGGTGTTCGTCGTGGTGCCACCCAAGAGCCGCGACCAGCTACACGACAAGGTGGTTTCCAACATTGCCGAGATCGCGGCCCGGGGAGCCAAGGTGGTGGTGCTAGCCGACGCCGCCGACGAGCAGGCCCGCAAGCATGCCTCGGTGTTCATCGAGCTGCCCACCACGTCCACGTTGCTGCAGCCGCTGGTGGCGATCATCCCGCTGCAGTTGTTCGCCTGCGAGATTGCCACGCTGCGCGGCCACGACGTCGATCAACCACGCAACCTTGCTAAGTCAGTCACGGTCGAATAGTTCGTAGCCATGGCCGGGATCGTTGGCATCGGGATTGATGTGTGCGAGGTGGCGCGCTTCGCCGAGATGGCGCGGCGCAGCCCGGGTGCGGTGGTCAAGCTGCTCAGCGAAGCGGAACGAGAGCTGTCGATCGAGTCCCAGGCCGCCCGGTTCGCCGCCAAGGAGGCCCTGGCCAAGGCGCTGCGAGCCCCGGCAGGGCTGCGGTGGCAAGACGCCGAGGTAGTCACCGACTCTGCTGGAGCACCGCAATTCGAGATCAGCGGCACGGTTCAGGCCAGGGCCAGTGAGCTAGGGATCTCCCAGATTTTGGTGTCGCTGTCCCACGACGGCGGGATCGCAACCGCGATGGTGGTGTGTGAAGCATGATTCCGATAGCTACCTCAGCGGAGATCCGGGCAGCCGAGGCACCGCTGCTTTCGGCCGGGGAACCGCTGATGCAGCGCGCCGCAGACGCCGTGGCGGCCAAGGCCCGCGAACTGGCCAAGGGTGGCCGCATCCTGGCGGTGCTCGGCCCAGGCAACAACGGCGGCGACGGCTGGTTCGCCGCAGCCAAACTGGCTCCCGACCACGAGGTGTGGTGTTGGCCGGTCACCGCAAAGGCTCACCCCGAGGCGCGGCAGGCCGCGCTGGCGGCCGGTGCCCGCGAGGTCGATGCGCTGGCGGCATGGAATGCGCTGACCGACACCGCTTTGGTGATCGACGCCGTGCTAGGCATCAGCGGCCGGGCTGGGCTCGACGGCCCCGTTGCCGTCTTCGCCGCGGCCTGCGCCGACCTGGGCGTCCCGGTGCTTTCCGTCGATCTGCCCAGTGGCCTGGCGGCGGACGCTGGCGAGGTCGCGCCGTCATTCGTGGCGACGGCGACGGTGACGTTCGGTGCGCTGAAACCCTGCCATGCCCTAGCGCCAGCCAGGCAGCGGTGCGGCGAGATCAAGTGTCGTCGGCTAGGGATCGAGGTCGACCAGCCGCAGACCTGGCAAGCCGAAGCCGCCGACGTAGTTCGACACTGGCCGGTGCCTAAGCCCATGAGCGATAAGTATTCCCGCGGGGTGGTAGGGCTGGATGTCGGTTCGGCCACTTATCCGGGGGCGGCGCTGTTGAGCTGCGCGGGCGCGCTCTACACCGGGGTCGGCATGGTGCGCTACCTCGGTGACGCCCCTGCTGAACTGGTGCTGGGCAGCTTTCCCAGCGTGGTGCTCGCCGATGGCCAGGTGCAGGCGCTGGTGATCGGTTCGGGGTGGGCAGAACGCTTGGATGCGCAGGCCCGGTTGGCGGTGGCAGCTGCCCGCAACATTCCCTTGATCGTCGATGCCGATGCGCTGCGGCTCCTGCCCGCCGTCCTGCCCGCCAACTCGCTGCTGACCCCGCACGTAGGTGAGCTGGCGCGGCTGCTGGAGCTGAGCCGCGAAGAGGTGACGGCGGAGCCGATCGCGGCGGCGCGCCAGGCGGCAGCCCAATATGAGGCGACCGTGCTACTCAAGGGCCCCACGCAGGTGGTGGCCACCCCGTCGGGGCGGGCTACCGTTTGCATCCCGGGACCTGCGTGGACTGCGCAGGCCGGTTCCGGCGACACCCTGGCGGGCAGTTGCGGCGCGTTGCTGGCAGCCGGACTGACGGCCGAAACCGCGGCAGTGTTGGCCGCCAGCGCCCAGGCATTGACTGCCAGGCGGCAGCCAGGGCCGTACCCGCCGGATCAGTTGGCGCGATTCCTGCCAGCAATGTTGGCTGAGCTGGTTGCGAACTAGAATCGAAAACATGGATTGGCGTGCATGGTTTGGGCAGCAGACCGCTTCGGAAAAGCAGGACAGGTGTTCGTGTGTTCTATCCGGTGGCGGCTCACGGGCTAGTTTCCAGCTCGGGGCGTTGGAATATCTGTACCAGCGCGATGAGCAATTCGCTCCGGATACCTTCGTCGGAGCCTCAGCGGGAGCGATTCTTGCCGCGGCGTTAGCGCAGGCCGCTGATCGAGACGGCCAGTACGCCACGCTAGCCAAGTTGACGCAACTATGGTCGGCGTTGCGAGACGTTGAGGAGATGTTCATCCCGCGCCCCTGGCTGGCGCAGCTGCAAAGTGGTGGCCCAGCCTGGCTAGAACTGATGAATAACGGGAGCGACGGTGGCGCCAGCAAGTCGCCGCTGAAGCTGCCATTCACTAAGAGCGATGAGCCAGCGAAACCGGCCCCGCCGCCGTCGACTGATCCGCTCACCCAGGCGCTTACCCCGGATGAGGAGTTTCATAGCGACTGGTCGCTGGAACTGCTGGGGCAATTGGCCGGAAACCTCGGAATGCTGGCCCGCATCGGCCCCGACCTGGCTGCCATCCGGCAAGGCATGACTTCGGCTCGTTCCCTGTATCGGCAGGGGCCGTTCCTCAACCGGCTGCTGGATCTGGAAATGTTCGATGCGGCCAGGATCGCCGAGGCGAACACCACGCTGCGGCTCGCGATGGTGGCGTTGGAATCCGGGGAGCTGCGGTACATGCGCCAAGACGGTGCCCTTACCGATCGCTACGACCAACTAGTCGAGGAGGGGCCCTACGACCTCGCGCACGGCGTCCTGGCGAGTTGTGCGATTCCTGGGGTGTTTCAGTCGGTTCAGGTCGGCGACCAAACCTATGTTGACGGTGGAGCGCGCGAAAACATTCCGGCCGAGATGGCCATCGAGCACCTCGGCTCAACGCTCACGTATGTGATCAGCTCACAAAGTATCGGCGTGCCCCGCCGGGAGTCCATGCAGGACGCGGATGTTTTCAGCGTGGTGATGCGCTCCACCGAAATCCTGATGGACGAGGCGGCTCGTGACGAACTCGCCTATGCCGTCTCAGCCGGGGCGAAGGTGTGTTACCCCGAGCTAGATGTTCACGACGCGATGATTGTGGACCCGGCCAAGATCCGCATAAACATGGATTATGGGTGGCTGCGGGCCGCCGAAATGCATCTTGGTTTAGCCGAAGACGCCGTCGAACGTCACCGCGACATCATCTCGACCCGAATGACCTGTTTGCAGCTGGAGGGGCAGTGGCGGCAGGAACCGGAGTCGGTCGAGGTATTAGCTGCACTGCGTGAGGCCAAGCTGAAGCTGCGGGATCTGGTAGCGGGCGCGGATGCCAGCGTGCTGCCGTCGGGGGCGGCTCATTGGTGGCATCAGTTCGAGCGAGAGAGCGAGGAACCGGTCTCGCCGCCATGGTTGGCTGACGACTAGCCGCGAAGGGCGTCAACCCGCATCAGGCCTGCTCATTTCCCGGCTACGTTGCGGGACGGGCTGCGTCGTTGTGGTTTCGGTTGCATCGTCGGATGGCTTCTCGATAGTGATCGAGCAGTTCGCCGACCACGATTGGCCAAGTTCGGTTCTGGGTTGAGGCGTGGGCTGCGCGCCCTGCCTGCTGGCGCTGGTTGTCATCTATAGCTAACTCGTGGACGAACCCGTGGAGTTCCTTCAGGTCGCCGGGCTGATAGAGCCAGCCGCTGTTGCCATGATCGACGAGGTCTATTGGCCCGCCGCGGCGAGGCGCAACGATGGGCAGGCCGGAGGCTTTCGCCTCCTGGATCGCCTGCCCGAAGGTTTCAAGCTCGCCGGGATGAACGAAGATGTCCAGGCTGGCCATCGCAATGGGCAGCTCTTCGCCTTCTAGCTGACCTGTGAAAACTGCCTGCGGCATCAGGTGTTCCAACCTGGCTCGGCTGGGGCCGTCGCCGATGATGACCAGTCGGATACCCGGCAGATCGTTGAGCACTGCCAGATCTTCGACCTGTTTTTCGCTGGCAAGCCTGCCCATGTAGCCAACCAGCACCTCGCCGCCTGGTGCCCAGCTGTGACGCAGCGATTCGCTACGTTTGGCCGGGTTGAATCGCACCGCGTCAACGCCTCTGCCCCAGACGCCGACCCGCGGTATGCCTTGCGCGATCAGTTGGTCTCGGGAGAACGAGGATGGGGCGTAGTTCAGGGTGGCCAACGAGTGGATCTGGCGGACGTGATGCCACAGCAGCGGCTCGGCCTTGGGGAAGCCATAGCGAGCCGCGTAAGTGGGAATCTCGGTTTGGTAGATGCCCACCATCGGCAGGCCCAGTTGGGCTGCCACCGACGCTGCCTGATAGCCAACCACGAAGGGTGCCGCGAGGTGCACCACGTCGGGCTCGAAGTCGCTAAGCCGCCGTTCCAAGGTGGCCGAGGTGGTGGCGGCGATCCGGACGGCCTCGTAGCCGGGCAAGCCGATGGAGGGCACGGTCACCACCGGGTAGCCAAGATATTGCGTCGGCGTGCGTTCGCCATCGGCTGGGGCGATGATGAGGGCCTCGTGCGCTTGCTCGCGTAGCTGTTCCAGGATCCGCAGCACGGAGTTGGTGACCCCGTTTAGTTGCGGAAGAAAGGATTCCGCCACAATCGCCACGCGCATGACCGAGAGTTTAGTGGCTGCAGTAATTGCCTGCCGTTGATCTGACGGGTAGCCAATTTTGGCAAGTAGTTGGCAAAACCAGCGGCGGCCAGTGTCAGCCCTGCGGTCGTGCCGGGCTCGCATCGATTCGTCTTTGCTGAGGTGAGGCCTTAGACTTGAGCGTTCGTCCGATGGCCTTGAAAGCAGGCAGCATGTCTCCCCGTAAACCCAAATCTCACAAGGCCGACGGCACCCCAAAACGTCGCTGGACCGCCGCCGAGCGCGCGGCGCGGGGGCATTCACCCCGGCGGCGCGGCGGCG
>PDWI01009177.1_pt1 | contig 11430 bp, 8 predicted proteins | sample 1430891 | NCBI WGS metagenome assembly PDWI01 (sample SAMN01162508, study PRJNA174530) | Oral metagenome, whole genome shotgun sequencing project. | biome: Marine environment; feature: Marine mammal; material: Swab sample of the gingival sulcus; isolation source: swab sample of gingival sulcus... | reverse complement strand
GAGATAACTTAAAGAACCCTTCGAGTTCTGATCAAAGTATATTATTGGAATGCCATAACTTGGAGCCTCTGCTAATCTTATATTTCTAGGTATTACAGTATTAAAAACTTTTTCTCTAAAATACTTTTGTATTTCATTTACTACTTGATGATTTAAATTATTTCTCTTATCATACATCGTTAACAATACACCATGTATTCTTAAATCAGGATTAAGATTTTTACGAATTAATTTATAGGTATTTATCAATTGGCTAACACCCTCTAAAGCATAATATTCACATTGAATAGGTATTAAAATACTATCTGCGGCAACTAATACATTAATGGTAATCAAACCCAATGAAGGAGGACTATCCATTAAAATATAATCATAGTCTTCTTTTAAATCCTGAATAATATTTTTTAAAGTATATTCTCTATTTTGCTCACTGACCATTTCTATTTCAGCACCTGATAATTGAACATTAGATGGAATAATATCTAAATTTTTATACTCTGTCTTTATGATTGCCTCTCTTGGATTAATATCAGACATTAAGACATCATAAAAACTAAAAACTACCACGTCTTTATTGATACCTAGGCCACTAGTTGTATTACCCTGCGGATCACAATCTATTGTTAAAACCTTCTTACCATAAGCTGCAAGCGCTGCACTTAAATTTATATTAGTTGTAGTTTTACCAACGCCACCTTTTTGATTGAATATAGCTATTACTTTCCCCATACTATAACCCCCTTGAATTTATATTTTACATTGTTTATATAAAAATTACTAGACTTTATTTTATATGTTATTATTTATTTTATATTTAATCTTCAATATATCTTTTTTTCATAATAATAAACTTGCATTATATAGTTTTTTTTGATACAATCTAAATTATAAGTTTTGTGGAAAACTAAAAAAGTTTTCCACAAATAAATGTTAATAATTTGTTTGTTTATGTTTATAAGTGAAATTAGGAGGAGTTTTTGTTAGATTATGCAACACTTTGGGACGATGTATTAAGAGATATTCAAAGTAAAATAAGTGAAACAACCTACCGAACTTGGTTTAACAGTATTAAATATGTTGATTTTATCGATAATGTATTTATACTAGAAGTTCCAAATGAAATGAATAAAAATGTCATTACGACACATCAATCAGAAAAATTGTCAGATTCTATAAAAGATATCGCAGGAGAAAATTGCCAATACTTTATTATAGAAAAAGATAAAGATTTTGACTATAAAAAAATGATTACCAAAAAATCAAAGGAAAGAGATAAAACACAAAAATATAATGATAAGAGTAAATTAAATCAAAAATACACATTTAAAGAATTTGTTGTAGGATCAAATAATAGACTTGCTCATGCTGCTGCTAGTTCTGTAGCAGATAATCCTGGTCATTCCTATAATCCTCTTTTTATATATGGTCAAGTAGGTCTAGGTAAAACACACCTTATTCAAGCAATTGCTCATAAGGTAATAGAGGATAACCCAAATAGTAGAATTAATTATGTAACTTCTGAGAATTTTACTAATGAGGTTGTCCAATCGATAAAAAATGGTAAAATGGAAGAGGTAAAGAATAAATATAGAAATAGTGATATTTTAATTATTGATGATATTCAATTTATATCTAAAAAAGAAAAGACACAAGAAGAATTTTTTCATACATTTAATGACCTACATCAATTAGGAAAACAAATTATTATTGCCTCAGACAGACCACCTTCTGAAATTAGTGAATTAGAAGAACGTTTAAGAAGTAGATTTTCTCAAGGATTAATCTGTGATATTCAAGCACCAGATTACGAGACAAGATTAGCGATATTAAAAAAGAAATCTGAAGCGATGAAATTAGACATTAATAATGATGTCTGTGATTATATTGCTAGCAATATTAAAACAAATATTAGAGAATTTGAAGGTGCTCTAATACGAATCAGTGCCTTATCAAAACTAACTAATATGCCGATAACTTTAGAAATGGCAACAGAAGCTTTGAAAGATATTTTTACTTCTAATCTAGAAAAAGAAATAAATTCTACTTTAATAAAAGAAGTAGTATGTAGATATTATAGCGTCAGTATCAAGGAACTGGAATCCAAAAGACGTTTAAAAAATATCACTTTTCCTAGACAGATTGCAATGTATATTATTAGAGAATTAACAGAATTAACTTTAGAAGATATCGGTAAAGAATTTGGTGGAAGGGATCATTCAACAGTAATAAATGCTTGTAAAAAAGTTGAGAATGAAATTATTGAGAAGGAAAGCTTTAAAAAAGTTATAGACAAACTTATCCTTGAAATTAAAGGCGAAAATTAATTTATCCACTAAGATAACATGGATAATATTATTGAATATGTGTATATGTATAATAAAATAAATCTTGTGGATAAAATTAGAAAAAATAAAAAGTAATTAACTTTTTATGACTGGCTTGTGATATAATAGTATTAATAGTTTAAGGTGCTTTTCAACAAATCAACAGCCCCTATAACTACTACAATAAAATTAATAAAAATATAAGGGAGTATGAAAAATGAAATTTTCAATTGACCAAGAAAAATTAAATGGCATTTTGTCTATCGTCGGTAGATGTATATCTCAAAAGGCATTACAAGATATTTTAAGCAATGTTTTAATAGAATCAAAAGAAAATGAAATAATTTTTACAGCACACGACCATAAACTAGCCTGTGAAATCAAAGAGGAATGTGAAGTTACAAATCCTGATAAAGTATTAGTCAATGCTATGTTATTATCTGATTTTGTTAGAAAATTAAGAACAGGTGATGTTCATTTTGAAAAAAAAGGAAAATTCTTACACATTAATCAAGGCGAAACAAAGATAAAGCTTCTCACTTATGAAGCAGAAGAGTATCCTAGAATAAATAGATTACAGGCAGCAGAAAGTTTTTCAGTTCCTTCACTCATGTTAAAAGAAATGATAAGACTAACAATTTTTGCTGCATCTAATGATGAAAAATCAATTCATTTAAATAGTACCCTTATGGAAATTGAAAAGGATAGCTTGAGTTTAGTGTCTTGTGAATTTTATAGAATTGCATATAAGAAAAATATTATAAAAAATAATTTACAAGAAGGAGATAAACAAAGCTATTTAATCCCTTCTAGAGCAACAAATGAACTTCAAAAAATCTTACAACAAAATAAAGATAATGAGATGGTTGACATTAAAATGTCTGATAGAAATATTGAATTTACAGTAAATAACTGTACTATTTCGACTCAATTAATTGATAAGGATTATGTAGATTATAAGAAGATTATTCCTAAGGAATACAAGACAAGAATCAAGATTGACAGAAAAGCACTATATGATGCTATTGATAGGGCGAATTTATTAGTTCGTATGAAGGAAGAAAAATCTGTTATTTTCGATATAAAAAATAATACCTTGTCGGTAATCATAAATTCTAATATGGGTAATTTCTATGAAGAAATTCCAATAGATTTAGAAGGTGTGGATCTTGAAATTGGCTTCAACCCTAAATTTATAATCGATGTCTTAAAGGTAGTTGATCATGAGGAAGTGATTATGGAATTTAATTCAGGTATTAGACCAGCTATATTAAAAACAGATGATGAAGATAATTATATATATCTGGTTCTACCGATGAAAATTTAGGATGTAAAAGTTCGATAGATGTTTATAAGAAATATAGAGTTAAAAAATTTCAGAAATTATGACTATATAAAATTAGATGTTTCAGAAGGAACGCACATAATAAGCGGAATGAATGCTCAAGGAAAGAGTAATTTTATTGAGGCGATTTATTATAGTGCGTTTTCTCGTTCCTTTAGAAAGTCTAAGGAAAAGGATCTTATCAAAGAGGATAAAGATAGTTTTTTTATTAGAATCAGTTTTATGGCGGATAATAGAGAGCAAAACATCAGTATTCATTTAGATAAAAACTTAAGAAAAAGAATTAAGGTCAATGATGTTCCCATATCCAAAATGTCTGATTTTATAGGTAAAATTAATATCGCTTGTTTTACTCCAGAAGATTTATATTTAATCTCTGGTAGTCCGAGCGAAAGGCGACGTTTTTTAAATCGTGAATTATCTCAGATTTATCCGGCTTATTTTAGAGATATCGTAGATTATCATAATGTTTTAAATCAGAGAAATTCTGCTATTAAACAATATAAGTGGAATCCTAAAGATGTTCATACTATTACTATGTGGGATGATAAAATAGCAGAATTGTCAGAAAAAATAATAAAAAAGAGGATACTACAGCTAGAAAAAATGAACCTTATATCATCTAATTTACATAAAAAATTAAGTGGAAATAAGGAAAATTTAAAAATTCAATATAGAGGAATATTTCATTCGAAAAATAATGAAAAATATGATAAAATAGTTCCTAGGGTAATTGATTTATTAAACGAAAATTTGGATAATGATATAAAATATGGATATACCACTATAGGACTTCATAAAGATGATTTTGATATCTTTATCGATGAAAAAGAAGCTAAGAAATTTGGCTCCCAGGGGCAGAAAAAATTAGCCGCTTTATCTATTAAATTATCACAAATTGACATGATAAAAGAAATAAAGGGTACTATGCCTATTGTTTTATTAGATGATCTAAGTAGTGAACTCGATGAAGAAAGAAGGCTTTTTTTATTGGATTATATAACTGGATTTCAATCCTTTATGACTACTACAGATATCGATATATTTAGAGAAAAAAGAAAGCAGTTTAAGCATTTTACAGTAAGTAATGGAATATTAAAGGAGGAAGATCCTTGCAAGAAACAGTAAATAACAACTATAATGCCGATAATATACAGATTTTAGAAGGCTTAGAGGCTGTAAGAAAACGCCCAGGAATGTATATAGGTTCGACTTCATCAAGAGGATTACATCATTTAGTTTATGAAATAGTTGATAATAGTATTGATGAAGCAATTTCAGGTTATTGTAAAAATATAAAAGTTACCATCAAAGAAAATGGTGGCATTGAGGTAGAAGATGATGCTAGGGGAATGCCAGTAGATATCAATACCAAGATGGGGCTCTCTGGTGTTGAAATTATTCATACCATCTTGCACGCAGGTGGAAAGTTTGATAGCGGTAGTTATAAGGTTTCTGGAGGACTTCACGGTGTAGGCGCATCGGTTGTTAATGCTTTATCCAAAGAAATGACTGTTGAAGTTATGCGTGATTCTAAGGTGTATAAAATTGCCTTTTCAAGAGGTAAAAAGACCGAAGATTTACACGTGATTGGTGAAACTGATAGAACAGGTTCGAAATCTTATTTTTTACCTGATGATGAGATTTTTGATACCGTAGAATTTGATTATGAAATTTTACACAATCGCCTACGAGAACAAGCTTATTTAAATAAGGGCTTACGAATCATTTTAAAAGATGAGCGTGAAGGTAAGGAAATTGAAGAGGAGTTCTGCTATGAAGGTGGTATCAAAGAATATGTAGAATATCTAAATCATAAGAAAAATAAAATTCATGAAAACATTGGTTATTATGAGTCTGAAAAAGACGGGATTATGTTTGAGATTGCTTTTCAATACAGTGATAGCTATCAAGAAAATATTATTAGCTTTGCCAATAATATTGCTACAATTGAAGGTGGAACACATTTAAGTGGTTTGAAGTCTGCTCTTACTAGAACAATAAATGACTATGCTAGAAAAGCTGGCATATTAAAAGAAAAAGATGAAAATTTACAGGGAATTGATGTTAGGGAAGGTTTGACAGCAATTATTTCCGTAAAAATAGAAGATCCACAATTTGAGGGTCAAACAAAGACAAAACTTGGAAACTCTGAGGTAAGAGGCGTAGCAGAAAGTTTAAGTGCAGAATGCTTTTCAATGTTTTTAGAGGAAACGCCAAAGGATGCCAAGCTTATCATTGAAAAATGTATGAGAGCTCAAAAAGCCAGAGAGGCAGCTAGAAAAGCAAGAGATTTAACCAGACGTAAGGGTTTGTTGGATGGTTTGAGTTTGCCTGGCAAATTATTTGATTGCCAAGAACAAGATGCGAGCAAATGTGAAATTTATCTGGTAGAGGGAGATTCTGCAGGTGGTACTGTTAAAGGCGGTAGAGATAGTAAATATCAAGCAGTATTGCCTTTAAGAGGTAAGATTTTAAACGTTGAAAAATCAAATCATGCAAAGGTGTTTTCTTCTAAGGAAATCATTGCGATGATTACAGCATTTGGCTGCGGAATTGATGAAGAGTTCGATATTGAAAAATTAAGATATCACAAAATCATATTAATGACGGACGCCGATGTGGACGGTGCTCATATTAGAACACTGTTATTAACATTTTTATATCGTTACATGCGTCCACTTATTGAAAATGGTCATGTTTATATTGCTCAACCACCTCTTTATAAGATTTCAAGAGGAAAGACTATTAAATATGCTTTTGATGATAAAGAAAAGGATATGAAGATTGCAGAGTTTGGTGAAAATGCAAAGGTTGATATTTCAAGGTACAAGGGTCTTGGTGAAATGAATGAAGATCAGCTTTGGGATACCACTATGAATCCAGAAAATAGAACTCTTTTACAAGTAAATATTGATGATGCGGCAGAGGCTGATATTTTATTTGATATTTTAATGGGTGAAAGGGTAGAACCAAGACGTGAGTTTATAGAAGAAAATGCTAAATATACAGTGAATTTGGATATATAGACGAGGTGAATGAAATTGAATAACGAAATAGAAAGAGATCGAATACAGAAGATTGATATCAATAAGGAAATGAAAAAATCCTATATTGATTATGCAATGAGTGTTATTATATCAAGAGCTTTGCCAGATGTTAGGGATGGATTAAAACCTGTTCAAAGACGTATCATTTATGCGATGCGTGATTTGGGATTATATCACAATCAGAAATATAGAAAATCAGCACGTATCGTCGGGGATGTAATGGGTAAATATCACCCTCATGGTGATAGCTCTATCTATTCGGCTATGGTACGTTTTGCACAGCCTTTTTCTATGCGTTATCCTTTAGTCGATGGTCAAGGTAACTTTGGTACTATTGATGGCGATGGTGCAGCAGCAATGCGTTATACTGAAGCTAGAATGACTAAGTTAAGTTCCGAATTACTGAAGAATATAGAAAAAGAAACAGTAGATTTTACGCCAAACTTCGATGGGGAAGAGTTGGAACCATCTGTTTTACCTTCTGCTTATCCAAATTTATTGGTCAATGGTTCTATGGGTATTGCTGTAGGAATGGCTACAAGTATCCCGCCTCATAATTTAGGAGAAATTATTGACGCTACAGTAGCTTTAATGGAAGATGAAAGCATAGATGATGATAGTTTGATTCGTCATATTAATGGTCCAGATTTTCCTACTGGTGCTATTATGCTTGGTTCTTCCGGCTACAGACGAGCATATAAAACTGGTAAGGGAAAGGTTATTCTAAGAGCTAAGCATAAGTTAGAGGAGATGTCTTCTGGTAAGACTAGAATTGTCTTTACTGAAATTCCATATCAAGTAAATAAGGCTAGAATGTTAGAAGGCATTGCCAACCTAGTTAAAAATAAGATGATTGATGGGATTACGGCATTACGTGATGAATCTTCAAATAGAGTAGGAATGAGAGTTGTAGTAGAATGTAGAAAAGATGTAAATGTCAATGTTTTATTAAATCAATTGTATAAAATGTCTTCTTTACAATCTACTGTTAGTATGAATATGATTGCCTTAGTGGACGGGCAGCCTAAAATATTAGGTTTACGAGATATTTTATCTCACTATATTAGTCACCAGATAGATGTTGAGACTAGAAGATGTCGATTTGATTTAAGAAAGGCAGAGGCAAGAAAACACATTTTAGATGCTTACATTATTGCTATTGATAACATCGATGAAGTTATTCGAATCATTCGTTCATCTTATGATGACGCAGAGGCAAGATTAATGGAAGCCTTTGGATTTACTGAAATTCAAGCAAAGGCAATCTGTGACTTAAGATTGAGACGTCTACAAGGTTTAGAACGTGAAAAAATAGAGGCTGAATTAGCGTCTTTACGTCAACTAATCAGTGAATTAAAAGAATTACTAAGTGATGAGGGTAAATTAAGAGCTTTAATCATTAGTAATTTAAACGAAGTAAAAGAGAAGTATAATGATGAGAGAAGAACGGAATTACAGCCAAATTATGATGAAATAGACATAGAAGATTTGATAGATGAGGAAAATGTTACGATAACACTTACTCACAAGGGTTATATCAAACGTGTTCCTTCTGATACTTATGTAAAACAAAATAGAGGTGGTAGAGGAATTTCAGCGCTATCAACGAGGGATGAAGACTACGTAGTTGACTTGATTAATACCTCAACTCACAATCATTTGATGTTTATTACAAATAAGGGACGTTCTTATATTCTGAAGGCTTACCAAATTCCTGAGGCTTCAAGAACGGCAATGGGAACAGCTATTGTAAACCTATTGGCATTAGATGCTGACGAAAAGATAAGTGCTCTGATTTCTATAAAAGAGTTTTCAGATGATAAGTTCTTGGTCTTTGTTACAAAACAAGGAATTATAAAGAGAACGGCTCTATCAGAATATGATAGTAGAAGAACCTCGGGCTTAATTGCTATTAATATCAGAGAAGATGATGAATTGATAGCTACCGTAGTCAGTGAAGGTAGTGATGAGTTTGTTCTTGTTTCTAAATTAGCTAGGTGTATTCGATTTAATGAAAGTATGGTTAGGGCAACCTCAAGAAATACAACTGGTGTTAAGGCAATGACACTTAGAAAAGATGATGAAATAGTATCTCTAGCTAGAGTAAGTGAAAATGCTGAGTTGCTTGTTATCAGTGAAAATGGTTATGGTAAGAGAACTAAATTATCTGAATACAAGAACCAAAATAGAGGTGGAATGGGTAATTTGACTTATAAAATAAGTGAAAAGACAGGAAATCTAATTGGTGCTAGTGTAGTAGATGGTACTGAGGATATCGTTCTAATCAATTCTAGCGGTATTATTATACGAATTTCCGTTGCAGATATTTCTACTATAGGTAGGGTAACAAGCGGTGTTAAGCTGATGAAGGTAAAAGAAGAAGATACATTAATTTCTTTTTCTAAAATAATAGATGAAGAGGATGAGACAGAAGAATTAAGTGAATCACAGGAAGAAATTATGAAAGAAGAGGAGTAAAGAAATGGGCTTAAAAATTAAGACGGAAAAGATCGATGAAAAAATAACATATTTATTAGATGGTGTGTTAGATTTATCAACAGCAGATAACTTTAAGGAATCTGTAGAAAAAGAGTACCTTAAAAATCCAAGTAATATAGAAATTGATTTTAAGAATATTGACTTTATTGATTCAACTTGTCTTGGTGTGATGGTTAGTTTATCTAAGCAATTATCTGACGAGCATAGAATTTGTGTTATTAATTTAAAAGATCATATAAAAAAAGTATTTACTATTACTGGATTAGATAAAATATTTATTTGTAAAGGGGAGAAATAATATGGATAATGTGTTAGAAATTAAAATACCTCCTTTAAAGGACTATATTTCAGCTGTTCGATATACAGCAGGTGTCTATGCTAATTCATTAGGTTTTGATTTAGAAAAAATTGAAGATATTAGATTAGTGGTTGGAGAAGCCTGCAATAATGCTGTTTTATATGGAGATAAAAGCATAAATGAAATTAGAGTTATATTTTCTCATGATGAAAAATCATTGTTTATTGAAATTATCGATAAGGGATATGGTTTTGAATTAGATCAATATGAAAATCCAAATTTAGATGATCCGAATGAAGGAGGATTTGGTATTTATATTATAAAGAAACTCTCAGATGAATTTAGTTTTAAATCGGATAAAAGTAGCGGTACTGTTTTGAGTATAAAATTCAACATAGTTTAATGGTGTTATTGTTATGGCAAAGAAGAAGATAACAAATGAAGAATTATTCAGAAAATATGCAGAAACTAAGAGTCTAGAATTAAGAGATGAACTTGTTATTAAGTATCTGTATATAGCGGAAATTCTTACAAAAAAATATATAAATAGAGGCATAGACTATGATGATTTATATCAAGTAGCATCTCTTGCGTTAATTTATGCTGTAGAGCGATTTGATGTGTCCAAGGGCTATGAGTTTTCAAGTTTTGCAACGCCAACAATTATTGGTGAAATTAAAAAATATTTCAGAGATAAGGGTTGGATGATTAGAGTACCTAGAAGATTGCAGGAATTAGCTAAAAAAGTAAATGATGCTAAGGAAGTATTACAGCAGGAATTAAAAAGGCCAGTTAAGGTACCAGATATTGCTAAGTACTTAGATTGCAAGGAATCAGAGGTTTTTGAGGCAATGGAAGCGAGTATGGTGTATACTCCTAAGTCTTTAGATGTAGCATATTCTGGTGACGATTCTGAGCAGGAAATCTTTCTAGCTAGTTTAATTGGGGAAGAAGATAAGGAATTCAAAGAACTAGAAGATAGAGATTTTATAGAACGTTGTTTAGCGAAATTAGATAAGGTTGAAGCTAAGATTATTTCTAGACGATTTTTAGAGGGGAGAACACAGGTTCAAGTAGCGGAAGAGTTAGGTGTTTCGCAGATGACAGTTTCTAGAATGGAGAAAAAGTTAATCGCTAAATTTAGGGAAGATTATCATAAGATATGTAAATAAATATAGGAATGTTTCATATGAAACAGTAGGAGAATATGAGAATATTAATAGTGTATAATCCCATATCAGGTTCTGGGAATGGTAAAATTTCGGCTCTTGAGCTATATGATTATTTAAAAACGAAAGAGTATCAAATTGATTTATTAGAAAGTAAAAGTAAAGAGGATCTACAAAATTCTGTTAAAGAGTTGGCTGATGATTATAATTTGATTTTTGCATGTGGAGGAGACGGTACATTTAGAGATGTAATAGAAGCATTGAAAATAGCTAAGTGTAACGTTCCCCTAGCCCTAATTCCAGCAGGTTCAGGCAATGACTTTGTCAAGAGTGTTGGCATTAATAAGCAGAGTATACAAGAATTAGTAGATAATTATTTACAATCTGAAGATATTTATGTTCATGGAATTCAATGTAACGAGGATTATTTAATCAATGTATTTGGTGTGGGGATTGATACAGCAATTCTAAAGAGAAGATTAGGATATAAGTTTTTAAAAGGCTCTTTTTCTTATATGGCATCGGCTGCTGTTACCTTATTTACTTATAAGCCTAGAAAATATCGTATCACGCTAGATGATATGGTGCTAGAGGATAATTATTATTTAATAGCGGTTGGAAATGGTAAGTATTTTGGTGGCGGAATGATGATATGTCCTGAAGCTGATGTGTATTCTGAATATTTTCATATTGCGATGATGAAAAAAGCAAATGTTTTTAAGTTGATAAAGGCCTTTGCTAATAT
>PDWI01009176.1_pt1 | contig 11434 bp, 10 predicted proteins | sample 1430891 | NCBI WGS metagenome assembly PDWI01 (sample SAMN01162508, study PRJNA174530) | Oral metagenome, whole genome shotgun sequencing project. | biome: Marine environment; feature: Marine mammal; material: Swab sample of the gingival sulcus; isolation source: swab sample of gingival sulcus... | reverse complement strand
TGGATAAGAGCATTGATAGTTTTGATTTAGCATTACGTCGTCGGTTTAAGTGGATACGTAAAGATTGTGATTATGACATTATTGGAAAAATTGAAAAAGAAAACAAAAAGAATACTGTTCCATTTGAAAATATAGATGATTATATTGAGTGTGCCAAAGCACTGAATGAATATATTAGTCAAACATTAGGCTTGGGTAAGTCCTATGAATTTGGGCATTCATTCTTTATGAAAATGTCTGGCATTGGGAATAGGAAAAAGATAACAGAAAACAATCTAAAAACACTTTTTGATTTATATTTACGCCCAACGCTAAAAGAGTATTTACGTACCTTGTTTTCAGAGCAAGAAACCGAAACCAAGTTGGAAGAGGCATTAACTGAATTTACAAAAGCACTGAAAAATGGGTCAGCTAGTAATGGATAAAGGCTTTCCAACTAATCATAATTATTATGCAGAAAGCCCTATTGTTGATAGTAAAATTCTCAAAGAAAAACTGGGAGTTAAAGGACGTGCAAAACCTGACAGCTATTTCCCACTATCGCCACAGGCGTATGAGCTGACAACAAAATCTGCAAATATTAAACAGTTGCCCATTTTCCGTTTCAAACCTGAAAAGGATAAAACCGATGACGATGAACAGTTAATCTTAAAACTGTATAAAACAGGGCAGGGCAATGGAACTCAATATTTCGTGCAGACAGGTTTATTTGCAGGCGTAGTGTATTATCAAGGCTGTGAGTTTAATATTAGCTGTGCGTATGGCGATGTATTTCTTAACCGAATGCTGAATTTTCTTAACGGTATTTATATTGACAGCCAGCCAACAACGGCGACCGATAACCCAAAATCTAATGTTTTTTTGCATATTATTGCTTATTTGTTTGTGCAATCTTTGGAAAAATCAGCACAGTTAGGCTTGCCAAAACGTTATCAACAACAAACCCAACGCAGTTATAAAGTGCGTGGGTCGGTTGATATTAATGCCTATTTGCGTGACGATATCCCTTTTCAAGGGAAACTAACCACACGTTTTCGTGAACAGGTTTATGCACAAGAAATTATTGATGTACTTTTTGCTGCCTGTGAACAATTAAAATCGGTACTTGGGACGAACTGCCTAAAACCAATCTTTAATATTTATCAAATGTTAAAAGCAGAACATTCACGACAGTTTGTTAATCAAAATATGATTAATACAGCCAAAAATAGTGCTGTATTGCATAATCCTATGTTTATCGGTTTCAAAACGGTTTTAGAGTATGCTGAAATTATTATTAATAATGTCAGTTTAGAAAAATCCACAAAAGGAAATAATGAAACACACGGCTATTTGTTTGATATATCACAATTATTTGAGTTGTATTTAGAGAAATTATTAGCGCATCATTTTCCTGATTGGGAAGTATGTCCGCAAGAACAGTTGCAACTCTATCTCCAACGGTTTTATCATCGTAATATGTATCCCGATATTGTGATGAAACATAAGTTTAGCAATAAAGTGATTGTCTTTGACGCAAAATTTAAGAAAATGAGTTTTGGTTATCAAGACCTTGATCGTAATGATTTCTACCAAATTCATACCTATATGCAATATTATGGCAGTGATTTATTATTTGGTGGGTTACTGTATCCGTTATCAGCCGAGTTAAATTCTCAAAGATCCCATAGTGAATTCTTATTTGATACGCTAGCAGATACTGCCCCATTTATCGTTGACGGTATTGAATTAGGAAAATCTAGCACCGATATTGAACAGATTGTTGCAAGCGAACACGCATTTATACATCGTATTCAAAAAATGATAGATAGTAGGCTTGCTAAATAGTCTTTGTAATTTTGGTATGTTTTCCAGCCTCGCCCGTTTCCCACAGTAATACGCAGTTTCTTTTTATACCACCTTTTTCAGCAGGCGATGTGATATTCAGCGTTCCAAACTTTGATGATTTAATTTCCAGTGACACTTGCAGAACATAATCTAAATCATAAAAGCCATCATATTCTTCAATCTTAACGGCGGTATCATTGGGGACATCGGTGTACTGATAGGCGTATTTGTCTTTGTTTTTCAGTGGGGCGATATCATCATCGGCAGAGATAAAACCACCGATAGTCACGCCGACAAAATCTAACGGTTCGCCAGTATTATTGACTAAAAATAATTCATCACGCAATCTTGATAACCATAGATAGGGCATACGGTTATCGGGCTTTCTTGGTGGGGTATTAGGGATTAAATGTAGTGGTGTCCAAGTAAATTGCTCGTGTAATATTTTTCCTTCTTTCATTATGTTACCTTATTTAAGCGTTATTAAAATTTCTATAAATATATGATAACCGAAGTTGCGACAAAACAAGTCGCATAAAGACTAATCAATTACCACTTTCTCAACAGCCCAAACTTTATCGCCATAATGCGATAGCCACCAGTCAAGAGCAGCACTATCAATAACGGTCGCGGTAACGTGTAAATAACCATCGTGTTCGGTAATGACTTGGTCTTCGGAAAGTCGAGTTTCATATAAATAACCGCCGACATCTTTACTGATACGCAGGCTTAGTTTAACTTTTTTCCCATTGCCGAATAAAAAACGTCCTTCGTTATCGTAGTCTTGTAGTGAAAAATCAGCTGGATAATTAAATGACTGTGTTGAAATTTGTGCCGATTGTATGCGATGTAGGGCAAGGCTACGAGCGTCATTATAACCCTCAAAACGACAGACTAAATATAAGCGTTCACCTTGTTGGGCTAATCCCAGTGGCATTACCCGATAATCTTTGTTTTTCCCTCGGTAATTTTGGTAGGTTACATTTAACCATTTGTTAGCATACAGGGCATTACTCACATTATCAAAGACTTCATCGGTTATTTCTGGTGGTAATAAGGGTTGTGTGGTAGAAACTACTCGGATTTTATCTAACCACTGTGATTCCAGTTTATTTTGAGCAATATCGGGATTGTAAATATCTAAATTTTTGCGGGCTTGGGTGAAGAATCCTGCCAAATTATTCATTACTTTACTGGGTAATAAATTTTCTAATTGCTGTTCGGCAAGCGTTAATAACAATGACTCTTGGGCAGTGAGTTTGGTTAAGTTCAAACTATTGGCACAGGGTAGCCAGTGATAGCCATAGGGCTTGCTACTATCATCACAAACTACGTCAAAATGTTCCGTTAGCTGTTTCAAATATCGCTGTACTGCACGTAGTGATAGCTGATGCCCCGCATCTAATAATCGCTGATGAATTTCAGGGGTTGATATTTTTCCTTTGCGTGGGATATGGTGCATTATTTCTAATAAAATAATTGCTGTTGTCATTTGTGTTTGGTTTTTATCTGCCATATTTTATCTTTTTTTATTCAGTAAATAATCACAAACCGATTGCCAGTCAGGAAAACGTGGGTCAGTTTGAAAATGAATATGTTCGCCTGTAAACTCCCCAGCACCGTTTTTGGTTCGGTCATCAATCAAGTAATCCCCTGCATTGAGGTTCTTATGGTGCGATAAGATAAGTCTTTTATAAACTGGATTATCTTCGCCTTCACCAAAATATTTTTTAATCCATAATAATTTGTCTGTCCACGCACTGGGGTTATCCCACGGAGCAGTTGATAAAATATAAATATCAAAATGAGGACTGAGCAATTTCACTGATTCAATCGCACCGTTCATCGGTTGCATTAGGCTGAAAATACCAGGGATTTCATCTTTGTTATCGATGTATTGTTGTAATATTTCAGGGGCAATCTGGGAAAATGCCGAGGGAAAATCAACCAAGACATTATCCATATCAATATATAAAATTGGTTTTGTTTTTTGTGTCATTGTTGCTCCGATAGTTGCTTTAATGTGAATATTTTAACATTGATTATGACAAATTATACTCATTCATCCGATATAAGCTATCGGTAGTTGAAATAGGCTATCGGTATTTGAAATAGGCTATCGGTATTTGAAATAGGCTATCGGTGGCGTGAATAAATTCACGCCACCGATAACTTTATCTATTTTTATCTTTCTAATTTTTTGTATTTAATGCGATGTGGTTGGTCGGCATCAATACCTAGGCGTTTTTTGCGGTCGGCTTCGTAATCGGAATAACCACCTTCGAACCACACAGTTTTTGAATCGCCTTCAAAGGCTAGGATATGTGTTGCCACACGGTCTAGGAACCAACGGTCGTGCGAGATAACCACGGCACAACCGGGATAGACGAGCAGAGCCTCTTCCAAAGCACGTAAAGTTTCCACGTCCAAATCGTTGGTCGGCTCATCAAGTAATAAAACGTTGCCGCCTGATTTTAAGGTGTTGGCTAGGTGCAATCGGTTGCGTTCGCCCCCTGATAAATCTTTGACACGTTTTTGTTGGTCAGTGCCTTTGAAATTAAATCGACTGATGTAAGCACGTGAGTTTAACTGCACGTTGCCAACCTGAATATTATCCAAGCCGTCCGATACAGCTTCCCAAACAGTTTTTTCGTTATCCAATTCGCTACGAGATTGATTGACATAGGAAAATTCCACCGTTTCGCCGATTTCCATATTACCGCTATCAGGTTGTTCGTCGCCTGTCATAATATTGAACAAGGTTGATTTACCCGCACCGTTAGGACCGATAATGCCAACAATGCCCCCTTGTGGCAAATTGAATGACAAGTTTTCATACAGCAACTTATCGCCAAATGATTTGGTTAAGCTCTCGGCGACAACGACTTTATTACCCAAACGTGGCCCAGGTGGAATGTAGAGTTCCGATGTTTCGTTGCGTTTTTGGAATTCTTGACTGGATAATTCATCAAATTTTTCCAAACGGGCTTTATTTTTGGCACGACGACCTTTCGGATTTTGTCGTACCCATTCAAGCTCTTGGGCAATCGTTTTTTGTAGTTTTGATTGTTGTTTTTCTTCGGTGGCAAGGCGTTTTTCTTTTTGTTCTAACCACGAACTATAATTGCCTTCCCAAGGGATACCTTCGCCACGGTCAAGTTCTAAAATCCAGCCTGCAACATTGTCAAGGAAATATCTATCGTGCGTGACAGCAACGACGGTGCCTGTGTAGTCGTGCAAGAATCGCTCTAACCACGCAACGGATTCTGCGTCTAAGTGGTTAGTCGGCTCATCAAGCAACAACATATCAGGTTTTGATAATAACAAACGACAAAGAGCAACGCGGCGTTTTTCCCCACCCGATAAATGTTCTGCTTTGGCATCCCAAGGTGGCAGACGCAGTGCATCAGCTGCGATGTCTAAATTGCGGTCAAGGTTATGGGCATCGGCTGCAGTAATGATGTTTTCAAGTTCTGCTTGTTTAGCAGCCAGCTTGTCAAAATCCGCATCAGGGTCCGCGTAAGCTGCATACACTTCTTCGAGCTCAGCCTGTGCGTTTTTGATATGTGCCACAGATTCCTCAACGATTTCTCGTACGGTTTTATCTGGGTCAAGCTCAGGTTCTTGTGGTAGATAACCAATATTCAAGCCCGCTTGTGCACGTGCCTCGCCGATAATATCGGTATCAATGCCCGCCATAATGCGAAGTAGGGTAGATTTACCTGCACCGTTAAGCCCGAGCACCCCGATTTTTGCCCCGTGGAAAAAGGATAAATAAATATCTTTTAGAATGTATTTGTTCGGCGGAACGACCTTGCCCACGCCTTGCATAGTGTAAACATATTGTGCCATAGTGATGACCTGTGAATATTAAAAATAATCATTATAGCATAGACAAAAGATAATTTAATGGTGTAAAGGCAATAAAAAAGCACCGATAAGTAGGTTATCGGTGCTAGGAAGTGTTCTGTTCTCAGAGAACTATTTTTTATCGGTATTAATACCTAATAATGTATAAAGCATACAAGAGCTCATCAAACCTGTTGCTAATGGTACGATACCGATAAGTCCCCAAAGACCATTACCAGTAGCGGCTACAGCAAGTAATGCTACACCGATAACGATGCGTAATATACGATCTATTTTTCCTACATTTTTTTTAAACATTGTTTCTTCCTCTCTGTATTTATAAATTAAATAAACTTTATATAAGTTTTAGCTTAATAAAAGTATATCACGTTAAAGTTAAATATCCAAATTCGTTGCATTAATTGAATTTTCTTCGATAAACTCTTTGCGAGGTTCAACTTCTTCGCCCATTAGTGTGGTGAAAATTCTATCGGCTTCGACGGCGTCATCAATTTTTACTTGTAATAAAACACGTGTTTCAGGGTCCATAGTCGTTTCCCAAAGTTGGTCTGGGTTCATTTCCCCAAGACCTTTGTAACGTTGGATAACATAACCGCTTGCCCCTTCTTTGATAAGTTTTTCCATTACTTCGCCAAACGATTTGACAGGGTAGCTTTCTTTACCATATTCAAGCGTTGCTGTGTCAGTTAGCAAGCCGTGTAACTGGTCAGATAGTTTTGCCATCTTCTTGTATTCACTGCTTTGGAAGAAACTATTCGTTAGTAAATAATGCGTGGCGTTATTATGCTTATTCATTGTTACTGATACCGAGAATTTTTCTTCGTTCGGCAATACTGCAATATCATAACGCGTGCTATTATCTTCCAATACTTTTAATTCTTCTTTCAGTTGTTTAGCCCAGTTATCCATTGCTGCTTTGTCTGTTAGCATTTCATTGGTCATTGCTGGGACTTCTAGGATTTTTTCTAGTAAGTTTTCGTCATAACGTCCACCTAATCGCTTGATTAAATCAGTTACACTAACATAATTTCTTGCTAGGTTTTCTAACGCTGTGCCACTGATTGCAGGGGCATCGGTCTCAGGGATTAGGCGTGCATTTTCAATGGCATTGTTCAAAATGGTTTCATTAAGTTCTTTGTCATCTTTTAAATAACGCACTTGTTTGCCTTTGGCAAAGCGATACAGTGGTGGCTGAGCGATATAAATATAACCAGCCTCAACTAATTCACGCATTTGACGATAGAAGAAAGTGAGGAGTAGGGTGCGAATGTGAGCCCCATCCACGTCAGCATCCGTCATAATAATAATGCGGTGGTAACGCAGTTTTTCAGGGTTATATTCGTCTTTACCGATACCACAACCAAGAGCTTTAATCAGTGTGCCAACCTCGGCAGAGTTTAACATTTTATCAAAACGTGCTTTTTCCACGTTTAGGATTTTCCCTTTGAGTGGCAAAATCGCTTGGAATTTACGGTCACGCCCTGTTTTAGCAGAACCGCCAGCTGAATCCCCCTCAACCAGATAAATTTCACATTTTGAGGCATCTTTTTCTTGGCAATCAGCCAATTTTCCAGGAATACCTGCGAGTTCTAAACCGTCTTTTTTACGTGAAACTTCTCGGGCTTTACGGGCGGCCTCTCTTGCACGGGCAGCATCAACCATTTTGCCAGCAATGATTTTACCTTCGGCAGGGTTTTCTAATAAGAATTCAGACAGTTTTTCATTCACAATACTTTCAACAATGCCACGGACTTCTGATGAAACCAGTTTGTCTTTGGTTTGTGAACTGAATTTTGGGTCAGGCACTTTGACCGAGACCAAAGCCGTTAAGCCTTCACGGGCATCATCACCAGTTGGGTGAACTTTTTGTTTTTTCGCAAGCCCTTCGCTATCAATGTAGCCATTCAATGTACGAGTCAGGGCTGCACGGAAACCTGCTAAGTGCGTACCACCATCACGTTGTGGAATGTTGTTGGTAAAACAGAAAATATTTTCTTGGTAGCTGTCGTTCCATTGCAAAGCAACTTCGACAGTGACATCGTCTTTTTCGGCTTGGCAATACATAATGGTTTCGTTGATTGGTGTTTTATTTTCGTTTAAGTACTCAACGAATGCTTTGATGCCACCTTCGTAATGGAAGTTTTTGCTATTGCCATCACGTAAATCAATCAAATCAATATTAACACCTGAATTTAGGAACGCTAATTCACGAATACGTTTTTCTAGAATCTTAAATTCGTACTTGACTTCGGTGAAGGTCTCAGCTGATGCCTTAAATTTAACCGTTGTCCCTGTTTTATCGGTATCACCGATGACAGCCAGCGGAGCTTGCGGTACACCGTGCACGTAAGTTTGTTCGTGGATTTTGCCATTACGACAAATGGTGAGGATTAATTCTTCTGATAGGGCGTTTACTACCGACACACCCACACCGTGTAAACCACCAGAAACTTTATATGAGTTGTCATCGAACTTACCACCAGCGTGCAGAACGGTCATAATGACTTCGGCGGCGGATTTGCCTTCTTCCTCGTGAATGTCGGTAGGAATACCACGACCATCATCAGAAACAGAGATGGATTCATCTTCGTGAATGGTTACGGTAATTTTGCTACAATATCCAGCTAATGCTTCATCAATAGAGTTATCAACCACCTCAAAAACCATATGGTGCAAACCGCTACCATCATCGGTGTTACCGATATACATTCCTGGGCGTTTGCGAACGGCATCTAAGCCTTTGAGAACTTTAATATTCGACGAATCGTAATTTTCACTCATAATATTCTATTATTTAATCTAAAAAGTTGACGAATTATAGCATTTTTTTTCCTAAAAAACCATAGGATAATCAGGTCTAGTGATAAAAAACAATCGCTACAAGAGCAAGTCTTGTAGCGATTGTTTTTACCTGATGTAACCTGCTGTACACTGAAGCAGGAATCAAAACGTAATCAATGGACTATCGGTGTTTTACTACTTGATAAATTCGGCGTATCGGTCCATGCAGTGCATAGCCAAAGAAAATTAGCCATAATAATGTTGCAGGATTTGCTGAAATAATAGCCAAGGCAAGGACTAATCCCAAGGTACCGATAAAGGGAATTTTACCTTTTAAATCAATTTTTTTGAAACTAAAATACTTTATCGGTGCAACCATCATGATGCCAGCAAATAATGTTATTACAATACTTAATAACACTACGTTATCACCTGCGATTGAATATTCGTGCCCGAACCAAACGAAACCTGCAACGGTACCAGCAGCTGATGGACTTGGCAAACCGATAAAGAATCGTGAATCAATAACGCCGATTTGTGCATTAAAGCGTGCTAAACGCAAAGCAGCACCAGCACAATAAATAAAAGGAATTATCCACGATAAGCGTTCAGGTAACCACGAAATGTGTTCGGCTGTCGAAATAGACCACTGATAAATTAATATCGCAGGGGCAACGCCAAAAGACAGTAAATCGGATAAACTGTCATATTGTTCGCCAAAAGCCGACTCTCCACCAACCAAGCGTGCAACTCGACCGTCCATACCATCCAATAGCATAGCGACAAAGATACAAATTGCCGAGCGTTGAAAATCATCATTAATTGCCGATAAAATAGAATAAAATCCGAACATCAATGCCATTGTCGTGACAAGGTTTGGGGCAAGATACACCCCATATTTATGTTTTTTATTCATTATCCTCGCTCCAATAATGTGGTTAACTCAATCAAAATCGCATTGGCACGGGAGAAATACGATGCCATTACCAATGAATGGTTAGTCATTATGCCAAAACCATTGCCGTTTAGAATAATTGGACTCCAAACCGTTTTTTGTGTGGCTTCTAATTCACGGATGAGTTGTTGCACATAAACCATTGCGTTTTTATCTTCTAATACGTCCTTGAAATCAACTTTGAGTGCTTGTACTTCTTGTAATAACGCCCAAGCATAACCTCTTGCCTCGTAAAAGTTATCATCGATTTTATGCCACGGCGTTTTATTGAATAGCTGTTTGGGAGCATCAGTGGTTTGTGTGGCATTTTTATCGCCAGCGAGTGCCATATTTTCTACATCAACGCCGACACTTTCCGAGAGACGTTGTGAATATGAACCTAAATTTGGAGAGACGACACGGAAAAAACGACGTAAGTTATCGGCACGTGCGTAAAATTGAGCATCCGCTTCATTATCATCAACAATACGGTTGAGATAACTTTGTAAAGCACGAGCAGCATCTTCATAGGCCGATTCACTACTTGGCAGCATCCATTTCTCAGAATCATAACTGAGTTTATTTTCCACCACGGCAAGGTCTTTATCCATTTTGGTTTGCGAACCAGAGGTGGCAAAACTGTTACGGAAAACTTTTGAAATATCACGTAAATTACGTAGCACACCGTATTCCCATGCTGGTATGTTATCCATTAAAATCCCAGGTGGTGTGACATCGTTACTCAAATAACCGCCAGTTTTATGCTGTAAATTATCAATTAGATGAATGGTCATTGCCGTAATTGCGACGCCTGTTTTATGCGCTATCGGTGTTCCTTCACCTTCCACTTTGTCAGCCGATAGATATTGATTAATGGCTTCTTCAGGCGTGACTGGGTCTGGTTCTGATGAAAACATAAACATGACAATACCGATAACCACACACAGTGTGCCAATAAGTAACGCAATTCGCCAGCCCCAGTTTTTCTCACGAATGGTGCTAGGCTTATATAAATTGGCGACTTTTTTCGCCCCTTGTGTAGATCCTGAGAATATTTTTTTCAGCATAGAGAATACTCGATATTGGTTTAATTAAGTTGCTTATTATAACGGATTTTTAGAATATAGTGAAATATCGTTGGGTTAAAAATAATTGCTACGGTGTTATGCTGTCTTGCTGTATTCGTTATACTGTCTGTGATGGAAAGCCTTGTGGCGAATACTTTTTAACCCAACTCTGTATGTAATACTCAGCTTATCTTTTCTGAATAAATGACATCTGCATTTCAAAAAAACGTAAATCATCAGGCGTGGTAATCTTAATATTATTGCGATTGCCCTCAATGATTTGTACCGATAACCCCATTTGTTCAATACCAGATGCTTCATCGGTTAGGTGTTGGCGGTTTCCTTGTAACGATTGTTGTAGTAAATCAAAACGAAATAATTGCGGCGTTTGCGCGAGCCATAAATCATCTCGTGGCACGGTATCGGTAATGACAGTGCCATTATTTGTCGGCTGTGCTTTTTTAACTGTTGCCGTGACTTTCTCAGCAAGTATGCCACCGATGTCGTCATCTTTTAAGGCTTGATACAGTTTTTCAATATCATCAATATCAACTAATGGACGTGCCGCATCATGTACCATTACCCACTTTGGTAAGCTATCGGTGTGGCTATCGGTAAATTGTTCAGCGATTACCGATAGGGCATTGGCAACGGAGTCGGCACGTTCTTTACCACCGATACAGGTCATTATATTATCGGTATTGTCCTTATCGGTGCTGATATCGATTGGCGATTCCACACCGTCCGATAGGGCTATCATAATAATAATCTTGTGCTGATAGTGTTTCGCCCACGTCTGTATTTTCTCAACGGTGTGGGCGAGTATGGTTTTTCCACCGATAGCGATAAATTGCTTGGCAATCTCGCCACCCATACGTTTGCCAAAACCAGCAGCAGGGATAATAACGGCTATCGGTGTAGTGTCTTGATTAAACTTAGTATTAGACATCATTTA
>PDWI01009815.1_pt1 | contig 11435 bp, 8 predicted proteins | sample 1430891 | NCBI WGS metagenome assembly PDWI01 (sample SAMN01162508, study PRJNA174530) | Oral metagenome, whole genome shotgun sequencing project. | biome: Marine environment; feature: Marine mammal; material: Swab sample of the gingival sulcus; isolation source: swab sample of gingival sulcus... | reverse complement strand
GGTGGCGGAACTTGGCTTGTCCCTGCATGTGGATGAACAGGCTTGGAAATTCACGCTGAAAGGCGAAAGCCTGGGAATCACCAATCTAAAGACACCGACCACCAGCCGTCCTGAGACGGCGGAAGATGTCGCCGGCGCAGTTCTGGAAAAAGCGTATCTGTATGACACCGTTTTTAATCTGACTGACAAATGGTACCATACGTTTATAAAACAGCGGATCAGCGATCATTGGGAAACGGAAATTGGCGGAAAAATCAAAAACTGGATTCAAAACAATGATCATGGCCTGTAAACAAGGCTGTCAATAATCACCGACTTTTAAACAACCGCTGTTTTACTGTTCAAAAATATGATATTACCAACATTGTTTTAACAATTTTTCATACACCGAATTGTTCAATATTTAGATTATTAATATGTATCTAATGATATACTAAAAAGAGGAATTAAATGAAGTTTTCCATTTCCACGGGTGATTTCTTAAGTGTTATGTCCAATGTTCAGGGACTAACCGGACGGAAAAGCTCATTGGCCATTACCGCGACGGTATTGGGTATTGATTCAGGTGGCGTCGAATCAAATTCGCGTCAACGCGACGGATCTGGAGACCGGCATCGAGGGCTTTTATCCAGCGCAAGTGGAATCAGAGGGCACCGTTGCTCTCAATGCCCGTAAACTATTTGAAATTTTAAGAGATTTCCCCAGCGAAACGATCCATTTTGAAAAGAAAGAAAACCGCTGGGTGGAAATCGGTGACGCGACAGTCCTCTATCATTTGGCCGGAATGGATCCGGAGTCCTTTCCCCAAAACCCGGTTTTTGAAGATGTGGAGCTTTTTAATATTGATTCCGGACAGTTGAAAAAGATGATCGATAAAACGGCCGGGATTATCGGCCCTCCGGATGACAAACGAGCGCATGTGCTCGGCGTTTATTTACATACCATCGCTGAAAGTGATCGCAACGAGCTGCGGATGGTTTCCACGGACATCGGTCGCCTGGCCAAAGTGGATTATTCGTATGGAAAAAATGTTCACTTGCCAATGGAAAGCGGCATCCTGATTCCCAAAAAAGGGCTGATGGAGGTGGCTAAATTTTTGGAGACCGACGGCATTGTTCAATTTGGGGTTTGTGACAAACATCTTATTTTGAAAAAGGAGCATGAATCGTTTTTCATTCGTCTCTTGGAGGGTGATTTTCCCAAATATGAAAAAGCCATCATCAAGGATCCCCAATACGATCTGATTTTGGATAAGCACTCATTTCTAAGTACCCTCAAGCGGATGTCGATTATGACGATGGATAAATATCCGGCCGTGATCTTTACTTTTGACCATGGAAACCTGAATATTCGATCCACCAGCACCGAGCTGGGCGATTGTAAGGAAGATATGCCGGTGGCTTACGATCGTGAACCGATAGAGATGGTATACAATCCCCGCTACCTCATCGAGACACTGAATATGATTGAAGGTGAAAAAGTCGTGATCAATGTTCGAGGAGCCGACCTTCCCTGCCTTATCGAAGAGGAAGCGGATAAGAATTATCTGGCCGCCATTATGGCGATGAAAATTTAACCCCATGATTTGGGGCTGAAAAGGGTTGAAATAGAGAGATTATGACCAATAAATACGACGCCAGCAGTATTGATGTTTTAGAAGGGTTGGAGCCGGTACGCTTGCGGCCGGCGATGTATATCGGCAATGTAGACGTGGAGGGGCTCCATCATCTGGTGTACGAGGTTGTGGATAACAGTATTGATGAGGCCATGGCGGGGTATTGTGATCATATTAAAGTGATGATTCATGCTGATGGCAGCGTGAGTGTCACCGACAATGGCCGCGGTATTCCTGTCGACATGCATCAAACCGAGAAAATTCCCGCCGTGGAAGTGGTTTTGACCAAGCTGCATGCCGGTGGAAAATTTGACAATGAATCCTATAAAGTCTCCGGTGGACTGCATGGTGTAGGGGTGTCGGTAGTAAACGCTCTGTCCATTTGGCTAAAAGTGGAGGTTTACATTGATGGCTGTGTTTATGCGCAGTCATATCAACGGGGGGTTCGGGCCGGCGAACTGGAAAAAATTGGCGCCACTGACAAAAGGGGAACCAAAATTCAATTCATGCCGGATGCCGATATTTTCAACACCACCCAGTATCAATATGAAATTTTACTGCGTCGACTGCGTGAACTGGCGTTTTTAAACAAAGGGATCCGCATCGAACTGATAGACGAACGTTCGGATAAGAGAGAAAATTTCTTATACAAAGGCGGGATCATCTCCTTCGTCAAATATTTAAATCGCCGCAATACCGAGCTTCATAAACCGATTTTTATCGAAGGGGATAAAAATGATGTTCAGATAGAAGTGGCCCTTCAATACAATGATACTTTTAAGGAGAAGATTTTTTCTTTTGCCAATAACATTAATACGGTGGAGGGGGGATTTCATCTCATCGGGTTTAAAGCGGCGTTGACTCGAAGCTTAAATCAGTACGCCGCCAATGGGCAGTTACCTAAAAATATGAAGGTAAAGATTACGGGTGATGATGTTCGTGAAGGTCTGACGGCGGTTATCAGTGTCCGCATCATGAGCCCCCAGTTCGAGGGGCAAACCAAGACAAAGCTAGGAAATAGCGAGGTTAAAGGTCTTGTGGAATCGCTGGTAAACGAAAAACTCAGTACCTTTCTGGAAGAAAATCCGTCAGTTGCCAAACGGATTATTTCCAAATCCGTGGATGCGGCCCGGGCCCGGGACGCGGCCAAACGCGCCCGGGATATTGCCCGTAGCAAAGGTTCTCTGGTGGATGCAACCCTGCCGGGTAAACTGGCTGAGTGTCAGGTGTCTGATCCAAGTCTGCGGGAATTATATCTGGTCGAAGGGGATTCTGCTGGCGGTAGTGCCAAGCAGGGAAGGGATCGCAAATTTCAGGCTATTTTGCCTTTGAGAGGTAAAATTTTAAACGTCGAAAAAGCCCGTTTCGATAAAATTCTAAAAAGTGAAGAGATCAAAAATATCATCACGGCTCTGGGTACGGGCGCGGGCACCGAGGAGTACGATATTGAAAAGATCCGTTATCAAAAAGTAATCATCATGACCGACGCAGATGTAGACGGTTCCCATATCCGGACCCTTCTGTTAACTTTCTTTTTTAGGCAGATGCCAGAAATAATTGAAAAAGGTTACTTATATATTGCTCAACCCCCGCTTTACAAAGTGGGTAAGGGAAAAAATGAGATTTATTTAAAAAATGAGCAGGACTATCGCGATTATCTGTTGAAACGAATTTGTGACAAAAAGCACTTGCGTATTGGTAATAACGGAACGGTGTTAAGCGACCATCGGCTCTACCTTTTCATTGGCGAGCTGTCTGACTATATGAACGCCATTAACCAAATGCGCAACCGGGGGTTTACCAAAGACCTGGTGGAAAAACTGATTGAGGCGGGTTTGGAAAATAAACGTTTTCTTGAAGATAAAGACCAGATGGACCATCTGGCCGACACGTTGAAAAAGAACGGATATGACGTCCAGTCGCCGGAATTCAGTACGGAACGCAATGTGTACGAAATGATGGTAAAAGCCTCTCTATCCGTAAAGGAACAATCGCTTTTTTCGGAGGATGCCATTGTACCCGATCAACCGGTGAAAATCGGAAAATCGTTTGTCTATTCAGGGGATTATCAGCAGTGTTTGATGACTTCCAAAAAAATGAAACAGTACGATCGACCTCCTTTTTCCGTTTTTACTCCGGACACAGAACAAGATCCCGTTGTGTTGGAAAACAAAGAAGCGTTGCTTGGTTTTCTGGTGGATGAAGGTAAGCGGGGGGTATCGGTTCAACGGTACAAGGGGCTAGGGGAGATGAATCCTCACCAATTGTGGAGTACCACCATGAACCCGGAAAAGCGAACCCTGCTTAAGGTCAGGGTTCAAGACGCCGTTGACAGCGATGAGATTTTTACAGTTCTGATGGGTGAAGAGGTGGATCCTCGCCGGGAATTTATCCAGAACAACGCCTTGGAAGTGAGCACTCTGGATATTTAATCATCTTGGTCTTGTCCGGTGTTGGTATTCTCAGGCGGCTAAATTACGTTTCTGGTAGGGTATAGATATTATTGTTAATTATTTGTAATGGTTATATATTTTATAATTTCCTGTAGGGGAGGGCTTTTCGCCAGACCAACTCACATGAACCCCTAACCACGTCATCGGTATTTCACCCTATCTCAAAAGTGACTTATTGACGCTTAAGGTTGATTGGGCGTCACTGCCACCACTTCCAGGTAAAATAAAACAGCTTGACAGAATAATGGTAATTAAGTTAGTATGACTAGAAAATAACAGGTGCCCCTAACATAAGTACAAAGGCACCCTGATTTAAAACAATTGCTTTCTCAACAATTGGGGGTGAGCTGTGTTTTTTAGGTTTTTGCTTGGGATCTTGATCGTTATGCTAGGCGCGGGGGGTGCGTGGGCGCATACACCGCTCTGTGGCTGTTTTGATAATGGCGATGGGACCGTTACCTGCGAAGGTGGTTTTTCGGATGGATCAAGTGCTTCTGGCGTGAAGATGCGGGTCGAGACACCTGATGGTAAGGTGATAATAGAAGGCGTCATGGATGAAGACAGCGAATATAGCTTTGACAAGCCTAGTCAGGATTATGTCGTTGTTTTTGATGGTGGCGATGCGCATGTGTTGCGGTTGAGCGGTGGCGATATTACTGAATAATGGAGTTTGAAATGAAACTCGGTAAAAAGGGTGTGGCCTTCTTTAGTTTTTGGGTTTGCTTGTGCTGTCTGCTTCCTGCCGTTGTCCAGGCCGAGCCTGATTATGATGATATGGTTAGCCGGATTGAGGGGTTTTTCAATAAAGCCCTGACCGCTTACAAAGCGGGGGATGCAAAACAAGCTCAGCTTAACGCTGAAGCGGCCTACTTTCAGGTGTTTGAAAATATGGAGGGCCCTATTCGGGTCAATATTTCAGCCAAAAAGAATTTTATACTGGAGTCTGAGTTTTCAGGAATACGCAAGATGATGAAAAACGGTGAGCCTTATGAGGCCACCGAGGAACGGGTTCGGGCGCTATTGGTTGACCTGCGAAAGGTAGCGGCTGAGCTCAAGGGCGGTTTTGTCCTGAAAGCCGAGGGGACAGCCGGAGATGAAGCGTCGACACCGGCAGCTGGGGAGTCTAAAGGAACCATCGATCGAACCTGGCAGCTTGATCTTGATTTGATTCGGATGAAGTTGAAAGTTGCTGTGGATGCGGTCAAGCTGGATAACCGTGAACGTGCCCAGGAGTTTGTTTTGCAGGGCTATTTTGATGGCTACAAGTCGACCTTGCTGGAGGATGCTGTCAGTCAGTATGTTTCGGCTGAAAAAGGGGCGCAACTGGGAGATGGGTTTGTGCAGATTGTGGGTCAGATTCGTGGGGGGGAGTCCGCGGCAACGATTGAAAAGCAGGTCGCTTCTCTTCTGTCCGACTTACAGAAAACACTTGTTGGGCTTCCTCTGGTGCGTGGGGCGGTAGGTAAGGCAGCGCCCCGGCTGGTAACCAAGGATACGATCCCGGACAAGGATTGGCCGAAAATTGGCGCTGAAATGATGGCGGCTGTTGAAGAGGCGATGGTGACCTTTCAGGGGGGAGATCATACCGGCGCCTCCCGTAAAATTCAGTCTATCTATTTCGATGTTTTTGAAGAAACCAAGTTGGAGATTTCCATCGGAGTGCTTGATCAGGATCTGATGTTGGGTATGGAAGGTACCTTTGGGGAGATCCTGCGCGGGATGGCTGAGGGGCAGCCGGAAAAGGATATACGTGAAAATATTGATTCGTTGGGGGCTGACCTGGATAGGGCCCTTGAGCTTCTTGCTGAAGCGAAGAAATAGAGCGGATGTCCCCGCGATTGGATTGTAAACCCGTTTACCTTGGTAAACGGGTTAATGGTGATGCTGATAGCAGTGTGAGAGGGCCGCAACGTTTTGCAATGGTCCTGCTTACCGTTATTGGAATCGTGGTAATCGTTTGGTTACCTGTCGGGACGCAGGCGTCGGACGTTGTTGAATCGGTATGGTCGCAGGCATATACTCATATTGAGCAAAAGTTTGATGTGGCTCTTGAAGCTTATCGGCAGGGAAAGCAAGAAAAAGCCGTCGATTGGGTGATGAAGGCCCAGTTTAACGATTATAAGAACACCCTCCTGGAGACGGCTGTCCGTAGGTATATCTCTCAAGCCAAGGATTACGAGAATAATGCTGCTTTCACACATCTTGTGGGGATGCTTCAGGAGAAAAAGCCTATTGACGACGTAAAGGAGCGAATGGCTCTGTTGCTCCAGAGCCTGGCTTCCGATTTACCTGGTTTGCCCTTGGTGGAGGGTGCGATCTCTAAGCGGGCGATGGCAAAACTGGCCAAAAAGAGTCTCTCTGAAAAAGATTGGGCGCAAGTGGTAAGTCAATTATGTGCCCAGGTTGAAGCCTCTATACACTCATATGGTAAGGGAAATGTTGAAAATGCCACCGCTCAGTTGCAGGATGCTTACTTTGATAGTTTTGAAGCAAGTGGTATGGCGGCAAAAGTTGGCCAGCAAGATGCGGCTTTGAGAGAACGGATAGAGGGTTGTTTTTCAAAATTGGTCGAACAGATGCAAGGGGGCGCATCGGTAGCGGCGTTGCGTAACCTGCTAAGCGAGATGCGGACGGCGCTTGATAATGCGGTGGCTATGCTAGGCCAGAAGAGGTATTTCACATTGACAACCTTTTTCTACGTCATACCGGTTCTGGTGGTACTTTTAGCCTTTGTATGGATGCTGAGGAGGCGCAAACCATTAAAGGTGTAGGTCGTTTTGGGGTCTATGGTGAGCCCATAGGCTTATCATCGGTATTAGTATTGGCAATTATTAGTTGATTGCTGGAAAGGAGGTGGGTGGAATAATTTGGTTGGAAAACGAGGTTTTTATTTTGGTTGGTACAGACGTTGTCTGTAACCCAAAAATAACGGGTAATAACATAATATGACGTAATGAGGAGGAAGTATCCAATGAAAAAATTGTTAGTGGTCTTTTTGGCTATTGGTCTTGTTTTTGGTCTCTCCATGTCGGCTGTCGGAGCGGAGTTTAAGGAATATCCTGCGGGTGAAGCGGTTGAAATTAATAATATGGAAGTCGCCGCTGTCTATTTGGCACCCATTGATATGGAACCCCGAGGTATCGATCTGCCGGCGTCTCTGGCCGACGTTCATATGGAATGTGATATCCATGCCACCAAAGGGAACCCGAATGGGTTCGGCGCTGGCGAGTGGATTCCTTACTTGACCGTTACTTATCGTCTTGAGAACAAGGATACTGGCAAAGTGGCCACCGGTACCTTTATGCCCATGGTCGCCAAGGATGGGCCGCATTATGGCAGTAACCTGAAAATGATGGGTCCTGGTAACTACAATATTGCCTATACCATTGAGCCGCCTTCAAAGCAGGGTTTTGGCCGTCATACGGATGAAGCCAGTGGCGTTGGTAAATGGTTTGATCCTTTTAGTGTAGACTATGACTTCAAATTTGTTCCGATCAAGTAAAACTTCCTGAAATTTGTTGTCGCATAGGTGATAACCCGGGAAATCATTTCGCAGATGTTTCCCGGGTTACCCTTCAATATGGCCGCTACGGCCAAATTTTTTATTCAGACTTAGTGTTATTCCAGGTCTACTGTCACCAATTATCAATCCTTTCAGGACCCAAACAGCATAAGCTTATTCATCGCCATAATGGTGTAAAAATCCGATCAGGATGAATTATTTTAGTAAGGAATTTAAAGCGTGATCACTTTTTTAGCGGGCTTTTTAAAACCTTTCGTACCGCTGGGTTTCATCATGGGTGCCGTTACGGCTCTGTGGTGGCCTCTTCTGGGGAGACGTTTGAAACGTCACCTGGGGTTATGCGTGGTGGTGGGCTTGATTGGTGGTTTTCTTCTCTATTGGATTGCCAGTCGGCAAGCGTTAATGGTTGAAGTCCAAATGTTACTTTACACGCTGCTGGCGCTCAGTGGTATCTTTTCTATTTTAGCGATCATAACAACCAAAGTGGCGCAAAAAGGGTTTTGGTGTAATGTGGGCGTCGCCATTACGTTTCTTTTTGTAATCCTGGCGATAACCTTAAGTCTGTTTCAATTCATCCCTTTCGCCTCTGATCAAGCGCTATCGGTAATCACGGTCTTGAATACCGAATTAATCCTTAATATTGGTGCCATTATTATTGGCATCGCTATGATTCTCTGCCTGGTGCCCCTGACGGCTCATATTCTCTTTAAAGGGGGCCGGGGGCTGATTCTGGCCTTTTCCATAATTGTCAGTCTGTTTCTGGTCTTTAAAGGGGTTGCCGAGTCTCTTTTGGGTATGATGCGGCTGGAGATGATCGAAATTACCAAGATAAGCCTCTCTTTTGTCGCCAAAGTGGTAGGGCTTCAGGACTTCATGCTCTACGCTCAAGTGGTTCTTTTTGCCATTTTGGTAATCATCGCTTATATACGGCGTCCACGTGTGACCCGTGATGCCTCCGCCGATTTAAACCGGTCACAATATCGTAAAATCCGAAGTAAAATCGTTTTTGAATTGCGTTGGGTGAAGGCCGCTGCGGTGATGGTTGTGCTTCTTTTATCGCCATTGCTCTACTATAATCTTTATGCCTCCAAACCCCCCAAGATAACCCGACCAACCCTGATAACCCCGGATGCCGATGGGCTGATCAAGATTAAAATTGAGGAGGTCAAAGATGGTAAGCTCTATCGCTACGCCTATATTACCAGTGATGGCACCAAAGTCAGGTTTTTGGTTATCAACCGTTACCCAGACAGTGTCAAGATGAGCGCTGTGTTTGATTCCTGTCTGATATGTGGTGATATGGGGTATAATCAGGAGGGTAACGATGTCATCTGTCTGTCCTGTAATGTCAGGATTTTTGTCCCGTCCATTGGAAAACCGGGAGGATGTAACCCAATCCCCTTTGAGTATCAATTGACGGAAGATGAAATTATCATCACCGCGGCCGAGTTGGAAAAAGGAGCTGAATATTTTTCCGAAGTAGTGGAGATTGAGGTTAAAGATCCCGTTACGGGAGCCATATTGATCAATCTTAAAGCTCCGTATCACTATGACTTTAAGGGACACACTTTCTTCTTTGAGTCGCAGGAGTCGTTTGAAAAATTCAAGGCTGATCCGGAGAAGTATGCGACCGGCCTGCAAACCCGTCTATGGCGTGTCCAGGGGTACCGTGACGTATCGGAAGGAAAGTGAGAAAATATGTTTTTTCGCATGCTCAAGCAGACGTTTTTGCGGGAACGCAAGCGGAAGACCTTAGCTGTATTGACGGTCTTTTTTGCCGCCGGACTGATCACCGCCCTCCTGAGCCTTTCAATTGATGTGGGCGACCAGATGACCCAGGAGTTAAAATCCTACGGGGCGAATCTCACTGTTGTCCCCCAAAGTGAAAGCATTCCGTTAGAGATCGGTGGTATTGATTACAATCCGCTCAAAGGTCAGGCTTTTCTGGAAGAGACAGACTTGCCCAACATCAAGGATATCTTCTGGCGGCACAATATTGTTGGTTTTACGCCTATCCTGAAGACGGTTGTCCAGGTCGAAGATGGTAACTCAGCCCCATTGGTGGGGACCTTTTTTGACAAACATCTACCAGTTCCCGATGAAGAGGCGTATCGTACCGGTACGCAGCATATTTATCCCTACTGGGATATCGACGGCGAATGGCCCAACGATGACTCATTGACAGATGTGTTGGTTGGCGTAGATCTGGCGAGTCATATGGGGTGGCAGGTGGGCGACCGTATTGCGGTGGCAATGACGGATGAACAGGGAAACCAGGCCGAACTGACCCTTGTTGGTATTTTGTCAACGGGTGGTTCCGAGGAGAAAGCGATTGTTGCTCCGTTGGCTTTGGTACAGAAGCTTACCGGTCTGCAGGGGAAAGTTCAGTCTGTGGATGTCAGCGCTTTAACGGTTCCCGAAGACGCCTTGGCCCGTCGGGCGGCCAGGGATCCCGACTCCCTGGATTCCAAAGATTACGACCTCTGGTACTGTACCGCCTATGTCAGCTCCATTGCCTACCAGCTGGAGGACGCCATTCCCAGCGCGGTGGCCAATCCTATCTGGCAGGTGGCCGCAAGTGAAGGTGTTGTTATTAAGAAAATACGGCTTTTGATGATTGTGGTGACCATTGCCGCCTTTATCGCCTCTGGGCTGGGAATCTCTTCCCTGATGACGACGACCATTATGGAGCGTTCACGTGAGATTGGTCTGATGAAAGCGCTGGGCGCCGCCAACTGGGAAGTGTATCTGCTTTTTTTAAGCGAAGCTGCCGTGGTGGGGGTTATTGGCGGGGTGTTGGGTTGGGTGGCAGGAACGGGGCTGTCCCAAATCATTGGCCTGGGGGTTTTTGGCTCGCTGGTGAAGATTGTTCCGATCGTGCTGCCGGTCATTATCGTGGTTTCGGTGTTGATCGCTTTGGCGGGTTCCCTGCTACCATCCCGCCTGATTGCCAAGCTCTACCCGGCGGAGGTGCTCCATGGCCGTAAATAAACCGGTCACTCGCTCACGGCGGGGTTATTTTTTACGCTTACTGATGAAATCGTTGCGGGTACGCAAAAAGCGCGTCGCGATCGCCTTTTTTTCCCTCACCATCGGGGCCCTGATTATTACCGCTTTTGCCAGTATCTATTTCGACATCTCCATCAAGATGAGCCGAGAGCTGCGCACCTATGGGGCTAATTTCTTTTTAGGCCCCCAGTCTACCACAGAATCACATATTATTGACTATGCCATTTTTGATGATGTGGTGAAAGCGATTCCCGCTGGCAAGTTGGTGGGCGCATCGCCCTACCTTTATGGTATCGTTCGTATTGATCTTGGCGATGCTGTGTTGGCTGGGGTCAGTTTTTCTGGACTCAAAAAGCTTTCACCTTTTTGGCAGGTAGAGGGGGACTGGATTGGTGTCGATTTTGATGAAAAACACTGTATGGTGGGGCACTCCCTAGCGCGCAGGATGGAGCTAAAGGTCGGAGATGAGTTCAATCTGATTAATAACAAAAATGATTTTCAGCAAAAGCTTAAGGTTAAGGGGATTGTCGAGACCGGGCAGGCTGAAGATGAACAGATTATTGTCAACTACTCCCTGGCCTGTAAGGTTTTGGGTGTGAAGGGTCAGATCAACCATGCCATGTTAAGTATCGTTGCCGAGGGGTTTGATATTGAAGGGTTTGCCCGGCAGGTTGAAGCACAAAATGCCGGCGTCACGGCCAAATCAATTCGCAAGGTCTCTTACTCCGAGGGGAAAATCCTTGAAAAGATCAAAGGATTGATGGCCCTGGTTGCGGTGATCATTTTGGCCACCACAACGTTGTGCGTCATGACCACGCTGATGGCGATGGTGGTG
>PDWI01009175.1_pt1 | contig 11435 bp, 5 predicted proteins | sample 1430891 | NCBI WGS metagenome assembly PDWI01 (sample SAMN01162508, study PRJNA174530) | Oral metagenome, whole genome shotgun sequencing project. | biome: Marine environment; feature: Marine mammal; material: Swab sample of the gingival sulcus; isolation source: swab sample of gingival sulcus... | reverse complement strand
TAAAAGCGAATAAGTATTACACCAATTTAGCCGAACGCGGGATTAAAAAAATAACCGCTGTTGCTATGGTGTTTTATGGTAAAGAGGTCAAAGTAGAAACAGCAGAAATAGTTTTATAATAACTATAAAAAGTGTTGCCTCCTCTGTATGACAACGCGGGGTACTAAATAGTTACAATATAAGTTTTGGCTCAGTCGTATGATTGGGCTTTTTTAATTGTTTTTCGTATTTTGTTTTAAGTAAATATAATATATTTGTTAACTTTCGCTTACATTCTTTATGAATTGCGTTTTTAGGTTTGCAAATTTGTCGTTTTTTTGCTATACTTGACATAGGTGTAACTACATATAATAAGGAGAACGTTATGTCGCAGCTAGAAAAAATTACGGAAGAAATGCAGGTTCAATTTAAAGCGATTAATGATAATTTTGCCATTGTCGTTTTAGGTGTTGATGGAACGATAACTAGAGTTAATGATAATTTTTTAGATATCTTTGGCTATCAGTTAAATGAAGTTGTAGGCACTGATCATTGTAATTTTTGGCCACCAGCTAAGGTGGTATCGGGAGAATGTGACCAATTTTGGCAGGAAATAGTGGTAGGCGGTGTACAGGTTTTAAGTATTAATCGTAGAAAAAAAAGTGGTGAAATCGTCGTTGTTGAAGCGACTTATATTCCGATTAGAGATGCAAATAATGAAGTATTACAAGTATTGGTTAGCATAGTAGATGCAACGGAAAGAAATAAAACAGAACTTAGTTGGAGAGGACAATTTGAAGCGATTAATCGTTCGCAAGCTATTATAGAATTTGATGTTAATGGTATTGTATTAAATGCTAATGAAAATTTTCTTAAGACATTAAAATATTCATTAGAAGAAATCAAAGGCAAGCATCATGGTATTTTTTGTGAAGAAGCTTATATAAATTCATTGGAGTATCAGGTTTTTTGGGATGAGTTAAGAGCGGGAAAATATCAAGCTGGACAATTTAAGCGCCTTAGTAAATATGATAAAGTCGTTTGGATACAAGCAGTATATAGTCCGATTTATGATCTCGATGGTAGAATTGAAAAAATAGTGAAATACGCTCAAGATATTACGAAAGAAAAAGAATTAAGTCTTTACTATCAAGGTCAAATTGAGGCGATTGGCAAGTCACAAGCGGTAGTTGAATTTAATGCGGAAGGCATAGTCATTGATGCCAATGAGATTTTTTTAAGAACGCTTGGCTATTCACTTGATGAGATTCAGGGGAAACCGCATAGCATTTTTTGCGAGGAGGAATTAGTTCATACCTTAGAATATAAGATTTTTTGGGAAGACTTGAAAGCTGGCAAATATCAAGCTGGACAATTTAAAAGGATAACAAAATCGGGAATAGCGATTTGGATACAGGCGAGTTATAATCCGATTTATGGCGTCGATGGCAAGGTTACGAAAATTATCAAATATGCTCATAATATTACCGAAGAAAAGGAGCTAAGCCTTTATAATCAAGGTCAAATTGAGGCGATTAGTCGTTCGCAAGCGGTGATAGAGTTTAATCGTAACGGTGTGGTTTTAAATGCTAATGATAATTTTCTGCGCGTTTTCTCTTATACTTTGGAAGAAGTGAAAGGAAAACATCATAGTATTTTTTGTGATAAGGATTATGTCGATTCCGACGAGTATAAAAAATTTTGGGTGCAGTTAAAAAATGGTCAGTATAATTCTGGTCAGTTTAAACGATTTGATAAAAATGGCAAGATAATTTGGATACAAGCATCGTATAGCCCGATTTATGGCATCGATGGTAAGGTGATAAAAGTTATAAAATTTGCTACTGATATTACGGAAGAACAAGGTAAGAGCTTATATTATCAAGGTCAAATTGAAGCGATTTCTAAATCTCAGGCGGTAATTGAATTTGATATAAATGGTGTCATTTTAAATGCCAATAATAACTTCTTGGCAACCTTAGGTTACACTTTAGAAGATGTAAAGGGACGGCATCATAGTCTTTTCTGTGATAAAGCCTATGCTAATTCCAAAGAGTATAAAGCTTTTTGGGATGATTTAAAAGAAGGCATTTATAAGGATGGACAGTTTAAACGCATACATAAAAATGGGGAAATTGTTTTTATTAGAGCGACGTATAATCCTATTTATGGCATCGATGGAAAAGTGGTTTCTGTCGTTAAATATGCACACGATATTACGGAATCCGAGAAATTAAATCTTTTTAATAAGGGGAAATTAGATGCGATTTATCGTTCGCAAGCCTATATAGAATTTGATTTAGATGGCAAAATTGTCGATGCTAATGATTATTATTTGAAAATTTTTAAGTATTCTAATTTAGAAGAGATTAAGGGTAAAAGCGCTGATATTTTTTCTGATGAGGACGTTTTAGATACTGATGCTTATAGAAAGTGGAAAAGAGAATTATTAAATGGTAAGTATCATGTTGGACAGTTTAAGCTATTTGATAAATATGGTGGTACGGTTTGGTTGCAAGCTGCTTATAATCCTATTTACGGTGTCGATGGTAAGATAGTAAGGGTAATTCAGTTTTCATCGGATATTACAGCTGAGAAGGAAAAAGAACTTTACTATAAGGGTCAAATGGAAGCGATGGCGAAATCGCAGGCGGTAATAGAATTTGACGTTAGCGGAATTATTCTTAATGCTAATGATAATTTTCTTAATGTAATGGAGTACCAAATAGAGGAAATTAGAGGCAAACACCACAGTATTTTGTGTGATGAGGAATATGCTAATTCTAAGGAGTATAAGCGTTTTTGGCGTGATTTAAAAGAAGGAAAATATTTTGCTGGTGAATATAAAAGAATATCGAAAAATGGGAAATCAGTTTGGCTAAGTGCAACTTATAATCCTATCTACGGTAACGATGGTGAAGTGGTTAAAGTTGTAAAATTTGCTTTAGATATGACGGTTCAAAGGGAGCTTGGTCTCTACTACAAAGGGCAAATTGATGCGATTAGTAAATCGCAGGCAATTGTTGAATTCACTCCTACTGGCGAGGTGCTAGATGCCAATGATAATTTCTTGAATATTTTTTCTTATCATTTGGATGAAATTCAGGGTAAGAATCATCGAATTTTTTGCGAAGAAGAATTGGCGAATTCAGAATTACATGAAAGAGTATGGAAGGAGCTAGAAAATGGCAAATTCCATGCTGGGCAATATAAACGAGTAGATAAATATGGGCAGACGCTTTGGATGCAGGCAACATATAATCCTATTTATGGCATCGATGGTCAAGTGATTAAAGTAATTGAATTTGCTCATAATATTACAAAAGATAAAGAATTGAGTCTTTATTATCGAGGTCAAATCGAGGCGATTAAAAAATCACAGGCGGTAGTAGAATTTGATATTAATGGCGTGGTTTTAGATGCCAATACGAATTTCTTGAATACTTTTTGCTATAGTTTGGATGAAGTGAAATATAAGCATCATAGTATGTTTTGTGATAGGGAATATACTAATAGTGAAGAGTATAAAGAATTTTGGGATCTTTTAAAATCTGGTGGTTACCATTCTGGTCAGTTTAAACGGATTAATAAAGAGGGTAAATTAGTTTGGATACAGGCAACTTATAATCCTATCTATGGCATTGATGGTCAGGTTACTAAAATCGTTAAATACGCACATGATATTACAGAAGCACAAGAAGCGCTCCTTTATAGTCAGGGGCAGGTTGAAGCGATTAATAAGGCGCAGGCAGTAGTAGAATTTGATATGAACGGTACTGTGCTTAATGCCAATAAAAATTTCTTAGAGGCGATGGGCTATGATTTAGATGAAATTAGAGGAAAACATCATAGTATGTTTTGCGCTAAAGAGTTTATTACTTCGTCTAAATACCATGATTTTTGGGAAAAATTACAAAATGGCATGCACGATTCTGGCAAGTATTTACGCATTGGTAAGGGTGGTAAAAAAGTTTGGATTAGAGCGACTTATACGCCGATTTTGAATATTGAGGGCAAACCAATTCGCGTATTGAAGTATGCACAAGATATTACAGAACTTGAAACGATAAAACTGGATAAATTAACGGGTCTTTATAATACGGGTAAGTTGATTTCTGATATTGAACCGAATGAAATTAATAATTTAGCGATCTTTGATTCTAATGAATTTGTTGCGATTAGTGATTTTTATGGTTTTTTAGCTGGTGATACATTAATTGTGCAGTTTTCTAAGATTTTACGTAAATTGGTGAAGAAAGACTTCTCGCTTTATCGTTTACACGATGATAAATTTGCGATTCTAAATCATACCCTATCGCGCGAAGATTTTGAGTATGAGATTGATATGATTCGATTGCAAACTAGTTCAATTAGTATTGATGCTAGAGTTAATAACCTCAATTTGAATTTAACTTGTGGTATTGCTTATGGCGATACGGATCAAATTATTAATTTTGCTAAAACGGCACATAACCACGCTAAAAATAATGGCAAGGTTATGGTGACGTATTCTAAAGACTTGAATATAGAAGAACAGTTCCAGAATAAGATTTTCTGGTCGAAGAAGATTAAGTCCGCCTTAAAAGAAGATAGGATTATTATTAATCAGCAACCGATTTATAATAATCAAACGAAAGAGATAGAAAAACATGAAGTATTAGTCAGAGCGCTTGAAAGAGATCAAAGTCTTGTTTATCCAAATCAGTTTTTGAATGTCGCTAAGACTTCTAAGCAATACCTTAATATAACGCGGGTAGTGATTAAAAAGTCTTTTGAAACTTTTGAGGCGTTGCCATTCTCTTTTTCTATTAATATTACAATAGAGGATATTTTAGATGCTGAGTTACAAGAATACTTATTTAAGAATATTAAAAAATATAATGTTGGCAAAAAATTAATCGTTGAAATTGTTGAGTCAGAGCAGATTAAAGAATATGGACCTGTTGTGGCATTTATTAAACGATTAAAAGAATATGGTGGGCGTTTAGCGATCGATGATTTTGGTAGTGGTTACAGTAATTTTAATCATTTATTGGAACTCGATGCTGATTATGTTAAAATTGATGGAGCTATCATTAGCAAAATTTGTGAAAATAATTATTCATCGGAAATTGTTAAGTCTATCGTATCTTTTTGTAAAAACATGGGCATAAAGACAATAGCTGAGTTTGTTTCTAGTAAAGAAATACTAGAAAGAGTAACGGAATTGGGCGTCGATTATTCACAAGGCTATTATATAGGTAAGCCACATGAAACAATATTAACGGAATTTATTGAACAAATGCAGTAAATGATATATTGATTATAATTATGGCATTGAGCGCGCTAGCGCGACGAGTCCAGTGCCATTAGGCACGGAGCGAGTTCATCGCTAATCAAAGCGATAGCTTCAAAGGAAGCAAAGCTTCTGACGGGAAGTTTATCGCAGGAGCAAGACGACGTAGGAATCTTACGGCTTTGACTACAAGTATTATTAATATCGCGCTAAGATTCCTGCGTCACTTTGTAATCCCCTGGTCACAAGCTTCGCTCGTTGTTCGGGCATGCATCTTGTCTGAATGACAGCGCGAAAATGACTTGACAATTATTATCGTTTAAAATATTGAGGAGGAAAAATGATAAATTTTAAAGAACAATTGGCAGAATTATTAGCAAAAGAAATCGAAGACTTAAGTTTTGAGCAAATTTTGGCACAATTAGAAATCCCAAAACACGAGAATATGGGCGACTATGCTTTTCCTTGTTTTAGTTTAGCAAAACTTTACCGCAAAGCACCTGTGAAAATTGCCGAAGAGTTAAAGGATAAAGTGAAGGCTGACTTTTTAGAGGAAGTGCTAGCAACTGGCGGCTACCTTAATTTTAAACTGAAAAATTCAGAATTTGCTAAAGCGGTCATCCCTGAAGTTTATGCGAAAAAGGATGATTATGGTAAAGCTAAAATTGGTGAAGGAAAAACGGTAATTGTTGAGTATTCATCGGTTAATATTGCTAAGCCTTTCCATATTGGGCATATTAGAAGTACAATGATAGGGCATTCGCTTAATCAAATTTATAAGGCGCTTGGCTTTAATACCGTTTCTATTAATCATTTAGGTGATTATGGCACGCAGTTTGGTAAATTAATTGTCGCGTATAAATTGTGGAGTTCGGAAGAGGCGGTTTTAGCTGAGCCTATTCCAGAAATGCTTAGAATTTACGTGAAGTTTCACGAGGAGGCGGAACATAAGCCAGAGATGGAAGATGAAGCGCGCGCTTGGTTTACAAAACTAGAAAATGGTGATGATGAGGCGGTAGAACTATGGAAGTTCTTTAGAGAGGCTTCATTAAAAGAATTTATGCGCGTGTATGGTATTTTAGGTGTGGAGTTTGATTCTTATAATGGCGAATCGTTCTATTCTGATAAAATGCCAGAGGTACTCGATATTTTGCGTAGTAAAAATGTTGTTCAGAAATCAGAGGGCGCAGAAATTGTTGATTTGGAAGAATATGGTATGCCACCAGCGCTCGTCACAAAATCCGATGGTTCAACACTTTATTTAACGCGTGACCTCGCGGCAGCGATTTATCGTAAACGTACCTATGATTTTTATAAAAATATTTACGTCGTCGCTTATCAGCAAGATTTACACTTTAAACAGTGGTTTAAGGTCTTAGAATTGATGGGCATGGATTATGCTAAGGATTGTGTTCACGTTAATTTTGGTATGGTTTCTTTAGAAGAGGGAACGATGGCAACGCGTAAGGGTAGAGTCGTCTTTTTAGAGGATGTGCTGAAAAAAGCAATTGCAATGGCTAGCGAGATTATAGAAGAGAAAAACCCTGATTTAGCGGATAAAGAAGAGGTAGCCAAATCTATCGGTGTCGGCGCTATTGTTTTCCAAGAATTATTTAATAATAGAATTAAAGACTATACTTTCTCTTGGGAAAACGCGATGGCATTTGAGGGAGAAACAGGACCTTATGTTCAATATGCACACGCTCGTGCCAATACCTTGATTTCAAAAGCGGGCATTGATGTTGATGGTAGTTGTGATTATGACCTATTGAGTGATGAGGCATCGACACATTTAGCGCGTAAAATTTATCAGTTCCCAGAGGTGATAGTCAGTGCGATGGAAGGTAATGAACCGTCTAAAATTACGCGTTATGTCGTTTCTTTAGCACAAATGTTTAATAAATTCTATCAACAAAATCAAATTAACGTCGATGATGATAAGCTTAAAAAAGCGCGTTTAGAACTCGCCTACGCTGCTAAGCAGACGATTAAAAATGCCCTTAAATTAATCTGTATCGATGCACCAGAAAGAATGTAGATGGTAATATAATGAATATAGAACAATTAGAGTATAGTGCGCAAACAGATTTGTTTGCGCATTATCAAAATTTAGATACTGATGAGCAAAAAGTCTTGGCTAAGGATTTAGCCGATGTCGATTATAAAATGTTGAGTGATTTATATTTTGACTTGGTGATTTCGGCAGATAGCAAAACTGATAATCAGTCGGTAGTGAAAATCAAGCCGTTGCCAGCAGAAAGCGCGTTGGATAAAGCGGAAATTAGAGCCTTAGGTGAAGAGGCGATTAAAAACAATCAACTCGCGGTCTTACTTTTGGCAGGTGGTCAAGGGACTAGGCTCGGTCATAAAGGGCCAAAAGGCACGTTTGACCTTGGCGTTGAAGGGGCAAATTCTCTTTTTGAAATTCAAGCGAATAGTTTAAAAACAATAAATCAACAATATGGTGTCACTTTACCTTGGTATATTATGACGAGTGAGATTAATCACCAAGAAACGGTCGATTTTTTTGCAGAGAATAATAATTTTGCTTATCCAGAGGAGAGCATACATTTTTTTAAACAGGCATCGATTGCTGCGTTAAGTGAAAACGGCAAACTTCTTTTGGCAGATAAAACGAAGTTGATTAAAAGTCCCGATGGTAATGGTGGTTGTTTTAAAGCCTTACAACAATATGGCATCGTCGATGAACTACTCGCTAAAGCTTACCAATGGTTATTTGTCTACAATGTCGACAATGCGATTACGACGATTGCCGATGTCGATTTTCTCGGTACGGCGATTTTAAAGGGCAATCCTTGCGCGGTGAAAGTGGTACCAAAACTTTCAGCGGACGAAAAGGTTGGCGTGCCTTGTTTAGTGGATAATAATCCAACTATTTTAGAGTACACGGAAATCGGTACGGAAAGGGCAAATTTGCGTGATGATAGTGGTAATTTAATCTATGATGGAGCAAATATCGGTAATTATTTATTGGAATTGAATAGTCTGCAACGATTATTAGAAAAGCCGCTTAATTATCATTTAGCTAAGAAAAAAGTGCCTTATTATCAAGATGGAAAAATAATAGAGCCTGAAACTGAAAATGTTTATAAATTTGAATTATTTATTTTTGATATTTTTAAGTCTATGGCTGGAATGACTGTTTATCAGGGGAAACGCGAGAACGATTTTGCGCCTGTTAAAAATAAAACGGGAGCGGATTCGCCAGAAACTGCAAGGGCGCTTTACAGAGGGAAATATGCTAGAAGTAACGGCAAGTAAACTGAATAGAGAACTTTTGCGTGCGGGTTTTGAATGTGTAGCAATCAATGCGCGTATTGGTATACATATTATTGATTCTGACGGCATCACGCGGTATTATAATGACGCGATGTCGCAGATAGAGGGCATAGATAAGGTTTCTATTATTGGCAAACATATTCTTGAATTTTATCAAGATTGGACGGAAGATAATTCAACCCTATTGACCGTTTTAAAAACTGGTAAAGAGATTTATCGTCCGAATCAGCGGTATACAAATATGCTTGGTGTACCGATTATGACGGTTAATACTTCTATGCCTATAATTTCGCGTAACCGTATTATTGGCGCATTAGAGATAGCGGAAAATATTACAGGTGTTAGCCAACTATCAGATGAATTATTGCGCTTGCGTGAAGAGTTAAATCAAGATAAGCCAAAGAAAAAACGCAAAAATTATTATACCTTTGATATGCTAGTCGGTAAAGATGCGAAATATTTAGCGGCAATCAATACGGCAAAACAAGCGGCGGCTTCTAATTCTAGCGTGATTATTTATGGTGATACGGGAACGGGTAAAGAACTCTTTGCTCAAAGTATCCATCATCAGAGTGTACGTCGAAAAGCGCCTTTTATTGCGATTAACTGTGCTGCGCTTCCTGAAACTTTACTCGAAAATATTTTATTTGGTTCGGTTAAAGGTAGTTTTACTGGGGCGGAAAATAGACCAGGGTTATTTGAACAAGCGGATGGTGGGACGTTATTTTTAGATGAATTTAATTCTATGTCTTATAATTTGCAGTCTAAGTTGTTGCGCGTTTTGCAGGAAAGCTCTGTAAGACGGGTTGGCGGACTAGAAGAAATTGTCGTCGATGTTAGGATAATTGCAGCGACCAATATCGAACCAAAAAAATTACTGGAAAGCGGTGAATTAAGACGAGATTTGTATTATCGAATTAATGTTATATCGATTCGCTTGCCTAGTTTGAAGGAAAGGCGCGGGGATATAAAACTAATACTCGATTATTTTTTGCGTGAATTTAATGTGCGTTTAAAACGCGATGTTTGGTTAATAGAGAGTGATTTAGAGCAAAAATTACTCGCTTATGATTGGGGCGGAAACGTTAGAGAATTGCGTAATTTTGTCGAATCGGCGCTGAATACCATCGGTGATGAACATATTATTAGTATAGAACATTTGCCTACCCATTGGCGTGAATTGTTGTATCAACATAGTGATGTTAAAGAGTCTACTAGTGAAGCACAAAAAATTGATTTGAATAGGGAAATAGCAAAATTTGAAGAAAAAATGATAAGAGAAGCTCTCGTTTTTTATAAAGGTAATATTACAAAAGCAGCGGCTTCGCTTTCGATTTCAAGGCAAAATTTACAATATAAAATAAAAAATTTAAAAAACAAACCCGTTCTTTAGTCAATCCGCCGTGTCATATAGAGAAATAAGGTGACGTAGTAATCTTAACGCGGTATTAATGAAAAAAGCCGTGTCATACAAAGGACGAATAAAGCGAGGACGTAGGTATCTTACGGCTTTTTGGTGTTATCTTTTCCTTGTATAGTGCTGTTGGCTTTTCGACTTAGGTGTCTGCGGTATCGTCATTAATAGTTGATTATTATTAAGTAATGGAGCAATATACTTTTTATATGCCCAAGCTGGTGAAACCTTTAAAAAGTCAGCGATTTCCGCGCGTGACAAAAGACTAATAGTTTATTATTTTCGTTAACAGGGCTGTTGCATTAAGGGAATTAAAGAACTTAATGTGACAGTCTTAATTTATGTAAAAAATAAAAAGTAGACCTTTAAAAGTCCACTTTTTATTGTGAAATTAAGTTATGCAAAAACTAAAACTTTACAAGGCAATTATACATTAAATCAACGAGAATATCAACTAAAACTTCCAATAGAACTTTATTATAAAATAGCACTTTTTAGAAGAGTTTTAGGAGATTTTAGAAGAGTTTTAGGAGATTTTAGAAGAGTTTTAGGAGATTTTAGAAGAGTTTTAGGAGATTTTAGAAGAGTTTTAGGAGATTTTAGAAGAGTTTAGGAGATTTTAGAAGAGTTTTAATAGATTTTAGATGACGATTTAGTCGATCCGCGTTGTTATACAGAGAAGTAACGTAGGCATCTTAATGCGGTATTAATGAAAAAAGTCGTGTCATACAGAGGACGAACAAAGCGAGGACGTAGGTATCTTAAGGCTTTTTAATATTAAGCCCACGTTTAAGATACCTACGTTGTTCCACTTTTGGTGTAATGCAATTAGGGTGAAGACTTAGTCGTGATTATCTAAAAGTTGGCGAAATTATGGAAGCTCTTAGAAAAAAATGTAAGACTTATTATAATAAACGATAATGTAGATACTTTTAGGAGCGAAGATGATTTTATATTATTTAGAAATATAATCAATGAGTGGTGATATTGATTAAAATATGGTAAAATATTGTTGGGTGTAATTTTATAGAAAAGGTGGAAAAATGGATAATAATTTACTTGATGCAAATAGTGTAGAATTTGATGCTAAAAATGAAATAATGATAATTAGCGAAGAAAATTTAGTGGATAAAATATATAATATTCGTGGACAGAAAGTTATGCTAGATTTTGAGTTAGCTGAAATATATGGATATAGTACAAAAGCTTTTAATCAACAAGTTAAAAATAATATAGAAAAATTTGATGATGATTTTAGATTTAGATTAACAAAGTATGAGTACGAAAACTTGAGGTCAAAAAATTTGACCTCAAGTTCAAAATGGGGTGGTAAACGATATATGCCCTTTGCTTTCACTGAATCTGGGATTTATATGCTAATGACTGTTTTAAAAGGTGAACTTGCAATAAGGCAAAGTAAGGCTCTTATACGAACTTTTAAAGCTATGAAAGACTACCTTGTAGAAA
>PDWI01009173.1_pt1 | contig 11436 bp, 11 predicted proteins | sample 1430891 | NCBI WGS metagenome assembly PDWI01 (sample SAMN01162508, study PRJNA174530) | Oral metagenome, whole genome shotgun sequencing project. | biome: Marine environment; feature: Marine mammal; material: Swab sample of the gingival sulcus; isolation source: swab sample of gingival sulcus... | reverse complement strand
ATGGTTAATGATAATGAATTTGCTCTTTTCTTATCTCTTGCCAAGAATTACAATGAAAAATTATCTCTTGGAATCAATACTAAAATTCTTGGAAAATTTGTAGAGGTTGAATCTGCTTACGGAATTGGCTTTGATCTGGCGGCTCTTTATAGTTATAACGAACATTTTAAATTTGCAGCCAAAGTGCAAGATATTACCACTTCTGTTTTAAGCTGGAGTACCGGTCTCAATGAATTTATAAAACCGTCCTTACTCACCGCTGCAGAATATTCTTCTTATATTAATTATTTGAGCAGCGATTTGAATATTTATTTTGGAACTAAACTTCAAACCGAGGGCTATAGTGAACATGCCTTTGCTAGTTTTGGGGGTATTTTTGATCTTACTACTCATACAGGATTGGAGCTTTTTATTAAAGAGATTGTTTATCTGAGAGGAGGACTCGAAAATTTGGATAAATGGTCTGTGGGTAGTGGTATTAGTCTCTACGGTTTCAGAGTTGATTATGGATTTAAGCCCGATTATGAAGATTTGGGTAATTCTCATAAAGTTTCCCTAAATTATACTTGGAAATAAAATGGAAATTGGATTTATTGATAAAATTGATAATGAGAATGCTTATATCAGAGTTATGACTTCTGCTGCTTGCAAAACTTGTAGTTCAAAAGGAGTTTGTTTGGCTCAAGATAAACCGTTAACAATCAAAATACCTAATGATCAGAATTTTCAAAAAGGTCAAAAAGTTGAATTTGAAATTATTCCTCAAAAAAGATTATTAGCAGGATTTATGATCTTTATTTTACCTTTGATTTTTATGATAGCATTTTTTTTACTTGGGATTAATCTTTTGGGAAGTGAAGGTTTTGGCATTCTTTTTGGACTTGGAGGCTTTTTGGTTAGCCTTGGTTTTTTGAAAATCTTGAATAAAAAGGTTGCTTCTTCGACTTCTTTTCTTCCTAAAAATATTAGAATAATCAAATAGGCAGAGGATATTTTGGGTGCATTTCTAAAAATTACTCGTCCCATTAATATTTTAATCACAATGATTGCTTCTTTTGCAGCCTATTTCATCGCTATAAAATCCAATGGTGCTCTTTTTTCTAAGAGAGAGTTAATCCTGTTGATAATTATAACCGGTTTTAGTGCAGCCGCCGGAAATATTATTAATGATATTTACGATCTTGAAGTTGATAGAATCAATAAACCCTCAAGAGTTCTTCCCGGTGGAAAAATGTCTATTAGAGCTGCAATTGCAGAGTATTTTTTGCTAGTTTTTATCGCTTTAATGGCTAGTTTGAGTCTTGGAAATAAGATTTTTTATATTGTTATTGTTATCAATTTACTTTTATTTTTCTACGCTTTTATTTTTAAGCAACTGCCCTTAATTAAGAATTTTTTAGTTGCAGCAATTAGTGGTTATCTCTTTTATTTTTGCAGCATTACAGTAGTAGATAGAATGGCAGTTCTAAATCTTGCTATTTCTGCCTTCTTATTTCATTTTGCAAGAGAGATTATTAAAGATATTGCAGATCTTGAAGGTGATCAAAAAAATAATGCTAATACTTTTGCTATCTATTTTGGATTAAAAAAAGCTAAATTAGTTGCTATTTTCTTGCTTATTTTACTGAATTTATTTTTAATTTATCTGATCTTTTTTAAAAATTATGGAATTTTATTTAATGCTACGATTTTAATTTTTGTAATACCTCTGCTAGTCTTTATAATTGTTAAAGCGTTCACCAAGGATAATTACAAATATTTTGAAAATTTGAGCAAACTCTTAAAGGCTGATATGATTTTTGGAATTTTAGCATTTGTTTTAGCTTACCTTTAGAAAAGATAGCTTATACCTGCTTGATTAGGATAGTGAAAGGATATTGGATGAATAGTTTTGGAAATTTATTTAGGATTTCAATTTACGGCGAGTCTCATTCTGAGGAAATGGGAATTATTATTGATAATCTTCCCGCAGGAATCAAAATTTTAGAATCTGATTTTGAAGAAGATATGAAGAGGAGAAAAGGTGGGTTTAAGGGTACAACTGCTAGAGTGGAAAGCGATCGAGTAATTATTAAATCCGGGGTGTTTAAGGATTTTTCCACAGGAGCTCCCCTTGCTCTAGCTATTAAAAATAAAAATACTAAATCCAAAGATTATAAAAAGCTAAAAGATATTCCCAGACCCTCTCATGCTGATTTTACAGCTCAGAAAAAATATCAAGGATTTAACGACTATCGTGGTGGAGGTTTTTTTAGCGGAAGAATGACTGCTCTTTTGGTAATCGCCGGAGTAATAGCCAAAAAGATTCTCAAAAATATTAAAATTGAAGCCAAGATTACTGAAATCGGAGGTCTGGGTTATCAGGAATTTATGGAAAATTATCAATTAGATCAAGATTCTTATGGGGGAGTGGTTAAATGTGAAATTAGCAAGCTTCCACTTGGTCTTGGTGAGCCTTTCTTTGATAGTCTTGAGAGCAAGCTTAGTCATTTAATTTTCTCTATTCCGGGAGTTAAGGCTATAGAATTTGGAAATGGGATCGAGGGAAGTAAAATGCGAGGCTCTGAATTTAATGATAGGATTATGGATGCTGCCGGTAGAACTGCCACTAATAATAATGGCGGGATTAATGGCGGAATTTCTAATGGAAATGAGATCTTTTTTAGGGTTTTCTTCAAGCCAACTCCATCTATCTCAAAAGAGCAAACTTCTTATAATTTTAAGACCGGCAAGGTGGAAGAATTTAGAATTGAAGGCAGACATGATCCTTGTTTTGTGCTAAGAACGCCGGTTGTAGTAGATGCCTGTGCTGCGATTGTTTTGGCTGATTTTTGGCTAATGGAAAAAAGGAACTAATTTAGTTTTAGACATAAGGATTAAGGGAATTTTCCTCCTTATTTGCTAGCTCTTTTTTATTTCTATTTCTAGATTGCGTTTTGGGATAAGTTTTGGTAAATTAGGGTTCTTAATAAACTACGAAGTTTTCCTAGTATGGGATTATAAAAGGAATAAATTAAAGGATGAAAAATATGAGCAAAAAAACATTATTTTTGATAGGTGCAATTTTATCTGCATTAACTTTTATAGGTTTTTTGGGTGAAGCCGATTCAAAAACTTTCTTTGGGTATTCTGTTAACATTTGGATTGTTAGGATCTTTTGGTTACTAAATACCTTTATTATTGCTAGAGCTTATTTTATGGTGAAAGAAAGTGAAAAAACAAAAGATGTCAAAGGTGAAAATTGTAATAGAAAGTGAAGTATATTCTCATTTGAAGAGAAATAATTTTCAATCAATAACTTTAACTTTACTAATCCTATAATTCAAATCCTATATTCAAAAAAATAATGACTATGAAAACGATGATAATATTGCATTAAGTAATAGCGGTTTATCACTGACTAGATTTATAGCGGTATTACGAATACAGTTCTAAATAAAAAACTAAAAATAAGATTTCATGCCAACGGGTCTGTGTAAGATTTTTCTTAGCTTCGATAAAGCCAACGAACTCAAAAAATAAAAAAATGAATATCCCAAAATTATCAATAGAAATAAAAAAAGGCTGACTTTTGAAGCCAGCCTTTTTTATTTTCAAATTCCAAGAAATTACTTAGCCTTATCTAAATCAGTCCTTAGATTCTGCATCGCCAAATCTCTTTCTTTATGTCTTCTGATAGAGTGAATAATTAAAGTTACAGTAACAACACCATAAGAAACGAATGTTCTTAAATATTCCCCAATCATAGAATTACCGGTAATATTGGCCCCGGCGGTAGGCATCACAATAAACATTAAGTGAAATAAAAGTGTACCTGCAAGAGCATTGGTAATAGTTGCTTTAGAAACAGATGCTCCCCCAATAAGCAGAGCTGCTGCTGCATATAAAGCAGCTTGATCAGTTCCATTATAAGTATTTAAGTTACCAATATTTTGCAAATAAATAATTTGACCAAAAGCAGCCATAACTGTTGAAATTATAATTGCTCTACTTCTAGTTTTATCAACATCAATTCCGGCATCTTCAGCAACTTTCATATCTTGACCAACAGCTCTCATATCTTGACCAAGTTTAGTTTTTCTAAACCAAATTACAAATAAGCAGCAAAGAGCAATAATTAAAAAAGTTAACAATGGAATTTGGATATTGAATAATTTAAGATCAAAACCAAAGATACGATCAAAAAAAGTATCAAGTCCATTTTCTGTTTGTAAATTAAGAGCATTTCTAACTCCGTAACCTCTAGAAAGGATCAATTTTTTATTACTAAATGGAATAATACTTCCAAAAATATAGAGAACAAAGAACTGATAAACACCTGTAATAAAAAAGGCGAGCATCATAGAAGTAATCATCTCTCTACTTTTAGCTCTATTTAAAACTCCACCGCAAAAAATACCCAAAACAAGGGCTATTGGAGCAGAAAGTAAAACAGCTAGGGTAATTCCGGGCAGTCCGCCTATTCCCCAGTTTTCTACAAAGATAAGAGCAATTTGCCCTGCCATTGCCCCTAAGGTCATTCCAAAATTGATTCCAAGACCTGCCATAATAGGAAGTAATAAAGAAAGCACTAAGAAGGCGTTTCTAGCAAATCTAGTTACCACTTGATCAACTAAAAATCCGGCAGAAATGCCGCTATAGTAAATACCTAAAGCACAAATAATGAAAAACATTATCGGAACAGTATATTGATTTACACCAAGTCTTTTATTTTTTATCATTTCTTGCCTCCTCCTCTAGTTAATGCGTAAACAATCATACCATTAGAGATAATAAGTCTCAAAACTTCTGAAATATCGACTTTAATAGCTTTATTGATTACAGTTGGAGTCATTGTTAAAATTCCTTGAAATAATAAAGCACCTATCAATACATGAACAATATTTGCCTTCTTAACCGAAGCTCCCCCTAGCAAAATAGCGGCAACACTTGGAAAGGCAAAAGCTAGTGGAGCATTGTACATTTGCACAAAACCAAAGCTCTGCTGATAAATAACCATTCCCACAGCACCAAGAGAACAACTCATCATAACAGAAAGGGTTCTATATCTATCAATATTGATTCCGGTTGCCTTAGCATACATAGAATTAGAACCTACAGCAGTCATTGCTGATCCTTTTTTACTCTTGAAAAATAACCAAATTAAAAGAGCGAAAAAAGCAAAAATAATGAACATTCCTATTGGAATAAAGAGACCTGATTGCTCTAGAGGTCTACCATCCAAAGGAATTGCCAAAATTTTGGAAATAGCCTTATCCCAGTAGGCTCTTAAGGAAATTGTAATCCTGAGTCCTTCTCCTTTATATCCCATTACAGAAGTTGGATTTTTAAAAGGTAAAACTACCCAAACAATATTCATTAAAGCAACGAAACTAAAGCCAACATAAGTTGCAATAATCATTTCATCGCCCTTAACTTTATTTAGAATTCTGCCATAGAAATAGCCAAATAAAGCTCCAAAAAACATTCCGATTATAATTGCCAGTAAAACACCTGAAAATCCCTTCAATCTAAATTCTAAAGAAATTACAGCTCCCAGCATACCACCAATAAGTCCCACAGGTAAACCAAAGTTGAGTCCACAGCCTGATTGAATCATTGGGATCATAGCAAGCACAAGAATCGCATTCATTCCAAAACGATTAAGAACATCAATTAAAGATCTTCCAATATCAACTTGGATAAAATAACCTGCAATAAATAAAACAACTAAGAATAGAGTAATAATTATCCTTGGCCATCCTATTTCTTGTAACGCTTTTTTATTCAACATTTTTAACCTCCTCCGGAGATGCACCGGCCATCATCAAACCAAAATTCTCAATTGGATCATTAGGTTTTAGGATGCCAAATACTTTTCCTTCAAAAATTACAGCTATTCTATCAGAGATACTTCTCAATTCTTCAAGCTCACTAGAAATAATCACAATGGTACTGCCGTGATCTTGATTATATTTTTTTAAAGCATCAAGCACCAATTTTTTAGCCCCAACATCAATTCCTCTAGTCGGCTCGCTAACAAATAAAAATTCCGGTTCTGTAGCAAAAGCCTTGGCTAAACAAACTTTTTGCTGATTTCCACCACTTAAATTTCGAGCTTTTTCATGTGGTCCTTGAGTTCTGATTTCGAGCTCTTTAATATAGTTATCAGCAGCCTCTTTCATTGCTTTATCATCTCTGAATTTAAAAACTCTCTTTTTAATAAATTTATCATGAACTTGCATGGCTTCAAAAGCGATATTCCAATCTATTCTCTCATCAAGAAGTAGTCCAACTCCTCTTCTATCTTCACTAACAAAAGCTATTCTTTTCTTTAGAGTATCTTTCGTTTTTTTAATATCCAGTTTTTCGCCTTTATAAATTACTTCACCACCGGCAGGGTATAGTCCCATAATTCCATTTGGAACTCCGAGTTTTCCCTGTCCTGCAAGTCCGCAAAGTCCTAAAATCTCACCTTTTTTAACTTCTAAATTAACATCTACTACCATTTCACCGGGCATATCAACATATAAATTTTTAATAGACATAACTGTTTCATCAGAAGTTTTTCTATATTCTCTATCTTGATTATGATTAGTCATATCTCGACCAACCATCCAGCTAGCGATATCAACAATTTTAACATCTTTATTTGGTGTATCTTGAATAATTTCGCCATCACGCAATACAATAATTTTGTCACAAACATCAACAACTTCTCTCAGTCTATGAGAGATAAAAATAATTGAAATTCCTTTTTTTGCCAAAGCTTTCATAGCTTTAATTAAAATATCGGCTTCAGATTCTGTAAGAACTGCTGTCGGCTCATCCATAATAATTAAGTCAACTTGACCTTTTGATAATTCTCTAGAAATTTCTATAAATTGCTTATGACCAACCGGCATATCTCTAACATAGGCTTTAGGTGAAATTTCAACTCCTAATTCCCCAATTGCTTCTTTAGCTTTTACTTCCATTTGATCTTGATCTAGAGTACTAAGAGTCCTACCTAAAAAAGATTTTTTAGTAATTTCTCTATTTAAAAGGATATTCTCTGTGGCTGTAAATCCGGGAATAAGAGAAAATTCTTGGTGCACCATTCCTATTCCACTTTTTAAAGCGTCATAAGGATTAGAAAAATTAACTTCTTTACCGTGAACTATAACTTTTCCCTCATAACCACCGGTTTCTTTAATAAAGCTCATTCCGAAAAGGATATTCATCATTGTCGATTTTCCGGCTCCATTTTCCCCAACTAACCCTAGTATTTGACCTGAATCTAAGCTAAAGCTAACATCTTTTAAAACATGATTGCCGGCAAAGCTCTTACCAACATTTTTGAATTCTAAAATTCTAGACATTGCTTATCTCCTCTATTGAATTAAGAAAGCCACCCTTTGAAGGATGGCTTTTGCAAATTGGCTTTATTTCTTGTTTTTGTACTCACTTAACATTTTGTAAATATCAGGGATTTTCTCTTCTGTCATGTGAAGATAACCTTTTCCCATTACATAAGTATCTTGGAATACTAAACAGTGATTTTTTCTTTCAGTATTATCAGTTCTATCAACATACCAATTAACACCCCACTGACAACCTGGAGTTAATGTTTCATAAATTCTCTTAATATCTGCTAATTTGTGGTAATCAGCTTTTTTCTCTTGAACTTGTTTTCCAAGCTCAATTAGCATTTGAGTAGTAGAGAAACCAAATGAATATTGCCAAGTTCCCATACGATCTTTACCACCTTTTTTAATAACAGCTTCCTCAACTTTTTTCAAAATTTTTGGCCATTGTCCGGCTTCTTCTTTAAGGTCAATACCTAAAGCTCCCGGATAACCAAGAATTGGACTAGGAAGGTCTTGCTCTACAAAGATAGCTCCAAGCTCAGCAACTCTCATTAACATTGGCTCAGTATGTGCATCATTGGTAGCAAAGAAAGCAGTATTTTTACCATATTTGTCAACCCAAGCAGGCATTTGCTCTAAAATAAAGTTTTGAGCACCAGGGATACCAACATCAGATGTTGGGTCTGGAGCAGTTTCCATTGAAAAAGTCATTCCAAGCTTATCACAAGAAGCTTCCATAATATCTTTTCTTAAACTCAAAAGTTCAATAGACATGTGACGAGGGAAAGAAACATGCACAAAAGCTTCTGCTCCCATTTTTTGAGCAGCTCTTGGAATCAAATATCCACGAGAAACATTGTCAGGATCAACAACTAGGTCTGCAATACCTTCAATTAGATTAGGATCTTCTTGAGAGTTTCCTACGAAACAAAGAATATCTTTTCTTTTTTCTTTAATTTGCTTGAATGCTGCTGCTGTTCCTGGAACACCTTGATTAACAACTACAACTTTCATTTTAGGATCATCTGCAAAAGAAACGATCTGTTGGATAGTTGTTTCTTGCTCTGCGGCAAAATTATCAGGGTAATTTTTGTGAGAAATATACCCACCATCTTTAGCATTTCCATACTTTTCGATCATTGCCTCAGTACCTCTTTGCTCATCTTCCGCCTGAGATACAGTACCGGTAACTACCCCAATATGGAAAGGTGCTTCCATTTTAGGTTTACTTGTTTTACTGTCATTTTGATCGTTTTTCTTAGAGCAGCTAACAAAGGTAGTGCCTACTGCTAGTAGCATTACTGCCAGTAACATACTTACAACTAGTTTTTTCATAAAAACTCCTTTTTAATTAATTATTGAGGTTTACACCTAATTATATTAAATTTTTGTTGTCTTATTTTTCTTAAAAGTAAGAAAAAATTAAATATGTTTAAAAAAAATATAATAAAGGAAAAATTCTTTGTCAACAAATAATGAATTAAAAATATTAGGGCAAAAATGAAAGAATATTTCTTGCTACTAGTAATAAGGAATATCTAACTTCTATTCCTCTTTTTATCTATATAGGAAGGCTCAAAATGTAGGGTCGCAAAATTAATTTTATTTTAACTATTTTAAATTTTACCAAGAAATCTAATTGAAAAACACTGGCTTTCTAATAGGGATCTTAACTATTTGAGAAATAGACTCTTGCAAGCTGACTCTTTAGTTGAGTTTTTTTTCTTTAAAAAGATTTTCTATTAAGATTTTGGTTAATTCTTGTTTTATTTTTTCGATATCAGGAGGAACTTTTAAAAGTTTTTCTAAACTGGTTGCTTTTTTATCGGTAAATCCGCAAGGATTAATATAATTAAAATAGTCTAAATTGGTTGTGATATTAAAAGCAAAACCGTGCATCGTTATCCATTTAGAGCATCTGACCCCTATGGCACAAATTTTAGCCTCTTCTCTGCCGTCTTTTACCCAAACTCCGGTAGCTTTTTCGATTCTAAAGGCTTCAATGGAATACTGCTTGAGAAATTGGATTATAGACTCTTCCAGAAGAAAAATGTATTCTCTTAAACGGTAGCGTTTATTTTTTAAATCCAAAATAGGATAGCCTACTATTTGCCCGGGTCCGTGATAAGTTATATCTCCGCCTCTGTCTGTCTTGAAAAACTCAATCTTTTTTTCTTTCAAGTTTTGCTCGTTGATTAAGAGATTATCAATACTACCACTTTTCCCCAGAGTGTAAACATGGTTATGTTCACAAAAGAAAATTCTTTCTAAATCAAAAGTTTCTTGATTCTTTGCTTTTCTTTCTAGAAAAGTTTTTAATAAATTGATCTGTAAATCCCAAGCTTTTTGATATTCTATCCGCCCTAAATCTTGTACTCTTTCCAAAGCTTTTTCTCCTCTTAGACAACATGTTTTTCTGCATGATAAGAACTTCTTACAAAAGGACCACTCTCAACAAATCTAAACCCTTTGCTAAGTCCAATTTCTTTTAATTCTTTAAATTTTTGAATGGGAACAAATTCTTTTAGTTCAAGATGCTCTTTAGATGGTCTAAGATATTGTCCCAATGTTAAAATCTCAACACCCGCAGCGATTAAATCATCCATGGTCTCTTCGATTTCAGCCATGGTTTCTCCAATTCCAAGCATCAGTCCGGATTTACTTCTAAGATTGGATTTAGAAATATATCTTAAAACTTCAAGACTCATCTCGTAATTGGCTCTGCTCCTAATTTGAGGAGTGAGCCTTCTAACTGTTTCAAGATTATGCGAAATCACCTCAGGTTCTTCCTTAATAACTAAATCTATGAACTTTTTATTTCCATTAAAATCCGGAATTAAAACTTCCAGGGTTGTGTTTTTATTTAATTCTTTAGTTTTTCTAATTGTTTCCGCCCAGTGATTCGCTCCATAATCTTCTAAATCATCGCGATTCACAGAGGTTATAACACAGTGCTTTAAAGAAAGTAATTGAACGGATTCTGCTATTTTTTGAGGTTCTAAAGGATTCGGAGGAAACGGAGTTTTATGAGTTACGGCACAGAATTTACAATTACGAGTACAAATATTTCCCAAAATCATAAAGGTTGCAGTTCCGTTTTTCCAGCATTCAGCTTGGTTTGGACATTTACCACTAGTACAAATGGTATGCAATTTATGTTCTTTAATAATCCTATTTACTTTAATGAAATTTTCACCTTGTGGCAATTTAATTTTTAACCAATCGGGTTTCCTAGTATTATGTTTCATTTTCGCTACCTAAATTTATAATTGTTTTTCACCATTTAGGCTTTTATCAGCAGAGCTGACTAGGGAAAAATCAATTTCTTGGTAATCTTCTAATATTACCTCAGGATACATCCTATCTGTATGGTGCTCACTAAACATTGCCACTTTATCTCTAGCTTTTTCCCAAATCAATAAGGAATCTACATCTAAATCTGTACCTTTTTTACTCAAAATGATTGATTTATAGGGCGTTTGGACAGGTTTAACGCTTCCCGAAAGGGGATGCGTCTCAAGACTATAACCGGTATGAATCAAATCTCTAGTTTTTGACATTACCTCATAAATATCTTGGGCTTCAATAATCTTATACTTTTCTGAAAATTGCTTAATTACTTTAGGGTTATTAGTCACTATCGTATAGTTCAAAATCTCAGTCATAGTAAAATCCTTTTTTTAAAATTAAAATTTAGCTAAAAGCTCATAAATTAATTTTACAAATATATATCAAAAACGAACGAAAACCTATTATTTTTTGCGTTTATAGATAAAAACAAAGAATTCAAAATTTTAAATTATTAATAATCCTAAACTAAAATTGAATTTGTTATTTTTAGGAAACTGTAAAACGCAAGTAAATTCAGTACCTTTGAGATTGCTTCTTGTACTAGCTTAGTATCAACTATAAAAACTCTCTCTACATAAAAATTCGCTTAGAAAATTACCTCCTATGGATAACTATTTGAATTTAGTTAATTAGATATTATATTAAAACTGCTGAAGGAGGTTAAATAAATTCATTCTCCTGATGAGAAAATTAAATTTTATGAATTACTAATGAAAAAAAAAATATCAATTATAATTCTGATAATAGCCTTGATTTT
>PDWI01009171.1_pt1 | contig 11438 bp, 9 predicted proteins | sample 1430891 | NCBI WGS metagenome assembly PDWI01 (sample SAMN01162508, study PRJNA174530) | Oral metagenome, whole genome shotgun sequencing project. | biome: Marine environment; feature: Marine mammal; material: Swab sample of the gingival sulcus; isolation source: swab sample of gingival sulcus... | reverse complement strand
TTGGCAAAATGAAGCACTATCGACGTGTTTTTTCGCGCTTTGAAAAGAAAGCTCGAAACTTTCTGAGCTTTCTTTCATTGACAGCTGTATTGATATGGACTCGCTGAAATGTCAACAGAACCTAAGGAAAAACACCTGATCACCAAGAAATATACACAAAGTATTGAGCGGCAAAACCTGAATTTTCGGACAAGGATCAAACGACTTACCCGAAGAACTATTTGCTTTTCAAAATCAGAGGAAATTCATGATAAGGTCATCGGAGAGTTCATTAATCGAGAGTTCTTTCAATGCATTTGAATCACGACCATTTTATCGTTTCTCCTGAGCCAGGCTGTGACCGGATTATGCAGACCATCAATGAACGGGGCATCCCTTGTTTTTCCGGTACCTGTTCAGAGGTTTATCTTGGATAAGCATTCGATAATACAGGATGGTGACCAACTAAGTATCGCCAAAGAACTCTGATGTTTCTTGTCTATCCTGCTCTGACCCAATCAAACATTTTGACTGCCTTCATGTTTTAACTGAAATTACGGGACAGACTGTTAAAAGATTTTAAAGCAATCAAAATATCATCACCAAGAATCTCAGCTATTCATAAAACCTAAAAATACTAAAATATGCTATTTAACTCTACTGAATTTATTTTTATTTTCTTGCCAACTGTATTTTTTATTTATTTTTTATTAAATAAAAATCAGTATTTTCTATTTTCAAAATTATTTTTAACCGCGTCCAGCCTGTTTTTTTATGCTTGGTGGGATATAATATACCTTCCCATCTTATTGTCTTCAATCATAATAAATTATTTGGTCGGCAGAAAGTTATCAAATTTATCGGCACAGAATAAGGGCAACAAAACTCTTCTGGTAACAGGCATACTGCTTAATATTTTTCTGTTAGGATATTTCAAGTATTTCGATTTCTTCATTCAAAATATAAACTTCTTTATTGAAGAGAAAATAGAACTATTAAATCTGACCCTGCCTCTGGCAATTTCATTTTTTACTTTTCAACAAATTGCATTTCTTGTTGATAGTTACAAAAATAAGGCAAAAGAGCGTGATTTTTTAAATTATATATTATTTGTAAGTTTCTTCCCTCAACTGATTGCAGGACCAATTGTGCATCATAATAAGATGATGCCACAGTTTGGAGATAAAGAAAATAAGTTCATCAATTATAATAACATTGCAATGGGACTTTTTATATTTTCAATAGGTCTATTTAAAAAAGTTGTTTTAGCAGACACTTTCTTGATATGGGCCTTAGAGGGCAGCCAGTCAGCTACTTTAAGTTTTTTTGATGCTTGGGTAACAAGCCTGTCCTTTACTTTACGATTATATTTTGACTTTAGTGGCTATACAGATATGGCTATAGGATTGGCACTGCTTTTCAATATAAAACTTCCCATAAATTTCGATTCGCCTTATCGAGCCACATCATTAATAAGTCTCTGGAGCAAATGGCATATCACATTAACCCAATTCATCAATAGTTACGTTTTTAAACCTGTTGTCAAATCATTTAAAAACTATACTTTTTCCAAAGGCATGTTTGCTGTTTTCCTCAGCATGTTTATTATTGGCATGTGGCACGGTGCAAGTTGGTTGTTTGTAACATTCAGCTTAATGCATGGGGTTGGAATTGTAACCAATCATATCTGGAAGAAGAAGGTTAAAATCAGAATTAACAAATTAACAGGCTGGTTTCTTACTTTCAACTATATCAACATATCAATAATTTTTTTCAGCGTCAAAGACTGGGGCGAAGCCATCAAAATACTGAATGGCATGTTCAGTTTTTCCGACATATCAGTGTCAAAAAATTTTATAGATATTTACAATATCACACTAAAAAAACTCTCTATCTTTATGCCAGATATCGCAACCGAAAGAGCAGGCTCACTTGTATTTTCTTTTGAGGCTTATTTTTGGATTTTATTAGGATTAATAATAGTTCTCAACAAAAGCAATTCACTAAGCCGAATGAACCATCTCATTAAAAATAACGTAATAAAATGGCAATCAATGGCTCTAATGATTTTCTTATTAGCTATTTCATTAAACTACCTGCTTGTTTCAAACGGAAAAGAATTTCTATATTTTAATTTTTAGCTTGCTAAATAATTATCTATCAGAACTATCAACAAAACCCTGTTAATACCCAGTCATTTCAAACCATGAACAGTAAACAGTTTTTATTTTACAGCCTACTAGGAACAATAGTATTACTGACACCGTTACCTGCTTTTAATTATTCTGTAGATCAATACAGAGTGTTAACTAAAGACTACATTAATTATTACAATAATTCACCAAACAAGCACTATTTAAAACTACATTACTTACTCAATAACGAACACCATTTCACCAAGTTTTTATTTGGTTCTTCAAGAGTAAAAGCGATTGATACCAATATATTAGGAAAAGAGTGGTACAATATGACTTATTCTTTTGGCATACCCGCAACACATTTGTATAATCTGAAGTTAATGATTAACAACAACCTGAAGATTGAAGAAATTATCGTTGGTATAAATGGTGGCAACATATGGAAAGACCCGGCAGACTTTGAAAATGATTATCTTAGAAAAGTTTATCCCGACAGTTTTTTCTCGACTATAAAGTTTTACAAAAGCTATCTATACAAAAAACCTACCGAGAGAGATCTTGACATATTAAAAGGAAAGATCCCTCTAAAAAAATCTGATAATCATATTTTACACCCACATGATATTGAAAATATCCGCCTGGAAAAAGAAAAGTTAAAAAATCCCGAAAAACATATCGAGAATATAGAAAAAAACCCTATACTACTAGGCTATAACAAGCAAAACTATAGGATTGATAAAGCAGTGGAGGAAATCAGGGAAATCAAGGAACTCTGTGAAAAAAACAATATAAAATATAAATTTATTTTTATGCCGGTTTATAAAAATGTCTACGAAAAATATGATCAGGAAAAAATAACAGAATTTAAAAGCAAGTTATCAGAAGTTATTGATTTTCAGGATTTCTACAAAATAAATGAACTTACCAGCAACCCTCTCTACTGGAGAGATACCAGCCACCTCTTCCCAGGGCCAACCAATCAATACATTACACCTTTTTTGAAAAAACTGGAGAACAATCCAGATTAGGGTCAATGGTGTCTTGTCGATGGATCGAAAAGCCGTTCCGAGTACGGCCTGGAAATGTGCTTTCTCGGTCACAAACCAGCAATATAATGATAACCGGTTGATAGTATGTAAACCTATACCAAAGTTTTATAAAAATATATCACAATTTCTTCGAATTCAGGCTATCTTATCCGGCAAAAATGTGTTAATTTTAAGCATGCCTATATAGAGTAGATCAGTTATTTGTACATGCTACTTACCTCAGTACAGGTAAGTTGTATTTTAGTGTGAAAAACGCTTGATTGTAGTACAAATCATCTGTTATTAATAGGCCGCCTGAGGACAGACGTAAGAAAAATGCTTGTCCCGGTTTTGCTAATCCCGCCCCCAGTCACAGTTGTAAAATTCGGGAGCCGGATTTTGATGTTGAATCTATATATTTGGAAGGATTTTTTCATGAACAGAAAGTTTATTTCGCTGGCTGTATCTGGTGCCTTATTAACCTTTTCATCGTTCTCGGTTTTTGCTGCCGTGGATCTGGATGGCGGGGGCAGTTTCACTTATTCTAAAGAACTCGTTTCTGCAGCCGGTAATAAAATCACTGGTGCTACTACAACAGCATGTCCCTTGGTGAACACTGCTGCTAATGAAGGGTTTAAGGTAGAAGCGGGCACCCTCATTCCTGGGGGTGCCAATGCCCAGGTACAAAGACACGTCCGGATTGACTTGATTGGTGGTAAGTTTTCCGGTGTGCCAACGATAAAGGCAGAAACGGCGAGCACGACTCTTACGCATGCAGTTGTTCAGGGTGGGGACGGTCATGAATATGTGATCTTTTCGGTTGTTGGTGATAACGATATTACTCAAACGGAGAGCTTCTTGATTGGTCTTACTGGCGTGGAGCTAGATGCTGGTGTAGAACAACTGGGACTCAAGTATGGCGTATATGTTGAAGCCGACAATGCCTTCAATCTAACGCAATCTCTTTACAACAAAACTTATGACAAGGTGCTTACACTCGCAGAATCGGGTAGTGCTCCATCTATCGCCATTACGCCCGCAGTTTCGGCTGAAATTGATCCTGCCGCCAATACGCTTTTTGTTAATGGGGTGAAAACGACCGACCTTTCAAATTTGAAAGTTACGTTGCCAAGCGGTTTGTGTGGTGCTGATGGTACTGCGGCAGAAATAGATGAGGAGGGAAAGTTGACTGTTTCTGGTGACTTTAGTGCTTTCGCCACTGCCCCTGGAGAGGTATTCTTAAACGGTTCAGATAATTGTAATGCAACAGATTCAGCTGTCCCTGGTGTAGTAAATAGTGCGGCAGACACAGTAACTTTCTCATTTGATAATGCAAATACTACAGGAAATTTTGGTGCACAAACAGATGCTGCGACGAACCTCAACAATGTTCACCTTTGTGTTACAGTAGATGAGGTCACTTCTATTGTTGATGGCAGTTATGAGTGCACCATTGAGTATAAGGTTAAAGATGGCACATCGACTTCTGACGCAGTCACCTCGGATCCCATCGCTTGCGGTAACTTGCAGTTCGCCGGTTCTTCTGACCGTGTTAACTGGGGCTTGACTCCCGGCGGTGCATTTAAACAGTTCTTCCGTATCAGCAACCCAAGCTCTGTTACGGGTGATGTGACGGTAACTCTGGTTAATGACGCAGGTCAATCCGTAAGCTTCCCTCTGGATAAAGTTGACGGTATCAGCAGCTCTGAATTAGCGGCTGGAGCCAGCACCAGCCTGATCAGTATTGATGACCTGGCGGCAGCTGACAGCTCGTTTAATGTCAACGGTGGCAAAATTCGTGTTATTGTCCGTGGTGAATTCGGTGATGACATAGAATCAAACGGTAATACCTTCGGTGATGCAAACTCTACGGATGGTATCGTGATCGAAGCCGTCGGTATTAACCCTGCTAATGGTAATGCCCTTATCATGGAGTAATCGCATTAATTAATCATTTCTATGATTGATTAAAGTGCTTATCCGGGTCTCTCTCCTGACGGTCAGGGGAGAGACCTTTTTCATCAAAAACCTCATGAACCAGCCCCACTAAACAACCATCATGCGCCGGTATCAGACAGCCTACTCCCTGCCGGAAGTCCTGCTCGCCCTGACTATCCTCACCTCCTCCGGCTTTGCACTGTTCGACCTGCTCAACACAAGCCTTATCAACTACCAGCAACAGCAACAGGCCGCCCGACAACTGCAAACCCGCTATACACTGCTCACACTGGCTAAACTGATTAACCCGACGACGATGGGCAAGGACAGTGCATTCCGTGATACCGCCCGACTCGGCTCACTGGCCTGGAACTGGGATGCCACCACAATTGCTGAACAGCAGACACACGGCTATGACAGCGGCTTATACCGGGTTGAGCTGTACCGTGATAATGCCCTGATGAGCGACGGAGCAACACCGCTAACGCTTATCAACCTGGGCTGGCGGCTACAGAAATAACACGGATAACACGCCACCATGCTAAGAACCGGCCATACCGGTATGACACTCCCGGAACTATTGGTGACACTGACCCTGCTTTCGCTACTTACGACCCTGACCCTCAGCGGACTGGACTTCGTCAGGCGCAGCACCGGAAAACTCAAGGCCCACCACGCCCAACAGCAACAGGACCAACGGCTGCACAACAGCCTGAACAGTTTATTATCACAATTGCAAATGACACATAACACTCCCCTTCAGGACTTCAAGGGCACTGCCACACAGTGGAGCGGCACAAGCCTATCACCACTGGGCCTCAGTCCGGGGCAGCCCACTGTATTTTCGCTGCAACTTGAAACCGCTCAGGGCAGAACCGGTCTGTATTACCGAAACACCCTGATGACCGAAACGGAAACGATACAAAACCTGTTTGCCTCCGAACAAATCCCGGCTGAAGGGGAACTGGCCAGCTGGCCGGAGAAGACAGCCCCCCGTTTCCGCTATCTGGATCATGACAACACCTGGCAGGACAGCTGGCAGGGAAAAGCAGCGGAGCGCGGCAAATTGTCGGTACTGCTGCCCAGAGCGATCTGCCTGTGCTCACCGGTACATCCCCCCTATTTATTCAATATACAGGGGCGGAAAACACGTCCTCCCAAACCGATCACCGTGCCCGGCTTACCAAACAATCTGCCCTGATCTGACCATGCGCCATAACCACAGACAATACGGCAGCATACTCCCGGTAGTATTGGTGATACTGAGCATTATCAGCCTGCTCATCGCCGGTGTCATCAGCCTGATGGCGGAACAAACCGATACCATCAAACGACGACAAATCGAACTGATGGCATTGACTGAACTGCACAATACTTTCGAAATACTGCAATACAGCCTGTTGACGCGCCCCTATAATTACGCCGGAATGGTTACTGAACTGACTATCACAAGAACAGATAACCCCTTTCTGCCTCTCCCGCCGATCAGTGGCACAGAAATCCACTTCGATAATACCCTTTATGTCGGCTGGGGTCAGACCTGTTTTGCCATTCAGAACGCAGACAGCCTGTTGAACCTGAACTATATCCCGGATAAACGACTGAACCAGCTGCTGACGCAGTTGGAGATTGCGGCGGAAGAACGGGAAATGCTGATCAACCAACTGAACCAGTACAAACAGTTTATCCCGCCGATTACCACGCAAAACCCCCTCACCTCGCTCACGCAGCTTAACCGGCTGGCCGCCTGGGAAGACAGTGGACTGCTTGAGGATGCGCGTTTTTATGATGCGGTGACCACCGCAGGCCGTAACCTGTTTAATATTAACAGTTCACCTGGCCCGGTACTGCAAGCATACACCGGCTTTTCCGATGAAACCATCACACAACTGATTGCAGCACGGCCTTTTCTGTCCGCAAGACAATTATACGCAATGACCGGCCGGGATTTTCCGGTGGCGGTAGAAAATATCAAATACATGGCATCAGATTATTTCCGTATACGCTTATATCACCCTGATCTGAGCTATTATAAGGAATTATTGATTAGTTTCTCACCAAAGGAAGAAGATGGACACCCTTGGCTCATTGAGTCTGCGCTACGCTTACCTGCGGCTGGAGCGCCTGATCTGGACACTGCTCGGGAAACCGGGCTGGCATTTTTCGACCCCGCGTATCTGGAGCTCGACGACTGACACTGGCCCGAAACACCGACGAACAACATCCACATCATGGTGGCGCAAACGACAAAAAATCATTACCCGCAAGGATTGCTGGTACACCTGCTTCGACCTAACGGCCTTGCCTGTCAACAAACGCACCCAGGCATTATGGTTACAAATTGAACAATGGTCGCCGATTCCCGCCCCTTTCCAGCAGTGGATAGTCTGGGAACAGGGCATTGCCATGGTCTGGGTATGGGAAACCGGCAAAACCCCGGAGGGCAAGGGATATGCTGTCCCCGAATCACTACTCTATCCGCGGGCATACCATCAAATCTGCCACTACCGGCTCAGCGAGGGCTTTGAGCTGCAATACTGGGACAAACAGGGGGTATTACGCCGCTCACAATGGTCAGATAGTGCTTTTGGCCCGTTCGCGCTGCAAGCCTTCTACCTCGGCATCGGCAATAGAACTGCCAATGCGCAGGATAGTGATAACCGCTGGCTACAGGCGAAAAACAGCCCCCCCGCAGATTACCCCTGGTCCTGGCCAGCCATCCCGGTAGCTGACAAACTGATGTTCAGCCATTACCTGGTGATGGGGCTGGCTTTTTTCGCTATCTGCGGCTTTGCCTCATGGCTGACGGCGGATATTGTGCGTATAACTCGGGCAGAAAAACAATGGGATACAGAACTGGGTACATTGCAACAAACACTCGCCCCCCAGATTCAAACCCGAAAGGATGCACTTTCAGAGCGGCAGCAGGCCCTGAGCATAGCAGCCTTACTGCCGCAAAGCTCCCAACTGGAGCTGCTCAGCCGGATCATTGCCGTCTTTCAGGCACAAGCCCTGCACAAAGCACGCATTGAACGCTGGGCGTTTGCAGATGGGAAAATAGAGTTTGAAGTCGCCGGAGTCAGAACTATTGACCGCTCCGCTCTGGTCACAGAAATGCAGAAAACCGGTAATTTTATGAACATCCGTATCGACAATGTGAAAAAAAGTGATAGGCTACGTATTTCGGCGATACCTGCTCCTGTTGATGGAACAACGATAGATGCACACCCCCCCCCAGGTTAACAGAGAAACGATTCTCGTCAGCATTGCCTTTCTGCTGAGTGCTCTCTTTGGCCTGGACTATCTGTATACTTTCCATAAAAGCACAGAAAACGGTTTTCATGCCACACAGGAACAGGTGAAACGTCTGAGACTGATGATGGAACAGCCGCAAAACTGGTCAGATCATCTACAGGAGTCTATAGAACAGACGCTATCATTGGAAGAAAGGTTTATGACAACCACCTCCCATGATCTGGCCCAGGCGGAAATTCAAAGCTGGCTTCAGAAGCTACTGGAAAAATATGCCGTTCGTCGCCCGGATATCCGTGTCAGCACCGCTCCGGAGCAACAGCACTCAAGCGGTGACTTTTATCGGTACTGGCAGGTTGATGCCGCCATCAGCGGTCGGAGTAAGCAAGCGGTCACCCTGGAATTATTAAATGCACTGGAAAGCAACCCACAATGGAACCTGGAAATTACGGGTGTCGCCATAGAAAAGGGGCGTTTTCTGATTAATCTGTCCGTCATTGCACTGGAGATGCCCGCCTGATGCTGCGCTGGCTGTCAGGTATCATCATTCTGTTTGCCTGGGTCGGGGGAATATTTACCGCCTCATGGAATTACCATGCCGCGCAGGATCGGCTCAAAGCCTCAATAGCAGAGCCACTGGCAGCAGAGTCCTGGGAATTCCCCTCTATCATTATCCCGGACCCCGCCCTGGCTTATAACAGGATCGCACAAAGCAAGATATGGCCGCAGAAACAAAAAACAGCGGTCGCATCGGCGAAAAAAACCACCGGAGACAGTGCCAAAAGAACCACACAGCCCTCGAAAAAACCGAAAAAGGCCCGCAAAAACCAGAAGAAAAAAAAGCAGGCAAAACCGGCAGTATTAAAAGCCATTACTCGTATCGGCAAACAGGCTTGGGCGGTCTTTATTATAGATAAAAAAAGACAGCGCCTGCAAACAGGAGAGACTTTGCAGGAAGGGCAAAAAATTATCGAAATCGGTGCGACCTGGGTGGATATCAGCGATGGAAATGACACTAAACGCGTAAAGCTGTTTTCACGCCCAACAGACTAATGGATGTAGTTTACAAATGATGACGACCAACCAACGAAATAAACGAAACAGATGGCTTATAATAACAGCAGCGATTACTTTGGGAGGTTGTCTGCAGGTAAAGAATGATATTCGTGCTCCCGACCCTCTGTATGCAGGAAAAAAAACGACCCGCACGCCACAGTCGGCGGCCATCTGGAATAATCCGGATATCGCCAGCACAAAACGCCCCGTTCCCGGACAACCGGGAAAAAGGGTGGCAACCCCCATGCCATCGGTCATGGCCGGCCAGGTTAAAACAGCGCAGGACCTGGCCGATCAATTAAGGCTGGGCAACCGGCCAGTGACATTTACTGCTGAAGAAATAGCCCTGCCGGATTTTATTAATGAAGTATTCGGTGACATCCTGCGACTGAATTACCAACTGGCTCCCGCACTACAGAGAAAGAAGGATCTCGTCACCTTAAGGTTGGGAAAACCGGTCAGCCAGAGACAGCTCTTTCTGCTGTGCAGCGAGGTACTGGAACAATACGGTGTAGGGATGATACAAAAACAGGGAATACTGTTTTTTATTCGGGCAAAAACCGGCAGCGGCATTTCTCCCGCGATTCTGGTATCCGGAAGGGCACTGCCTGATGTTCCTGATACCCACCGGGTCGTCTTTCAACATGTGCCATTAAAAGTCGTCAAGGCCAATACCATGACCGGCTGGCTAAAGCAAATTTATGAGCCTTTGGGCGTTACATTAAGACCCGACATTACGACCAATTCCATCATTATTCATGGTCCGGGTAAAATAATACGTCAAGCCATACAAGCCATTGAACTGCTGGACCAGCCCAGCTTTGCCGGGCGGTACAGCGCCCGCTTTGAACTGGCGTTCCAGCCAGTGGAAAAACTCCGCACTGCTGTGGTTAATGCGTTAACCGCAGAAGGTTATAATGTTACGGAAGGAAAATCACAAACGCCAGGCAGTATCCGGATCATTGCCTTGGACTTTATTAACAGTCTGTTAGTGTTTACAGCTGACCCCAACACCTTGTCCCATGTTGCCCGCTGGATTAAAAACCTTGACCAAGCTCCGGAAGAAAAACCGGATGTTTCCTCATCGACTTTTTATTATGAAGTAAGAAATACCAAAGCCGCCTCACTGTTTGAGGTATTACAGAAATTAATTGCTGAAGGAAAAGGCAACATTCTTCCTGAAACCGTACCGACTCCCACTGCACCTGATAATCCGGGTAAAGCCAACGCCGCAGCTGCTTCAAAAGCATCCGCCCCCGCCACTAAAATTGTGAAAAGTGCACGAAGCAGCCTGGTTCTTGATGAGGTGCGCAATGCCATTATCTTTATGGGAGATCCGAAAGAATGGCAGAAACTCCGTCAGATTATGGTCCGCATGGATCGTCAAGTGCGACAGGTGCTGGTCGAAGTGACTATTGCTGAGGTATCGTTAACCGATCAGGAAAACTACGGTATTGAATGGCTGGCAAAACTGAACCTAGACGGCAAGCCGGGTACATTAAGCACGATCAAAGGTTTAAACCTCGGTGGCACCGGTTTACTCTACACCCTAGAAAGTGCCGGGCAAACCAGGGCCTTGTTAAATGCAATGGCCTCCAATCAAAATGTCAGCATTGTATCAACCCCCAAAATTCTGGTAAAAAGTGGTGAAAATGCCAGTATTGATGTCGGATCAGAAGTACCCATCGTCACCTCCGTTGCTGCAGCAAACAGCCAGTCTGAAGGTACAAGCGACATTCAGCAGGATATTCAGTACCGGAAAACAGGGGTGCTGCTTAATGTTTCTCCAGTCATCCACTCCGGTAATCGTGTGGATATGGAGATTTCTCAGGAAGTCAGTGAAGCCCGCGAAAATACGGTCAGTAATATCTCCAGCCCCAGCATCTTTAACCGAAGAATCAAGACCAGTGTTTCACTGAAAGATGGTGGCTCACTCCTGTTGGGAGGACTGATTACCAGTACCGGCGATCACGGTGTCACCGGGATACCGGTACTAAAAGACTTACCGGTGGCGGGCCATCTGTTCAAAGGCACGAAGAAAACAGCA
>PDWI01009170.1_pt1 | contig 11438 bp, 7 predicted proteins | sample 1430891 | NCBI WGS metagenome assembly PDWI01 (sample SAMN01162508, study PRJNA174530) | Oral metagenome, whole genome shotgun sequencing project. | biome: Marine environment; feature: Marine mammal; material: Swab sample of the gingival sulcus; isolation source: swab sample of gingival sulcus... | reverse complement strand
TACTTCTGTGCCCGTATTTTTAGGGTCAGTCTCGCCAATTACGCGCATGGGAGATACTTCAATACCATCTACTTTTTCAATTAATCGATTAACCACTAAGCCTTTATTAAACTCTAGTGTATATACTTTGCCGTCACGGCGTATGGTTAAGCGCAGTTTGGTTGATAGAGCATTAACACAACTAACCCCAACACCATGTAAACCGCCTGATACTTTATAGCTGTTTTGGTTAAATTTGCCCCCAGCATGCAACTCGGTTAAGGCAATTTCTGCCGCTGTGCGCTTGGGCTCGTGCTTATCATCAGGTTTAATATCAGTTGGAATGCCGCGCCCGTTATCTGCAATGCTGATAGAGTTATCGCTGTGTATGGTCACAACAATATCATCACAATACCCAGCTAGCGCCTCGTCAATTGAGTTGTCAACCACTTCAAATACCAAGTGATGTAAACCTGTGCCGTCAGACGTATCCCCAATATACATGCCTGGACGTTTACGTACAGCTTCTAAGCCCTCTAGTATTTGAATATCACTTGCGCCGTAGTTTGCTGTATCTAGCGTGGCAGAAGAATTATTTTGTGTGTTATTTGATGGTTGTTCTGTAGTCATCCCTGTATTTTCGCAGATTTAACACCAATTTACACTACTTGGTGTATTTATATTGGTTGAAATTAAGCATAAATATCGCACCTCAACGTCGTAGAATATGCCTTTTATCATTAAAACAGCCAAGCAAAATAAACTTGGCTGTCTAGCTTATATACAAAGCCAAAAATTAAATACGCATAGGCATAACTACATACTTAAAGTTGTCGTTTTCAGGCACGGTAATCAGCACAGAGCTACTACCATCTAGCAGCGACATTGTGACTTTTTCTTGTTCTAGCCTATTGAGCACGTCTATTAGGTATGTAACATTAAAGCCTATATCGATAACCGCACCCTCATACTGCACTTCCAACTCGTCAAAGGCTTCTTCGTGGTCAACGTTGTTGCAGTTTATGCGCAATTTATTGGACTCAAAATGCATGTGAACGCCCTTGAGTTTTTCATTACTCAAGATAGCTGTACGTTTAAGCGAAGCAAGTAATGCTAAACGGTCAACAGTAACGTGATGAGTATTGTTTTTTGGAATAACTTGATTGTAATTTGGGAACTTGCCCTCTACCAGTTTACTAATAAACTCCATCTTGCCAAAACGGAAACGAGCTTGATTACCCGCAAATTGCAACTCCATAGGCTCGTCATTGTCAAACAACAAGCGTTGCAACTCTAGCACCGTTTTACGCGGCAAAATAAGGTTTTGCTTAGGTACTTCCTTATCTAGATTAGCTTTAGTAAATGCCAAACGGTGCCCGTCAGTAGCAACTAGGCTTAAAGTATCGCCTTCTGCGACAAATAAAATACCGTTTAGATAATAGCGAATATCGTTAGCAGCCATAGAAAAAGATACTTGCGACATCAAATCTTTCAAGGTTTTTTGCGGCAAGCTAAACGGCTCATCGAAATCTGTGGCTTCTTGCACCAATGGAAAATCAGAAGCTGGTAACGTATTTAAAGTAAATTTACTATTACCGCCTAATATTGTAGCTTTATCACCATCAACCTTTAAGGTAATCACTTGGTCAGATGGCATGCTATTAACAATATCAATTAGCTTGCGCGCACCCACTGTAATTTGAAAGTCGCTACTATCACCACCCAAGCTTTCTTTAGTGCGTACTTGTATTTCTAGATCGCTAGCAATTAAATGCAAATCATCGCCTTGCTTATGCAGCAATACGTTGGATAGAATAGGCATAGTCTGGCGACGTTCAACCACACCAGATATAGACTGTAAAGCAGCAACGATTTGGGCTTGAGGGGCTTGAAAAACTTTCATAATCATACTAATTTAAAGAAATGTCAAACAAAACAACTCGATAGGATACCATGCCATTGTATCTAATGTACAAAAAAATATAAAACAACTGCTATAACTTATTTTCAGCATCCAAGCCAGCCTAGGTTTACATTACCCAGACTGGCTCTGTACATGCGTATTCTAATAGTGGAAGGCCAGTATATACCAGACTAATAGCATTGCAACAACAATAAAAAAACAGGTATTTGTAAGACATGAAACACATACTTTAACAATTTACGCTAAACTTGCTAGAACTTTCAATATACCTTGTATTTTTTATTCAGTTTGTTAATTTATGCGCAACGGAACGCAACTAGCCGCCATTGATTTAGGCTCTAACAGCTTTCGGCTGGAAATCGGTAAATACTATTCAGGTCGAATTGAAAGAGTGGAATACTTAAAAGAGACTGTGCGACAAGGCGGCGGTTTAGATGAAAACAATATGCTATCTGATGACGCCATGCGGCGCGGTTGGGGGTGCTTAAAACGCTTTAGAAAACGCTTAGCAGATGTAAATACAGATAATGTTCGTGCTGTGGGAACACAAACTTTGCGCCAGGCGCTAAATCGTGATGACTTTTTAAAGCCAGCGCAAGATATTTTGGGTGTACCAATTGATGTAATATCAGGCAGAGAAGAGGCGCGCCTAATTTATCAAGGCGCTGCTAGCCTACTGCCCAATTCAGAAAACAAACGCCTAGTTATAGATATTGGTGGGCGCTCAACTGAAATTATTCTAGGGCAAAATCAAGATATACACGCCCTAAACTCATTTCAGGTAGGCAGCGTTACTTGGTCAATGAAATATTTTCCTGATGGTGAATTTACCAAATCTGCCTTTCACAAAGCAATTGTGGCAGCAAAAGCCCTATTAGAAGAAGCTTTAAATTTTTGTGAGTATGGCTTATGGGGTGAAGTTTATGGTTGTTCAGGCACAGTGTCTGCAGTAGGCAGTGTGCTAGCATTAACAGAAAAGACCGATGGCTCAGTTACCTATGACGGCCTGCAATGGATACAAAAACAACTAATAAAGGTAGGTAACGCTAAATGTATAAACTTAAATGGATTACAAGAAGACAGACGTGCCGTAATTGGTGGTGGCATAAGCGTACTGATAGCAGTATTTGAGTTGCTAAAAATTAAACAAATGCACATTTCTACTGGCGCTTTACGTCAAGGTGTTTTATACAATCTAATAAAAAATCTTAAACCAATAAACTAAAAGGGAATAATATTGGTACAGATAAAATATGTTTCTTTAGAAAAACTCTAAACTTTATGTTTATACAAACGCGCTACTTCCGTTTTCAAGGTTGCTAAAGTAAGCTGACTAGCTGGTATAGCTCTGCCAATATGTAGAGCAACATAATTTAACCAACCACGACGAAAAGGTTTGGTCATTGCTTTACCTTCTATGCGACTAAAAAATGACCCCCATAGATTTTGCAAAGCCATAGGTACAACAGGTACTGGAGTTTTTTCTAAAATGGTCATAATGCCACGCTTAAATTCACCTAAATTACCATCCGGTGTAATACGCCCTTCTGGAAAAATACCTAGTACATCACCGTTTGCTAATACTTCAGCCGCTTTTTGCATAGCTGCTGTGTAAATAGCTGCGTCTTGCTTTGGGCTACAAACAGGTATGGCCTTGCTGGCGCGGAATATCCACCCTAAAATCGGAGTTTGAAAAATTTTATGGTCCATTAAAAAATAAATTGGGCGAGGACTAGCGCCCATCAACAACACTGCATCAGCAAAACTAACATGGTTGCATGCTAAAACAATAGCCCCTTCAGTTGGAATATACTCACGCCCACGTACTTTAAAACGGTACACACAGGTACTTAAAAGCCAAGCTAACAAACGAATAATGTACTCTGGAACCAAAATAAAGATGTAAGTGCTAACTGCAATGTTTAGCACTACCAGCAGCATAATTGTTTGTACGATAGAAAAACCAAATTTCAGCATTGTGCCAACAATAATGGCACTTATAATCATGAACAGGCTGCCTAAAATATTGCTAGTAGCGATAATACGCGCGCGAAAAGCTTCAGGACAACGCCATTGCACCAACGCATACATCGGCACACTAAAAACACCTGCGCTCATGGCTAGAATAAATAAATCAACCAATACACGCCAGTGCATAGGCATGCTTAAAAAACTACGAAGGTTATAGCTAACTTCAGGAGCAGTTTGCGCCAATACATAAGACAGTGAAAATATTAAATCAAGCATACCCAAGGTCATGCCTAAAGCACCTAAAGGAACTAAGCCAATTTCAACCTGTCCACGTGATAGGCGCTCACAAATAAGTGAGCCAAAACCAATGCCACAAGAAAATACTACCAACAAAAGTGATGCTACACGCTCATTGCCATGCAATACCTCTTTAGATAAATCAGGGAATTGGCTTAAAAATACTGCTCCAATAAACCACATCCAGCTAATACCTAAAATAGAGCGAAATACTGATGGATATTTTTTAGCTAACTGTAGATTACGCCAAGTTTCTGAAAAAGGATTTGGGTTAATTTGTAAGTCTGGCGCAGAAGCTGGCAGCACAGGTACAAAATAAGCACTAAGCCAGCCTATGAATGCTAAAAAACAGCAACTTATAGCAACAATTTGGGCACTGAATTGTGGCAAACTGATCAATAAGCCACCAGCCATATTACCAAGCAAAATAGCAACAAAAGTTCCCATTTCAACTAGACCATTGCCGCCTGTGAGTTCATGTTCTTTCAACACTTGAGGCAATAGCGCGTATTTAACAGTGCCAAATAGGGTTGATTGCAAGCCCATGCAAAAAACACAAAACAGTAGTACAGGAATATTGCTAAAGCAAAAACCATAGGCCGCCAATAAAGTAATGCCTAACTCTAGCGTTTTTAACCAAACAATAATACGTCGCTTGGGATATTTATCAGTTAGTTGCCCACTGGTAGCTGAGAATAATAAAAACGGAGTAATAAATAAAGCCCCAATAACCAACCCAGCTTGGGCTGATGGCAACCAATTTAGCTGTATATGGTAAGTTACCATAACAGTAAGCGCAAATTTCATCAGATTGTCATTTGCCGCACCAAAAAATTGAGTGAAAAAAAATGGCGCAAAACGACGCTGCTTAAATAGCGAAAATTGGCTATGTTTATTATTTGACATAGGATGATCGAAATAAGAACAATCACTACACAACTAAAACCACAAAATTATAATCATGCTAGTGCCCTCATTTAGCGCATCAGCCAAACTGACCAATGTATGGTGCTACATGACTGGTGGCAGTAGCTATTATCATAAAAAACTGCTTAAGCAAATATAAGCCATCTTTTGCAGCAAATGTAATTAACGGCACGATGCCTAATACAATCAAGGCAGTTGCAATATTTTTTATAAAACTACTGATTTTTTTAGATGAAGTCATGATATGCCTCCCTACTTTAACTAAAATTTAAGGGTGCTAATAAACTAGCACTTGCAAGCAATATATGCCTCAAATAGCCTTTTTCGTACGTTATTTTGCTTAAGTATCAATTTATGATACTTTGGGTAACCTATCATGCACGGTGATTGTGCTTTATACTCTATAGCCTGGTATAGCTTACCAAGCTCTTTATCAACAACTTATTAACTTGCATGGGACAGACATGACAAAATTCAAATACACGCTAGAAGAAAGCCAAATGCCTCGCGTTTGGTACAACATTCAGGCTGATTTACCCAAACCAGCCCCTGCGGTATTGCACCCAGCTACCAAAGAGTTAATTGCTCCTGATGATTTAATGCCTCTATTTCCTGCTGCACTAATTGAACAGGAAGTTACTCAAGAACGTGAAGTAGAAATACCAGAGCCCGTGCTTGATATATTGCGTATGTGGAGACCAGCCCCATTGCATAGAGCACACAATCTAGAAAAAGCACTGGGCACACCAGCTAAAATTTTCTACAAATACGAAGGTGTAAGCCCTGCTGGTAGTCATAAGCCAAATACAGCAATTGCTCAAGCATTTTATAATCAGCAAGCTGGCGTTAAACGTCTAGCCACTGAAACAGGTGCGGGGCAATGGGGGTCTTCTTTAGCATTTGCTGGCTCTTTGTTTAATTTAGAAGTGCAAGTGTTTCAAGTGCGCGTTAGCTACGACCAAAAACCATATCGCAGATTTATTATGGAAACATATGGCGCAAGCTGCATGCCTTCCCCAAGCAATGAAACCGAGTCTGGTCGTGCGGTATTAGCTAAAGACCCAGATCACCCAGGTAGCCTCGGTATTGCCATTAGTGAAGCAGTAGAAGTTGCCGCACAAAATAAAGACACCAAATACGCCTTAGGCTCGGTACTAAACCATGTGTTGCTGCATCAAACTATTATCGGGCAAGAAGCTATGATGCAAATAGAAATGGCCGATACTTACCCAGATGTAATAGTTGGCTGTGCTGGTGGTGGTAGTAATTTTGGTGGTTTAGCATTTCCATTTTTGGGGCAGAGCTTACGTGGTGGCGCTAAACCACGAATTGTGGCCGTAGAACCATCTGCCTGTCCAACACTAACACGTGGTAAATATGCGTACGACTACGGCGATACTGCTCACTTAACACCCCTAACTAAAATGCATACTTTAGGCAGCAGCTTTACTCCACCATGCCTTCATGCTGGTGGTTTGCGTTATCACGGCATGTCACCATTAGTGTCGCATTGCAAGGAACTGGGTTTAATCGAAGCTGTAGCCTATGGTCAAGAAGATTGTTTCGCAGCAGGTGTACTATTTGCGCGCAATGAAGGTATTGTGCCTGCACCAGAAGCGACTCACGCAATTAAAGCGGCAATTGAAGAAGCTTTACGTTGCAAAAAAGAAGGTAAAGAAGAAACTATTCTATTTTGCTTATCTGGCCACGGACACTTTGATATGACATCATATGCTAAATATTTAGAAGGCACATTGCGAAATGACAGTTATGACAAAAACACCTTAGCTACAGCACTTGCCAACCTACCTGAAGTGTCTGAAAAATAAATTATTTCCTTATATTTTCTTATGTCTAAAACATATTTTACAGTTGCGCAAATACGCCAAAGCTTTTTAGATTTTTTTAAAAGCAAAGAACATACTATTGTTGAGTCTAGCCCGCTAGTTCCCATGAATGACCCCACGCTCATGTTTACTAACAGTGGCATGGTGCAATTTAAAGATGTGTTTTTAGGCACAGACAAACGCCCGTATGTACGTGCTGCTTCAGTGCAAGCCTGCTTGCGTGCTGGTGGCAAACACAATGACTTAGAAAATGTAGGATACACAGCGCGGCACCACACCTTTTTTGAAATGTTAGGCAACTGGAGCTTTGGCGACTATTTTAAAAAAGAAAGTATTGAATGGGGTTGGGAGCTTTTAACCCAGGTATATAAATTACCCCCTGAAAAATTATGGGCAACAGTATATGAAGAAGATGATGAAGCCTATAACATTTGGAAAGATGTAATAGGATTGCCTACTGAACGTATTGTGCGCATTGGTGATAACAAAGGTGGTCGTTATAAAAGTGATAATTTTTGGATGATGGCAGATACTGGCCCATGTGGTCCATGTAGCGAAATTTTTTATGACCATGGTGAACACATAGCAGGTGGTCCTCCAGGCAGCCCTGAAGAAGACGGTGACCGCTACATTGAAATTTGGAACCATGTATTTATGCAGTACGAAATGCATGCTGATGGTAGTGTTACTGAGCTGCCAAAACCTTGTGTAGATACTGGTATGGGGCTTGAACGTTTGTCAGCTATTTTGCAAAACGTACACAGCAATTATGAAATTGATTTGTTTGTTGCCCTTATTAAAGCTGCCGCACGTGAAACAGGCTGCAGTGACTTAGATAACCCTTCTTTAAAAGTAATTGCTGATCATATTCGCACCGCTGTGTTTTTGGTGGGTGATGGTGTGTTACCAGGTGCAGATGGACGCAGCTATGTACAACGCCGTATTATCCGCCGCGCGATAAGGCATGGTTATAAACTGGGGCAGAAAAAACCATTTTTCTATAAGCTAGTTGCCGATGTGGTCGACTTAATGGGCGAAGCTTATCCACGCATAAAATCACAACAAGAACTAATTACAAAGGCAATTAAAACAGAAGAAACACGTTTTATAGAAACACTTGAAAATGGCATGAACATACTCAATGATGCGCTGGAAAATAGCGCTTCTGGAGTATTGTCTGCTGAAGTAGCATTCAAGCTGCATGATACTTACGGCTTTCCATTAGATTTAACTCAAGATGTGGCACGCGAGCGTAATATAAAGGTAGATGAAGCTGGTTTTGATGCCGCCATGGAAAAACAAAAAAATACTGCGCGCGCGGCTGGCAAGTTTAAAATGGGACAAATCTTGCAATACGATGGCAAGGACAATACCTTTATTGGATATGGTAATTTAAGCTGTCAAGCCACCATACAAGCACTATACAAAGACGGCGTAGCTGTTGATAAATTAGCCAAAGGTGAACATGGCGTAATTGTGCTGGATACTACCCCCTTTTATTCTGAAAGCGGCGGTCAAGTAGGCGATACTGGCTGCATAACAGCAGATAACGTAAAGTTTACTGTACAGGACACTCAAAAAATAAAAGCTAATGTGTTTGGGCATCATGGCTTAGTTAGTGGCGGCACAATAACAGTAGGCGCAAAAGTAAACGCCCAAGTAGATAGTTCTATACGACAATCTACCATGCGTAATCACAGCGTAACCCATATTATGCACAAAGCATTACGTGAGGTGCTGGGCAGCCACGTACAACAAAAAGGCTCTCTGGTTGATAGTGATAAAACTCGTTTTGATTTTACTCACAATGCCCCTATGACAACGCAACAAATACAGCTAGTTGAAAATATAGTCAATGCCGAAATACTAGCAAATACGGCAACTCAGGTACGCCTTATGGATATAGAAGCAGCTAAAGAAACAGGCGCCATGATGTTATTTGGTGAAAAATATGGCGCAGAAGTGCGTGTATTAAATATTGGAACCTCTATTGAATTATGCGGCGGCACTCATGTAAAACATACTGGTGAAATTGGCTTGTTTAAAATCACCAATGAAACTGGTATTTCCTCAGGTGTACGTCGGGTAGAAGCTATTACAGGTAACACTGCTTTACAGTATCTGCAAAAATTAGATAGCTTAGTGCAAGAAATTTCTGTTAGTTTACGCAGCACCCCAAACGAATCGCTGGAGCGCATAAGCCAACTACAAACACAAGTGAAAGATTTAGAAAAAGAAATTTCCGCACTTAAAGGCAAACTAGTATCAAGCAAAGGTGACGAACTTATAAACCAAGCAGTAGAAATATCAGGTATACAAGTATTAGCTGTGCGCCTAGATGGAGTTGATGCCAAAACCATGCGTGACACCATGGATAAACTAAAAGACAAACTCAAAACCGCAGCAATTGTATTAGCAGCAGTTGATGGCAAAAAAGTACAACTTGCCGCAGGCGTAACCAAAAATAGCACTAACAAACTAAAAGCTGGTGAGTTAGTAAACTTTGTGGCACAACAAGTAGGCGGCAAAGGCGGCGGTAAACCAGATTTAGCCATGGCTGGAGGCAATCAACCAGATAAACTTGATGGAGCTCTACAAAGTGTAGCTGCTTGGATAAAAGAGCAATTGGCCTAATTCAAAATTAAAGCCATTACCCACAATAAAAAAGTATGCAACACCCAGCTAAGGCGTTGCATACTTCATTTTGAAATACAAATGGTTTATCTGACCGCGCTATTGTATTTATCTACCATGCGGTTAAAGTTTCGAGCTTTTTTAGAAGCTTTAAAACTACGCCATTCACCAACAAAGCTATTCAGATAATCATAGCGTGAACTAAACTCATGCGCATCACTATCTGTTGCCTTGGCATTTTCTTCTTTCAATTTAGCTAAGGCATCTTCCATAATCTTGATTTCCGCATCTACTGCAGCAACTTTCTGCTTATTTTTCAAATCATCAGTAGAATTAATCATATTAAGAATTTTATTGGCAGACGCTAAAGCTCTTGTAGAGTTAGCTTCGCGTAACATGCCTCTTTTTTCGTATTGAACAATTTCTTTTTCAAGACGAACAGCCTCAAGCTTGTCCAACTCAGCACTAAACTCATTAAATTCAGCGTTAAATTTTTCCCATTGCTTAACGAAAGCATCATTTTCAGCTTTGGCTTTTGCTAGATTATCTTCCATGTATTTTTTGGATTCAAAATAATCTTCCAACTCTGTTCCTTGCTTATACAACTGCGATGCCGTCACTAATAATTTTGCGCCTATGCTTTCGAGATGCTGGTAGTCTCCACCTAATTTGGTATTTTGTGCCTCTTTCAGGTTGCTAATCATGTGATTCACAAGGCTGGTATTAAGATAAATATCAGGATCAGCTTTTTTAACGTTTATTTTTTCAGAGGAAAGATTTTGTTTTTTGTAAGCTTTCAACAAACTTTCTATACCCTCATACTGACCATGAAACATAAGTTTGCCAGTAATATCGTTATGTGCCTTGATATAAGCGTTGTATACTTCAGCTTCATTTTTTGTTCCAACAGCCGCGGCAATGCTGCTGGCAGCGCTATTAGCAGCATCGGTAGCTGCCTTGTCAGAACAGCCGGCAAAAGCCAACAAAGCTGCTCCACATGCTAAAGTGGTCAATATTTTTTTGTGTATCATGTAATCTCCCTTAAAGAATAAAATAAAGTGTATTGTTAACATAACTCCCGGAAGATTTTTTACGTAAAGTATAAACTTCCAAAAGCAATACAAAAATTTGTGGCACACATTATAACTACAAACAGTTACAATAGTGTTTTATGAGATTGTCTTAATAATTCTTATAGCCAACGAGTTCGTATAAATGGCGCAATTAGTTTTATCATGAACTGTGAAGATATACTAGCATTGGGCTCAGGTTGGTTTTTCTCCTCATATTGAGCATCAACTGACTTCCATATCAAATTACCCTTAGGACTACGTACCACGCGCCATGCATCTTTATTCAACAATAGCTCCAAGGTGCGGGTTAATTCTTTTGATAATTCTGCGCTAAGCATCATAACTGACACTTCGCTATTGTATAAATGCGAGCGCTGGTCAAGATTCATCGAGCCAATAACAACAGTGCTGTTATCAATAACAGCAGCTTTTACATGCAAGCTACGATGTCGAGCATTACCGCTAGAGCCAAAACCATTGCGCTTTCGTTTACGCTGAGAAGAGCGTGTTTCGTAAAGTTCAATACCACTGTCAACTAACCTTTTACGCCAACGAGCATAGCCAATGTGAGCAGCTGGCGCATCATTAGAAGCTAACGAATTAGTTAAGACGCGCACTTTTACACCTCGTTGGTGCAGTTTTTTTAAAATATCTAAAATATGCTTATCTGGCACCAAATAAGCTGAAACCAGCAAGACTTCTTCCTTAGCTTGTGCTAGTAACTTTGCTAGTTTATATACAGTAGAGCTAGGTAAACTTAATTTGCGTTTAGCAGGAATAAATTTT
>PDWI01009169.1_pt1 | contig 11438 bp, 9 predicted proteins | sample 1430891 | NCBI WGS metagenome assembly PDWI01 (sample SAMN01162508, study PRJNA174530) | Oral metagenome, whole genome shotgun sequencing project. | biome: Marine environment; feature: Marine mammal; material: Swab sample of the gingival sulcus; isolation source: swab sample of gingival sulcus... | reverse complement strand
CCATTGTTTCCTTTGAAACCTCTGGAGCTATCCTTGTAGAATCAGTCCTCATATAGGTTATAAGACCGACTGTAGTAGATCCTATCTTTATCCCCTCATAAAGTCTCTGTGCTACGGACATGGTCTTTTTTGTGCTGAAACCTAGCTTGTTTGAGGCTTCCTGCTGCAAAGTAGATGTTGTAAATGGCAAGAATGGCTTTTTCTTCCTTGTTCCAGTCTTGTATTCTATAACCTCGTACTCATCACTCAGTTTAGATATAACAGAGTCTACATCTTTTTTTGTTCTTAGCTTTATCTTATCTTTTCTATCTCCGTAAAACGAAGCTTTGAATTTTTTTCTATCTACAGAAAATTCTGCATCTAGAGTCCAATATTCTTCTGGCTTAAAGGCTTTTATTTCTTCTTCCCTATCACAGACCAGTCTAGTTGCAACAGACTGCACCCTACCTGCAGAAAGCCCCCTTCTTACCTTAGCCCAAAGAAGTGGAGATATGCTGTAACCGACAAGTCTATCTAGAACACGCCTAGCTTGCTGGGCATCTACCAAGTGCATATCTATGTCCCTAGGTTCTTTTATCGCCCTTTTAACTGTATCCTTTGTTATAGCATTGAAGGTAACCCTCTCAAATTTATCAGATTGTTTTTCTAAAAGCGCCTTAAGATGCCACGCTATAGCTTCTCCCTCTCTATCGGGGTCGGTAGCTAGTATGACCTTATTAGCCTTTTTTGCCTCTTTACGCAACTCTTTTATGACTTCACCCTTTCCCCTTATGGTTATGTACCCAGGTTCAAAATCATTTTCTATATCAACCCCCATCTTGCTCTTTGGGAGGTCTCTTACATGGCCTACAGAGGCTCTAACCGTATAATTACGTCCCAGCATCTTACCTATGGTCTTTGCCTTAGCTGGCGACTCCACTATAACTAAATTTTTTGACATTGGTCCTCCTTGGTAACCTTAGATTAAACTTCCTGTATCTTAACAGAGTTGAGAAGCAAATGCAAACCCTACATCATAAGTCGTTAAAAATGAACCTTGAAATAGAAGTAAAAAAACAAGCCCCTATGTGAAAAAAAGACTTGCTTTTATAAATTTTTTAAGGGTAAAGATATGAATAAATCCCTCATACTATAAACGCTACTTGGTAAAGTCCAATTTTCCCATCCTGTCAAATGCTTCTTTAAGAACGTCTACGCCCACTGTACAGGCTATTCTAATGTAGCCTTCACCACAGTCTCCAAAGTCATTTCCAGGAAGAGCTAGAATGTGAGCTTCTCTAAGCAACTTATCTGAAAACTCCTCACTAGTAAGCCCTGTTTCCTTAATATTTATAAATTGATAAAAGGCTCCCTGTGGTGGATATATGGTAGAAATCTTGGGTATTTTATTTATCCTCTCCGCAGCGTAAAACATCCTATCCTTAAATTCCTTGACTATGTCTGGGATAATCTCTTTACGATGTCTTAATGCGTGTATGGCAGCTCTCTGAGATACAGAAGATGCAGAATACATCATATGGTCATTTATCTGTATTACGGCAGCTAGGATGTGCGGAGGTGCTATTATATTAGCTATACGCCAACCTGTCATCATAAAGTTCTTAGAGAATGAATTTACAGTTACCGTCCTCTCCCTCATTCCAGGAATCTTCATTATTGGGTAGAAGGGTTCTTGGAAGCTGAACTCTGTATATATGTCATCTGCCAATATTAGAATGTCGTATTTTATAGCTATATCAGCTATATCTTGAAGGGTATGTCTATCAAAACATACTCCAGTAGGATTTGAAGGGGTATTTATAATGATCGCCTTAGTGCGTTCTGTTATAAGGCTTTCTAGGTACTCCCTGTCCACTTGAAACCCGTTTTCTTCATAGGTATTGAAATCTACGACTACCCCCCTTGCTAACTCTACCTGATATGGATAAGAAGTATAGCAAGGCCTCTGCACTATAACCTCATCCCCATCATCCAAGATAGCTTGAAGAACCAAAGACATCCCATAAGATGCAGCAGAACTTACAAAGACTTCGTCTTCTTCTAGATCTATGTCGTACTCTTCTTTGTAAAACTTAATAATTTCAAGTCTTAACTCTGGGTCCCCCCTGTAATCAGTATACTTTGTATGACCTAATTTGGCATCCCTAAGAGCGCCTTCTATTATTAAATCATGTGTTATTAGATCTGGATCACCTATGCTAAGATTTATTAAATCATCAATTTCTGCTCCAATAAGCGCAGATTTTGCCATGGATGTAGTTTTGTCTTTCCAATACCTCTTTGATATGTGCCTATGTTTCATAAAACCTCCTAAAACATTTCAAATATATTCATAATAAGATTATTATTTTATAATAATTCATAAATCAAGTATATCACACCCTTTTAATCAATAGCAATGATAGATAACGGAGAGAAATTCTAACAAAAAAGATAGTTTTTTAGATAAATCAATACAAAAAAAAATGGCGTCCCCGGCGCGATTCGAACACGCGACCTTTCGCTTAGGAGGCGAACGCTCTATCCTGCTGAGCTACGGGGACCTTTTTTTCCGTACCGATAAATTATAAAACTTTAAAACAAAAAAATCAATATAAAAATGTTAAACTTATGTTTTTTTGTTTTATGTCGATATAAAATATAGGAATGTTTTTAAAAAAGGGCTTTTTCAAACTAATAATTACTTAAATGGAGGAATTCATCATGAAGTATTTAGATATTGATAATGTTGAAGCTGGGATGTTTTTGGGTGAAGACATATACGATGAAGGCGGGCTACTATTATACTCTAAAAACACTCTAATAAGCGAAGAAGTTCTAAATAGGATAAGGCGAATCGACCTAGACTTAGTTATGATATTAGGTGAAGACGAAATAGTAATAATAGAAGATGATCAAAAAGATGAGATAATAAAAATTCTTCAAGAAACAATATCAAATTTAAAATTCTATGGTAAGGATTATTTTTCTGATGTTAAAGATATTTGTCTAAACGCAGTTGAAAAAATAAAAAAAGAGGACCTAGCATTAAGGGTACTTTATGATTTAAAAGAAATTGATGAATACTCAATAATGCACGCTATAAGGGTTGGAGTTCTCAGTGCTTTTATATCAGCAAAACAAGACCAAGAAGAAGAATTTATCAGCAAAGCATTTATAGCAGGTATATTCCACCAAGCTGGCAAGCTAAAAATATCTAAGGATTTACTCCTAAAAGCTGAAGAGCTTAGTGAAAAAGAGTTGAATACAGTTAGAAGCTACATAAATTATACAGACGATGTACTAAAGAATATAGATTTAATAGGCGCAGAAATTTCAGTTGGAATATGTCAATCAACAGAAAGGCTAGACGGAAGTGGATACCCCGATGGAATCAAAGGGAATATAACCCACCCTATAGCTAAAATAGTAGCTGTTGCAAACGTCTTTGATGCTGCTGTAAATGACAAGTGCTATAAAAAAGCGGTATCCTTATTTAAAATATCGCAGGAGCTATTCGAAAGCAGCTTGGATAAACTATCACCAAAGGCAACTACCCCTCTCATTCACGCAGTAGAATCTACTTATGTTGGAACTAAGGTAGAGCTTTCAGACGGGAGGATTGGCGAAATAATATTTATGAATAAGTACGATGCTAAAAAACCACTAGTAAAAGTCAATGATGAAATCATAGACCTTTTTATGGGAGAGGAAAAGCTTAGCATAGTCAAAATGTTTAGAAACTAATATTTCCCAAAAATATCACACTGGATTACAAGCTAATTACCATGTTATGGTACTTATCTTTATCGTTCTTGTAGATTCTATCCAATCAACTCCAAACCCAAGCACCTTAGATAAGTCCCTCAGTTTATAATAATTGCTACCATCTATTAAGTAACCTTTTATTTCTACTTTATCTGCCCCTTCATATACAGGCATATTGGATAAAACAGCTTTCCTATTAAATCCGTCTTGGTTTGAAAAATTACCTTGAAAAGATGAATAAGGTACATTTTTTGTGATTTCAACACGTTTTTCATCTTCATTCCAGTAAACGTCAAATTCAGAGTTTGTTCCACTTAGTAGCTCAGCTATATCGCGAATTTTGTAGTAAGAGTAACCATCGATATTATAACTATATAAATCTACATCTTCCCCGTCTAGGTCTATAGGAAAGGTCCTGTACTTCGCATTCAGAGCGTAGTACTCTTCCATGCAGAGATCCTTTTCATATAGGTGGGTTGCAAAGTCAACACCTAGGTATCTTAGGTGCCACGGTTCGTAATCGTACTTAGTAATGTGTACCTTGTCCTTAGGATACCTTATTATAAAGCCATATTTATGACAATTTTCTGCAACCCATTTTCCAACCCCTGTATCTCCAAAAGATTCTAAAAGCGCTCCTCCCATAGCATCTGAGCTTATGTCCATAGCTAATCCTGATTGGTGTTCGCTAGTTCCAGGATAAGCAACTTGGGTAGATGCTTTTTCAAACCCAACCCTTGAAACTTCTGAATTAAATACAGATTCTTGAAGGGCATATGACCTATAACCGGAAGCACTAAAAAAGTAAAAACCCTCTGCCTTTGCAGCAACATATAAATTTTCAAGGGCTCTAGCTGCAGGTTCTCTGAGCTTTGCATTTTCAGAAGTATAGGTTCTAGCGGGTATATTAGGAGTTGTTAAATCAGGTGGAATATAATCTGAGGGCAAGCAGTTTTCCTTATTTATCAACACATCTATAGACCTTGGATTTAATATTTCTTTTATATCATTATCAGCAAATATAGGGTTTAAAACGCCTAACAATAACACCAACACAAGTAAAGTAAAAACCATCTTTTTCATATTATCATCCCCTCTTAAAATCCTATCCAAGCTGTTTCCAAAGCGATTCCCGCTCTATTAGATACTTTGAAACAAGCCCTACAAAGAAACCCGTCAATATTGAAGCTATTCCCATAACTGGAAGATAAGCCATTATGGATAAAGTTTCTATCATTATTGCCGCAACTATTAGCTGCCCTACATTAAAAAATATAGCTCCTAACATACTCACACCTGAAACTGAAAGTTTTAAAAAATTGAACTTTTTTACTAAGAGCATTACAACAAAACTGAGTAATCCTCCAGAAATACTGTACAAAAACATAGACACCCCACCAGCAAAGATAGATGCCATAAGAATCCTAAGTACTAAAACACCCAAGGCTTCAGAAACCCTAAACCTATATATCATAACTACGCTTACTATATTAGCAAGTCCTAGACGTAGTCCAGGAACTATAAAAACCAACGCTGGTATCCCTGATTCAACAATGTGGAGTACTAAGGCTATTGAAACCATGAGAGCTAAAAAAACTATACGTTTATATTTTCCGTTCATATCAGTCTGTAATGGCGTCTATAGAATCGCCATCGCCTTCTTCAGGCATTTTCCCAATTATCTTAAAATATAGCTTGTGAGGAAGGCAAACTATCATTTCACCTTGCCTGGATATCTTTTTCATCTTTGTACACAGACCATCTGGACAAGATGCAGATGTAACGTCAACAATTCCATCTTCTATTTTAAAGCGGTTATACCCTTCCCCATCTTCTATGTCCATCTCAGAATTCTTAAAAACTCCTTCTTGAGTTACAATGTAATCCCCATCATCACTCACAGACATAGTAGCTAGGTCTTTTCCGTCTCTAACAACTATAAGCTTAAGGTCGTTCTCCGAATTTTTACCTAAACTACTTTGAACTATATATAAAGCAGAAAAAAGTAGTAACAAAACTACTCCTAATATTAAATCCCTCTTGTTAAAAGACCTCTTCATAACCTATTACAAGCATCCCACACAAGCTTAAATTTGACCACCAGATGAAAACAGGTCATCTAAGTAAGAGTACTCGTTCATGGTAGTTATAGACCATCCTGAAGCCTCTGTGTACCTCATAGTAGTAAGTGATAGGTTGTGTATGTCAAAACGGCTCCTCTTTTCGAGTTCAAGCCCCAATACGTCACATACAACCGTCTTTATCAAGCCGCCATGGGTGACTATTACAACCGTTTCATCACTCTCTCTTTCAAACTCAGATATAAATTCCATAGCTCTTTTTTGTGTGACTTGAAAGGATTCTCCTCCGTATAGTGTTGATAGGTCGCCCGCTTTTCTAAATTCATTCATAAATCCAGCGTATTTGACCTTTATTTCAGACCATTTCATTCCCTGCCACTTACCAAGGTCTATTTCCATAAGATTTTTGTCGGTTTTAACAGAGATGCCGTGCTTTGAAGATATTATCTCAGCACACTGATACGCCCTCTTTAAAGGGCTAGAGTATATCTTGTCTATCTTGATATCAGAAAGGTGTTTGGCACAAGTATGAGCTTGTTGAACGCCAAATAAGTTTAAGGGGATATCAAGCTGACCCTGAAGGCGTCTTTCCCTATTCCAATTAGTCTCTCCGTGCCTTATTAGAATAACCTTCAACTTAGGTCCTCCTTTCAAAGTTAAGACTAAAGTCTTTGAAGATGTGCCTTAAAGGCCCTTAGGGCGCGAGCTCTGTGGCTAATTTCAGCTTTTTCACTTAAGGTCATCTCCGCAAAGGTCTTTTGTTTTTCAGATACATAGAAGATGGCGTCATATCCAAACCCCTTGTCACCAATCTCTTCTTCACTTATATATCCGTCAACCCTACCTTCAAAGAATTCAACATCTCCATTTTTATCTACATAGGCTATCACTGTTTTAAAGTAGGCTGACCTTTGGTCCTTTGGAGCAAATTTCATATCTTCTAATAGCTTTTCTCTATTCTCAGAATATGTGGCATTTTCACCAGCATACCTAGCAGAATAAACCCCTGGTGCCCCATTTAAAAATGGCACGAAAAGCCCTGTATCGTCTGCAAAGACAGGTGTCTTTACTATATCAAAGAGCGCCCTAGCCTTTTTCTCAGCATTACCCTCTAAATCAGGCCTATCTTCGTCAACCTCAAAATTATCTAAACCAAAATCCTTGATTCCCAAGACATCAATGCCTTCTGATGAAAAGAGATCCTTTACCTCCATAAGCTTATCTGGATTCCCAGACGCAAAAACCATAGTATTTTCTTTAGAATTCATAATAGAATAAATTTATCACAGCACGCTTTCTAAAACAAGGTTAATCGAAAAAAAATGAAGATTATAGATTTTTTTAATGTGAACTTACTTACAGGTTTTAATTAGGTCTATAAACAGCCTATTTTCTTAACCCCTCAAATTTTTGTTTCATTGTAGGATTGTTTTTGGTCAATTTTTTTATGGTCAAATCTTCAGCCTTATTATTTGCAAGTCTAAGATTATTTTGAGATGAGAGAAGAGCGTCTTTTGTTTTCTGTAAATGTATAATGGTCTTATCTATCTCATCAATAGCAGTCTGGAATTTCTCACTCGCCAGACGATAGTTACGACCAAATTTGTTTTTAAAATCTTCAATCGATTCTTCAAAATTTGTAATATCAATATTTTGATTCCTGATAATCTGTAGTTCTTTTTGATATTCTACAGAATTTAGGGCAGCATTTCTTAGCGTAGTAATTATAGGTATAAAAAACTGAGGACGAATTACATACATCTTAGGGTATTTATGGGAAACGTCCACTATGCCTGTATTATAATACTCACTATCAGCTTCTAACATACTTACCAAGACAGCGTACTCACAATTCTTATCATTTCTATCCTTATCTAACTTTTTGAAAAAATCTTCGTTTTTTTTCTTGGTTGAGGTAGTATCCATCTCATTTTTCATCTCAAACATTATTGAAATGTATTCCACACCATCGAAGCTTTCTCTGTAAATATAATCTCCCTTTGTTCCTGATTTTGCGTCATTGTCCTTTTCAAAATAAGAATTTTTAAATGCCGTAGACCTAAGTTTATTAAATTCTGTTTCACAATATTTCTCTAAACTCTCTCCTATCATTTTAGTAGATAATTTCGCTTTAAAATCCTTATAATGAGCTATTTGTTCATCTTTTAACTCTAGTTCGCTTTTATATTTTTCTTCTAATGATTTTTCCTTTAGTTTCCACTTACTCTCACTTACTTCGATAGAATTTTCAAGTTTGCTTATTTTTTCATCTTTTTCCTTAATCGCCTCTGCAATAGCTAGTTTTGTATCTGTTTCTTTATTCTGTATTTGCCCCTTTAATTTTTCTATCTCTATTTCTTTTTCAGACAATTTTTTTTGTAGCTCAAAAGATAACTTTTCCTCTAATTGCCTCTTTTCGTTTTTTTCAGCTTCCATCTTGGACTTTAGTTCAGAGACTTCCTTGTTTTTTTCTACCTCAAGTCTAGCTAACGCCGTCTCTACCGCACTACTCTTTTCAGCCTCATATAATTTACTTCTTTCTTGCATTTCTTTTTCAAATTCTTTATCACGGACCTGCTTTACAATCGCAGCATATCCAGATTCATCAATCTGAAAAAATTCTCCACATTTTGGGCATTTAATTTCTTGCATATCAAAAATCTCCTCAAATAGAACGCTGTTATAAACTAAAATATCTATAGAATTATTATAACATATATTTCTATACTAAATATCATAATAGACTGCAGAATTAAATGGGATTTAAAATCTAATTTTCTTATCAAAAAAACTGTTCTAGAAAAGCGAAAAATCCTCCTGATTAAGGTTTTAAGCTCTTAATCAGGAGGATTTTGATAAATAAGCTATCTAATATATTTCCCTATCCTCTACTTAACCTTATCAAAGTAAGAATGCACCCCAGCTGATATAGCCAATGAAAGTCTTTCTAAGTATTCTGGGTCTTTTAGGTTATTTAGTTCACCCTTATTGGTTATAAAGCCAAGTTCAACCAGGGTAGATGGCATAAATGCCCTTTCAGTAATGTATAGATCGTAGTCTTTGACCCCCCTATCCACTGCTCCTGTCAATTTAACCATAAACTTGAGTATTTCAGATGCTAGTATCCTAGATTCGTTCCTACTAGTCCTCTTGAATACTTCAATACCATGTGCCCTTTCCTCTGAAAAGGCATTTGCATGTACACTTATAAGAACGTCCGCTCCTGCGAGCTCTGCGTATTTACACCTGTTAAAAAGACTCATATACCTATCTTCATCCCTAGTAAATAGTACTGCATATCCGAGCTCTTCTAGGTCTAATTTTAATAGTGGAGCTATATTTTCGATTATTGACAATTCTGTAGTATGATCTATGTTAGTCTTAGCTCCAACATCGTCTCCACCGTGTCCGGGGTCTATTACTACAAGTCTCTGCCCTTCTGAAATCGGTCTTAGCTCACTTCCCCTAGCAAACACGAGTTCGTGTTCAATTGAATCTACTGTGTGTGGATTTTCATAGACCTCTGTCCCATCTTGTGGTTTTATCCTTATGTTATAAAAACCATCTTCCTTCCAAACGAAGATAAATTTGACAAACTCGTCATCTACAACACTACTAAATTCATTAGGCTGATAATATTCTTCTGGAATTGATATATTTACAAATCCATCTTCATCTTTTTTAACAACCAAGGTAAGTTTTTTATCTGGGTTAATACTCATCAAAGCAAATTCTTTAGGCTTTACTACAGCGTAACTAAGGTAGTCTTCAGGAGCCTTTTTGTTTTCATCTTCCTTCCCTATTTCATAGTACCCATCCTCTTCAGGAACATTTTCTAGGTCTTCAGGATCAGTAGATTCTACCTCAAGCTCAGTCAAGTCTATCTTTTCTGAAAACTGTATGCTTATTACGTTGCCCTCTTGTTCCATAGTATATTCACGTTTACCAACCATATCTACTACAACCCTAGTCACATATTCTGGCGATTCTGCCAATTGTCCCAGGCGAACGCATTTAAGGTCTTCAGATTCTAAGTTTATCTTGAGTTGTTTAGAATCTTTGTCATATAGAGCATCATCCTCATTTTTCAAAATTACATTATCAAAGTCAAAGACCATCCTATCAAATTCAAAGCCTTCACAAGATGGCAAAAAGAATTCTTTCCATTCTCCCTGAAAATCCCCTTCAAACTCAAGATTTACTTTTTTTGATTCCTCTAGGTAATCAACGCTTACTGAAACCAAAGTTTGTTCTGGAGGCTCGCTCTCTGAAACTATAGATTGCTTATTAGAATTTATAAAGACAGACCTAGTACTTCCATCCCACCTTACGTTCTTTCCGTAAGTTTCAGAAATAAATCTGAGTGGAACCAAGGTTCTTGTGATGTCTAAATAGTTCATTAGTTTAGCTGGAACTCCGTTTGGCAGTTCTTTTTCAACCCCATTTACAATTGCCACAGATTCTTCGATTTTTAAAGATATTACATTACCCATGTAGAAAATCTTGACCCTTTTTTCGTCTTGCTCCCACTTTACATCTGCACCAAATTTTTCTGAAAGCAATCTCAGAGGAACCAAGGTTCTTGTATAACCATCAAGATTATAAAGTATTGAAGGTACGTCAGATTCTACTAGCTCTCCGTCTATAACTAGGTTTGCGGTAGGATATAATTTCATGCCACCATTTATGCTATCCAGCATTAGAGCCTCTTCAGGAATTTCTAGAGCTTCTTCTACAGACTCTATTTCAGTATTTTCCCCAGGAGATTCTTTTTCTTTAGGAGAACTTTCTTCTTCAGAACCTTCTTCTACACCCTCCAATTCTTCAGCATCAGGATTTTCGCCATCTTCAGGTGTAGTTTCATCAACACCATTGATTGGCGAAGAGTTCTCTTCTTCAATAGCAGCCAGTTGAACGTTTTTTTGCTCGCCATCAACCTGAGAAAGATTTTCTTCCTCCCCATCAACTTGAGGATTACTTTCTCCTGCCTCTTGAGCTGTAAGAGAAATTTCTTCCGTTATCTCTACTTCCGTAGAGCCACTTTCTGAATGTTCAAATTCTTCAGTAGCTTCTTCACCTGTGGAATTTGCCGCCTCTGTGACCTCATCCGTGTTGTCCGCAAAAACAAACCCACCTGTAAATGCCAGCAAAAGAACCAACATTAAAGATACAAACCGTTTCATATTACCTCCATGTAATAAAGTGACTAAGGTTTGATTTTATTATCGGTTGAAAACACACCTAATTTACACAAAAAGCCAAAAAGAAAATATAAACTTAACGATTATGAAACATAATTGTCACTAAAAAGCTTAAAAATGAATTCTATAATTTTAGTTATATGTATTATATTATGTGCCTAGCTTGTGATATAATTACTTCGTTATTAACAAATGACTATCAAAATAAGTTCCAAACTTATTTACAAATGGGGGTAAAATGTCTGATTTATCTTTCACCGCATTCGTCAATTTAGCATTTGGTCTGGCTCTATTCCTATACGGAATGAACACTATGTCTGAGGGATTAGAAAGTGTAGCTGGTTCCAAAATGAAAAGAATAGTCGAACTATTCACCGCAAATCCATTAGTAGGAATTTTAGTAGGCGCC
>PDWI01012456.1_pt1 | contig 11439 bp, 9 predicted proteins | sample 1430891 | NCBI WGS metagenome assembly PDWI01 (sample SAMN01162508, study PRJNA174530) | Oral metagenome, whole genome shotgun sequencing project. | biome: Marine environment; feature: Marine mammal; material: Swab sample of the gingival sulcus; isolation source: swab sample of gingival sulcus... | reverse complement strand
TTCTAATAAAAATTGACGTTTATACAAACGCAAAACCACACAAACAAAATGGAATTTATTATGCTTCAAAGCATATTTATTGTAATATTCCCAACCTGTTAAATTCGTTTCTGAGATTCCTTTATCTTGTTCCTCTTTTCCCGTATCCTCATATTTCAATTTACCATTAAAACACAAAATATCAGAATCAAAATCTTCTGTTTTTTCTAAAAATAAAGCAACACTACCCTCTTCTATCCAATCATCACTATCTACAAACCAAATATACTTGCCTTTTGCCTGTTTTATACCCGTATTTCGTGCAACTGCTGTACCTCCATTTTTCTGACTAATTACAATTAAATTAAAATACCTTTCTTTGTATTGATTTAATATTTGCAAACTACTATCCGTAGAACCGTCATCGACACAAATAACCTCTATCTGCTCGGAATTTTGCGAAAAAATACTATCTAAACACGCTTTTAGGTAGTTTTCTACATTATAAACAGGTATGATTATAGATAATTTTAACATTTCTATTTCCAAGATATATTTTCTTTGATAATTTTTGCAGGAACACCACCAACCAATGTATTTTTAGGTACATCTTTGGTTACGACAGCACCGGCGGCAATGATTGCACCTTCTCCAATTGTTACCCCTTTTAAGATTGTTGCATTTACACCAATCCAAACCCTATCACCGATTTTTATCGGTTGAGTAATTTTATTTTTAGAATCTACTATTTGATGATTATCACTATCTCGTATAGTAACTCCTTCACTAATTACAACATTTTTTCCAATTTCTATACTTTCAAAACAACTTATATTGACATTATTATTTACATATCCACCTCCTAATATAAGTTGTGCCTCCTTATTTATATAAATGGTAGCACCAGAATAAACATCAAAAGTTCCCTTCACTTTTAGTACTGCATTATCAGCCATAAATAATAGAGAAGCAAAAGGATTTTTCTTTGTCCAACTCCTATTCAATGTTAACTTTCCATTCAATGAAATAGACGATTTTTTAGAAACCTCTACCTGTGAATTACCATATAAGACAACAATATTACTTGATTCTTTTGCCTTCAAGTTCAACTTTAATGACTCATAAAAATTGACATTTTTGTCTTTTAACTTTCTCTTGATTAAATGTGCAAATATCATTTCTTTGTTGGTATTAAAAAATAATTTAATGCTTTGTTTTGGACGTAAAGAAAAAATAAAAGTAAGTTTTTTTGACAACGAGTTATCATTAATAGCCATTTGATATACCACTCCTTGATAATATTTTTTTAGTCTTTTTTTCAAAAATTCTTTATCAAAAAAATGGTCTTTCTCATTCGCATCAATTACTTTTTGATAAATCTTTTTTAACTCTTTAACGTTTTTAACAGTAACATTTTTTTGATTCAAATATCTATCAATAAAAAGTGCTCTATCTTTTTCAGAAAGGCTCGGTAATGCTTTTTTGAGATATTGATTTTGTATCTTTTGGTTTCTATCTTCTGTTCTATCGTAGGAAATGCATCTTGAGAATAATAAAGATTATGTTTTTCAAATGCTTCCCTTCTCCAAACCGATGTTGCGTGAAGCACTGGAGAAAAGAACATCATCGTAATTTTGACTTTTTCAGGGTCAGTTTCTCGTACCCAAATGTCATTTTCGGTACCAAATTTCTCCAATCCACAAGAACAAAGGTCAATATTAGTGTTTTTCTCTAAAAAATCAATTTGCGTTTTTAATCTTGTAGGTAATGAAATATCATCACCGTCCATACGAGCAATATACTTTCCTTTTGCCATTTTCAAACCAACGTTCAAATTATTGGCAAGTCCGATATTCTTCTCATTACAATAATAAATTATCCTTTTGTCATCAATTTCTCGTATAATTTCGACACCATTATCAGTAGAACAGTCGTCCAAAACAATCAGTTCAAAATCTGAAAGCGTTTGACAAAGCATACTGTCAATAGCCTCTTTTACATACGCCTCATTATTGTAAACAGGCATTAAAATAGACACAAGAGGACTTTTAATTTTATCGTTTGGGTACATAAATAATTGTTTTCAGTTCTTCTTGATTCATATTTTCTGACATAGGTCGCATCTCTATTCTTTTGTATTTTTGAGGAAAATTCCAATGACTATCTTCCAAAAGTTCTATCACTTCTTGTTCTTCATTCTTAAATAAAATTAAGAATTTCGGGGGATTTTGGGCTACTTCAGTATATTGAAACCAATGATAAGGCAATTTTCCATCAACATAACCTCCCAACAAAAATACAGCCATCTGATTCTCTCCAAAAGCAAGATATTTATCCTCTTTTTTTGCTCCATAATGCTGTAAAGTATCCAAAACATCTGTGAAATACTGCTGTTGATACTTGCTCAATTTTATATTTTGCTTACGAACCTCATTTTTAAGTTGATATTTAGAAGAACGGGGCGTATAATAGTAATGATAACGTGAGAAATTTCCTAAATACACATACCCTCCCAGTAGCACTACAATAGACAAAAGAGTAGCAGGATGTTTATAATTTATATTTTCTACTTTTGAATAAATCATAAAAAATAACAACAACCAAAATGGAATAAAAATAGTCATTTTAGTATATAAATTCTGATTGGTACCAAAAACAGCAAAAAAGGGAAGTACAACCAGGATAATTGTCCACACCCAAAAACGAATATTTCTATTTAATGAAAAAATATTTTTCTCGGTCAAAAGAAACACCATCATCAACGCCACGGGAATAAAATAAATTGGAGCATAAATTGAGTAAATTTGTCTTATCAACAACAAAATCAACACACTAACAATTAACAGTGAGTAGGCTATTAACTGAGAAAATTTAACTTTCTTAAAGACAAAAGACAAAGAAAAAATAATAGGAATATAAATTAAAAAATATCCAAATCGTGAAAAGAATGAACTTAAAAGTCCTTCAGCATCGTGTCCTGATTCGGATTTTTCTGTAAAAGTTTTTACAATCACATCAAAAGCAATAGTAGCATACTCTATCAAATTTCTAACTAAGAAATGATAAATGAGAATACCTAAAATCAATCCCAAGATATAGTTAAATAAAATTTTAATTCTTGTTTTAGGAAAATCCACCAAAGTAAATAAGCCTAAACTACCGATTAAAAATAGTCCCGATGGGAAATAGTTCAATACCCCTATCAAAGCAACAATTCCAATAGCCAAAGAATAGAGAAACTTCAAAATTTTTGAAGAAGAAGTGGCTAACAAAAAATAGAATGAAAATGCCAACAAATAGACAAAAACTTGAATGCTATCGTAAGAAATAGTAGGAGATGCAAATATATAGGTTTGGGCACAAGCCAAGAAAACCAATGAGTAATAAACGACCCTATTCATTTCAAAATCAAATTCTTGTTTTAACCAACGATAGAGACTCATAGCAAAAAGAGGAAAGACCAAAAGACTTACCAAAAGACGTTCTATACGATAAGTCATTATATTCTCTTCCCAACCGATTGGTGTAATAGCCCTTACGATATGAGGATAATCAGATATAAAATCACCTAATCTCTGATTAGATAAATAGCCCATTAAATAGAAACCCTCATCACACGAAATACCCTGATTAATAGTTGATAAAATCAAGTAATAGACAACTACCACTGCCAAGAGAGCCAAAAAAGGAATAGTCAAAGCTCTATTAAAAAGGGAATTCATATTCATTTCTTCTTTTTATTTATTATTTCTTGATAATATCTTTCTAACTGTGAAATAATCACATCTGTTGAAAAACGTTCTTTACAGCTATCATACCCATTTTGTGCTATTGTGTTACGCAACTGATTGTCTTCTATCAATAACTCTATCTTATCAGCAAGTACATTTATATCTGTTGGTTCTACCAATAATCCATTCTCATTATCGTTTATCAACTCTCTACCAGATGCTCGAAGAGTATATATTAAGGCTTTTTTTCGAGCTAAAACTTCTAAAGCAGCCATTGAGAAATTTTCATAATAAGAAGGTAGTACACAAAATAAAGAATTATCTATTTCATTAAGTAAATCTCTCTTATTCATAAATCCTTTAAAGAAAACTCTATCCCGACAATTATCATCAATATATCTTTTTGCTTCTTCGAGATTTCCAGTACCAACCAATACCAAATTAATCTCTTTATTCTTTTTAGCAACAATATTAAAAGCTTGAATTAAATCATAAGCTCCTTTTGTTTTCACTATTTTACCAAAAAATAAAATATTTCGACTTTTAGACTCTAACGTTGTATTTTCAAAGAATGATGATTCTATTGGATTATAAATTACTTTTATTGGTTTATCAATGATATACTCTCTCACAAAATTACCGGCAAAATCACTAACAGAACATATTTCATCTACTATTTCAAAATAACGTTTATCATTTTCCAAAGTCGAATCCGGAATATGACCATCTTTGTAATGTCTCAAAAAAGAAACAGAACCGTGTATTCTAAGAACTGTTGGGACAGAAAATCTATGATAATTTATTTCCCCCTTTACAAAGTTCACTAAAAAATCCTGATAATCAACTAATTCAATTAAATCTATTTCATTGTCACTGATTAATTTTTGAAGTTTTTTATTTGTAATATTCAAATTGTATTGCACTAACTTTGTCTGAATTTTATTTTTAACAAAATTCAACTTTAGAGTTTTAGTAAACAACAAAATCAACAAAAGAAATTTTCTACTTAATCCGGCATATTCATTCGACAAAAAACGAATAATTTTCACTCCATTTATATCCTCTTTAGGTTTCAAATCTTCTTGTTTAAAACGTGAATAATCACCCGCAACAACCACACGATGTCCACGTTCAGCCAAAGATTCAGCAACAATCTTTACTACGCTTCCAATGCCTCCATTACGGACAGGAGGATACTCATCACAATAAAAAAGAATATTCATTTTTTTCGTTTTTTATAGTGAATATAATTGAAAAGTTTTCTTGTATGATTGTTGAACCAATTATCATCTATAATACCATCCATTACCATTACTTGATTATCTTTATACTTTATCATATTAAAATGATGCCCACCATATTTAGCCCACTTATTATTCGTATCAATTAAATCAAGAACTTTATTTTCGTGATATTCTGTTGGTGTTAGTTTCTCAATTTCATAAAGAGCAACGTTCTCACCATAGTAATGAGTACAATTTTGTGCCGGACGGTATAATTTATTTTTATGTTCAAAAACAGTACCTCCATTTCTTGAAAATCCAATATCATCAGTGATAGGTGATTGAGGATGTTCTTTGTATTCTCCTAACAAATCATCTGCATAAAAAATTTTCAATCCATCATTTTTACCATACCAAACAGTAGTAAACAAATACCACATTTCATTATACTTAATCAATGAACTATCTACATATTTATCACCTTCTAATAACACCTTTTCGACTTCCCATTGATAAGGGAACTCAATCGCTTTGTATAGTATTACAGACTCCTTATATCTCGTTTCGGGTAGCATATAAATTTGGTTATCAACTTCAAAAACAAAAGGAAAAGAGAGATGAAAAGGCTCCTGTAACACAATTCCTAAATCTTCCCACTTTTTAAGATTTTTTGTTCTTTTCGCACAAATAGGTGCCGGAGCTTGTAGTCTTTCCTCTTCATAAAAAAGATATAAATAGCCATCTTTCTTATTTTCAAAAAGAAAAGGGTCAGCATATCCGGTAGAAGAATGATATTTCGTTCTTACTTTTTCTTTGGGACTAAAGTTAATGATAGGCAACTGAAACCTATTCTGAGACAAATGCACCTCTTTCTGTTGAAACAAGGCAATATTCCAAATTTTTTGTGGCTTATATAATTTAGATATATTCATTATTCTACTTAAATTAGTTTTAGTTTAGCTATTTTTTGTACTAACCTATATTTTTTTGAATTTTGAATAGAATTTATCGATTTTTGTAATCGCTCATTCTCATTTACTTGTTGATTATATAAGTAAAGATAAAACGCTTCATTGGGAAAAAACTTTTTATAAATATCTTTATGATTTTCATATATTTGCATAAAAAGTTCTGCTTTTTGTTCAAGAGTAATACTTCTTTCTCGAGAATTTGCTAAGATACGATAATGATAATAAACTTTAGGAATTTTCACAACCACTGAGTTTTCATCTAACAACGATATCATCAATTCCCAATCTTCCCAACCTTTTTTCATATTAACATTATAGCCACCTACCCTATCAAAATTTTCTCTTTTAAAGAATACCGGACAAAAGAATGTATTTTCCAAAAGCAATGTTTGATAAGCATATGGTTTTAATTCTATTTTCCCTACCAAGCCATCAAAAAAGACACCTTCCGAATAAACAACATCAACCTCTTTATTTGACTCAAACACCTTAACAGCATCTTCTAAATAACCTTCTCCAACAATATCGTCAGAATCTAAAGGAAGAATGTATTTCCCTTGGCTTTTACTCACACCATAATTACGCGTATCACTTACACCTGAATTCTCTTTATAAAAATAATGAAAACGATTCTCTTTATCACAATATTCCAATGCTACTTTTTCCGTATCATCAGTTGAACCATCATTTACAAGAATACATTCCCAATCTTGAAATGTTTGTGCTAAAATACAATCAAGTGTCTCAGGCAAATACTTTGCTTGATTATAACAAGGAACAATAATAGATACAATAGGCACACTACTCATAACAATATTTTTTTATTACACACCAAAATTAGGATACAACTTATGATATACTTTTTTATAGATTTTTTTTCCTGCAAATAGTTTATTTACAAGCCATAAAGTACTACGACAAATGGAATAATTACTCAACAATACTACTCTTTGAATTTTCTGTGTTATTCCTCTATTCTTCAGTTTTTCTCTTAATTTTGTTTTATCCAATTCTGAATAATAATAATGAAAAAGTTGATTTATTTTCTTTTTATCCTCTTTTACTAACTCTTTTTTATGGCTGAAAAAAAGGTAGAACAAGTCTATCATCTCACGAAAACTATTACTTTCTATTTTAACAATAACCTCATCGGGTTGTTGATACTTTTCAGCCAATTGTATCAACTTTATATTTGTTTGTAAATATCCAAAAAGTTTAGGACTAAATTTCTTAGTAATACTATTAGGATTATAATGATAAAAGTACTCTCCCGAACTAAAAGCTAATTTATTTAATTTCAACAATAAAGCACGAGTTATTAATTCATCAGAATTAAAATTTCCATATAAAAAATCTTTATCACAAGCAACAGACTTAAAAACATCTGCACGACAAAGTAATAACGAGTGTACTCCTGCCCAAGTAAGAGATTTTACAAAAGCCTCTTTGCCTGAAATAACACTATTGGCTATAATTGAATTTTCAATAAAATTATCTTTATATTTTCCTGTACTATTTTGTTGTATTAAATTAGGACAAACAGCATCGGCCTTTGTCTTTGATATCGTTTCGAGTGCCTTTTCTAATATATCTTTTCCAAACTCATCATCAGAATCAAGAAAAATATAGTAAACACCTGTGGCTATTTCCATTCCAAAAGCTCGAGCCTTAGCAGGTCCTTCATTTTTCTTAGTTAATACCTTTATTCTATCATCTTTAGACTTCCAATCATTAAGTAGTTTCAACGAATTATCGGTAGAACCATCATCAATACATATTAACTCCCAATGAGAATAAGTCTGATTAATAACAGATGATATTGATTTTGATAAAGTATCTTCTGCATTATAAACAGGCATTAAAATAGAAATTTTTATATCCACTTTTATATTTTTAGAGATAGGAGGTAACAGTTCTTTCAATCTTTGCACCATCTCTTCCTTTGTTTCAAACTCCAACAAATCTAGTGGATTAGCTATACTTTTTTCAGCTAAAACTGTAATATTATTACTTAATGGATATTGATAACGTACTGCTTCTTGAATAGGCATATTCGGAAAGGAATGTAATCCTAAAACAACTTTACTACGCAAAATAAGATTATGTAATTTTTCTCCATACACATCTCCTTCAAAATGCGAAATAACATCACAAATACTAAAACCTTCTTTGATTGCATAATTTAGATACTCAATGCGATGTGAATTCAATTGTCCAAAATGAAGTATATCTATATCTTTTTCTATATTCTTTTCTTTTTTTAGAGACTTAGAAGGCATTACAGGTTTATATACAATATGGTTTACTCCATTAGAGACTAAATAAGGTATATTATATTCAGAATATTCCCATATTTCATCAAACATTTTTAATTTCTCTATATACTCTTGGTTAGAATAATAAGTTTTTCCATCCAACACCTCTAATTGATAACAAATTTTTCTTCCTAATATAGAACTCAATACGTCTTGTATTTCCCCAATACTCCAATCTTGAACACCAAAACAAACCGTTCCATCATATTCTACCTCAGTCAATGAGGTAGCAATATCATCAAAACATTTATGAGCAGGTTTATTTAATACTATTGTCTTCATTTTATATCGTTTATTAAGAATTACAAGAAAAACATATAAAAGTTTTATTTATAATAGCAACAATCCATTCCATTTATAATCAAATTCTGTACCCTCTTCACTAATAAAACCATTTAATTTCACTTGAATAGGCATAGAAAAAGTTAATAATTCCTCTATTTTTGTTTGTGTTAAAGATAATTCAAGAAAATATTCTCCTTTAGTTATATTTTTAGGGAATTCAAAACTATCTTTAAACTTAAAAGTACCTCTTTTATATTTTTTCTGTTCACTATTTTTTGTATATCCGGGAACATAAGAAGCTAATAAAACACTATTTCTATCATAAATTCTAATTTCAAGAGATAAATACATATCCATAGACAATTCTCCGGTCATTTGAATGTCTAAAACATTATCGTCTTGTAAATCTAAATAATTTGTTAACTGATTATTGATAGAGATATCCGAAATTTTAATATTATCCGTTCTATATATAATCTTCTCTAAAATATTATCATAATTGCAAGTACGTTGGTCTAAATATTTATTTACGACATCTTCAATATTTCCTTTTGTACTAACAGTTCCATTTTCTAATAGCACCCCTTTATTACAAAGTGTTTTTATACTAGCCATATTATGACTTACAAAAAGTACCGTTCTTCCATCTCCCTGTGAAACATCTTGCATTTTTCCAATAGCTTTTTTCTGAAATTCAGCATCTCCAACAGCAAGGACTTCATCTACAACCAAAATTTCGGGTTCCAGATGAGCCGCAATAGCAAATCCCAAACGCACCATCATACCACTACTATAACGCTTGACAGGAGTATCTAAATACCTTTCAACACCAGCAAAATCGACTATTTCATCTAATTTACTTCGTATTTCCGGTTTGGTCATTCCCATAATAGAACCATTCATAAAAATATTCTCTCTTCCTGTCATTTCCGGATGAAATCCTGTACCAACTTCAAGAAGTGACGCAATCCGTCCTTTTGCTTTTATCGTTCCTGTTGAAGGAGATGTTACACGAGAAAGAATTTTCAAAAGAGTAGATTTCCCTGCACCATTCTTACCAATAATTCCTAAAACATCTCCTTGTTCTACTTTAAAATCAATATCTTTTAACGCCCAAACATACTCACTATCTCCTTTTGTAGAACGGTCGTTAGCTTCCCCTATTTTTAGATAAGGGTCTTCCCTGCGAAGAATATTCATTTTCCACCAACGATTCAAATCATGGCTTAATGTATGTGTAGAAACTAAACCTAAACGATATTGCTTACTTATATTATTGAATTCTATAGCTGCCATTATAGTTTATTTATTTTATTTATTCATTTTATGTTTCTCAAAAAGTTCAAATCAATAGATATTTTCATTAAGAAAAAGTATTTATTAATACGTAACAATCATTCGTACTTTTATTCTAATCTTTTTTAATAAATGCTACAATTTCCTTACCACTTTTTATATGTCTGGTTTCAAATATCATTTGTTCCAATAATTTATTATCATTCTTATTTTCAACATCAGATTTAATCAACTTAATCAACTCTGAAAAGTTATTTGCTACACTTTGATTTTCAGTTACAAAATCGTAACTATAATACATTTCTCTATCCTTTTTCACATACTCATCTTTATCAAAAGAAAATAAAATCACCTCTTTATTCATCAATTTATAATCAAAAAAGATAGAAGAATAATCTGTTATCAAACAGTCTGTAAAAGGTAAAATCGGATAAATATCTATGTTTTTAAACACAAAAATATTCTCATACATTTCAAGGTTTATAGACAATTTTGTATGATGATGAAATTTTAGAATTAAAAAACGATTTTTTTCTTTCAAAACGGTATTTAATAACTCAAAATCAATATTAGCCTCTTTTATAAAATCTCGTTTTGTATCTCGATAAGTAGGCATATAAACAAAAACCTTATCCCATTTTTTTAGTTTTTGAACCAATTCTAAGATAGATTTATGCTCATATTTTTGTATAAAATTAAGAACCTTATCCTTTGGATAAGATAATATTTCGTTTCTTACATAATCAGAATGAATAAAATATTGAGGATATAAAAACTTATTTTTAAGATTAGGAATAAAAAGAGGACTTTCAACATCAAAACCTATCTTTTTAATAGGTATTCCGTGCCAAAGGTTAATTTTCGTTGCACCTCCACTTGTCCAAACATTTATATCTTCTAAACATACATTGAAAAAATAGTTTTTACTAATCAAAGTATAGAAAAAACCTTTAACACTGTACTTATAATACACCTCAAAGCCTTTATCTATTAGACTATTAACTGTTCTTTTATCACCAGAAATCCATATCGGTCTTATTTCAGGGTGATTTTCTACGATGTAAATAAATAAATATTTTGCATTATCATTAAAAGCACCCAAAAAACTTCCAAATACCCAAATCTTTTTATTGCGTGGCACAAGGTATGAAAATCCCAATAATAAATAAGACAAAGTATAACTACCCAAAAACCAAATCTTAGTATCTTTGAAAAAAAGATGTCTTTTAAGCCACTTTATCATTTTGTAGTTTTTTTTTATAAAGGAAATCATTTTGCTATAAATATTATAAAATCGCGTCATTTTGCCAATCAGAAAATCTAAAACATTTTTACACATTTACTATTTTTGATAAAGTCCATTAGAAACCGCCTTAATAATTTCAATTGCCGAATTTAAGGATTTTTCTAAATCTTCACATTGTGTTGGCGAAATATTTGACAAGGCTTGTTTTATTTCGGTTGTTGAAACCTCATTCGTTCGTGGTAAATAAACCACTTCACAAATGTCTTTTAAGTCATCAAATTTCCCGTTCCAATCACTTCCCATTCCAAAAATATCGGCTTTATATTTTAGAATATCCGAGCGTTTTTGTTGCCAATTATTTTCAGGAAAAACCTCATCAACAAATTTGCACGA
>PDWI01009168.1_pt1 | contig 11439 bp, 12 predicted proteins | sample 1430891 | NCBI WGS metagenome assembly PDWI01 (sample SAMN01162508, study PRJNA174530) | Oral metagenome, whole genome shotgun sequencing project. | biome: Marine environment; feature: Marine mammal; material: Swab sample of the gingival sulcus; isolation source: swab sample of gingival sulcus... | reverse complement strand
AATTTTCTCTGATTTACTTGATTTACTCATCTGTTTATTATATTTATATTGTTGTTATTTACTGAATATCTTGAGGTATTCTTCAAAGGCGTATAGGCGTTTGCGTTGAGAACCTGTAACCTCAACTAAAATGCCAAGTTTCTCTAACTCTTCAATCAGTCTATAGGCTGTTTGAGGAGTTTTATCAATAATCACTCCAACACGACTAGCATCAATAATTGGTACTTGATAAAGCCTGTTTAGAACTTTATAAGCATCACTACTGCGAGAGCCGAGGTTATTTATCTGCTCTTCTACTTTTTTAGATAGTTGCATTACCTTATCAAAAGTCTCAACGCCTTTTTTGGCAGTTTCGATGACGCCTGTTAGGAAAAACTTAAACCATTGATTTAAGTCATTATGCGTTCTGACTCTAGTTAGGTTGTCATAATATAAGTCCCTGTGTTTCTCAAAGAAGTCCGAAAGGTATAGGATTGGACGCTTGAGTATGCCTTTGTTTACTAGGTAAAGCGTAATAAGCAAACGACCAACACGTCCATTCCCATCAAGAAAAGGGTGTATTGTTTCAAACTGATAATGTATGAGAGCTATTTTTAGAAGCTCAGGGAGTGGGTTGCCTTCGTCGTTGGCAAACTTCTCAATATCAGAGATAAGTTCATTGATAGAAGTATGAATAGGAGGGATAAAGCGAGCATCATTTATTGTTGCTCCCCCAATCCAATTTTGGCTTGTGCGATATTCTCCTGGGAGTTTGTATTTCCCTCTAACACCTTGTAATAAGGTACTATGTATTTTCTTAATGAGACGAGTTGAGAAAGGTAGTTCTTCTAATAGTTCTACAGCTCCATTCATTGCTTTTATATAGTTTTGCACCTCTTCCCAATCATCTCGTTTTTCTTGAGCAATATCTTCTTCTCGAAGGAAGGCTTCTTCCATATTTGTTTGAGTCCCTTCAATGCGAGAGGACTGAGTTGCTTCTTTGGCAATATGCATTTGAATAAATAGCTCTATATTGACGTATTCAGAATACATATCTAAGCGACCGATCTGTCGGTCTGCAAGGCTAAGTAGTTTTAGGACGTCCATATCACTAATAGTCCAATGCCTATTAATGGTATTGGGTTGAAAACTTTTGTAATAGCCTTGCTCTTGGTAGTGTCCTGATTTGAATGTTTTCATAATAATCTCCCTTTTTATTCTACAAATATATAGGAAAATCATAATAAAAGCAATTCTTATTATGATTTTTGAGGAAAAATCATAATAAGGGGTTTTGTTATTCTAGTTTTTAGGAGAAAATCATAATAAGAGCTTTTCTAATTATGATTTTGAGAGAAATTATTTCACTTAGCTAATGATACACTAAAATAGGCTGATTTTGACCAAATCAGCCTATTTTATTATATTTAGTTATATGTTTTCCCTGAAATAGGGGAGGGGTTGGCTACTTCGTGAGGAGCTTGCCAAGGACGGTGTTAAAGACTTCCTGTTGGAGCTGTTGCTTAGCTTGTTTGCGGCTAGCAGGTTTGCTCTTGAGGAGGTTCGTAACAGGGAGTTTCTGTCCCAAGAAATCCATTACATAACCTTTGGTGCTTTTCTTCTTACCGCCAATCATTTCACTAACTTTAGAGTAAGCAATGCTCTTAACTGCTTGATTAAGCAGACCGCCTGCCTTCTCTTTTCCTAGGGTGTTGCTTAGAATGCCTGCTACTTGTCCTGCCACTTGGCTGTTGTTTGCCAGACCGCTATTGAAAATGCCTGGTAGGATATATTGTAAGGCTTTCTGCTCCAATCCCATTCCCTTGAATATCTGTAGATACTTAAGTACTTTCTGTGCGTCGCCATTGCGTACGGCTTCCATCGCTACACCGCCAAGCTGAGGTAAGTTCTGTGCTAGAATCTTTGTGCCATCAATCTTTTGCCCTGAAAGGACATCTGTTAGGACTTGAACCCCTGCGTTGGTTGCTACTTGCGTTGCTGTTTGTTTAGTGCTACTTGATTGTAGCGTTGAACAAGAGTTTAGGCTCACGCTTAGAGCAAGCACGCTTAGGTATAAAGCTGTTTTCTTCATTTAATTTCGTATTTGTTGTAAATATATAAAACAAATATACGCATTTTTTTGCTATATTTGCCTTGTTAAATATAAAAACCGATACAAATATGAGAAAGCAAATAACCATTCTCGCCCTTAGTCTGATGACTTCCTTCGGACTTTTCGCTCAAGGAACTGAAAACACTTTTACAAAAGAAGTGACTGTCAAGCAAAGTGTTGAAGAGGTTCGCAGACCACGCTTTAATTTTCTTAGTTTAGGTGTCGGCGGTTCTGTCTTTATTTTGGACGACCCTATTCTTGGTCTTGGCTTACAGGTCGTTGATATCAACATCGCACCCAAGTTTGCTCATAACTTTGGTTTGCGTGGTATGTGGGGAGGTGCAGCCTATTTTGATTTAAGAGCAGGTGTCGAGTATTTTTTCTTTGGTCCTTCATATTCTTTCAAAACAGGTAATAGTGTTGGGACGTCAAGTATTTTACTTGGAGGTATCAACATAATGGGAGGAGGCTGTGCTGTCCCTAGTCCAGATTATCATCGCTCTTGGTCTAGTTCTTGGGACTTTGCTTATGGTTTAAGTTACAAACATCGTTTCTTCACGAAGTCTTGGTTTAATCTATCGTTAGGCGTGGATACTTTTCTTGTAGATGGTGGATTTTTCTTTACGCCTAATCTCGGCTTTGCGATTTCTTGGTAAAATAATCCTCTTATAAAAAGTACGAGGCAAAGAGCTAATACAGCTCTTTGCCTCGTTTATTTTTTGTATTAAGTTTATCTAAGCAAGGAACAGCACCAGAAGCTGAGCCATCAAGATACGCAAGAACATCGTCAGAGGATAAACCGTTGCGTAGGCTGTTGCCTGTGCTTGCATTGGTGCGATGTTATTGGCGAACTCAAGGGCAGGAGGGTCTGTCATTGAGCCTGCTAAAAATCCGCAAATCGTGAGGTAATTAACCTTCTTAAGGCGTGCAATCACACCGACAATAAGAAGCGGGAAGAAGGTAATCATTGCTGCGTAGAGCATCCACATATAACCGCCATTGATGAGCGTCTCCCAGAAGTGCTTACCAGAACCAAGTCCTACACAAGCAAGGAACATCACGATACCCAGCTCACGAATGAAATAGTTAGCACTAGGCGTCATATAGAAGTCGAACTTGCCGATACGCCCTTTGTGTCCAAGAAGAAGGGCGATGATAAGCGGACCTCCAGCTAGACCGAGCTTTGCTGGCATTGGTAGCCCTGGGATAGCAATCGGGATGCTTCCAAGTAGGATACCCAAGAGGATACCGATGAAGAGTGGAGGCAGATTAGGGTGCGAGAGGTCACGTAGTGAGTTCCCAAGGAACTTGGCTACAACGTCCATCTTGTCGCGTTGTCCTACGACACGTAGCGTGTCTCCAAACTCAAGGTGTGTCTCCGCCGTTGGGATAATCTCTGTCTGACCGCGGAAGATACGCGTAATGTTGGCTGGATACATTGATGAAAGGTTGATGTCTCCAAGCATTTTCCCTGCGATACGTCGGTTGGTCATCGTGATGTGGCGAACGCCTACAGAACCACTGACCTCAATCTTCTCAAGAAGCGTGATGTCTCCGATGACAAGCTTAATCTCTTCTAGCTCTTCCTTGTGGCAGAGACAGATGAAGACATCGCCCTCTTTCAGTACAAACTTACCTCTTGGTACGATATTCTCTTCGTCTCTGATGATGCGAGATACCACAAATTCCTTATTGATATTCGAAGTCAAATCTGCAAGTGTTTTGCCAAATAGGTTAGGGTTTGTTAGCTTAGCCTTAACGGTTTGGACGTTACCTGTCGTTGCTTCCATCTCTGCTTTGAAGCGAGCCATCTCGTCCTCCGTCTTAATTCTAAAAATCACACGGATAAGTGCCATCACCAAGATGATGCCCATAATACCAAATGGATAAGCAATCGCATAAGCCATACCAGCTGTTTCGCCTGCTGTTGTTACGCCACCGTTGAGGTCTTTCAGCAGAGCCTGTACCGCTCCCAAACTAGGCGTATTCGTTACAGCTCCTGAGAACAAACCGGCAACGACTTGAATATCAAGGTTGAAGGCATATTTAATACCGAAAGCAATCAAGAAACCGAGGAAGACAATCAAGGCTGCAAACATATTGAGTTGCAGACCGTTGTCTCGTAGCGAACCGATAAAACGAGGACCAATCTCAATACCAATAGAATAGACAAAGAGGATAAGTCCAAATTCTTTCACGAAATGTAAGACATTGTGGTCAATATGAGCTCCAAGGTGTCCGACAAGCAAGCCAACAAATAGCACGCCTGCAACGCCTAGCTTCAAACTGCCAAATCTGAGTTTGCCCACAATAATCCCAAGAACACCAACCACGGATAGAAAAACTAGGGTAGAAGCTGTACTAGGACCAGTAAAGGCTTTTAACATTGCATCAATTATACTCATAACATATTATTAAGGTAGTTAAACAAAATTTCTTTTCATAAACTCCTGCAAATATAGCCAAAAAATATAAGATAGCTGACTGATAAGGGCGAAAAGAATAGGCTAATTGATATTTTTTTTCAAAATCTACGGCTTGTCTCATTGATTATTTTTGCCCATTGAGATGCCTGCTCAGCTTGTCAGAATGTTTTCAAAGGACTGAGGGCAATTATTTGTTCGGTCGTTTCCACGGGTTCAACGACCGAAACACGATAAGTTTTCTTGCAAACAGAGGTTTTACTTAAGGAATTGTTTGTTAAGCTTTTTGATGCGAATGGCACGCTCTAGCGGAAGCATTGCGTTGATTAGAAGGATTTCTTCGGCTCGCTCAAGGTCTTCTAGGCGAAGGTCTTCCGCTATGATAATGCCTTCGTTTAGAAGTTTTTCTCGCATTACACCTCTGAGTAGTGGCTGACGTGGCGTAAGCATTTGGCGACCTATCCGTAGCACAAGGTTGGAAAAGCTCGTATCTGTCAGCCAACCATCGCGAAGGAAGAGTGGGATTTTCGCATTTTGCTTGCTGTCTTGCCCATCAAATGCCATCGGTTTGAGGCATTTTCGGTCTAAGTATTTATGTGTATAGTCCAAGTCCTCTGCGATATTGTAGAGATATAGTTCGTCAATCTGTAAAGGCTGATAGGGCAGAGCTTGAACTTCCTGTACGCTATTTTCGTCGTAGATTAAGCGTATTTTGTAAACCTCCGAGGGTAAAGGCTCTTGGGCGTGAGCAAACAGAGCTTTGAGCTTCGGCTCTAAAATATGTTTTAGTCCTTCGCTTTTCAATTGCTTGTGCATTGCAGAGTCAGGGGCGAGGGCTTGCAAACTTCTGAGCATACGTGCTTGGTGTCGCTCGAGGAGCTGACACTTATTCCTTTTGTAACGTATACTTTCTAATAGTTTCATCTTTACAAAGGTAATTTTTATTCGTTAAATCTCTTCAGTGTACGTTTCTTGTTTGCTGATTTTCGAAGCTTTTCCCCTTCAAGATGAAGGGGTGGACACGAACGAGGTCGTAGACCTAAGTGAGAGGACGGGGTAGTTTGATGTAAAATCGTTCTGTGTATTTTAGACAGGTCATACTACCCCGTCGTTTCGGTCGTGTTACTCCCTCAACGCCACCCCTTCATCTTGAAGGGGAAAGGCTTCGCAACTTGTCATTTCTAAGAAATAAGATTTGAATAATGTTGATACAAAGTTCTTCCACGGAGGGGAATTAAGTGGCAAATACGGTGCTGTTTGATGGAAAAAGTTTAGCGGAAAAGTTTTATTTTAGGGGACAGGATAAACCATTGTATCTTAGTTAGATAGCAAGGCGTTGGAAAAAGGACGAAAAGTTTATGGGAAAACTTCTGAGAACTTAGCGTTAAAGTCAAAAAAGTTATTGGGAAAAGTCATTTGACTTTTCCCAATAACTTTTTCAAGCGAATGAAATGCTTAAAACTAAAGCAGGGATTAAGCTTCAGGATTTAACCCCAGTATTCATTAGAAACCCATAAAATGTAGAATGGTTGGCGTTAGAAGAGCCGTGAAAATACCATTGAGCGTCAGACCAAGGCTGGCGTAAGCTCCGTGCAAGTCGCTCACTTCCATTGAGGCAGCCGTACCAATGGCGTGCGAGGCAGTTCCCATTGAAATACCTTGAGCGTGAGGACTTTGTACGCGGACTAATGCCATTGTTTTGAAGCCAAGTACTGCACCGAATAGCCCAACGCTGATGACGATGACCGCCGTTAGTGAGGGAATACCGCCGACGGCTTGCGTTACTTCCATCGCAATCGGTGTGGTAACGCTCTTCGATGCGAGGGAGAGGATAACCGCTTTGGACGCACCGAATAGCTGAGCAAGCCAAACAACCGAGAGGATACCAACCATACAACCAGCGAGTTGGGAGAGGAAAATCGGTAGCAAATCTTTCTTAATCGCTTCCAACTGTAAGTAAAGCGGTACGCCAAGGGCAACGACCGCTGGCTTGAGCCAGAACTCTAGCATTTTGCCCCCTTCGTTGTAACTTTCGTAAGGAATGTGGAAAAGTTTTAGAAATGCAATCAAGAAGATAATCGTCAGTAGGATAGGGTTGAGCAGAACGCTCTTTGTGCGTTTCTGCAGTTCTTTCGCCCCGAAAAAGATAGCAAAGGTCAGGGCGAGGAGTAAAAATTGATTGTTGAGGAATGCCATAGCCTAAGACTTTTTGTTGATTTTGGATTTGCTGAACTGATGCGTCCAACCCGTTACAATCAGTACAATGAGCGTGCTAAGCACCGTAGCAGCTAGAATAGGGAAGAACTCCTGCTTGATGAGGTCGAAGTAAAGCATCAATGCCACGCCTGGTGGGACAAAAAATAAACCGATATTGCTCACGAGGAAGTCCGAAAGCCCTCTAATCCATTCCAATTTGACCCAGCCGAGCTTCAGCAATAGCGTCAAGATAAGCATTCCGATAATGCTCGATGGTAAGGGTACTTGCGTTAGGTAAACGACTAATTCGCCCAAGGCGAGACAGCCAAAGAGTATGGCACACTGACGTATCATTATTATTTGTTTTATTATTGGTGTGCAAAGTTAGTGCTTAATCCGTATAATACCAAGCGTTTATCTCTCAGTATTATCCAAGTATTTTCCCATATTTGGGTCATAGACAACGTTATCCAAAGCTTTTCTGCCGTCAGGCGTCGTCAGAACAAAGGTAAACATCCACTTAACTAGGCGAACAGCCCCAAGACGAAATCCGTGATTAGGCAACTTAATGAGCACCTTATTCCAACCCTTATTTAGGTGAATAGGCACGGCAGGACGAGTACAGAAGTTTTCATTCTTCAGCGTAATCTCTTGGTTTTTATTCGTATGTGTATTCTCCCATACAGGAGGAGTAATCGCCTTTCCATTGACCCAAACTTGGCTATCGTTGTAATCCCACTTGCCTTGTGGCGGAGCTAAGTCAGGCTCGGAGCGACTATAGTCTTGAAAGCCAATCTGAGCTGCGACATCTTGCTCCACAGGAGTATAAACATAAGTAAAAGCATAAGCGGTAGCATTCGCTTGTGGTTTCTTGTAAAATGCAGGAATTATGCTTTCGCCCCAAACGTGTCTTAGATAAATTCCTGCTCCAATGACTTCTTTTGTGCCGTAAGTTTTGCCCTTATAAACGAAGTCTTTTCCAAGCTTTTCGCTCGTTTCAGGAGGGAAAACTTGCTTTGTATTACCATTATTTGGGAAAGCCTCCGTAATACGCCACTTAACGTTTGTTTGCTTAACGTAAGCAATCGGTTCATCTTTGAGGCTGTGATACTTATGAAAAAGGAAACGACGTTCCCAATCCGCAAAGTCCTGATAATCATCAGGCTTGAGCATTACCCCACCTTGCTCAAAATAGGCCTTTCCTCCTCCTTGCCAAGCACGTTCGGCAATAGCGAGCATTGAGCTGTAGAATGCGTTTTGATTGATAATATCCTCGTAAGTAGGCAGGTTTCTATCATTCCAAATACCGATAATCGCTCCTGCATATTGGGGACTTTGCTTCTGCTGTCCTGCGATATTACTCTTATACAGACCTACAATATCTGCGTATTGGTCGTAGTGATTGATGTAGTGATAGCGAGAGTCCACTGCAGGAGTGCCCTTCGTTGGTCGCCCACGAGACGACCACATTTGCGTCATATCGACCTGCCCTTGCTCGTGATGATAACCGGGATTCCAAGTCATAACTTTTTTACCAAGAGCGTGAATAAATTCCGTCATCTTAGGCACAAAAACCTGCCAATCCATTGTCCCAAGGTCAGGCTTGCGGACTTCATCAGTACCAATATGTAGCCACTCCGTCCCTGAAAAGGTCTGCACCGCTTCACGAACAAGTGCCTTCATCTCTTTGAGTCCTTCGTCCGTGAGCATACTATGCCCCATAGCCTTGCGGAAAGCTTCGCTATGCCCCGGCATATCAATTTCAGGGATTACCGTTACGCCATACTGATTAGCAAGGGCAACAAGCTCCTTTGCTTCTTCAATCGTGTAGAATTTCTTGGGGTGTCTGCCGTAGGCATTCGCACCATTAAGCTGTGGATAAATCTTACTTTCCAATCGCCAACCTTGATTATCCGTCAGATGCCAATGGAAAACATTGATTTTGAAATAAGCTAGTTTAATAATTTGTTCTTTAAGTTGCTTGATAGGCAGGTAACTACGTCCGCAGTCGTGCATATAACCTCGCACACGCCAAGCAGCCCAATCCTTAATAGAGCAGGCAAGGACTTGCTTATTTTCACCCTCTGCTAGCTGTGTTAGGGTTTGAACTCCACTAAAAAGCCCCATTACCTTAGGAGCAGAAATAAGAATCGTATCTGTTTTAACCTTAAGTTCGTAGGCTTCATCTTGAAACTCTGCCCCATCAATGCCGAAAGAAAGTCCTCCAAGGCGAATGACTACTTTAGAGTTTGGTTCGATATGTCCGCCATTTTGAGTAATCAGTTCGGTCAGCGCTTCCCTGATGCGAAGCGGGCTCTTGCCAAGATTCGGCAACTCCAGCCGAATGTCTCTCTCAAGACTGAAAGCAGGGCTGTATAGAAAGCTTATTTGCTTTGGCTTGGGCAGCAGCGTCTGCTTGCTCGCACTTAACTTTGGTATAGCAAGAGTTAGGCACAAAATTATGCTGATACTTGCCAAGAGCCTTTGTTTGATTTTGTTCATTCTTTCTTTATTTCTAATTGTATTTAAGTGTTGCTACCCTAAAGGTAATGAATTTCTTCTATGAAGGCGTGTGAATAAGCTATTTAGGCTAAATCTTATCTTGTGATTTTGGTGGTTTTTGGTTTAATCAAGAATTTTACTGTTTATTTTTTATGTTTATGCTTTTTTGTTTCCAAAATAATCCCTATCTTTGAAAGAGATATAAGTTTAACAAATAAAACAAACATAGTTATGGCAAATTACAAAATCGAAGAGATTGAAGGAATTGGACCTGCTTTTGGCGCAAAGCTTAAAGAAGTAGGTGTAACAACAACAGATAAGTATTTCAAGGCTTGTCGCACAAAATCAGACCGTAAGGCTCTTGCTCAGAAGACAGGTATTGATGAAGCTAAAATCCTTAAGTGGGCGAATATGGCAGACCTTTTCCGTATTAAGGGAATTGGTGCTCAGTATTCAGAGCTTCTTGAAGCTGCAGGCGTAGATACAGTTAAGGAACTTGCTCAACGCAAACCTGAGAACTTAACTGAAACAATGGCTGAGGTTAATACTAAGAAGAAGCTTGTTCGTCTTGTTCCTGCGCTTAAGAGCGTGAAGAACTGGGTTGCGCAAGCGAAAGAGCTTCCTCGTGGCTTGGAATACTAATCCAAGACTTTTGCTAAGTTAGTTACTTAGCTATTCTTATTGTAGAAAAGAACTTGCTTCTATTGAGGCAAGTTCTTTTTTTTCTTGTGCAGAAATTTGCTTGTTACACAGCGCTGTGTAATCTTTTTCATAGCCTTGTGTAATGTATTTCACTCCGCTGTGAAATTTCTTTTTTACTCTTTCGTTTCTTTAGAAGTGTCGTTCGCAAAAAAATATGGAGCACCAAAATTGGCGCTCCATACTATAATATATTATCTACTGCTTAGTAGTAAATGAAGTGTACTAAGATACAAGTAATACCGACGATGATACCAAGCATACCAATCTTGCTCTGTAGTGGTGCAAGCTTAGCACGAAGCTCTTCGCCTTTTTCCTTAGACGTTTCGTTCTTTGAAAGAACGTACTTGTTAATCAAGCCATAACCTAGCATAAAGCCTAATGAGAACTGGATTAGTGCAACTGCAAGTAGTAGAAGCCAATAGATAGTTCCCCAAAGACCAAAGCTTAGTAAGCTTATCCAAGAGATACAACGGATTAGGTTGAGAATCCCTAAAACAACAAATACAACCCCAATCCAACCTTGATAAGGTTCAATTTTGGCTAAGATTTCCTTAGCGTCAGGTCTTTTTGACAATAGCAGTGATGGCACCGCAATAATACTTAGTAGAATGAGTTCAATTCCTTCCCACATAATAATTCTATTTTGTTTTGTTTATAAATAAATTCCTAATAACAAAAGTAAGTATATTTTAATGGAATGTCAAATTTTATTGGTGAAAATTCCTGTTTCTGCTAAAATAACATCTCCGAAGGCTTGGAGTTATTGATATTTGTTAAATCCGAGCCTTATCTCTGGTGCTATTCTTGCTGTTTTTTCTTCAAAAAGAAGACTGCTCTGTCAAGAATAAAGACCGCGACAAGAATGATTGCAACGCCAACAGCTCCTTTGATCCCGCTATCAACAGGCATAAAGATTTCCCTCAGATAGCAGATGATTAAGAATATAGCTAATAATGGACTCCACTTCATTGTTAGAGATGTTTTCGATTATACATATATATTATAAATAAACAAAGCGAGGGGAGAAGAGCTTCTCCCTCGCCTTATCGCTGAGTGTCCGATTTATTTCTTAGGCTTTAGCCACTTATCAAGCCAAGCGAAGTAAGTGCGTTGCCAAAGGACTGCGTTCTGTGGTTTCAAGATCCAATGCCCTTCGTCAGGATAAACAAGGAGCTGACTTGGGATATGTCTTAATTGGGCTGCGTTGAAAGCCGCCATTCCTTGATCTGCTAAGATACGGAAGTCTTTCTCACCGTGGATAACTAAGATTGGCGTATCCCACTTATCAACGAATTTATGAGGCGAATTGTCAAACGTTCGTTGAGCAGTCTTATTGTCTTTCTCCCAATAAGCTCCGCCCATATCCCAATTAGCAAACCACATCTCCTCTGTAGTGAGGTACTGCATTTCCATATTGAAGATACCTGCGTGAGCGATGAAAGTAGCAAAACGCCCCTCGTGATGTCCTGCTAAGAAATAAGCAGAATAACCGCCATAGCTCGCACCAACGCAACCAAGGTGTGC
>PDWI01009167.1_pt1 | contig 11440 bp, 11 predicted proteins | sample 1430891 | NCBI WGS metagenome assembly PDWI01 (sample SAMN01162508, study PRJNA174530) | Oral metagenome, whole genome shotgun sequencing project. | biome: Marine environment; feature: Marine mammal; material: Swab sample of the gingival sulcus; isolation source: swab sample of gingival sulcus... | reverse complement strand
AAGTGTTAATGTAGTACTCTCATTTAAACCCTTTAAAAATATAGCACTTATCCAAAAACTCCAAGTAAAAATAAAGCATTTAATATAAAATATTACTGGTTTATATTTATGAGCCGTCATTTTAATTTTCTCTATTTTCTAATATAGAAATTATAAGCTCACTTTTTATGCCATTAAATTCAATTACATTATCGCTATCACTCATACTAAAATCACTAATATTATTTCCATCTTTTTGATAATAAATTTTATTTCTAATACCTTTTTTAACAGCCTTAAATGATAACGTTTCTGGTACAAACAATGTACTTGTTGCCGAAATTTGATTTATTGATAATTGTCCTCGTAAACAATTACATATAATCTGCATATCCTCATTACAATCAATTTCAATATTACTCTCTATATTTTTTAAACATACATTTTTCGCCTTAATATCTAATTCTATATTTTCAGATTTCAAAGAATTTATTTCAATATCTTTTGAATTAAGAGCTACTTCTACACACTTAACATATTTATTAGGAACTTTAACAAATATATTCAAATCTTCTTTCATCTTTGCCTTTGTAGTATTTAAGCAACTATTAATATCTAAATCAATACGTTTTTTTATATCATCAATTTTAACTTTAAAATCTTCCTTTATTTCCTTAAATGTATTTGAAGCAAGTTTTATATACAATTTTTCTCCATCGTATCCATTTACAAAAACGGATTTTGCATAACCTAATTTCATATCAAAACTTTTCACATTATCAATATCATACTCCGTAATGCTCTCAAATAAATATTCTACATCTTCTTTCTTCATTTCCTCATCTAAGAGCAACTCATCTATTGATACATTAAAAAGTTTAGAAATAGAAATTATATTCTCAATATCAGGAATACCATTTTCAGTCTCCCATTTTGTAACTGCCTGCCTCGACACACCTATTTTCTCTGCTAATTTTTCTTGTGAAAAACCCATATTTTTTCTTAGATTTTTTAATTTATTCGCAAAATTCATATTTGCACCTCCTGATTGTATTTATTATCGACATAATAAACGTTTCATTCAAATACAACAAGAAACTACTATTTACATTTAAAATATTTATGCTACTTTGCGTAGCAAATGCTGAATTTATGCTGTATAACACTAATATTGTCTATTCATTTCACAAACATATCATAAACTTCTCTTCTGTCTAATCCTCTATCTTTTGCAACTTTTTTTATGCTTTCATTTTTACTATAACTTCTGTCTAAATAATATTGCAAGTGCTTTTCTATTGGTATTAAAGACATTAGTTCTTTATCATCGCTATGTTCTACTTGCCCAGCTTTATCTACGACTACAACTATTTCTCCTTTTAATTCACTATCAGATAAATAGTTTTCCCAGTCGCTTATTTTATAAACTAGTGTTTGTTCGTATAGCTTTGTAATTTCTCTTACTATTGCAACTTTTCTTTCACCATCTAGGTACTGTGAAAGTTCTTTTAAAGTTTTCTTTATTCTATGTGGTGCTTCGTAAAAAATTACAGCTATAGTTTGATTTTTTATAAATTCATATGATGATTTTCTGTCTTTTGATTTATTTGGTAAAAACGCTAAAAAAGTGAACTCACTAGCGTCAAATCCGCTCAAAATGAGTGCACTTATTAAAGCAGTAGCAGATGGCACAGTCGTTACTTCCAAGCCTTGCTCTATACATTTACTTACTAGTAAATTTCCTGGGTCGCTCACTATAGGCATACCAGCATCGCTTACTAAAGCTATATTTTTACCATCTTTTAACATATTTAAAATGCTATCATTAAGCTTATTTTCATTGTGCTTATGATAGCTTTTAAGTTTAGTTTTTATTTCATATTTATTTAAAATTTTTATCGTTTGTCTAGTATCTTCGGCTAATATTAAGTCCACTTCCTTCAAAGTTTCTAACGCTCTAAGTGTAATATCTTTTATATTGCCTATAGGCGTTCCTACAACGTATAGCATAATTATTCCTTCTACATTTGATATATACGATTTATTTCTTCACTATAGACGCCAATATCTTCATATACTATAAGCTCACTTAACACTTTCAGATAAGGCTTACCACCACGCACTGCCTTTAATAAAAATATATTTGACTCTCTATCTCTATAAGGCTTTACAAAACGTATTTCTTTAGGTTCTAAATTATACTTTCTAAGCGTGCTTATAACGTCTACAAGCCTATAGCTTCTATGCACTAAATAAAATGCTTTGCCTACCTTCAAATACTTGCTCACTATGCTGGCTATTTCATCAAAAGTAATTTTCGTTTCATGCCTAGCTACAGTTACTTCTGAATTTTTAGGTTTAAGCCCTGCCTCCATATAAGGCGGATTAGACACTATTACGTCAAAATGACTAGGTTTAAAATAATTACCTATATTTTTCACATCGTCATTTATTATGCTTATTTGTTGTTCTAATCCATTCATCTGCACAGAACGTTTCGCAAGCTCTGCTGACTGACTAGTTATTTCCATACCTACTATTTTTTTAGGTTCATATCTATCATGCATAAGAAGTGGTATAACTGCGTTACCACAACCTATATCAAGCACTTCATCATTCTTTTTAGCTTTTGCAAAATCAGATATTAGCACAGCGTCCATATTAAAACAATACAGATTTTCGTCTTGAATTATTTTATATCCCCTATCGTTTAATATATCAATTTTCTCTTTTTTTATTTTTTTTGCCATTTTTATTTTTATTAGTATTTTTATTACTATTTTTAATATTATTATTTTTGTTTTTACTCTGTTCTTCTTTATTAAAGTCTTTTTTATTATTTTCTTTTTTTATATTTTCTCTGCTTTTAAAAAGTTTTATTTCATCAATCTTTTTGTTAAGTATTTCAACATCATCTTGTCCACGAACTACTATTTTTATAACCTGTCTAATAACATTTATATGAATTACTTCACCTATTTTACCACTCTCTAAAATCTTTACTTTATCGCCTAATTTCGGCAATCTTTTATTAAGCTCCTTATATGTATCATCTTCATAGCCAAGACAACACATAAGCCTACCACACATACCAGAAATTTTCGTTGGATTAAGAGATAGGTTCTGATTTTTTGCCATCTTTATAGATACTGGTTGGAAGTTACTCAAATACGAATGACAACAAGAAGTCCTACCACACATACCAAGTGTCCCCATCATCTTTATTTCATCTCTAACACCTATCTGTCTAAGCTCTATTCTAGTCCTAAACTCCCCAGCAAGGTCTTTTACTAACTCTCTAAAATCCACTCTGCCATCGGCAGTAAAATAAAATAAAAGTTTCGCTCTATCAAAAGTATAGTTACAGCTTATTAACTTCATTCCTAAGCCGTGTTCAGCTATTTTCTCTTCACATCTTTTCATAGCTTTTTCTGCCAACTTACAGTTTTCATCTAACGTTATATAATCTTCTTTACGCATAACTCTAAGTATTTTTTTAAGTGGCTTTACTATATCTTTTTCATCTACTTCTTTTTGTGCAAAAACTACTTTCCCAACTTCTATTCCATGTGCCGTTTCCACTATTACGTCATCTTCGTCTTTAACAACAATTCCTGTATTATCAAAAAAGTACACTTTCGTACTCTTCTTAAACTTTATTCCAGTAACAATCATATTATTCCTCGCTCAAAACGTTCAAAAATGCTGTTTTTAATGCCATTGATACGTTTACATTTCTGTCTTTTAACTTTTTCACTTCAATTAAGTTATCATAAAACGTTATACAGTCTTTTAAATTTTTTGAAATCTTTGTAATATCGTTTACTTTATCGCTATTTATAATTTTTCCGCTAGATTTTATAGCTTTACACACCACTATATCTCTAGCTATACTAAATATTATATTGATTATTTCATCTGTATACTCTTTATTTTGCTCAAACAAGTTTTTTATCATATTCAAGCATTTTCCATCATTATTAGACGCAGCCATCACTATATCTATAACTTGCCCTCTAATATTAAAAAAACTATCGTTAGAAAGTATTTTTTTTACAGTTCCTATATTACCAAAACTGTAATTTACTAAAAAATCAACTTTTTGTTCATCAAACACTTTCATCTGCTCATAAATATATTTCTTTACTATTTCATCTGAAAGTGGTGGCAAATATATTTGCGTTCCCCTAGATAAAATAGTATCTATTACATTTTCCTTATTAGAAGTAATAAGAAAAAATATCGCATACTCTGGAGGCTCTTCCAGTGCTTTCAAAAGAGTATTACTAGCCTCTAAAGTAAGTTTTTCTCCATCTGTTATTATATATATTTTATAATCGTTCTCCATCGGTCTTACGTACAAGTCATCAGTTAAATCTTTTATGTCTCTTGTTCCGATAGAGTTTTTATTAGTCGATTTTACAAAACGAACGTCTACGCTATTTTTATTATCTATCTTCTCACATTTGATACACTTTCCACAAGGTTCATTTTTATCGCACATTATAGCTTTTGCAAAGTAATTAACAAAAGTTTTTTTACCACAACCCTCTTCACCGTAAATTATGTAAAAATGTGAAATGCTATTATTTTTTATAGCTTTTAATACATATGTCTTTTGACTGTCATATCCATATATTTTATTCATCTAGTATTCCAACTCTTTTATATATTTCTCCAACATTTTTCAAAGGCTGTTGCAAATCAAAGCAAAACTCGAATTCATCTTCGCTTAAATACTGTTTCACTTCTTCCCACACTAAGCTCTTAAAATCTATTCCATTTTCCCAAGATTTTATCGCCTGTGGTTGAACTAAATCATATGCTTCTTCCCTGCTCATACCTTTATCTATTAATTTTAACATAACTTTTTGAGAAAATATAACTCCATTTGTCAAAAATATATTTTTTATCATATTTTGTTCAAACACCGTAAGATTTTTAAGCACTTTTGAATACCTTACAAGCATATAATCGAGTAGTTGACAAGCATCTGGAGAAATAATCCTCTCGACACTAGAATGTGATATATCCCTCTCATGCCAAAGCGGCATATTTTCAAAACTACTCATCATATAACCACGCAAAACTCTAGCACAACCGCACATATTTTCAGATGCTATCGGATTTCTTTTATGTGGCATAGCACTAGAACCTTTTTGTCCTTTGTTAAAATACTCTTCCACTTCCCTTACTTCCGTCCTTTGCAAGTGCCTTATTTCCATAGCTATCTTTTCTATAGAACTTCCTATCAGTGCAAGCACACTAAAATAACTAGCATGATTATCTCGCTCTATTACTTGAGTAGATATTTTAGCAGAATTTATACCTAACTGCTCGCATACATAATCTTGAACAAATGGCTCAGTAGTAGCAAAAGAGCCTACAGCACCCGATATTTTACCAGTTTCTACATCGGCTCTAGCAAGTCTAAATCTCTCTAAATTTCTCATCATCTCATCGTAATAAAGTGCAAATTTAAGCCCAAAAGAAGTTATTTCAGCATGAACTCCATGCGTTCTTCCTATACATGGTGTATGTTTGTACTGGATTGCTTTTTCTTTAAGCACCTCTATAAAACCTAAAATATCTTGCTCCAAAATATCGTTTGCTATTTTAAATCTATATGCATTTGCGGTATCTACTACATCAGTAGAAGTAAGTCCATAGTGAACCCATTTTTTCTCTTCTCCTAAAGTTTCAGAAACAGCTCTAGTAAAAGCTACAACATCGTGATGAGTAACTTTTTCTATCTCTGTAATTCTATTTAGGTCAAAACTAGCGTTTTGTTCCAATTTCTCTATATCAGATGGTGGTACTACCCCTAATTTGGAAAAAGCTTTTGCCGCAAGTATTTCTACTTTTAAATAGCATTCGAATTTAAACTGCTCACCAAATATTTTATCCATCTGTTCATTTTTATATCTTGCAATCATAAATTCCTCCGTATTTTATCGTTCGTACAACTTTGGAAAAGTTTTCTTATCATATATAAAATTAATATATGATACTACACAAATAGTTACACCTATAAAGAATAATATTATAAAATGTTTTGTATAACCAAAATTAGTTATTAAATATCCTGCTATCAAATTAGAAAAAGCATATCCTAGTGCATATCCTACTTGCTCATAACTGCTAAGTCTACCTCTATGACTGGCAGGTATTCTACCACTCAAATAAGGTTTGCTTCCTATAGTGTGAGTAACTTCACCTATAGTAAAAAGCACAAGCATTATAACAATCATAATCTTTCCTGCATTTATGAGTAGCAAAAAACTAAACGAGTATATAAATATACCTAAAATTATTTTATAATACTGCATATGTTTTCTAAAAACATATGTAAGTACAGGAGTTGCTACTATTACTATAAAGCCGTTTACCGAAGATAAAATACCAAAAAATCTAGCTCCACCAGTAGATGCACCAAACAGCTCATTCAAATAAAGTGGTAACGTAAAAGACCACTGACTATAGACGATAGACGATACAAAACATATAAATAAATATATCGCTATAGTTTTATATTTCATAATTATATTTAAGCTGCTTTCATTAGCATCTATTTTACCTTCATAATGACCTACGCTGTATTCGCTCATAGAATAATCTATATTCGTCTTTACGAATATAAATATTAAAGCAGTCGAAAATATAGTAGATATTCCATCTAATAAAAATGCTAAACTTAAATAATTTGCATACAAAAGTCCACCTATAGCACCAGCAAAAAGAAGTCCCAAATTTCTACCTAAATAAAGTAGAGAATAACCTCTTTCTCTTTGCTTTGGCGGCGTAATATCTATAATGAGAGCAGAAAATGCTGGTAGTTCCATTATAGCAAATAAAGCTGCTATCACTAAAAATATTACCATGCCAAGAGATGGCTCCATAAACGAACATATTAAATAGCTTAAAAATGTTACAATATCAAATACTATTATAAGTTTTTTCTTATCGAAACGGTCTGCTAACTTACCTCCTATAAAAGAAATTGGTAACGCTAATAGACCTATCAAAAAAGTCATCGTGCCAATAGTAGTTTCATTGTATCCCATTTTATCAGCCAAAATAAATGTTAAAAGTGGCCATATAAAGCTACCCATATTAGTTACTAACATGGCTACAAATAAAGCATATATTGAACTATTAAAACCTTTATACTGACCTAATATTCTTTTCATTTCTTACAATCATCTAATTTAAGCCTTGATATAAAAACTTTTACTTCATCTCTCAAACTCATCAACTGTTCCATAGATGAATTCGTACTGCATATTAATTGTTCAGGAATGGGTTTAGCTTTTTCCTTAATACTTCTCCCTTTCTTAGTCAAAACTATATATACAATCCGTTCATCAGCTTTACTCCTCACTCTCTCTATATAATTCTTTTTCTCAAGCTTTTTTAATAGAGGTGTAAGAGTACCTGAATCCAAATATAACTTCTCACCTAAATCTTTTACTTTTATATTATCTTCTTCCCAAAGAGCCAACATAGTAATATAACCAGTATAAGTCAAATCAAGTTTTTCTAGCAGAGGTTTATACTTCTTTATTAACTCTTTAGATGCTACATACAGTGCAAAACAAAGTTGATTATCAAGTATCAACAAGTCTTCACTACTTATATTTATATTTTGAGATTTTTGCATATTTATTTCCTTACCTTAATTTAAAACTCTTCTTATTTACTTACACGTTATAAGTGATTAATATATAACCACGACACGCACTAACAATACTCTTCGTAATAACCCATTTTATAACAAATCTAAATTCCCAATAATTACTATGAATTGCATACAACAGAACTATACACTACAAACGTCATTTGACGTCATACTGTTACAAGTAAATCTAGTCATATAAGGTGATGGGAGTCGAACTTTTACCGGTTTATTCAGGTAAATTTTCACGTATGCTACTTCAAAGTGCTCGCCAATACTACCGACATTGACTGCGCCCTCTTCATTGCCTACATAAAAATTTACTATGAATAAACTGTTTACATCTGTCATTATGCATATTTTGAATGATTTTTCGTTTTTTAGACGCTGACGGGCTGGTTTAGCCCAGTGGGGAAAAAGACGTAAAAGCACCAAAATATGCAATGACAGACGGCAATGGTTCATCTCCCATCACCTTATGAGTTCAAGTAAGTTTAAGTATATAATTTTATTCGTGATAATGCTTTGCAATCAAACTAGCTACTCTAGCATTATTAAACACTAACTCGATATTCGTTGCAAGACTCTCTCCACCCGTAAGTTGTTTCACTCTATCTAATAAAAACGGAGTCGTTTCTTTTCCTTTTATTCCTTGTTCATTAGCTTCTTTCAAAGCCTGTTCTATAGCAGAAGTAACTCTATCTTTATCTTCTTCAAACTCTTCTGGCACAGGATTTCCAATAACAAATCCTCCTCTTAGTCCAAGCTCCCACTTAGCTTTCATCATATATGCCACTTCTTCAGCATTATCTGCTTTAGAATCTACCGAAAAACCGCTATCCCTTAAATAAAAAGCTGGCAACTTATCAGTTTTATACCCTAAAACGGTAACACCGTTAGTTTCTAAATATTCAAGAGTAAGCCCAATATCTAGTATAGACTTAGCTCCAGCACATATTACTGCTACATCTGTATTAGCTAACTCTTGTAGGTCTGCTGAAATATCAAAAGTTTGCTGTGCTCCTCTATGCACTCCGCCTATTCCTCCAGTAGCAAATACTTTTATGCCAGCCATACTAGCTATAAGCATAGTAGTCGCAACAGTAGTAGCACCATCTAATCCTTTAGCTACAACAATCGGCATATCTCTTCTGCTAACTTTAGTAACTTCTAATCCTTTTTTTCCTAAATACTCTATATCTTCCTTAGTAAGTCCTACTTTTAACTTTCCTTTTATTATACCTATAGTAGCTGGAATAGCTCCATTATCTCTAACTACTTGTTCTACTTTTAAAGCAGTTTCTACATTTTTAGGATATGGCATTCCATGCGAAATTATAGTAGACTCTAACGCTACTACAGGCTTACCACTATCAAGTGCCTCTTTTACTTCTTCTTTAATCTGCAAATACTTATTCATGTTTTAATAACCTCATTCTAATAACTTTTAATAATTTTCTAGCAATATTTAGTATTCAATCTATTTACTATTTTTTCCACTGATATGTTGTCATCACAAGTGTCGGCACATTCTATAGTAACTAGCGATGCCCCCATACCAAATTCTACAATCTTCTCATCATCATAATCTCTAGTAAAGCCATATAGCACAGCTCCCGAAAAAGCATCTCCTGCTCCAGTTGCATTTATGACATTTGCTTTAAATCCATCTTTATAAATTACTTTATTTTCACAAGCAAAAACGACACCTTTAGCTCCAAGTGTAATAAATACTTTTTTTACACCTCTATCTATAATTATTTTACTAGCTTTTTTTGCACTTTCCACACTATCTACATCAAATCCAACAATAGCAGTAGCCTCATTATCATTTAATTTTAAGCAATATATTTTATCAAGATAAGGAACTATTTTATTAACCTTATACACAGATACTGGGTCTACCATTATTTTATTATTTATTACAACATCAAATATAGCTTTTATAGCATCGTCTGATAAATTACAATCAAAAAATAAAAAATCACTATCATCTATTTTACTTTTCAAAGACAGTACTACATCTTCATTTATAAGTTCTACTATAGACATATCATTAACTGCCAAAATCATCTCACCATCACTACCTAAAATATACATATACGTACTAGTGCTATAATCTTTAGAAATAATGATGTCATCTACATTTATATTCAGTAATTTTAACTGTTCATATATTTTTTTACCATAATCATCACTGCCTAAAGCAGTAACAAACTGAATGTCGCCACCAAGCCTAGCAAAAGTAGTAGCTATATTTCTACCTACTCCACCACTAGCAAACTTAACTTTACCTATGTTGGAATCATACATCAGCGTATCAAAGCTACACTTTCCCTCTATGTCAATATTTGAACCACCTATGGCTACAACTTTTTTAATATGTTTATTAACTTGTCCATCTCGTGTTATATATCCCTTTTGAATTAAACTATCAATAATACGTATCGTCATAACTTCAGAAAAACCAGCTCTGATAGATAAATCAGATATACTCATATTATCATTTTGCAAAAGTAGTTCATAAATAACACTCTCTATGTTTGTCATATTCAACCTCATAAAATATTACCTAAATAACTAGGCACTATTTATTATACTTTAAACGGTAGTTACTAGCAAGTACTTACTGTGCCGATAAAATAAAGAGATTGCAAAAATATTTACTTAATTTTAATATATATGTAATTGAATAACTTTTTAATGAATGTTAAAATACCATTAATGATTGTATGCGAGTTATTTTAATAACGACATACAAAGTACTTTTATTTTGAAAGGATTTACAATGGGCATAATTACCAAAATTTTCGGTACTCACAGCGACCGAGAATTAAAAAAACTTAATCCTATGGCTGATAAAGTACTCGAATTAGAGAGTAAATATCAAGCCATGAGCGATGATGAACTTAAAAATATGACTACAGTCTTAAAAGAAAGACTAAATAACGGAGAAACTACTGATGACATATTATTTGATGCTTTTGCTGTAGTTCGTGAAGCTGCTTTCAGAGTTTTAGGGCTTAAAGCGTATAAAGTGCAAGTCATCGGAGGTATCGTACTTCATCAAGGACGTATAGCCGAGATGAAAACTGGTGAAGGTAAAACTTTGGCTGCGACTATGCCAGCATACTTAAATGCACTTACAGGGAAAGGTGTGCACGTAATAACGGTAAACGACTACTTGGCTCAGCGTGATGCAACAGAAATGGGAGAAGTTTACAAATTTTTAGGACTTAGTGTAGGCTGTATAGTGAATGGACTTGAAAATGATGAACGTCAAGAAGCTTATGGAAGCGATATAACTTATGGTACTAACAACGAATTTGGTTTTGATTACCTTCGTGATAATATGGTTATATATAAGAAAGAGATGGTACAAAGAGAGCTAAACTTCGCTATAGTCGATGAGGTCGACTCCATTTTAATAGACGAAGCTAGAACACCTCTTATTATAAGTGGTAGCAGTTCCAAATCTACACATCTTTACGCACAAGCACAAGTGCTTGCCAGAAGACTTAAAAAAGGTGAAGTAATAGGAGAAATAAATAAACTTTCTGCCATTATGAACGAAGAAATACAAGAAACAGGTGATTTCGTACTCGATGAAAAAGAAAAAAATCCTACTCTTACGGCAGACGGTATTAAAAAAGCAGAACAATATTTCCAAATAGAAAACTTATCAGACCCATCTAATATGGAAATTTTGCACCATATAAACATAGCGTTGCAAGCAAACTACACTATGTTTAAAGATAAAAACTACGTAATAAAAGACGAAGAAGT